>LNFM01006827.1_pt1 | contig 18455 bp, 13 predicted proteins | sample 596031 | NCBI WGS metagenome assembly LNFM01 (sample SAMN04254537, study PRJNA301005) | activated carbon metagenome | isolation source: dual media filters at the Ann Arbor, Michigan drinking water treatment plant | place: USA: Ann Arbor | reverse complement strand
GCTTCCGCGACCCCATCGGTGCAGGCGATAAGAGCGAGAGACAGGACAGCGAGCCGCATCGGGGCGGATAGAGCAAGCCCGCGGCCAGGTCCAGCCACGCCCACGGCCCGCCTGCGCGACCACGCCGCCAACCGCGTTGGCGAAGAGCGCACGCAGGTGGCGTGCTACCGTGATCGAACGTGAGGGTGCTCCTGATCGGGCCCGACGATGACGTGCGCCGCACGCTGCACGTGCAGCTCGACCGTGCCGGTCATCCGGTGGCGGCGATGCCCGACGAAGAAGCTGCGCGGCGCTATCTCGCCGGTGAGTTGCCGGCGCCGGTGGCCGCGAACGAGGTCACGACCGCGAACCTCGTCGGCGACAGCGAGCCGATGCAGCGGCTACGGGTGCAGATCGAACAGGTCGCACGCACCAAGTCGACGGTGCTGATCCTCGGCGAGAGCGGCACGGGCAAGGAGCTCGTCGCGCGGGCGGTCCATGCGGCCTCGCCACGGCGCGACAAGCGCTTCGTCGCGATCAACTGCGCGGCCATCCCGCCGAACCTCCTCGAGAGCGAGCTGTTCGGTCACGTGCGCGGCGCGTTCACCGATGCGTCGCGCGATCGCGCGGGGCTGTTCGAGGAGGCCTCGGGCGGCACGCTGTTCCTCGACGAGATCGGCGAGCTGCCGCTGCCGCTCCAGGCGAAGCTCCTGCGCGCGCTCCAGGAGGAGGAGATCCGGCGCGTCGGCGAGTCGACGTCGATCAAGGTCGACGTGCGCCTCGTCGCGGCCACGCTGCGCGACCTCGCCGAGGATGTCGCCGCGGGCCGCTTCCGCGAGGACCTCTTCTATCGCCTGAACGTCCTGCCGCTCGCGATCCCGCCGCTGCGCGATCGGCCCGAGGACATCCCCGCGCTCGCGGTGTACTTCGCCGAGCGTCACGCGGCGCGCCATCGCCTCGCCGCGCCGGAGCTCACGGAGTCGGCGCTGTCGGCGCTGTCGGCGCTGCCGTTCCCCGGCAACGTGCGCGAGCTCGAGAACCTGATCGAGCGGGCCCTGGTCCTCGCCGAGGGGCCGATCGATCGGGCGTTTCTCGCGACGCTCACCAAGCTCCCGCCCGAGCAGCCCGAGGACGTGGCCAGCGCCGACGACGGCCTGTCGATCAAGAAGGCGACGCGTGACCTCGAGCAGGACCTCATCAAGAAGGCGCTGGTCGCGACGTCCGGAAATCGGACCAATGCGGCGAAGCTGCTCGAGATCAGCCACCGCGCGCTCCTCTACAAGATGAAGGAGTACGGGATCTCGTAGCGATCAGACGTCGTCGCCGAGCAGCTCGGAGACGTTCAGCTCGATCGCCTCGAACGGCTCGGCGCGGACGATCTGCCCGGCTTCAGCGACGAGCACCGTGACGTAACCGTCGGCGGAGTGGCGGTACACGGTCAGGGACCGCGCTGGCTCGTCCAGTAACCAGTAGTGAGGAACACCGGCCGCATGAAAGTTACGGAGCTTCTTGATCGCATCGACGTTCCGGTTGGAGTCGCTCACGACCTCGCAGATCCAGTCTGGGCGGATGCTGACCGGGCGCCCCTTCGGGAGCCGTTCGATGCGGTCGCGACGCCAGCCGGCGAGGTCAGGACGATACCCGCGTCCTTCGAGCGCGATGTCGATCTCCGTGCCGATCCACCATCCCCCGGGGCCCGAAGGTCCGCCAGGCTTCCGGTCGTAGGCCATTCCGACCGTGCCGGAGACCCTGCTTTGCGACCGGCCGTGTTCGTGTGAGGGGGCCGCCTTCTGGATCAGCTCGCCATCGATGAGCTCGTAGCGGTCCTCTTCCGGCATCGCCAGCCAGTCGGCGAGCGTCTTCTTCGCCGGCGGAGCCGGGGGGCTGACGGGCGTCGACACGGCTCCAGTATACGCGGCCACCTGCCTGCGAGCTTTGCTTATGTAAGGCCCTGTGCGCGTCGTTTTTTGGAGATCGCGCGGATGCGTCCTACCATTATTGCCGAGGGCAAATGGCCAAGCAGTGCATCGGGCTCGATATCGGCAGCAGCAGCGTCAAGGCGGTGCAGCTCCGAAAGAAGGGGAACAGCTGGGCGCTTCAAGCGTTCGGCATGCAGCCCCTCGTGCCCCAGACGATCGTCGACGGGACGATCATGGATCAGTCTGCCGTCGCAGAATCGATCCGTCAGCTCTGGTCGCGCCTGCGACTGAAGCAGAAGGACGTCGCGATCGCGATCGCGGGTCACTCCGTCATCATCAAGAAGATCGCGGTGCCGCAGATGACGCCGGACACGCTGGCCGCGAACATTCGCGCCGAGGCGGAGCACCACATCCCGTTCGGTCGTGATGACGTCGAGATCGACTATCACGTGACGAATCCGGCGAGCGCGTCGGGGCAGACCGAGCTCCTGCTCGTCGCGGCGAAGAAGGAAGTGGTCGCCGACTACATCCAGGTGGTGCGCGATGCGGGGCTCGTGCCGCAGGTCGTGGATGTCGGCGCGTTCGCGAGCCAGAACGGCTTCGAGGCGAACTATCCGCTCGATCCGCGCGAGACCGTCGTGCTGATCAACATCGGGGCGGCGATCTCGAACATCAACATCGTGCGCAGCGGCGTGTCGCTGTTCACGCGTGACGTGACGATCGGTGGCAACGCGTTCACCGAGGAGATCCAGAAGCAGCTCGGCATCCAGGCGGATGAAGCCGAGGCGTACAAGATCGGTGGGAGCGCGACCGAGGACGGCGTCGTGCCCCAGGACGTGCTCCGCGTGATGGACGGCGTGTCCGAGGTGATGGCCGGCGAGTTCCAGCGCTCGCTCGACTTCTTCCTCGCCACGACCGCGGATGCGAACGTGACGCGCATCGTGCTCGCCGGCGGCAGCTCGAAGGTCACGTCGCTGCATCGCGCGATCGAACGCCGCTCGCGGCTCCCGCTCGAGGTCGCGGACGCCTGGCGCCGCGTCGAGATCGATCCCAGCCTCGATCGTGCCTACCTCGCCGCGCACGCCCCCGAGGCCTTGATCGGCGTCGGGCTCGCGATGCGCGCCGGAGGAGACAAGTGACATGATCAAGATCAACCTCCTCCCTCAGAAGCGCGCGAAGGCTCGATCCGCACCGTCGGATTCGTCGTCGAAGCAGATGTTCGTCGGCGTCGCCGCGCTCGTCGCGCTCGGTGCCGCGACCTTCCTCCTCGCCGACCAGCCGCTTCGCAGCGAGCTCGCGACGCTGAAGGAGCAGAACGATGATCTGCGCGCGGACATCGCGCGGCAGAAGAAGGATCTCGAGGGCTACGACAAGCTCCTCGCGGCGAAGACGGATGCGATCGAGCGGAGCGAATCGATCACGCGCCTCATGCAGGCGAAGATCGTCCCCGCGCACATCCTTCACGAGCTCGGAGAGATCCTGACGATGAATCACTGGCCGACGATGACGCAGGACATGTCGCGTCGCATCGGCACGGGCACGGGCAGCGACCCGAACAAGCGGTTCCAGCACGACTGGGATCCGACCCACGTGTGGCTGTCCGGCTTCACCGATACGATGGGTGTCTTCAGGCTCGAGGGCGGGGCGCAGTCGGAGTCCGACGTCACGCAGCTCTCGAAGCGGCTCGCGGCATCGGTCTACTTCACCGAGGTCACTCCGGCCGGCGGCGAGCGCGTCGTCGACCAGGCGAGCGGTCTCAACTACTACCGCTTCACCATCACCGGAAAGCTGGTCTACTGAAATGGCGGCGACTACCGGCGTCATGGCCGACTTCGCGCGGATGCCCACGAGCCGCAAGGTGCTCGTGTTCGCGGTGATCGGCGTCGTGCTCGGCTTCTTGTACTGGCGCTTCCTCTACACGCCTCTCGTCGAGGACGTGGAAGCGAATCGCAACCAGGTCAAGGCGAACGTGGCCGCGAAGAAGAAGAACGAGGACGACATCAAGGCGTACGCCCTGCTGCGGACGGAGATGGCGGATATCGAAGAGCGGCTGCAGAACAATCAGAAGGCGTTGCCGACCGAGGCGGAAGTGCCCGCCTTCTTCGAGACGCTCGAGCGCAAGGTGCGCGAGTCCGGCGTCGAGATCCTGAAGTGGCAGAAGAAGTCCGAGGAGCCGGTCGAGACCTTCGTGAAGGTTCCGGTCGACATCCAGATCTCCGGCACGTTCCTCCAGCTCAAGCGCTTCTTCGCGTCCCTCGTGCAGCAGGATGTCGTGATCTCGAACGCGGCCGGCACCGGTCAGGCCGTCCAGCAAGAGCGCATCGTGTCGATCGAGAACCTCGCGCTGTCGAAGCCCGAAGTTCGTAATCGCGAGATCTTCCTGACCGCGAAGTTCGTCGCCGTCACCTTCCGTCAGGAGGACAAGGTGGTGGATCCGGCCGCCAAGTCGACCAAGCCCGACGCCAAGGGCAAGGCGGCGCCCGCGCCTGCTACCAAGCCCGCCGCCCCGGCCGCTCCCGCGGCACCGGCGGCGCCCGCGATGCCGAGCCCGACCACGCCTGCGGGCGCCAAGGCGAGGGTCGAGGAGTCCATCGAAAAGGGCACGGGCTCGGCCCGGCTCGGAGGTGGTCTGTGAAGTCCACGCAGATGATCGTGCTCGCTGGTCTCGTACTCGTCGGCTGTGGTGAGGACGAAGGCGCCGCGCCGGCCAAGAAGCCCGCAAAGCCCGCCGGGGCTGCCGCGGCCGCGAAGCCGGGGAAGAAGGACACCAAGCTCCTGACGCCCATGCCGCACGTCGAGGATCGCGTGTCGTGCCCGACGCCGCCGTCGACGAAGTCGTGCAACCCGAAGGTGCCGACCTGCGACAAGGGCGAGTACTGCCTGGAGGCCGGCAACGGCAACTTCTGCGGTCCGTGTCCGGAGCGCGAGGGGATTCGCCACACCTTCGCCGCGCGCGACTTCTTGCCGACGGCCACCGGGCTCGAGAATCGCGATCCGTTCCAGTCCTTTGTCGTCGTGCAGCCCGGCCTCGCGCCGGAGACGGATAGCGCGGCCGCGAAGATCCAGGCGCCGCAGTGCACGCAGCAGAAGCAATTCCAGGCCGCGTCGTACAGCGTGCAGGACCTGACGCTCGTCGGCATCGTCGCGCAGGGCACCCAGCGCAAGGTGCTGCTGCTCGACAACACGAACTACGGGTACATCGTCCACAAGGGCGACTGCGTCGGTCGCGAGAAGGCGTTCGTGAAGGAGATCGGGGCGAACTTCGTCACGTTCCAGGTCTCGCCCGATCCCACGAATCCGAACCAGCGCGAGCCGACCGAGCTCTCCAAGACGCTCTACACGGATACGGTCGCGCTCAACATGCAGCAGCAGCGTGACGCCGAGCGCCAGAACCCGTCGAATTCGGGTCCGGTGATCGCTCCGCCGCCGACCGTGGGGCCGAATTCGACCGCTCCGACGGTTGGTCCCGACCCGACGTCCGCGATTCCCGCTCCGCCATCTCAGTAGAAAATTTGGTTCTGCGCACATACCGGGCGAAAATTTTTTCGCTCGAGGAGTGCACATGATCCGACCCACTCAATGGCTGGCGGTAACAGCAGTCGTCGCTTCGACGATGTGCTGGATGTCTTCGGCTCATGCCGACGACAAGAACGAGATCAAAGCGGTCACGTTCGACGAAGACGCGGGCACGACCCGTGTCCACGTGCGCGGCGCGCAGACGCCGACCTTCACCGTCTACAAGCTCGAGAAACCGAGTCGGGTCGTCATCGACGTGCCCCGGGCTCGCCTCGCCGAGGCGCTGCGTGGCCACGAGGGTGCGACCACGCTGACGGCGAACACCTGGGCCGTGAGCTCCATCGCCGCGCAACAGCTCGACGACGGCGGCCAGCTGGTGCGCGTGATCGTCTCGCTCGCGCGGCCGGGTCAGTACGACGTGAAGACGTCGGGAAACGAGGTGCTCATCCTCGTGACCGCGCGCGATGCCGCGCCCGAGACCGCGAGCCCCGAGCAGCTCGCGGCGGCGCAGGCCGAGGCGACCAAGGCGAAGGCGGAGGCGGAGCGGCTGCGCAAGCAGGCGGCCGAGTCGCTCGCGCGCGCCGAGGCGGCCGAGAAGGCGGCGAAGAACAAGGAAGGTAGCTCCTCGCAGGAGCTGGCCCAGGCGAAGGCAGCCGCCGAGCAGGCGCGGGCCGACGCCACGAAGGCGAAGCAGGCGGCCCAGGCCGCGCAGACCGACGCCGATCGGAAGCGGGTGGCGGCCGAGCAGTCGCTCGCGAAGGCCGAGGCCGAGGCCGCGAAGGCGCGCACCGAGGCGAAGCAGGCGAAGCAAGACCTCGTGAAGTCGCGCGCGGAGGCCGAGGCGGCCAAGGCGCAGGCCGCGAAGGAAGCGGACGCGGCCGCGCGGACGCGCGCGGAGGCGGAGGCGGCCAAGGCGACAGCGGCCAAGGAAGCCGATGCAGCCGCGAAGAGCCTCGCCGAGGCGCAGGCCGCGAAGGCAAAGGCCCTGAAGGACGCCGAGGCGGCGAAGCAGGCGGCCGCGCAGGAAGCCAATGCGGCCCGCCTGGCGGCCCAGAAGGAAGCGACCGCTGCGAAGCAGGCCGCAGCCAAGGAAGCGGAGACCGCGCGTCAGCAGGCCGCGAAGGAAGCGGAGCGGGCGCGCCTCGATCTCGAGCGCACCAGGTCCGAGGCGGCGAAGGCCAAGCAGGACGCCGAGAAGGCGAAGGCCGAGGCGAAGGCGGCGCAGGACGCGGCCGCCAAGCAGCTGGCCCTCGCGAACGAGGCGAAGCAGGAGGCGGATCGTGCGCGTCGCGAGGCCGAGACTGCCCGCACGTACGCCGCGCGCCAGGATGACGAAGTGACGGCCGCGAAGGCCGAGGCCGAGGCCGCGAAGTCGGAGGCGCAGCAGCTCCGTCAGGCCGCCGCCGAGGACAAGAAGCAGGCCGAGGCGGCGCGCAAGGCCGCCGAGGTCGCGCGCGCTCAGGCCGAGACGGATCGCAAGCAGGCGATCGCGGCGCGCACCGAGGCCGACAAGACGAGCAAGGAAGCCAAGGAGCAGCTCGCGGCTCTCGACAAGCGGATGGCGAAGGCCCAGGCCATCGAGGACAAGGCGCGCGCGGCGTCCGCAGCGGCGCAGGCCCGCGAGGAAGCGGCGGCCGAGGCCGTACAGAAGGCGGCGCAGGAGCGCGTCGCGGCCGAGCGCGAGATGAAGAAGGCCGGCGCGGCGTCGTCGGCGGAAGCGAAGGCGGCCGAGCAGCGGCTGGCCGATGCGCGCAAGGCGGCCGAGCAGGCCGACAAGCAGCGCCGCGAGGCCGAGGCGGCGGCGCAGGCCGCACGCGACCAGCTCGCGGAGAGCCGCACGACCCTCGCCACCGTCGAGAAGCAGCGTGCAGCGGCCGAGACCGCGGCGACGGCAGCGGCGCGTCAGCGCGGCGAGGCCGAGGCGGCCGCGTCCGATGCCACTCGCCGTCGCACCGAGGCGGAGCTCGCCGCGGCCGAGGCGAAGCAGCGCAAGCAGGATGCCGAGGCGGCGGCGAAGGTCGCGTCGGTGCAGCGTGGCGAGGCCGAGGCGGGCAAGCGGGAGGCCGAGGCGGCCAAGCGCACCGCGGAGCAGCAGAAGAAGCAGGCCGAGGACGCGGCACGTACGGCGAAGGCCGCGGCGGCGGCGGCCGAGGAGCAGCGGCACGTGGCCGAGGCCGCCGTGAAGACGGCGAGCGAGAAGCGTCGCGAGGCCGAGGCGTCGCTGGCGTCCCTCACGGCGAAGCGGCAGTCCGCCGAGAAGGCGGCGGCCGAGCTCGAGTCGCGTAGCAAGGCCGAGGCGAAGGCGCAGGCGGAGGTGGCCGCCGCGCAGACGCGCAAGGCGTCGCAGGCCGAGCTCGAGAAGGCACGCGCCGAGGTGAAGCGGCTCGCCGACGAGCGCGCCGAGGCGGAGTCGCAGCTCGCCGCGCGTCGCAAGGAAGTGACGGCACAGCAGGCGGAAGCCGCGAAGCTCGCGCAGGCCGCGGCGCAGGCCCGCGATGCCGCGGCGCGCGAGGAGTCGCGTCGCACCGAGCTCGCCGAGCAGCGCCAGAAGGAAGAGCAGCAGCTCGAGCGCGTGAAGCAGCAGCGCTCCGTCGCGCAGGCGGATGCAGCCAAGGCGGAAGCGGCGCGGGTCGCGGCGGCGAAGGCCGCAGCGGCGCAGACCGAGGCGGCCAAGGTTGCCGCGGCGAAGGCAGAAGCGGCGCGGGTCGCGGCGGCGAAGGCCGAGGCGGCGCGGGTCGCGGCGGTCAAGCCGGTCGCGGCCCCGAAGCCGGTCGTAGCCCCGAAGCCGGTCATAGCCCCGAAGCCGGTCGCGCCGGAGGCCCGCGAGGTCGCCGGCCCCGCGGAGCTCGCGAAGATCACCGGCATCGCGTTCCAGGGCACGGGGAGCAAGGGCCAGGTCGACATCGCGATCGCCGGTTCGGCCGACGTCCAGCTCGGCGAGGTCACCGCGACCCACGTCGAGCTCATCGTCGACAGCGCGGAGCTCGCCGACAAGCTCGAGCGCAAGCTCGACGTGTCGAAGTTCGGTAGCCCGGTGAAGGCCGTGTCGTCGTTCCGTGACCGCAAGAACCCGGAGCGCGTGCGGCTCATCGCCGAGCTCGCGCGCCCCGCGACGCCGACGCTCACGTCGGACGCCAAGGGCGTACACTGGAAGTTCGCGGGTGCGGAGCCGACGCAGGTCGCCTCCACCGTGACGGACAACCCGTCGCCCGTCGTCGGTGGCTTCGGGGCTGCCTCGACGCCGATCACGCAACAGACCGTCACCCAGGTGCAGCCGACGACGAACAACCGTCGTCGCGTCTACCGCGGCGCCACGATCGACATCGCGGTGAAGAACGCGCCGATTCACGATCTGCTCCGTCTCCTCTCGGAGACGGGCCGCGTGAACATCGTGATCCCGGAGAGCATCGATCCGAAGGTCACCGTCAACCTCAAGAAGGTGCCGTGGGATCAGGCGCTCGAGGTCATCCTCGCGTCGCAGGGCCTCTGGTACCGCCGCGAGGGCAACATCTACCGCATCGCGCCGCGCGCCGAGCTCGACAAGGAAGACGAGGCCGAAGCGGCACGCCGCGCCGCACTCGTGAAGGCGGAGGTGCCGCGTCCCGAGATCGTCGCTCTGAACTACGCATCGGCCACGGATCTCAAGACGAAGCTCGAGCCCATGCTGTCGGGTGCGCCCGGGGCCGCGCTCCAGGTCGACGAGCGCACGAACGCGCTCATCATCAACGACGTCGCCGGTAACCGTCGCCAGATCGCGGATCTCGCTCGCGCTCTGGACACGCAGACGCCGCAGATCTCGATCGAAGCGCGCATCGTCGAAGCGCGGTCCACGTTCCTCCGCCAGTTCGGTATCCAGTGGGGCGGTCGTGCGCTGTCGGGCGCGAATGGCGGCAACTCCACCGGCCTCATCTTCCCGTCCTCCATCTCGCTCATCGGCGGTAACGAAGATGCGCAGACGAACAGCACGGGTGTCGCCGCTCCGTCGGACTTCGCGGTGAACCTGCCGGCCGCGGTCGGCTCCGGCAGCGGTGGTGCGATCGGTCTGTCCCTCGGCTCCGTCGGCGGCAACCTCAACATCAACCTCCGCCTGTCCGCCCTCGAGGACTCCGGTACGGTGCGCATCATCTCGGCCCCGAAGATCACGGTGCTGAACAACAAGCAGGCGAGGATCAGCCAGGGCGTGTCGATTCCCATCTCGGTCATCTCGGCGGCCGGTACGCAGACGCAGTTCGTCCAGGCCGACCTCGCGCTCGAGGTCACGCCGTACGTCTCGTCGGCCGACTGCGCCATCGCGATGAACCTCGTCGTGACGAAGAACGAGCCTGACTTCGTGAACGTCGGCGCTCGTGGTGACCCGACGATCCTCCGCAAGGAAGCGCGGACGTCGATGCTCGTCCAGGACGGCGAGACGTCGGTCCTCGGCGGCATCTACACCCGCAACACCGGTCTCGCGTACCGCAAGATCCCGTTCTTCGGCGACCTGCCGGTCATCGGCTGGTTCTTCAAGAACCGCCGCGAGAATGACGACCGGACCGAGATCCTCGTGTTCATCACGCCCAAGATCACGAACAGGTCGCTGCTACGCTGTAAGTAAGTTGACGCTGTTCCTGATCGGCTTCATGGCCGCCGGCAAGACGTCGGTCGGCCGAGCACTCGCCGCCGCTACCGGGCGGCGTTTCGTCGATCTCGACGAGAGGATCGCCGCGATGGGCGAGCCGGTCGCACCCCTGGTGGCACGCGACGAGCCCGAGTTCCGGCGCCGCGAGGCCGCCGCGATCGTCGAGGTCACCGCCGAGGCCGAGGCCAGCGTCGTCGCCACCGGGGGCGGCGCGGCCGCCTTCGGGGACAACCTGGACCGGATGCGCGCCGCCGGCTGCGTCGTCGCGCTTGGCGTGGATCCCGCCGAGTCCGCCCGCCGCGCGGCGCGTGACACGAATGCGATCCGCCCCCTGCTCGCCAGCGGGGCCGAGCAGCTCGCCGCGGCGCGCGCCCCGATCTACCGCCGCGCGCATGCCGTCGTCGACACGATGGGGAAGTCCGTCGATGACGTGGTCGCGCACGTCCGCGCCGTCGAGCGCGTGTGGCAAGCGCTCCCGCCTGGTGAACGTGGGGCCTCCATCCTCGCGCTCGGCGAGCGCAGCTATCCCGTCACCGTCTCGCCGAGCTTCCCCGCCGGCACGCTGACGCGCCTCCTCGACGGCACGACGAAGATCGGCCTCGTCACCGACGCGAACGTGGCTCGTCATCACCTCGAGGTTGCCGTCGCATCGCTCGGCATGCATGGGGCCCGTACGGAGGTGGTGGTGATCCCGCCCGGCGAGGCGAGCAAGTCGTTCGCGCAGTTCGAACGGCTGACCGGCGAGCTCATCGCGCGGGGCCTGGATCGTGGCTCGGCCCTCGTCGCCCTCGGCGGCGGCGTCGTCGGGGACCTCGCCGGCTTCGCGGCCGCCACGCTGTTTCGCGGGATCCCCGTGATCCAGATGCCGACGACGATCGTGGCGATGACCGACGCCGCGATCGGCGGCAAGACCGCGATCGATACGCCCGCGGGCAAGAACCTCGTCGGCGCGTTCTGGCAACCGCGCCTGGTGGCGTGCGCGACGGATACGCTCGCCACGCTGCCCGCCCGCGAGCGGCGCGCCGGCTTCGGGGAGCTGTGGAAGTACGCCCTCCTCGACGGTCAGGCCCTGTGGGACGCGGTGTCCGCGTGCGCCGGCTGGGCCGCGGGGCCCGACGGGACGCCACCGCCGTCGGCGCTGCGCACGGTGATCGATCGGTCGATCGCGTACAAGGCCGCCATCGTCGGGCGCGACGAGCGCGAGCTCACGGGGCACCGCGCGCTCCTGAATCTGGGCCACACCATCGGTCACGCGATCGAAGCGGCTTCGGGGATGCTCCACGGCGAAGCGGTGGCGCTCGGCCTCATCGCCGCCGCCCGGGTCTCGGCGGCCGTCATCGGCACCCCGCCGGCGCTCGCCACCGAGCTGACTGCGGTTCTCGCAGCCACCGGCTTGCCGAGCGACCTCGACCCTTATCTAAGCGACGAGATCCTGGCCCGGGTGGCCGTCGACAAGAAGCGCACGGGCGCTCAGCTCAAGTTCATCTGTGTGCGCGGTGTAGGCAGCTGCGAGGTTGTCGAGATACCGGTCACGGAGATACGCAGAATTTTGCGATCCTCGTCGGTGCATTGATACGATTTACGGCCATGAGGACTCGCTTCGTCACTGCGGCTATCGCTGTCGGTGCCCTGACCCTGGCAGCTTGTGCCGATGACTCCGGCGGAGGGCTCTTCATTCGTCAGAACCTGGCGCCCCCGGCCAACGGCGGCTGCACCTTCACGCCCGACCTGACCGCGCCGTACTTCGCGCGTGGCGTCATCTCGATGTTGTCGCAGCAGCCGTACGTGCTCACGCCGCTGATCGAGAGCCGCATCACCGCGCTCGAGGGGCAGGAGAGTCAGCGCACCGTCCTCGTCCGCGGCGCGCGCGTCGACGTCCGCATCGAGAGCATCACGGTGAACAACCAGTCGGTCACGGTCGACACGTCGGACTTCCCCGAGGGCACGCTGAAGTTCACGTCGCTGTTCTCCGCGCCGGTCGCGCCCAACGGCGGACTCTCCGTCGGTGACTTCGACCTCCTCACGTCGGGCCTCATCGCGACGCTCCGTGATCGGTACGGCTCTCAGGGCAGCGCGCGCGTGCAAGTGGTCGCGGAGGCGCGCGTCTTCGGCGATCTCGGTGGCGACGAGATCGAGTCCGACTCGTTCAGCTACCCCGTGACCGTCTGCAACGACTGCATCGTGAACAACCTCGGGGCGTGCCCGAGCACGGTCGAGGTGCGGACCGGCAACCCGTGCAATCCGTTCCAGGATGGCGTCGTGGACTGCTGCACGAGCGGCGGGAGCCTCCTCTGCCCGGCCCCCAGCGCGGAATAAGCTCCCCATCGCTGGCGCCCGCTCCCCGGGCTCGGTAACGTTTTCGGCCGAGGTGACCTTTGTTCACTGAAACGCTCAAGAAAGTCGTCGAGAACACCGATGGTGGTCTCGCCGCCGTGATCATGGGTCTCGATGGCATCCCCGTCGAGACGTACGTGAAGCAGGCTGACCGCGTCGACATGAACACGGTCGCGATGGAGTTCTCCTTCATCATCGGTCAGGTCCGCAAGGCGGGTGACTCACTGCAGATCGGCGCCCTCGAGGAGCTCGTCGTGCGGGCGCAGCGCCTCGTGCTCGTGTGCCGCATGATCTCGCCGCAGTACTTCGTCGCGATCGCGGTCGCTCCCGAGGGCAACTTCGGCAAGGCTCGCTTCCTCGCGCGCATGGCGACGCCGACGCTGGTCGCCCAGCTGTAGGGGCGATTTGAGGATCCAGGTCCTCCACGGACCGAATCTCAATCTGCTCGGCAAGCGCGATCCGGCCCAGTACGGAACGCTGACGCTCGCCGCGATCGACGCGGAGCTCGTGCGCCGGGGCAAGGCCCGAGGCGCCGAGGTTCGGTGCTTCCAGAGCAATATCGAGGGCGAGCTGATCGACGCGATCCAGGCCGCCGCGACGTGGGCGCGCGCGATCGTGATCAATCCGGGCAGCTATTCGCACACCTCGATCGGGATCCGCGACGCCATCGAGGCGGTGGGGCTACCCACCGTCGAGGTCCATCTCTCGAACATCTATGCGCGGGAAGAGTTCCGCCACACGTCGATCACCGCGGCGCGCTGCGTCGGAGTAATCAGCGGATTTCGCGCACAAAGCTACTACCTCGGACTGGACGCGGCTCTCGCCCTCGTGGAAAGTGCCAGCCGCGATGGCACCGAAGGACAAGGCCGTAAAGAAGACGGTAAAGCGGTGGGACCTGGGCGGCGACGCGCAGGCAAAGGACAGCGATGACGGCCACCCGCTGGTCGCCCTCGCCCGCGGACTCTCCGAGCTCGTTTCGCAGCACGGTCTCTCCGAGCTGATCCTCGACACGAGCGACGTCACGCTCACGGTGCGCCGCGGCGTGACGGCGTCGGTGGCGTCGCAGCCGGTGGCGCCGGTCCTTCACGCGCCGACCTCGCACGCGCCGGCCTTCGCTTCCGGCCTGGCCGCGTACAACCCGGCGCCTCCCGCGGCGGCTCCGGCGGCTGCGGCCGTCGAGGACGACAAGGCACATGCGGTCACGTGTCCGTTCGTCGGAACGTTCTATCGCAAGCCGAACCCCGACTCCGCCAACTACGTCAACGTGGGTGACAAGGTCGAGAAGGGCGCCGTGCTCTGCATCATCGAGGCGATGAAGTTGATGAACGAGATCGAAGCCGATGTCGCCGGCACGATCACGGCCATCCTCGTCGAGGACGGCTCCACCGTCGAGTACGGTCAGCCGCTCTTCAAGATCCGGCCGTGATCAAGAAAGTCCTGATCGCCAATCGCGGTGAGATCGCGCTGCGCGTGATCCGCGCCTGCCGCGAGCTGGGCCTCGAGTCCGTCGCCGTTCACTCCACGGCCGATGCCGATTCGCTGCACGTGAAGTTCGCCGACCAGGCGGTGTGCATCGGTCCGCCGCCATCGCGTGGCAGCTACCTCAACATGCCGATGATCATCTCGGCCGCCGAGGTCACCGGCGCCGACGCGATCCACCCGGGCTACGGCTTCCTCTCCGAGAACGCCGACTTCGCCGACGTGGTGAAGAAGTGCAAGCTCACGTGGATCGGGCCGCCGCCCGACGCGATGCGCCTGATGGGCGACAAGATCCGCGCGCGCAAGGCGATGCAGGATGCGGGCGTGCCCGTGCTCCCCGGGTCGACGGGGCTGCACTCCGAGAGCGACGTCTTCGAGGGGGCCGAGCGCATCGGCTTCCCGTTGATCATGAAGGCGACGGCCGGTGGCGGCGGTCGCGGCATGAAGATCGTCTTCGAGAAAGAGAAGCTGATCGAGTCGTGGGCGATGGGACGCACCGAGGCGCAGGCCGCCTTCGGCAATCCCGAGATGTACATGGAGCGGTACTGCCAGAAGCCGCGCCACATCGAGATCCAGGTCGTCGCCGACAAGCACGGCCACTACACGCACCTCGGTGAGCGCGAGTGTTCGATCCAGCGTCGCCACCAGAAGGTCCTCGAGGAGGCGCCGAGCTGCGCGCTCCCCGACGAGACTCGCAAGAAGCTGCAGGCGGCCGCGGTCCGTGCGATCGAGTCGATCGGCTACACGAACGTCGGCACCCTCGAGTTCCTGCTCGACTCCGACGGCAGCTTCTACTTCATGGAGATGAACACGCGTCTCCAGGTCGAGCACCCGGTGACCGAGCTCGTCACCGGCGTCGATCTCGTCCGCGAGCAGCTCAAGATCGCGGCCGGCGAGCCGCTGTCGTGGTCGGGCGAGAAGATCGCGCGTGGCCACGCCATCGAGCTGCGCATCAACGCCGAAGACCCGAGCAGCTTCGCCCCCTGGCCGGGCAAGATCACCGCTCTCCACATGCCGGGTGGCCTCGGTGTGCGTGTAGATACGCACGTGTACGCGGGCTACACGGTCCCGCCGAACTACGACTCGATGATCGCGAAGGTCATCGTCCACGACATCGATCGACCTGCGGCTATCCGAAGGGCGCGCCGATGTCTCGACGAGATGGTGATCGAAGGGATCCGGACCAACATCCCGTTCTTGCGCCGGATCGTGAACAACCAGGATTTCATCCGCGGTGACTTCGACACCGGCTTCGTGGGTCGCCTGCTCGCGCCACCTACATAGCTCGCAACAATCGGTTTCCTCAGCGCTTTTCCTTGACGGTGCGGCTTTTACAGCCGTACCCTTGGATCCTCGATGCGCGCGGCATTCTGCCCCGAGGGGAGCAGGTAGCGCATGGCCTTCAACAAAGAGAAGGTCATGGATGCTGCGCGCAAATTCGTCGACAAGGGACAGATCGACAAGGCCGTGAAGGAGTACCTCCGGATCGTCTCTGAAGATCCGAAGGACGTCCGCGTCTGGCTGAAGATCGGCGATCTCTACGCGAAGAAAGGATCGAAGCAGGACGCCGTCGAGACCTATCTCAAGGTCGCGCGCTTCTACCACGACCAGGGTTTCTTCCTGAAAGCGGTCGCGGTCTACAAGCAGATCCTCAAGCTCGATCCGCGTCTCGTCGACGTGATCTTGAAGCTCGCCGAGCTCTACCGGCAGCTCGGACTCATGTCCGATGCGATGCAGCACTTCGAGTCGGTCGCCGCGCACTTCCATCGCGAAGGCAACACGAAGGAAGCGCTCGCGACGGTCAAGAAGCTCGTCGATCTCGATCCCGAGAACATCGCGACGCGCATCAAGCTCGCCGAGCTCTACTCGAAGGAAGGTCTCGTCGACGATGCGGCCGAGCAGTTCATCGTCGCGTGCGATCAGCTGCGGCGGCAGGGCCGGCAGGATGACTTCGTCAAGGTCGCCGAGCGTCTCCTCTGGCACAAGCCCGACAACCACGCGCTGAACCGCGAGCTCGCGGGGCTCTACCTCCGACGCAACGATCCGCGCCGCGCGCTCCAGAAGCTGCAGGCGTGCTTCAAGGCCGATCCCCGCGACGTCGAGACCCTCGGCCTCCTCGCGCAGGCGTTCCAGGCGCTCGATCAGAAGGCGAAGACGGTCTCCGTGCTCAAGGAGATGGCGCGCGTCCACGTCGAGAACAAGCACAAGGACAAGGCGCTCGACGTCTATCGCAAGATCCTCGAGTTCGTTCCGAACGATCCCGACGCGAAGGACTTCCTCGGTCAGTCCGCGCCACCGCCGGCCGCCGCTGCTCCGAAGCCGCCGCCGCCGCCCACGCGCGTCTCGACGCCGATCCCCGCCGCTGTCCGGCAGGCGGACCCGAAGTTCAACATCACGAGCGACCTGCCGCGCATGGATCAGGCAGCCGCGTCGCGCATGACGGGCTCGATGCCCCTCGTCGACGAGACGTCGCTCTCCGGCGACTTCGCGCTGCCCGAGTACGACGACGCGGACTTCTCCGCCGACATGGAGCCGGCACCCGATCCTCGCTCGCTGTCCGCGGCGGGCGAGCGTCACGCCGAGGAGATCTCGAAGATCCTCGCCGAGACCGATGTCTACGTGAAGTACGGCCTGCACCAGAAGGCCGTCGATCACCTGCGCCGCGTGTTCGGTCTCGATCCGGACAACGTCGAAGCGCACGAGCGCCTGAAGGACATCTTCCTCTCGCAGGGGCGCGAGCAAGAGGCCGAGGTCGAGCTGCTGAAGCTCGCCGAGCTCGTCGCGTCGGCCGATCCCGATCGCGCCGAGCACTACCTCCAGGAGCTGCTCGCCCTGAACGGCACGCACACGGGGGCGTTCGATCTCGCCCGTCGCTTCCGGCTGCGGGTCGCCCGCATGTCCTCCAACGTCTCGGACGTCGACTACCGCGGAGGCGGAGGCGTCGCGCCGATCGACGTCGAGATGGACGACCTCGGGCACCTCGACCTCGCCGCGCCGCCGCGCGTGGCCGTCGGGGTGGCGCGGGGCCAGCAGCGCTACGAGGAGGTCGACGACGACCTCGACGACCCGCGCGTCGCCAATGGGTCGCCCGCCGATCGCCCGCTGCCCTCGGCGCCGCGCGGCTACCAGCAGGGCTACGACTTCGAGCACAACACCGCGCAGACCTCGCTCGAGGACGTCGAGCCCATCGTCGATCGTCCCGGTCACTGGCAGGACGGCGAGACGCGCCAGAACGATGCCCTCCTGGATGCCGTCGATGCCCAGCTCGACGACGACGAGCTCGGTGAGGACATCGACAGCGAAGTCGCCGCGGAGCTCGCGGCGGCCCACGCCGAAGACCTCCCGTTCGATCCCGCCGCGGCCCGCGCCTTCGATGCAGCCGTTCCCAACGGGACGCCGCCGCGGACCGCTCCGCAGTACGTGAGCGGCTTCGAGGAGACCGACCTCCCGGCGCGCGCCTCCGATCAGTTCGACATCGACGATCCGCTGAGCGTCTCCGGCAGCTACGACCCGTACGGCACCGGCAACGCCAACACGCCGTCCTTCGAGCACACGGCCGCGAACGCAGTCGACCCCAGCCACTACTACGCCGGCGCCGACGACAGCGTCGACGATCCGCCCGCCGAGGCCCCACGCGGAGAGTCCTCCGTCGAGGACGACGTCGACGAAGCCGACTTCTACGTCGGACAGGGCATGTACGCGGAGGCCCTCGAGGTCCTCCGTCGTCTGCAGCGCCAGTATCCCAATCGCCGCCTGATCCTCGAGAAGCTCCGCGAGGTCGAAGCCTATCTCGAGGGCGGCGATCCGATGGACCCCGGGCTCGCCAACGACAGCGGCACCGGCACCGGCACCGACGCCATCTCGCTCGACGAGATCGAGGAGGTCCCCGTCGATGATCTCGACGACATGTCCTCCGGCCCGACCCGCCGTCCGGCCGGCAACATCGGCCGCGCCAAGGTCCCGCGCCAGCCCTCGATCATGCTCGAGCACGCCGTCGATGCGAACGACGCGGCCACGCACTACGACCTCGGCCTCGCCTACAAGGAGATGGGCCTCCACGACGAAGCGGTGAAGGCCTTCGAGAAGGCGCTCGTCGCCCCCGGCCGCGAAGCCCAGTGCCGCGTGATGATCGGCATGTGCTACCGCGAGGCCAACAACCCGACGGAAGCCATCCACCAGTTCAAGCAGGGCCTCCACGCCGAGCCGTCCGACCGCGAGCAGCTCAGCATCTTCTACGAGATCGGCATGACCTACGAGTCGATCGAGGACTGGCCCGAGGCGCTCTACTACTACGAGACCGTCTCCAAGCGAGATCCCAACTTCGCCGACGCGGCCGCTCGCGCCGAAGCTCTCCGCGATCGCGGCACGCCGTCCCACTCCTCCCTCGACGACGACCTTTGAAGCTCGCCGGTCTCGCCCTCGCTCTCGTAGCTTGCGGCAGTGACGATCCGCCGGTGCGCCAGATCCGCGTCCAGGTCCTGAACGGTGGCGGCAACATCTTCGCCACCGAGGGCACCTGCGCGTGCGCGCAGAACCTCGAGCCCGCCGTCGGCGAATGCATCGAGGGCGACCTGGCCGCGCCGCCCTGCGAGTGCCTCGATGCGGATCCG
>LNFM01017792.1_pt1 | contig 18457 bp, 14 predicted proteins | sample 596031 | NCBI WGS metagenome assembly LNFM01 (sample SAMN04254537, study PRJNA301005) | activated carbon metagenome | isolation source: dual media filters at the Ann Arbor, Michigan drinking water treatment plant | place: USA: Ann Arbor | reverse complement strand
AGTCGTCCACGGCCACCATGGCGTTGTCGTCGAACCGCAAGACGATGGAAGCCGATCGCGAGTTTGAACTTTTGAAGACCCAGTTGTTGAAGGTGCCAGCATGAATACCGCCACCGCGAACCAGACCATTGAACTGAAAAAAGACCGGGGCGGCCAGGGCCTGGAGCCCGGCTACTTTGCGCGCCGCAATATGTGGGATTGGCTCTTTGCAGCGCTCATCGTTGCAGGCACCGCCATCGCGTTTGCGCTCTACGGCTCAGCCATGGACGTCTACGAGAAAGCCATTCTGGTGGGCACGGCACCGTCCCTGATCTGGCTCGCCTGGTTCTGGCGGCCGTTGGGTGCGTTGTCGGTGGTCGTGGCCGCGTTCGCCTTGCTGGCGATCTGGCTCTACCAGACGCCAGCCGGCAGCGCTGACCTCGCGCGCGCCGATCAGGTGTTCATGCTGAAGTACTTCATCTCCAGCCAGTCGGCGATTTTGTGGATGAGCCTGCTGTTTTTCATGAGCACCGCGTTTTACTGGGCCGGCATGCTCACCCGTGCGGGCGACACCTTCGAGCTGCTGGGTTCGCGTCTGGCCTGGGTAGCGGTGACGCTGGCGCTCATCGGCACCATGGTGCGCTGGTACGAGAGCCACCAGATCGGCCCCGACATCGGCCACATCCCCGTGAGCAACCTCTACGAAGTGTTTGTGCTGTTCTGCTGGATGACCGCAGCCTTCTATCTGTACTACGAAGACGTTTACAAAACGCGCCGCATGGGCGCGTTCGTGATGTTGGTGGTGAGCGCAGCCGTCGGCTTTTTGCTCTGGTACACCGTGGTCCGCGAGGCGCATGAGATCCAACCGCTGGTGCCCGCTCTGCAAAGCTGGTGGATGAAGGTCCACGTGCCGGCCAACTTCATTGGATACGGCACCTTTGCCATCGCGGCCATGCTGGCCTTTGCCTACCTCATCAAACAGAGCGTGAACGAGACCCGCTGGTACAAGCTGGCGCCGCTGTGGATTCTGGGCCTGGTGCTGTGCCTGGAGCCGATCGTGTTCCGCCAGTCGGCGGCCGAGAAGGGCGGTAGCTACTGGTTTGTCTATTTCGGCGTGTCGGCGCTCATCGTGGGCGCCATCATGTTCGGGCGCAAACGCATCGCCGAGCGCCTGCCCAGCTTCGAGGTGCTGGACGACGTGATGTACAAGGCCATCGCCGTGGGCTTCGCGTTCTTCACCATCGCCACTGTGCTGGGGGCCTTGTGGGCAGCCGAAGCCTGGGGCGGTTACTGGAGCTGGGACCCGAAGGAAACCTGGGCGCTGATCGTCTGGCTGAACTACGCGGCTTGGCTCCACATGCGCCTCATGAAAGGCCTGCGCGGCACCGTGGCGGCCTGGTGGGCTTTGGTGGGTCTGGCCATCACCACGTTCGCGTTCCTGGGTGTGAACATGTTCCTCTCGGGCCTGCACAGCTACGGCGAACTCTGATCCCCGCGGCGGGGTCAAGCGGGCAGGCCAGCGCGGCCTGCCCCGGAACTTTGTAAGAATCGCGGCTGTCCGACGACTCACGGCAAGTCCTGCGCGGCATCTTCTGCGCGGGGCGTTGAACAGGTCAGGACCGCCCCATGCTCATCCGCACTGCCCAAGAAGGCTTCAACCACCCTTTCCCCAGCGAAATCACGACCAAGGCGGCCTACCAGAACCGCCGGCAGTGGCTGCAGCGCAGCGCGTTCACGGCGGCGGCCTTGGGCGGCGTGGCTTCGCTGGCCACCCCGGATGCGTGGGCCCAGTCCGCTGGCCCCACGCCTCGCCCGGGCAAGTTGCTGCCCCTGCCCGGCAAGGCCTCCGGCGTGCCGGGTGCCACCACGGTGGAGAAGCTGACCTCGTACGACGACGTCAGCACCTACAACAACTACTACGAGTTCAGCACCGACAAGGCCGACCCGGCGGTGTACGCCAAGTCGCTCAAGCCCCGTCCGTGGACCGTCGCCGTTGAAGGTCTGGTGAACAAACCGGGCACCTTCGACCTGGATGCCTTGCTGAAACTCAGCCCGATGGAAGAACGCATCTACCGACTGCGCTGTGTTGAAGGTTGGTCGATGGTGGTGCCCTGGGTCGGTTATTCAATGGCCGAGCTCATCAAGCAGGTGCAGCCGCAGGGCAGTGCGAAGTTTGTGGAATTCGTGACGCTCGCCGACAACAAGCAGATGCCGGGCCTGAACTCCAATGTGCTGGAGTGGCCGTATGTGGAAGGCCTGCGGCTGGACGAAGCCATGCACCCCCAACCAGAACGGCGCGCCGGTGCGGCTGGTGGTGCCGTGGAAATACGGTTTCAAGAGCGGCAAGTCGATCGTGAAGATCCGCTTCACCGACAAAGAGCCACGCACCGCATGGAACCGCGCCGCGCCGCAGGAGTACGGCTTCTATTCGAACGTGAATCCGCAGGTTTCGCACCCGCGCTGGAGCCAGGCCACCGAGCGGCGCATCGGCGAAGAGGGCGGCCTGTTTGCCAAGCGCCGTCAGACGCAGATGTTCAACGGCTACGAGCCGCAGGTGGGCCAGCTGTACGCAGGCATGGACCTGCGCAAGCTCTTCTGATGGAGGCCATCCGTGCGCCAGGGCTGCCGGCTGGATCGCGCCCAGCGGGCTCGCGCATCAACCGCTGGCTCGGTCACCGCGCCGCCAAGCCCATTGGGTTCGTGTTGGCCTTGCTGCCGCTTGCCTGGTTGATCTGGGCAGCGTTCGCCAACCAGCTCGGCGCCAACCCGGCCGAGACCTTGATCCGCTCGCTGGGCGACTGGACCATCCGATTCCTGGTGCTGGTGCTGGTCATCACACCGTTGCGCACGGTGACCGGCTGGGTGGCGCTGGCGCGACTGCGCCGCATGGTGGGCTTGTTCGTGTTCTTCTACGCCTGCATGCACCTGCTGGCCTACGCGTGGTTCGACATGGAGTTCAGTGTGCCGGGCATCGTGGACGACGTGATCAAACGCCCGTTCATCCTGGTGGGCTTTCTGGGCTGGCTGCTCTTGCTGGCGCTGGCCGCCACCTCGTTCAACCGCGCCATTCGCGCCATGGGCGCCCAGCGCTGGCAGATGTTGCACCGAGCGGTGTACGTCATCGCCGGCCTGGCCGTGCTGCACTTTTTCTGGATGCGCAGCGGCAAGAACGACTTTGCCGAGGTCGCGGTGTACGCGGCGCTGTTCGCCGCCTTGCTGGGCTGGCGCCTCTTGCGGCGGCTCTCCAAACCGCGCACCACCTGACACTCAGCTTCAGACCGGCGGCAGCAGGGTTTCCAGGCGCAGTTGGTCGGCGGCCGATTCGCGTGCCCTGATCAGCGTGGCGGTGTTGCCATCCACCAGCAGCTCGGCCGCCCGACCCCGCGTGTTGTAGTTGCTCGCCATGCTCATGCAGTAGGCGCCTGCCGAGAGGACCGCCAGCAGATCACCCGTCTGCGCAGCCAATGTGCGGTCGCGACCCAGCCAGTCGCCGCTTTCGCACACGGGGCCGACCACATCCCAGATGACGGGGGTATCGGCGCGAGGGGTCACCTCCACGATGCGGTGGAAAGCCTGGTACATGGCGGGGCGCGGCAAGTCGTTCATGGCCGCGTCCACGATCAGGAAGTTCTTCTGCTCGCCCGGTTTTTGGTAGAGCACTTCGGTGAGGCACACGCCAGCATTGCCCACCAGCGAGCGACCGGGTTCGATGACGATCTTGCGATCACCAAAGCCGCGCTCGTCCAGGCGCTGCAGGAGTTGCTGCCAGAGAGCATCGGCTTGTGGCGGCGTGTCGCCTTGGTAGTCGATGCCCAGGCCGCCACCGAAGTCGATGTGCTCGATGGGCACACCCGCGGCTTCAATGCTCTGCACCAGATCGAGCACACGGTCCATGGCGTCGAGGTATGGCCCCGTCTGTGTGATCTGAGAGCCGATGTGGCAGTCGATGCCCACCACGCGCAGGCCTGCGCACGCGGCGGCATGCTGGTAGGTGGCCACCACATCTTCGTGCGCGATGCCGAACTTGTTGCCCTTGAGACCGGTGGAAATGTAGGGGTGGGTCTGCGCGTCCACGTTGGGATTCACGCGCACGCTCACGGGTGCGCGCAAACCCATGCTGCGTGCCACGTCGTCAAGCACGCCCAGCTCGGCGCGGCTCTCCACGTTGAAGCAACCGATGCCGACTTCCAGCGCGCGCTTCATTTCGGTACGCGTCTTGCACGCCTGCGGCCAGCGCGCGTTCAAGTTCGCCACCCGAGACGATGTCGAGCCCGCAACCCGCGCGCACCAGCGTCTGAAGGATGCCCAGCGTGGAGTTCGCCTTCATGGCGTAGCAGATCTGGTGCGAGCGCCCGGCCAGCCCGCGCTGGTAAGCAGCCAGCGCGTCCAGCATGGCGGCGCGGCTGTAAACGAACAGCGGCGTTCCGTGTTGCTTGGCCAATTGTTGGAGCGGCACGCCTTCCATGACGAGTTCGCCCGCCGGGTAGGAGATGAACGGAGGCAGGGTCATGGGAGGCTGGCCGGGCAGGGTGGTCATGCTGGGGCTGGGAATCGATTGAAGGGGTCGCATCTGCCGGCGGCAGAGCCGGTGTCTTGGCTCAACGCTGCGCAGGTGCGTTGGGCAGCGGTGCGTTCTGGGTGGTGTTTGCGTTGGCTGGCGTTGTGTTTGCAGAGGGCAGGTACAAAGGCCCTTTTTGACCACAAGCCGACAGCAAAAACAGGCTCAACACCAATGCGTGTCGTTCTCAACATGCACCCATTGTAATGACCGACACCGAGTACCAAGACCTGGCGGAATCGCTGCTGAGGTCGATTGAACTGGCCTGCGACCGCATCAACGATCAGACCGACGCGGATGTCGACAACCAGCGCGTGGGCGGCATGATCACGATGACGTTTGCCAACGGCAGCCAGATCATCGTCAACCTGCAAAAACCGTTGCACGAAGTCTGGCTGGCCGCCCGCGCCGGCGGTTTTCACTACCGCTACGACGGAGCGGCCTGGATGGACACCAAAGGCCAGGGCGAGTTTCTGGCCCACCTCTCCCGATTCGCCTCCGAACAATCCGGCCAGGCGCTGAACTTCAGTTCCTGAACAGATCAAGGATGCCGCGCCGGTCTTCAACCGGCGGGGCAGGTGTGGGTGAGGGCTGCGAAACGGCTGGATCGATTGCGATGGGTGCCGCGCCGGGCCAGGGGTCTTGCAGGCCCAGGCCATGAACGCCGTTGCCTGGACCAAACTCTTCAAAGTACCACTCACCGCCGACGTTGATCACGCCGGGCGGAGGTGTGTATGGCATCACAGGCACGTCTTTGAGCGCCTGTGACATGAAGGAAATCCAGATGGGCAAACTCAAACCACCGCCTGTTTCCCGACTGCCCAGGTTGCGCGGCGTGTCGTAGCCCACCCAAGCGGCCGCCACCAGCGTGGGCTGGTAGCCCACGAACCATGCGTCGACGGAATCGTTGGTGGTGCCGGTTTTACCAAACACGTCGGTCCGCTTCAGGGTGGCCTGCGCCCGTGCCGCCGTGCCCGATCGGGTGATTTCCTGCAACAGGCTGTTCATGATGAAAGCGTTGCGCGGCTCGATGACTTGCTGGCTTTCAGTGAGCGTCGGCTCGGGCGCCTCGTAGATCACCTTGCCTTTGTGATCGGCGACCCGTGTGATCAGCGTCGGGGACACCCGGTAGCCGCCGTTGGCAAACACCCCGTAACCCACCGCCATCTGCATGGGCGTTACAGAGCCCGCACCGAGGGCCATGGTGAGGTAGGGCGGGTGCTTGTCGGTGTCGAAGCCAAAGCGCCCCACCCACTGTTGGGCGCTTTGGGTGCCGACCAACTGAAGCACACGGATCGACACCATGTTTTTGGACTTGGCCAATGCGCGGCGCACCGACATCGGTCCCTCGAACTGCCCGTCGTAGTTCTTGGGCTCCCACGGCTTGCCTCCGGTTGCGTCTGCGCTGTAGAACAGCGGCGCGTCGTTGACCACGGTCATGGGTGTGAGCCCTTTTTCGAGCGCAGCCGAATAAATGAAAGGCTTGAAACTGGACCCGGGTTGACGCCAGGCCTGGGTCACGTGGTTGAACTTGCTCTTCTGAAAATCGAAGCCGCCGACCAGCGCAATTACCTTGCCGGTGCGGGGGTCCATGGCGACAAAGGCCGACTCAACGTCGGGCAGCTGCGTGATGCGCCATGCCTTGTTGCTGGTCTGCACCACCCGAATCACCGCTCCGGGGCGAATCTTGATGTTGGGCCCGGCCTTGTCGGACAAGCCGGATTGCACCGGTTTGAGACCCTCGCCGGTGATCTCGAAAGGCTCACCGTCCTGGCGGACCGCAACAACACGCTTGGGCCCCGCTTCCAGAACGACGGCGGAAAGCAGGTCGTCGTTGTCGGGTCTCTCCGTGAGCGCATCATCCACGGCTTCGTCAAGCGCGGCTTTGTCGGATGGCAGATCGATGAACAACTCGGGTCCCCGGTAGATCTGGCGACGCTCGTAATCCAGCACGCCCTGGCGCACAGCACGGTAGGCCGCCAGCTGCTCCACCTGTTTGAGGGTGGTTGTGACCACCAGTCCACGCGTGTAGGCCTCTTCACCGTATTGCGACACGATGGACTGCCGGACCATTTCTGCCACGAACTCGGCATGAACCTGGGTGGCGCTGCCCACTGGACGCAGCTTCAACTCCTCGGACTTGGCCTCCTCTGCCTGTTCGGCCGTGATGAAGCGGTTCTCGACCATGCGGTCGATGATGTGCAATTGGCGGGCACGGGCGCGGCGCGGATTCCGGATCGGGTTGTAGGCGGAAGGCGCCTGGGGCAACCCCGCCAGCATGGCCGCCTCGGCCACAGTCACATCCTTGAGCGCCTTGCCGAAGTAAATCTGGGCTGCCGACGAGAACCCATAGGCGCGCTGTCCCAGGAAGATCTGGTTCATGTAGATCTCGAGAATCTGCTCCTTGGTGAGCATGTGCTCAAGCTTGAATGTCAGCAGCACTTCGTAGATCTTGCGCGTGTAGCTCTTCTCTGCTGACAAGTACACATTGCGCGCGACCTGCATGGTGATCGTCGACGCGCCCTGGCTTTTGGCCTGACGCAGATTGGCCAGCGCCGCCCGGATCATGCCCCGGTAGTCCACACCGCTGTGTTCAAAGAAGCGCGCGTCCTCGATGGCCAGTACCGCGTTCTTCATCACCTCGGGGATCTCATTGATCGTCAGCAGATTGCGGCGCTCTTCGCCAAACTCACCGATCAACTGACCTTCAGCGGTCAAAACGCGAAGCGGCAGCTTGGGGCGGTAATCGGCGAGACCGGTCACATCGGGGAGGTTCGGGTAGGCCACAGCCAACGCGATGCCCACGGCCATCAACACGCTTACAACACCAGCCGCCGCCAGTCCGGCCACAGCCACCACCAAGCGTCCCACCCAGATCAGTGCTGTGCGGCCCGCAGATACTGGCTCGGAAGTTGTGGAAGGGGTGGGGGTATCTTGGTTGGGCATGCGGTCGATCAAGGCCTCAAACCCTGATTATAAAAATGGCGCTTGGCGGCCCCGGTTGGCGTGGTCCACATATTGTGAGCCGTTGTGCATGTCGAAGATCAAAGCCCGGTCAAAGGGTCGACAGCGAAGCAGGAACACGTATGGTTTTGACAACGTTTCGACTTGTCTCAAAGGCAAAATTTCGTTGCTGGACAAAGGTCTTGCTGCTAGCATTCAAGTGAAGTCTTAAGTCTGGCGCACCGCAGCGTCATCATATCTGGGGGTCACCTTGATCTCATTGGGATCGTTATTCAGCCGGGAACCGGCGCCCTTGTTGGGCATTGACGTGAGCTCGTCCAGCGTCAAACTGGTTGAACTGTCCCGCAACCGATCGGGTGATCTGGTGCTGGAGCGTTGCGCCATGGAGCCGCTTGAGCGCGGCTGGATCACCGATGGCAACATCGAGAAGTTCGATGAGGTGGCCGAAGCTGTCCGGCGAGTCGTTCGCAAGAGCGGTAGCAAGACCAAGAACGTTGCATTGGCACTGCCTGCATCGGCGGTGATCACCAAAAAAATCATTTTGCCCGGCGGCTTGTCCGACAAAGAGCTTGAGGCTCAGGTCGAATCCGAAGCCAACCAGTACATTCCTTTCTCACTCGACGAAGTCAGTCTGGACTTTTGCGTGATTGGCCCCAGCGCCAATTCGGTGGGTGACGTCGAGGTGTTGATCGCCGCTTCGCGCAAGGAAAAGGTGTCGGACCGCCAAGGCCTGGCCGAGGCGGCCGGGCTCAAGCCAGTTGTCATGGATGTGGAGTCCTACGCTTCGCGCATGGCGGCGGGCCGGGTCATTGAAACGCTGCCCAACCAGGGTATCGATTCGCTGGTGGCGCTCTTTGAAGTGGGCGCACTGACGACCAGCATGCAGGTCATGCGCAATGACGATGTTTTGTATGAGCGGGACCAGGCGTTTGGCGGAGCACAACTCACGCAGCTGATTGTTCGGCAATACGGCTTTTCCGCCGACGAAGCAGAAGCCAAGAAGCGTTCCGGTGATTTGCCCGATGACTACCGTTCGGCGGTTCTGGACCCTTTCATCGAAAGCATGGCACAAGAGGTTGGCCGTGCGTTGCAGTTCTTCTTCACCAGCACGCCTTACAACAAGGTTGATCACATCCTGCTGGCTGGCGGCAGTGCCGCACTGCCCGGTCTGACAGAAGCCGTCACGCACCAGACCTCTTTTGCCTGCATGGTCATCAATCCCTTCGATGCGATGGAAATGGCAGCCTCCATTCAGGCCCGCAAGATTTCGCGAGAAGCACCTTCGTACCTGACGTCGACCGGGTTGGCCCTGCGGAGGTTCTACCAATGATCTTGATCAACCTGCTGCCTCACAGAGAGGCGGCGCGAAAGCTTCAAAAGGAACAGTTCTTTACCCAGCTGGGGCTGTCCGCGTTGTTGGGCGGCATCGTTTGTGGCGCTGTGTTCACGTGGTATCAGGGGCAGATAGCCTCTCAGCAGGAACGAAACGCGTTCTTGCAAGCCGAGATCACCCGGCTCGATGCGGAAATCAAGGACATCGCTGGTTTGCAGAGGGAAATTGCGTCCCTGCGCGCCAGGCAAACCGCCGTGGAGGATTTGCAGAGCGACCGCAACATTCCTGTGCATTTGCTGGACGAGCTGGTCACGCAGTTGCCAGATGGCATCTACCTGCGTTCCATGAAACACGAGAACCAGAGCGTGTTGCTCAACGGGGTGGCTCAGTCTCAGGAGCGGGTGTCTGACCTGTTGCGCAACCTGTCCAACAACAGCCAGTGGCTGGGACGGCCGGATTTGATCGAGATCGTGTCTTCCAGCGTGGCTCTTGCGGGCCGAGAGCAGCGACGGGTCTTCAACTTCTCCATTCGCGTTTCACTCAAACGCCCTGCCGCTGAAGCAGGGGCGGCCCCGGCCGGTGCCCCGGCCGCTGCAGGCAAAGTCTGATCACAGGGCAACGCACCATGGCAAAAACGCCCCGTATCAACGTGGACTTCAAGGCGGTCCAGGACAAACTTCGCGGCCAGTTCACGGGCCTCGATCCCAATGACCCCTCGCAATGGCCGGGGTTGCCGCGCAACCTGTTGTTTGTGGCGGTGTGCGTGGCAGTGATCGCCGGTTTGTGGTTTGCCTGGCTGAAAGATTCCGATGAGGAATTGATTGTCGAGAAAGCCCGGGAGCAGCAACTTCGCGATGACTACAAAAAGAAGGCTGTCCAAGCGGTCAACCTGGATGCCCTTCGCAAGCAACTGGAGCAAGTGCAGCAATACGTCACCCAACTTGAGAAGCAACTGCCCAGCAAAGCCGAAATGGACGCCTTGCTGTCCGACATCAACCAGGCAGGTTTGGGGCGAAGTCTGCAATTCGAGTTGTTCCGCCCCGGAGCGGTCAGCGTGAAGGAGTACTACGCTGAATTGCCCATCACGGTGCGGGTGACTGGCACGTACCACGACATCGGATTGTTCGCGGCTGACATTGCGAATCTGTCGCGCATCGTCACCTTGAACAACCTGTCCTTGACGCCGGTGGCAAACCGCGAAGGTGTCTTGACGATGGACTGCATTGCCAAAACCTTCCGTTACCTGGATCAGGATGAAATCGCACTTCAGCAAAAAGCACAGGGAGCGAAGCAGTGACTTCCTTGAGACTCATCAATTTAGCGTCTGTGCTGTTGTGCGCTTCGGTTTTGGCGGCCTGTACTTCTTCGGGCCAGGATGAATTGCAGGTCTGGATGCAGAACGAGCGAAACAGCATCAAGCCCTCGGTCAAACCCATTCCTGCCCCCACGAAGTTTGAGCCACAGGCGTATGCCGGAGAGCGTTTGACACCGCCTTTCAGCATCGAAAAGCTCACCAGCGCTTTGATCGGAAACCAGTCGACACCGGTGGTCAATGCTGCCTTGATCGAGCCAGAGCTGAATCGGCGCAAGCAGCCACTCGAGGCGTACCCACTTGACACCATGTCCATGGTGGGCAGCTTGAATCGGGATGGGCAACTGGTTGCACTCGTGAAGGTTGACAACCTGCTGTATCAAGTTCGCCCAGGGAGCTATCTGGGGCAGAACTACGGACGTGTGACCAAAATTTCAGAAACCGAGGTGGTCATGCGCGAAATCGTGCAGGACTCCGGCGGCGAGTGGACGGAGCGCACCGCAGCGTTGCAGTTACAAGAGGAAGCTTCTAAATGAAAAAGCCAATCAAGGCGTCCGTGGTGTCAGCTGTGCAACGGGGTGTGCTCAGGGGCGCAGTCTTTGCCTGCATGGCGGCGACCACCGTGTGGGCCCAGGCTCAAAACGTGATTCAGTCGTTGACGGGGGGGGTTCAAGGAGGTGTGGAGGTCATTCGCATCAACACAGCGCAACCACTTGCAGCCGTGCCGACCGGATTCACCATCCAGTCTCCGGCTCGCATTGCACTTGACTTCCCTGGCGTTGCCAACGCGATTGGTCGCAGCACCGTTGAAATCAACGAAGGCAACTTGCGCTCGGCCAATGTGGTCCAGGCCGGTGACCGCACGCGCGTGGTGATCAACCTGAAGCAGACCGCTTCCTACGAAACCAGGATCGAAGGCAACTCGCTTCTGGTCATATTGCAGCGCTCCGAGGTGGTGACGGCCGTCACAGCGCCGCCGGCCTCTTTTGCTGAGAACCGCAACCGCGACGTGTCATCGCTTCGCGATATCGACTTCCGCCGTGGCGTGGGCAACGCCGGTCGTGTGGTGGTGGAGCTGGCCAACAACCAGGTGGGAGTTGATATTCGCCAGCAAGGGCAAAACCTGGTGGTGGAATTTTTGAAGACATCCCTGCCAGAGGGCTTGCGCCGCCGGCTGGACGTGAGCGATTTCGGCACGCCTGTGCAGAGCGTCACCACGTCCCAGACGGGTGACCGGGTGCGCATGGTCGTCGCGCCCACCGGCAACTGGGAGCACTCTGCTTATCAGAGCGACAACCAGTTCGTGCTTGAGATCCGAGAGCAGAAAATCGATTCCAGCAAGCTCACGCAAGGGCCGGGCTACAACGGTGAGAAGCTTTCTCTGAACTTCCAGAACATCGAAGTTCGGTCGTTGTTGCAGGTGATTGCCGATTTCACCAACTTCAACGTGGTGACGTCAGACTCTGTGACAGGCTCGGTGACCCTGCGGCTCAAGGATGTGCCTTGGGATCAGGCGCTGGACATCATTCTTCAGGCCAAGGGCCTGGGCATGCGCAAGTCGGGCAATGTGTTGTGGATTGCGCCCAAGGACGAAATCGCTGCGCGTGAAAAGCAGGACCTGGAAGCGCGCGCGTCAACAGAAAGCCTGGAGGCTTTGCGCACACAAGGCTTTCAGATGAACTACGCCAAGGCGGTCGATATTGCCTCTCAGCTGACTTCTACGGGCGGTGGTGCCGGTGCGTCGTCGGGTGGCAACAACGCCCGAATCCTGTCCGAGCGTGGCAGTGTCATTTCCGAGCCGCGCACCAACCAGCTGTTCGTCACCGACATCCCATCCAAGCTGCAACAGGTGCAGGACCTGATCGCCAAGCTGGACATTCCGATCCGCCAAGTGATCATCGAAGCCCGCATTGTTGAGGCCGACGATACGTTCGGCAAGTCGCTGGGTGTTCGATTGGGCGGTGGCGTGCGCGGCTTCGGTGCCGGCTCCATCAACGGCAATCAGGTGCAAGGCAACTTCGGCTCGACCTACGGCGCGGTATCGACGGGTCCAACGCCGGCCTCTGCACCGTTTGTGAGCTTGCCGGCCAACCCGGGAACCGCTTTGGCTGCCTCATACGCACTGTCGTTGTTCAGTCCCAATGCCTCGCGCTTCCTGAGCTTGGAAATTTCTGCGCTGGAATCGGATTCCAAGGGGCGCATCGTGGCCAGCCCCCGAGTCGTGACGGCCGACGGCGTCAAGGCACTGATCGAACAAGGCACCGAGTTCCCTTACCAGACGGCAACATCCAGCGGTGCGACAGCGATTGCCTTCCGCAAGGCCAACCTGAAGCTGGAGGTGACGCCTCAGATCACGCCTGAAGGCAACATCATTCTGGACTTGGACATCAACAAGGACAGCCGAGGTGTGGACACGCCAGACGGCGTGGCCATCAACACCAAGCACGTTCAGACGCAGGTGCTGGTTGAAAACGGCGGCACGGTGGTGATCGGCGGCATCTTCGAGCAGACGCAGCGCGACACCGTGAACAAGGTGCCGCTGCTGGGTGTCGCGCGAACGCACCAACAACAAATCCGAGCTGCTCATCTTCATCACACCTCGCGTGTTGGGTCGATCCGCCATCAATTGAGCGCTTCGTCCTGTTTCTTGATCGGCTTGCCTGGTTCGGGCAAGTCGACAGTGGGTCGCCAGTTGGCGCGCCGCATTGCGCTTCCTTTCTTTGACTCGGATCACGTGATCGAACATCGCTTGGGATGTTCGATCCGTGAGTTTTTTGAGCGCGAAGGTGAGGAGCGCTTCCGCGATCTTGAAGCGTCTGTCGTCGATGAGCTGACTGCGGGGCCCACCTGCGTGGTCTCCACCGGCGGTGGCTCCGTGCTGCGGCCAGAAAACCGCGAGCGGTTGAAGCGGCGCGGCACCGTGGTCTATTTGCGCTCAACGCCTGAGGAAGTCTTTCGTCGCTTGCGGCACGATCGCAACCGTCCGTTGCTGCAGGTCGCAGATCCTCAGCAGCGTCTGAAGGACTTGTACGCCGAGCGCGACCCGCTGTACCGCCAGACGGCGCATTTTGTGATTGAAACGGGACGACCTTCGGTGGCCATGTTGGTGAACATGATCGTGATGCAACTGGAGTTGGGCGGGGCAGTCTCACAGGATGTGCCCATAGGGCCTGACGCGTCCGGCCCTCAACCATCAACGGGTTCAACGCCTGATCGCTGATTCGCTGGCTTGGGCTTGCCGTTCGATGAGGGCATAAACTTGGGTCCCATGATCCAAGCCACTTCTCCCCTTCACCAGCAGGTCAACATCGATCTTGGTGATCGCAGCTACGCCATCGACATCGGCGCGGGATTGCTGGATTCGCAGGACAGTTACCGCGACCTTCCTGCCGGCCGAAGCGCGATGATCGTCACCAACGACACGGTGGCGCCGCTGTACGCAAAGCGTCTGGAGCAGGTGCTCTCATCGCGCTACGCGCTTGTTCACACGGTGAGCTTGCCCGATGGCGAGTCTTACAAGACGTGGGAATCGCTCAACCTGATTTTTGACGCGCTGCTCTCGCACGCGTGCGACCGAAAAACGGTTCTTTTCGCACTCGGCGGTGGTGTGGTGGGCGACATGACCGGCTTTGCCGCAGCAAGCTACATGCGTGGCGTGCCGTTCGTGCAGGTGCCCACCACCTTGCTGGCTCAGGTGGACTCGTCAGTGGGAGGCAAGACGGCGATCAACCATCCGCTGGGCAAGAACATGATCGGGGCTTTCTACCAGCCTCAGCGCGTGGTGTGCGACTTGGACACCCTCGACACGTTGCCGGTGCGCGAACTCAGTGCTGGATTGGCCGAGGTCATCAAGTACGGACCCATCGCCGACATGGCCTTTCTCGACTGGATCGAGGAGAACATGCCTCGACTCATGGCGCGCGACCCCGAGGCCTTGGCGCATGCTGTCAAACGCAGTTGCGAGATCAAGGCCTGGGTGGTGGGGCAGGACGAGCGCGAGTCGGGCCTGCGGGCCATCCTCAATTTCGGGCATACGTTCGGACATGCGATCGAGGCGGGCATGGGCTACGGCGCATGGCTGCACGGGGAGGCCGTGGGCTGCGGGCTGGTGATGGCGGCGCGGCTCTCGCAGGCACTGGGAGGGGTGGATGCCGCGTTTGTCGAACGTCTCACGCGCCTTGTGCAGGCGGCGGGTCTGCCCACCGTGGCGCCCGTGCTGGACGTGCACGACAACGTGGGCCGGTACCTCGCCCTGATGCGGGTCGACAAGAAATCGGAAGCGGGCGAGATCAAGTTTGTGGTGATCGATCGCCCCGGCAGTGCCGTGGTGCGATCGGCGCCCGATGCGCTGGTGGCGCAGGTGATCGAGGCAAGTGTGCGCGCCTGATGGAGCGAGCGCCGCTACGATCCATGCAAACGCTGGCGTCTTATGCCAGCGATCCCGCGCTGAGCCGGGGGCGTCGGTACCCAGAGGCTGAAGCGCCCACGCGCACGGCTTTCCAGCGCGACCGGGACCGCGTGATCCACTCCACCGCGTTTCGCCGGCTGGTTTACAAAACGCAGGTATTTCTGAACCACGAAGGCGATCTTTTCCGCACGCGTCTGACGCACTCGCTCGAGGTGGCGCAGCTGGGGCGCAGCATCGCGAGGTCCTTGCAACTCAACGAGGATCTCGTCGAGGCGATAGCGCTGGCGCACGACCTGGGCCACACACCGTTCGGGCACGCCGGCCAGGACGCGCTGAACGCCTGCATGCAGTCGCTCGCACCCACCCCAAACGCCGAAGACGGTTGGGGTTTCGAGCACAACCTGCAGAGCTTGCGCGTGGTGGACGAACTGGAAGAGCGCTACCCGTCGTTTGACGGCTTGAACCTGTGCTTCGAGACCCGTGAAGGCATCCTCAAGCACTGTTCTCGCAACAACGCGCAGCGGCTGGAACGCCTGGAGCCCAACGGTGTGGCTGCGCGGTTCCTCAACGGCGGTTCTCCCAGTCTGGAGGCGCAGCTGTGCAACCTGGCCGACGAGATCGCCTACAACGCACACGACATCGACGACGGCGTGCGCTCGGGTTTGCTGACGCTGGAGCAACTGGGCGAAGTGCCCTTGTTTGAGCACCACCGGCAGCAGGCGCTGAAGGCACACCCTGCGCTGGCAGGCCGGCGTCTCCTGTTCGAGTCCATCCGCCTCATGCTCAGTGATCAGGTGTACGACGTGATCGATCACACCCGCCTGCTCATGGCCGGGCATGCGCTGGACAGTGCGGACGACGTGCGCCGCCTGCCGGCATTGGTGGCGTTTTCCCCGGCCATGCGCGATCAATCGCAGCTGCTCAAGACCTTTCTGCTGCGCAACCTCTACCGCCACCCTCAGGTCATGGAGACCACCACCCGTGCGCGCCGTGTGGTCAGCGACCTGTTCGCCCACAGCCGGAGCCGGCACCATGCGCGCACTGTTGCCGACTACATCGCGGGCATGACCGACCGCTTCGCCATTCGCGAGCACGAGCGCTTGTTCGGTGCGGTGGTCTTTCCCTGAGCCGAGCCTGCCGCCTCATGACCGCCCGAGACGATTCGATTTCCCGGCGAACGGCCGCCATCGTGTTTGCGGTGGGCGTCACATGTGCCCTGCATGTGGGCAAACTGCCGGTGGCCATCCCCGTGTTGCGTGAAGCCTTGGGCCTGACCTTGGTTCAGGCCGGTTTTCTGTTGTCGCTGGTGCAGCTCGCCGGCATGACGCTGGGCCTGGTGGTCGGCCTCGCCGCAGATCGGCTGGGTCCGAGGCGGGTGATGGTGGCCGGCTTGGTGTTGCTGGCAGTGGGCAGTGCACTCGGAGCAATGGCGCCCGGGACGGCGTTGTTGTTGTTCTCTCGCGTGGTCGAGGGCATGGGATTCCTGCTCGCGGTGTTGCCTGCGCCCGGCCTCTTGCGAAAACGCGTGCTGCACGCACCTACCCTGTCGCGCGCACTGGGCTGGTGGGGTGCCTACATGCCGCTGGGAACCGCGCTGGCCCTGCTGTTGGGTGCGCCGCTCATGGGCGTGATCGGCTGGCGGTGGGCGTGGGGGTGTCTGGCGCTGTTGTCGCTGTGTGCGGCTGCGGTGCTCTTGCGCTGTGTGCCCGACGACGACAAGCGCGCGGACAGGCCAAGCCCGCCAGCCGTTGCCTGGCGCCCCAGGCTCCGGCGAACGCTGGGAGCACCGGGCCCGTGGTGGGTGGCGCTGGCGTTCTTCCTTTACTCAGGCCAGTGGCTGGCTGTGATCGGCTTTCTGCCCACCATTTACGCGCAAGCCGGGTACGGTGCCGTGGCGGTGGGCGCCTTGAGTGCGTTGGCGGCGGGGATCAACATGTCGGGCAACATTGGCGCGGGGCGGTTGTTGGCGCGCGGTGTGCCGCCCGGCGCGTTGCTGGCCTTTGGCTTTTGCGTCATGGGACTGGGCTCGGTGATCGCCTTCACCGCCGTGGAATACCCAGTCGCTCAGTTCCTGGCCGTGCTGGCGTTCTCAGGCATCGGCGGATTGGTTCCGGGCACCTTGTTTGGCTTGGCGGTGACGCTCGCACCGGGGGAAGACACCGTGTCAACCACCGTGGGCTGGATGCAGCAGTTCTCAGCCCTGGGTCAGTTCATCGGCCCACCGCTCGTGGCCTGGGTCGCCACCCTGGCTGGTGGATGGCAGTCAACATGGTGGATCACGGCGGCTTCGTCCGCCCTGGGGCTGTTGCTGGCGGGACGCCTGCAAGCCGCATGGCGCCAGAGGGCTGGTGTTTAATCGGGGTCAGATTCCAATTTCAGATTCCAATTTCACGCCTCAGCCATGGCCCGATTGCCCCGTCTCACCGTTGCTGGTTACCCTCACCATGTCATCCAGCGTGGCAACAATCGCCAAGTCATCGTCAAGACCGATGCCGACCGCGAGGTGTTGCTGGACCTGATGAGCGAAAACGCCAGGAAGCACCAGGTGGCGATCAATGCTTATGTGCTGATGGATAACCATTTTCACCTGCTGATCACGCCCGTAACTGGCGAGGGCGTGCCGCTGATGATGCAGGCCGTGGGCAGGCGCTATGTGCGTTACTTCAACGACCTGCACCAGCGCACCGGGACGCTGTGGGAAGGGCGGTACAAGTCCACCCTGATTCAGACAGACCGCTATTTGCTCGCGTGCATGGCGTACCTGGACCTCAACCCCGTGCGCGCCGGCATGGTGAACGATCCGAAGCAATACGCGTGGTCAAGCCACCGCCATTTCATCGGTCAGACCAACGACCGGAGCGTCACGCCCCATCCTTTGGTCTGGAGCCTCGGGAACACGCCTTTTGCCCGGGAGGCTGCTTACACCGAATTGGTGCGCGCCGGACTGTCCGCCGATGCACAAAGCGCGATCACGCACGCCACGCTGCACGGCTGGGCGCTGGGCGACGACGACTTTGTGGAGACCCTGCAGAAGCAGACCAGTCGCCGCATCAGCGAAGCGCGCGCCGGCCGACCATCGACAACATCCCCGGATGGCCGCTGATCACGAATGAGCCTCGGCTGTTTTTTGTGCGAATTTGATCTGTCCCTAATTTAGTTCGATTCAAAAATCATGCGCGCATTGTTGTTGCAATGCAATATGCTCCGCAGTCCCCGATTTGCATCAACGCCCCACGAACCGAGAAGGAAGCGCCATGACCACGGCAGCCGAACAACAGTACCTCCAGCAACACGGTCTGTACGACCCTTCCAACGAGCACGACGCCTGTGGCGTGGGTTTCGTGGCGCACATCAAGGGCGAAAAGAGCCACGGCATCGTGCAGCAGGGTCTGAAGATTCTGGAAAACCTCGATCACCGGGGTGCTGTGGGGGCCGACAAGCTCATGGGCGACGGCGCGGGCCTGTTGATCCAGTTGCCCGACGCGCTGTACCGCGAAGAAATGGCCGCGCAGGGCGTGACCCTGCCACCCGCCGGCGAGTACGGCGTTGGCATGATCTTCATGCCTAAAGAGCACGCCAGTCGCCTGGCTTGTGAACAGGAAATGGAGCGCGCCATTGCTGCCGAAGGCCAGGTGCTGCTGGGCTGGCGCAATGTGCCGGTGAACCTCGACATGCCCATGTCGCCCACCGTGCGCGCCAAGGAGCCGGTGATCCGCCAGGTCTTCATCGGCCGCGGCAACGACGTGATCGTGCAGGACGCGCTGGAGCGCAAGCTGTATGTGATCCGCAAGACGGCCAGCGGCGCGATTCAGCGCCTCAAGCTCACGCACAGCAAAGAGTATTACGTGGTCAGCATGAGCAGCCGCACCGTGGTCTACAAGGGCCTGCTGCTGGCCGATCAGG
>LNFM01006826.1_pt1 | contig 18457 bp, 19 predicted proteins | sample 596031 | NCBI WGS metagenome assembly LNFM01 (sample SAMN04254537, study PRJNA301005) | activated carbon metagenome | isolation source: dual media filters at the Ann Arbor, Michigan drinking water treatment plant | place: USA: Ann Arbor | reverse complement strand
CGCCCGGCGCCACCGCACGCGCGGCGGCCTGCAAGGCCGCCTCGAACAGCTTGGCATCAAACGGCGGGTCGAGCAGCACCAGGTCGGCACTGCCTGCGACACTGGCCTTGAGCGCCGCGATGCCATCGCCGCGCTGCACCTGCACCGCCTCGGTCTTTAGCTGTTCCTTGATCTTCTTCAGCTGTGCCACGAGCGTGGCGTCCTGCTCCACCAGCGTCACTTCCTTCGCACCGCGCGAGGCGGCCTCGAAGCCCAGCGCGCCGGTGCCGGCGAAGGCATCCACACAGCGCCAGCCCGTGAGGTCCTGGCCCAGCCAGTTGAACAGGGTTTCGCGCACGCGGTCGGGCGTGGGACGCAGGCCGGGCTTGTCGGCCACGGGCAGCTTGCTGCGTTTCCACTGGCCGCCGATGATGCGGACCTCGCCCGCGGGCTTGCCGGTCAGCGGCCGGCCGGCGGGTTTCTTCGTGGCCGGGCTTGCAGCTGGTACGGCTTTTCCGGAAGCGCCTGGCATCAGCTGTGCGCCACTTCGGCATGTAGCTTGATGCCCAGCGCAGCCATGACCTTGAGGATGGTGGCGAAGCTAGGATTGCCCTCACCGGACAGGGCCTTGTAGAGGCTCTCGCGGCCCAGCCCGGTGTCACGCGCCAGCTGGGTCATGCCCTTGGCGCGGGCGATATCGCCCAGCGCTGCTGCAATGAAAGCCGCATCGTCGCCCGCTTCATCCATGCAGGCTTGCAGGTACATCACCATGTCTTCATCGGTCTTGAGGTATTCGACGGTGTCCCACTTACGCAGTTTGACGGTTCCCATGATGTGGCCTCTCTTCACAATTGCCGCGCCAGCTCCAGCGCGGTCTTGATGTCCTTGCCCTGGGTGGATTTGTCGCCACCAGCCAGCAAGATCACGATCTCCATGCCGCGCTGCGCGAAATACACGCGGTAGCCCGGCCCATAGTGAATCCGCATCTCCGAAACCCCTTCGCCGACCGGCGCAAAGTCGCCGAAGTTGCCCAGTTCGGCCCGACGGATACGCGCCTGAATGCGCTTCTCCGCCTGCTTATCGCGCAGGCCGGCGTACCAGTCATCGAACGTCTCGGTGGTATGGATCGTCCTCACAGCTGACGATTGTATATTTTGGGATACAACTCGTCAACGGGTCGCTTCACGCCCCCCGACGATGACGGTGACCATGCGTTCGGGTTGCAGCTTGCGCGCGAAGGCGGCCCTGATGTCGGCCACCGTGACCTTGGCCACCTGCTGGGTCCAGGTGTCCAGATAGTCCAGCGGCAGGCCGTGCGCGGCGATGTTGGCCACGTTGTCGAGCAGCTTGCGGTTGTTGTCGATGCGCAGGGCGAAGCCGCCGATCAGGTTGTCCTTGGCGGCCTTGAGTTCGGCCTCGGTCGGGCCCTGCTCGACATAGCGACGCAGCGTGTCGCGCGCCACCTGCACGGCCTGCGCGGCCTGGTCGGGGCGGGTCTGCAGGCCGATGGTGAAGGCGCCGGCGTGCAGGCCCGGGTTGAAATAGCTGTAGACGCTGTAGCTTAAGCCACGCTTCTCGCGCACCTCGGTAGTCAGGCGCGAGACGAAGCCGCCGCCGCCCAGGGTGTAGTTGCCCACGGTCAGCGCAAAGAAATCCGGGTCGTCACGCTTGAAGCCGGGCTGGCCGATGTAGACATGGGCCTGGGCCGAGTCGAAGGGGATCCTGATCTCGGTGGCTTGCTTGAGCGGCTGCACCTCGGCCACGGGCGGCAGGGGCTCGCAGGCCTTCACAGGCAGGCGCGCGAGCAGCTGGGTGACCAGGGCATCGGCCTGGGCGCGCGTGACGGCGCCCACGATGCTGACCTTGGCACGGCAGGGCTGCAGGTAGCGCGCATGCCAGGCCTGCATGTCGGCCACGCCGATGCGCGCCAGCGTCTCCTCGGTGGTGTCACGGGCGTAAGGGTGATCGCCGAAGACGGCGCGGTTGTAGGTGCGCACGGCCACGGTGGCGGGCCGGGTATTGGCCTCGCGCAAAGCAGCCACCATGCGCTCGCGCTCGCGCGTCCACACGGCCTCGGGATACGCCGGCTCGGCCAGCTGGCGCGCGGCCAGGGCCACGGCCTTGGCCAGCAGGTCGGGGTAGGTCAGCGAGCGCAGCGAGAAGCTCAAGTGGTCGCCGCCATCGCCGCCACCAAAGCTGGCACCCAGATCCGCCCAGGCTTCGCCGAGCGCGTTCTCATCCAAAGCGGGCTCGGTACCCATCGCATGGATGCCCTTGCTCATCATGGCCGCGCTCACACCGGCCAGGCCGGTCTTCTCCGCCGGGTCGCGCCGGCCACCGGCGTCGAAATCGATGCGCACATCGACCATGGGCACGGTGGGGCTCTCGACCAGCCAGACGCCCGCGCCCGAGGGCTGGGTCCAGTGCTGGATGGGGATGCCGGCCTGGGCCAAACCGGCCTGCAGACATGCACAGCTCAGCAAAACTGCTCGCAGCATCCCGTTCGCGCCGAGCCTGTCGAAGCGCTGCTCCCAGGACTTCGACAGGCTCAGTCCGAACGGCAGAGTTGAAAAGACCTCCAATGCTACGTTTTTGATAGCGAACAGATTCTTCATGGTTTGCATGGCCGTGCTCCTCAATGACGGGCGCCAGCCGGCGCGGGGCGACGCACACGGTTCGGATCCGGCGGCTGGGGCAGCAGCGTGGCCACGGTGAGCTGGTCCTCGCCGAAGTAGCGTGCGGCGACGGCTTGCACCTGCTCGACGGTGATGGCGCGCAAACGCGTGAGCAGGCGGTCATTGGTGTCCAGCGGCAGGCCCAGCACCCAGTAGGTGCCGATCTCGCGCGCCTGGTTGAAGAGCGAGTCGCGCTTGTAGACCTCGCCGGCGACCCACTGGGTCTTGACGCGCTCGAGCTCGGCCGCACTCACGCCCTCGCGCGCGATGCGCGCCACCTGCTCGCGCAGCGCGGCCTCGACCTGGGCGGCGGTCTTGCCCGGGGCCGGCACGCCGTCGAGGATGAACATCTGCGGGCCGCGGCCCAGCAGGCCGTTGCTGGCACCGGCGCTGTCGGCCACGCGGTCGGCGCCCTGGGTCAGCGCGCGCTCCAGGCGCGCACCGCTGTAGCCGTCGAGCACGGCGGCCAGCACGGTCAGGGCCAGCGCATCGTCGTCCTCGGGCGTGGGCGCTTCCACATTGCGCAGGCCCGGCACCTTGAAGGCCAGGCTCACATAGGCCTGCTCGGCCGGGGCCTTGAGCTCGACGCGCTTGAGGCCGGCCTGCGGCGGCTCGGTGCGCGGCTTGCGCGCGGGCACGGCGCGCGCGGGGATCTTGCCGTAATGGCGATCGGCCAGGCGCTTGACCTGCGCCGGCTCCACATCACCCACGACCACGATCACGGCATTGGCCGGCACGTACCACTTCTGGTAGAAATCGCGCGCGTCGGCGGGCGTCATGGCGTCGAGGTCACTCATCCAGCCCACGATGGGGCGGCGGTAGGGCGAGGCCGTGTAGGCCGTGGCCATCAGCGTCTCGTAGAGCAGGGCACGCGGGTTGTCCTCGGTGCGCAGACGGCGCTCCTCCTTGACCACCTCGATCTCCTTGGTGAACTCGGCATCGGGCCAGCGGTTGTTCGCAAAGCGGTCGGCCTCGAGCTTCATCACGTCTTCGAGGCGCGTGGCCGGGATCTGCTGGAAATAGCCCGTGTAGTCCAGGCTGGTGAAGGCGTTTTCGCGCCCGCCGAGCGCGGCCACGCGGCGCGAAAACTCGCCAGCCTGGAGCGTCTTCGTGCCCTTGAAGAGCATGTGCTCCAGCACATGGGCCACACCACTGGCGCCGTCGACTTCGTCCATGCTGCCCACGCGCAGCCAGACCATGTGCACGGCCGTGGGCGCGCGCCGATCAGGCTGGACGATGAGCGTCATGCCGTTGGCCAAGGTGTATTGCTGGGCGCGGGTCTGGGCCTGGGCTGGGCTGAGCCAGGCGACACACAGGGCAAAAAGGAGGGGGATGAGTCGTTTCATAGAATTGGGGATGATCTGTCCAATGTCCACCGTGCGCGGCGTGGCTTTTGCGGGATGAGCCGCAAGGCGCAAAACCCAAGGCAAGCCCGGACGGCTTGCCTGGTTTTGCAACGCTGCGGATCGCCCGCAAAACCACGCCCCTTCGGGTTCGAACCAAAACGGGCTCTTTGCCCACCAAACCCCTTGCGTGTGCTACAGCACACGCTGCGAGGTGTTGGCGGTCAAATCATCCCGTTTTGGACTCGAACGCGCATGATGCGCATTGGACAGATCATCCCTGGATTCTAAGAAGCACCGAAATGTTCAATCTTTTCAAGAAAAAAGGCCCCACGCCGGCTCCTGCGGCTGCTGAAGCCCCGGCCCGCCAGGGCTGGCTGGGCAAGCTGCGCGCGGGCCTGCGCAAGACGGGCTCGAGCATCGCGACCGTGTTCACGGGCACGCGCATCGACGACGCGCTTTACGAACAGCTCGAAGAGGCCCTGCTCATGGCCGACGCGGGCGTGAGCGCCACGCAGTTCCTGCTCGACGATCTCAAGCGCCGTGTCAAAGAGGCCAAGGCCACCGAGCCGGCCGCCGTGAAGGCCCTGCTGATCGACGCGCTGGCCGAGCTGCTGGCGCCGCTGGAAAAGCCCCTCACCATCGGCGCGCAGCAGCCCACGGTGATCATGGTGGCCGGCGTCAATGGCGCGGGCAAGACCACGAGCATCGGCAAGCTCACGCACCATCTGTCGGGCGAAGGCGCCAGCGTGCTGCTGGCCGCGGCCGACACCTTCCGCGCCGCGGCGCGCGAGCAGCTCATGGTCTGGGCCGAGCGCAACACGGTGGAGATCGTGCACCAGATGGGCGGCGACCCGGCCTCGGTCTGCTTCGATGCCGTGAGTGCGGGCAAGGCACGCGGCAAGGACGTGGTGCTGGTGGACACGGCCGGCCGCCTGCCCACGCAGCTGCACCTGATGGAAGAACTGCGCAAGATCAAACGCGTGGTGCAGAAGGCGGACGCCACCGCGCCGCACGAGGTGCTGCTGGTGATCGACGGCAACACGGGTCAGAACGCGCTGGCCCAGGTCAAGGCCTTCGACGAGGCCCTGGGCCTGACGGGCCTGATCGTCACCAAGCTCGACGGCACGGCCAAGGGCGGCGTGCTGGCCGCGATTGCGCGCGAGAAGCCCGTGCCCGTGTACTTCATCGGCGTGGGCGAGCAGCTCGACGAGCTCGAAACCTTCAAGGCGCGTGAATTTGCGCAGGCGCTGCTGGACTGAGCGCGACCGGACCGCCGCGCCCGCATGACCGATCCGCTCGTCCTCATCCTCGGCGCCGTCCTGGGCGGGCTGGTGCAAGGCATCTCCGGCTCGAACTTCGGCATGACTTCCACCGCGGTCTGGGCCTGGTGGCTGCCGCCGCAGCTGACCGCCGTGCTGTCGCTCTGCGGTTCACTCACCGGCCAGATCCAGGCGGCATGCACGCTGCGCCGCAGCTGGCACTGGAAGCGCTTCGCGCCCTTCCTGGCCGGCGGCCTGCTGGGCATCCCCCTGGGGGTGACCCTGCTGCCGCAGCTCGACGTCGGCCTGTTCAAGACCGCGCTCGGCGGCTTGCTGGTGCTGACCTGCCCGGCCCTGCTGTTCGCCGCCAACCTGCCGCACATCCGGCACGGCGGACGTTTTGCGGACGGCATCTCGGGCCTGCTTGGTGGCATCCTCGGGGGATTGGGTGGCTACACGGGCATCATTCCCACGCTCTGGTGCACGCTGCGCGGCTGGCCCAAGGATGAGCTGCGCGCCATCGTGCAGAACTTCAACCTCGGCATCCAGCTGGTCACGCTGGCCGCCTACCTGGCGCGCGGCGTCATCACCTACGCCACCCTGCCCTCGCTGGCCCTGCTCATCCCCGTGGTGCTGCTCAGCGCCTGGCTGGGCACCCGGCTCTACCGGGGCCTGAGTGAGGCGCGCTTCCGGCAGATCGTGCTGCTGCTGCTCACCCTCTCGGGCGCAGCCCTGCTGGTGTCCGGGGTGGCACAGCTGCTCGCGCAGTCGGCGGGCTGAACTCAGCGGCCTGCGGCTTCGCGTTTTGCCGCGTGATAGCGGCCGGTACCGCGCGTGTAGACACGGTCTGCCTCGATCACGTCGCCGGGCTCCAGATCGGCCTGCCCCGCGACGCGCTCGTACCAGGGCGCGAAGTCGATCCTGGCCAGCTCCAGCAATTCGTCGAGATGGTGGATGACGAAATAGCTCTCCTGGAAATCGTCGATGCGGTAGCGAGTGCGCATGACCCGCGCCAGATCGAAGCGCAGGCGGTTGGGCGAGGCATCCTCGACACTGAAGCCGGTCTCCGTGTAGGACGAGACGATGCCCGCGCCATAGATGCGCAGGCCATCGGCCTGCTGCATCAGGCCGAACTCCACCGTGTACCAGTAGACGCGTGCCAGCTTGTCGAGCACGCCCAGGCGCTTGGCGCGCAGGCCGCCTACGCCATAGGCCTGCATGTAGTCGGCCATGACGGGGTTCATCAGCATGGGCACATGGCCGAAGACGTCGTGGAACACATCGGGCTCTTCCAGATAGTCCAGCTCATGCGGCTGGCGGATGAACTGCCCGGCAGGGAAGCGCCGATGCGCCAGGTGCTCGAAGAAGACGTCGTCGGGCACGAGGCCGGGCACCGCGACGATCTCCCAGCCGGTCTGCCGGCGCAGCACCCGGGACATCTGTTCGAAATCGGGGATCTGCTGCGGCCCGATCGGCAGCTTCTGCATGCCGCGGATGAATTCATCGCAGGCCCGCCCGGGCAGCAGCCGCGACTGCCGTTCGAACAGCGTGCGCCAGACGGCATGCTCCTCGGCCGTGTAATTGGCCCAGGCCTGGGCTATGGTCCAGTCCGCGCGCTCGGGGGCCTGTCCGGCCGCCAGCCCATGCTTGGCGGATGCTGGTACGGTTGGCATGGGGGCCTCCACTCAGCGGGCGGGAACCGCCGCGGCCTGCAGCGCTGCGGCGCAGCGGTCCATGTAGCGGGCCAGTTCGATGTCCTTCATCGTGAGGCCCGGCGCGTCATGCGTGGTCAGCACCACCGACACCCGGTTGTAGACGTTGAACCACTCGGGATGGTGGTTCATCTTTTCGGCCATCAGGGCCACCTGCGTCATGAAGCCGAAGGCCTGCATGAAATCCGCAAAACGGTACTCGCGCGAGATCAGGCCGCCGCGCTCCGGGCCCTGCGTCCAGTGAGGCAGACCGGCCAGCTGCGCGCGCAACTGCTGCGCATCGAGCTTGAGGGAAGGATCGACCATATGGCATGCTCCTGTCATCGAATGACGCCCACAAACGCCGCCCGCGGGAAAAGAGGTGGCGGCTCAGCCAAGCAGGTAAGCGCTCAGTTCGGCGCAGCGCAAGACCTGCCCCGCACGCTGCGCGCGAGGGATCTGCCGATGATGCTGAACGAGTGCGTCATGGTTTGGGGCCTGCGCCGTCACCGATCCCTTACAGATGGGCAACCGGCTCACGCATTATGAGCGCCACGCCCTGCCAGACGCATCCGGTCAAGCCCGGGCCGGGACCGGCGGCCCAGGCCCTCAGCGCACGACCAGCCGGCCTGCGGCCTCGTCCGTGACCTGGCCGATCTCTGCGGCCGCCTCGAAGCCGTGGCGGCGGAAGACCTCCAGCACCTGCGGCACCGTCTCCGGACTGCAGCTCACCAGCAGGCCGCCGCTGGTCTGCGGATCGCTGAGCAGGGCCTGGTCGACGGCGGCAAACCCCGCGGGCAGCGTGACCGAAGCGCCATAGCCGGCCCAGTTGCGGCCCGAGGCGCCGGTGACGTAGCCCTGGCCCGCGAGTTCACGCACCCCGGCCAGCAGCGGCACGCGCGCCCAATCGATCTGCACCGTGCACTGCGCGCCGCGCGCGAGTTCCAGTCCATGGCCGGCCAGGCCGAAGCCCGTGACGTCGGTCAGCGCATGCACGCCGGCCAGCGCCGCGAGCTCGGGACCGGGCGTGTTGAGCTTGGTCGTGGTCGCGATCATCTGCGCGTAGCCCGCGGCGTCGAGCTTTTCCTTCTTGAGCGCGGCCGAGAGCACGCCCACGCCCAGCGGCTTGCCGAGGATGAGGCGATCCCCGACTTTCGCGTCGGCATTGCGCTTGACGCGCTGGGGGTGCACCAGACCCAGGGCCACGAGGCCGTAGATGGGTTCGACCGAATCGATGGTGTGGCCGCCCGCAATCGGAATGCCCGCGGCCCGGCACACGGCCTGGCCGCCGTCGAGGATGCGACCGATGGTGGTGGTGCTCAGCACATTGATGGGCATGCCCACGAGGGCCAGCGCCATGATGGGCGTGCCGCCCATGGCGTAGACGTCGGAGATGGCGTTGGTGGCGGCGATGCGGCCGAAGTCGTAGGCATCGTCGACGATGGGCATGAAGAAATCGGTGGTGGCGATCAGGGCCTGCTCGTCGTTGAGCTGGTAGACCGCCGCGTCGTCCGCGGTCTCGATGCCCACGAGCAGTTCGGGCGGCATGGGCAGGCCGTTGCTGCCCTTGAGGATGTCGGAGAGCACGCCCGGGGCGATCTTGCAGCCGCAGCCGCCGCCGTGTGACAGCGAGGTGAGTCGGGGTTCGGCGGGCAGGGTGTGGGCGTTCATATCAGGTCCTGGAGCAAGGCGAGCAAGGCCGCACGTTCGGCCGCGGGGGCGAACAGCGGCGCGCGGAGGCTGCATTGTGCCTGCAAGGCCGAAACCCTGCCGGGCTCGTCACGACAGCGTCGCAATGCCTGCGCCAGGGCCGCGGCATCGTCGACGGGGAAGTAGCCCGCGTAGTCCGCACCCAGCATGCCCACATTGCCGTCGATGCGCGTGGCCAGCACGGGCGTGCCGCTGCACGCCGCCTCCATGAGCACGTGCGCGCCGCCTTCCATGCGGCTGCAGTGCACGAGCAGGTGCGCGCGCTGGATGTGGCGGCGCGCGGCCTCGTGCGACAGGCCGCCGAGCCAGCGGTAGGCCGGGCACTCGGCCATGGTGGCGCGTGCGGCTGCACCCAGTGCCGGATCCAGCGCCTCACCGATGTGGTCGATGTGGATGTCGGCGCGGTCGCGCAGCAAGCGCGCCGCGGCCCACAGCGTCTGCGGCCCCTTCTCCTCGCGCAGATGGCCCACCATCACGGCGCGCAGGTGAGACGGCGTCTTGGGCAAGGTGCGACATGTGGTGGTGGACTGGAAGATCACACGGGTCTTGGCGCGGTGCTCGGCCGGCAGGGCCTGGGGGCCGAGCTCTTGCAGCACCACGAGCCGCTGCGCCAGCGCCAGCGAACGCTGGGCCGCGGCATCGTGCTGGATGTCGCGGTAGAGATCGGTGCCCGTGAGCACCACGGCCAGACCGCGGCCCGGGTGCGCCTGCGCCCAGGTGGCGATGACCTCGGCCGAGCGACGCGCGTGCAGGGCCAGCAAGGCCACGGCCTGCGGCTGCTCGCCCGGCCGCCAGGACGGCACGATCTGCATGCGGTAGTGCGGCGCCAGCAGGCGCGACCAGCGCCAGGCGGTCTGCCAGTTGCCGTTGTTGGCCTCGGCCAGCGCCGGGCTGGCGATGAGCACCAGGGGGCGTTCCACTCAGGCCTCGGCCCAGAAGGTGGCGAACCAGGCGCGCGCATCGGTCCAGGCCTCGATGCGCGTATAGCCGGCCGCGGCCAGCAGGGCCTGGAAATCGGCCAGTGCGTACTTGTAGGAGTTCTCGGTGTGGATGCGCTCGCCGCTGGCGAAGCGCCGCTCGCCCCCGGGCCAGCGCACGCTGAGCGCGCGCCGGGCCTCGAGGTGCATTTCGATGCGCGAGGCCGTCTCGTTGAAGAACGCAATGTGCCGCCAGTCCTGCAGCGCAAAGTCGCTGCCGATGAGGCGGTTGAGGTGCAGCAGCACATTGCGGTTGAAGGCCGCGGTGACGCCCAGCGCATCGTCGTAGGCCGGCTGCAGCACGTCCAGCGGCTTGCGCAGGTCCACCCCGATCAGCAGGCCGCCGCCCTGCGCGGCCACCTGCGCCTGGCGCAGGAAGGCCCGCGCCTCCTCGGGCGTGAAGTTGCCGATGCTCGAACCCGGGTAGAACAGCAGGCGCGGCCCCTCGCCCACCTCGGGCGGCAAGGCCAGACGGCTGGAGAAATCCATGCCCACCCCCAGCATGTCGAGCCCGGGAAACCGGCGCTGCAGGCATGGCAGGGCATGGCGCAGATGCTCGGCCGAGATGTCCACGGCCACGTAACGCGCCGGCTGCAGCAGCTCGAAGAGCCGCCCGGCCTTCTCGCAATTGCCCGCGCCCAGGTCCACCAGCGTGGCCCCGCGCGGCACGCGCTGCGCGATGGCCGGGCCGTGCTCGGCCATCAGCTCGGCCTCGGTGCGCGTGGGGTAGTACTCGGGCAGTTCGGTGATGGCGTCGAAGAGCCGTGAGCCCAGCGCGTCGTAGAAGTACTTGGGGGCGATGCGCGCGGGCTCGGCCTGCAGGCCGGCCAGCAGCTCGGCGCGCAGGGCCGCGGAATCGCTCTGGTGCAGCTGCAGGAAACGGGGCTGGCGCAAGGCGGGGGCCTTCATGGGCGGCACTATAGCCCGGCGCGCCGGGCCATCGCCTCATGGTTTGCACCCGGTGACAAGCAGCATCCGCCGCCGCTCCCGCGACACTCGATTGCTATTTATTTAATAGCGCCGGTGTTCCATGGCCCGCCATGGCCAGGTCCCCGCCGACCACCACGCCCCGCCTCTCACCCAGACCCTGGCCCGCCATGTCGCCACCCATCCCTCCAGGGGCTGGAGCGGTGCGGTCGAGCACGAGGCGCACCGCAGCTTCCTCAACGGGCTGGGCTGCGCGCTAGGGCGACACGCCCGGTATCGCACCGTCCCCGGCCTCAAAGGCGGGACACTGGACGCAGCGCACCTGCAGATGCCAGGCCAGCACACGCGCCGGCACCGCGGCTGCCTGCTGCAGGTCCTCGGGCTGCACCAGCACCTGCACACCCAGGCTGTCCATGGCCGGCAGCCAGTGGTCGAGGAAATCGGACAGGTCGATCGGGCCGGGCTTGCAGCTCGCCCTGGCGCCGCGCGCAAAGGCCCGCGCATCGTGCGGCTGTGACCAGACCGGCAGGCAGGATGTGCCATCGTCGAGCGTCAGCGAGATCCAGCCCCCGGCATCGAGCAGGCCCCAGACCTGCAGGGTCTGGGCCGCCTCCTGCACAAAGCCCTGGTAATGTGCTGTGTCCACCACGGCGGGCGTGGGCTGCAGGCCCAGGATCTGGGCCAGGGCGGGGGCAAGCTTGAGCGTTTGGGGCATGGCGTCCCCAGCTTAGGGACGGTGGCCCCTGCGCTCAAGGAAAAATATATTTTGTTTCCTGCGTTACCGCAGGGCACGTGTGTGCATGCCGCACCTCAGCGCCAGGGCCTCAGGATGCGCGCCGCTGCTCGCGCAGCATGTAGAGGTACAGCCCCTCCACCTTCGCGCGCGCCCAGGGCGTCTTGCGCAGGAATTTCAGACTGGACGGGATGCTGGGGTCCACGCTGAAGCAGCGCACCGTGATGCGCTGCGCCAGGCCCGACCAGCCGTAATGCGCCACCAGCGCTGTGAGGATGGCCTCCAGCGTCAGGCCGTGCAAGGGGTTGCGCGGCTGGGCGGGAGGCGCAGAGGCAGACACGGGCCGGCCCGCCGATTCAGGCGGTGCTTGCAGCGGCCTGCGCACGGCGCTTGCAGGCCAGAGCGGCCTTGATGACGTCGCGCTCGTGCACGCCATACATGCCGGCGAAATCGCGTGCGCTCTTGCCACTGGCTTCGAAGGCCCGGTTCAGCGCTTCCTGGCGTGCGATGCGTTCCGCGCTGTCCGCCAGTGCGGCGTCCAGCACGGCGGCCATCGTTTCATCCGCGGGCATCACACGCGCCAGATAGTCCTGGCGGCTCAGGCCCGAGGCTTCAAAGGCGGCAGAGAGCTGGGCGCGCAGCTTGGGGAGCAGGTCTTCCCTGGTGCGGACCTGCCGGCGGCGGTGCAGCTCCACCACCGCCTGGTACACATGCTCGGGCGCCACGGCTTCCACCGCTGCACCGTCGAGATCGTGCCGCGCCTTGCCCGCTGCCACACATTGCAGATAGGGCGTGGAACGTGCATGCACCGCGAGCGCGGCCTTGAGGCTGTCGCGCTGGAACAGCTCGGGATGCCGCTCCAGCAGGTCCTGGAAGATGCCGCGCTTGAGCGGCAGGAACTCGGCCCCGAAGAGATGGGGGTAGAGGCCAAACAACTGCTCCAGCACGGGCATCGCGGCCTGCTTGCGTTGCGCCGGCTTGGCTCTGGCTTCGGATTTCGCGGCAGGTGCCGTCTGCGTTGCGCTCAGGGGTTCCGCAGACAAGGAAGGGTGGGTCGTCATGGTTTTTGTATGCTCGTGAAGCCCCGATTGTCCGTCACCCGCGCCCCGGTCCCTGCGCCGGCATTAGACTCACGGCATGACCTGGCACGCCTCGCTGCAACTCGCCTACACCCTGGAAGACGCACGCAGCGTCGCGCGCTACCGGCATGACGGGCCCTTGCGCATCCTGCAAAGCCTCTACCCCGAAGGCGACGCCATCTGCCACAACGTGCTCGTGCATCCGCCCGGCGGGCTGGTCGGCGGCGATACGCTGGACATCCAGCTGACGGTGGCGCCCGGCGCCCATGGCCTGGTGACCACGCCGGGCGCCACGCGCTTTTACCGCAGCACGGGCGACAGCGCGCGCCAGTGGCTGCATGCCCGGCTGGCCGATGGCGCGCGGCTGGAGTGGCTGCCGCTCGAAGCCCTGGCCTACAACCAGTGCCGCGCCGAGAACCGCGCCGTGTTCGAACTGGCGCCCGGTGCCGAGCTCATGGGCTGGGACGTCACGGCCCTGGGCCTGCCCGCGGCGGATCAGCCCTATGTGGCCGGCCGCTTTGCCCAGCACCTCGAAGTGCCCGGTGTCTGGCTGGAACAGGGCTGCATCGCCGCGCAGGACGCGCGCCTCATGGACGGCCCGCTGGGCCTGGCCGGCCAGCGCTGCCTGGGCACGCTGTTCTTCGTGGCCGGCGAGCCCATCCCCCGCGAGCGGCGCGAAGCCGCGCTCGAAGGCGTGCGCGCCCTGATCGATGCGCACCCGCTGCGCGCCACGGCCGGCGCCACCAGCCCGCACCCGCAGGTGCTGGTGGTGCGGGTGCTGGCACCCCTGGTGGAGCCGGCCATGCAGCTGCTCAAGAGCCTGCGCGCCGCCTGGCGCCAGCAGCTCTGGCAGCTTGAGGCCGTGCCACCGCGCATCTGGGCCATGTGAAAGCCAGCCACCATGAACGACACCCAGGCCTTCATCCTGCAACAGCCGCAGCAAGCGGCGCAACTCATCCTGCTCTTTCATGGCGTGGGCTCGACCGCGCAGTCCATGGCCCCGCTGGGCCTGGCCTATGCACAGGCCTTTCCCCAGGCCATGGTGGTAGCCTTGGACTCGCCCTACCCGTCCGAACTGGCCCCGGGGGGCCGGCAATGGTTCTCGGTGACGGGCATCACGGAAGAGAAGCGCGTGGAGCGCGTGGCCGCCGCGCTGCCCACCTTCGAATACGCCGTGCGTCACTGGCAGCAGCGCGCGGGCGTGGACGCGGCCGGCACCGCGCTGGTGGGTTTTTCGCAAGGCGCCATCATGGCCCTGGCCTCGACGCTGCAGCCCGAACCCGTGGCTGCGCGCGTGATCGCGCTCGCCGGCCGCTTCGCGGCGCTGCCCGAGCAGCCGCTGCACGAGAACTGCACCCTCCATCTGCTGCACGGCAAGGCCGATGCCGTCATACCCTACAGCCACGCCATCGAAGGCGCCATGCGGCTCAAGGCCCTGGGCGCGGACTTCACCGCCGACGTGCTGCCCTTCGTCGGCCACGAGCTGCACCCGGAGCTGATGGCGCTGGCGGTGGAGAAGCTGCAGCAGCACATCCCGGGACGGCTGTGGCTGCAGCCCGGCGATGCGCCGGAGTGATCGAAGCGATCAGGCGAGCAGGCGCAACAGGCCGTAGGCCGACAGCAGGCCTGTGAGCAGCAGCATCAGGGTCTTGACCAGGCGCGTGGGCAGCAGGGCACCGATGACACTCGCGATGAGGATGGCGGCGTAGAGGTAGGTCGTTTTCATGCCGCGATCTTAAGGCCCTGAACCGGCGTCTCAGGCCTGCACCTCGAACAGCGTGCCCAGCCCACCCGCATGGTGCTCCAGCACATGGCAGTGGATCAGCCACCAGCCCGGGTTGTCGGCGACGAAAGCCACCTCGACACGGTCGCGCGGCGCCAGCAGCACGGTGTCGCGCCAGGGGCGTTCGGGCAGGGGCGTGCCGTTGCGCGAGAGCACGCGGAAGTGATGGCCATGCAGGTGCATGGGGTGCCACCAGGCGGTGCGGTTCTCGAAGACCAGACGCACGCTGCGCCCGCGCGGCACCCGGAACTCGGCGGCATGCGCGGCATGTTCTCGCTCGTGGCGCAGATGGGCCTGGCCGTTGATGGTCCAGGCCGGGGCGGCCTCGCGCGCGCCGGCCTGCAGGCGCAGGCGCCGCGCCTCGCGTTCGGCCAGGCTTTCCTGCGGCCAGCCCTCGCGGTTCATGGCGCCGCCGCCCAGCACCAGGGTGTGGGCGTGCGCGGCATCGAGATCGGGTTCGGGCAGCGGCTCATGCGCTGCCGGCCCGGGCGCGGGGCGCGCCGCGCGTGCGTCTGGCGCACCGCTCACCTCCAGCGTGGCCAGCACCCGTTCACCACGGCGATCGGCGTCCTTGAGCGGGTAGCGCCCGGGCGCGCCGGCATCGACGATGAAGTCCGCGCGCATGCCCGGCCCGAGCAGCAGCTCGCCCTCCCAGGGCAGGGCCGTGGCGGCCGGCATGCCGTCACGCGCGATCAGCCAGGCGTTCAGCCCTTCGAGCGTGAGCGCAAAGATGCGCGCATTGGCCGCGTTGACCAGACGCAGGCGCACGCGCTCGCCGGCGCGCAGCGCCTGCACGGGTTCCACTTGCCCGTTGACCGTGAGCTGTTGGCCCATGCGGCCCGCATGCGCCACGTCGTGGAAGTTGTAGAAGTTCTCGGCGATGCGGCCCTGTGCATCGAGCCGCCAGTCGTCGAGCAGCCAGACCAGGTCGCGGTCCACGGCCGGCGGCTCCTCGTCCTCGACGATGAGCGCACCGGCCAGGCCGCGCTCGAGCTGCTCGGGTGTGCCCCAGTGCGGGTGGTACCAGTAGGTGCCGGCGTCGGGCAGGGCAAAGCGGTAGCGGAAGCTCTCACCCGGCGCCACGGGCTGCTGCGTCAGGCCGGGCACGCCGTCCATGGCATTGGGCAGGCGGATGCCATGCCAGTGGATGGTGGTCGGATCGGGCAGGCGGTTGCGCAGTTCGAGGTCGAGCACGTCACCGCGCCGGTAACGCAGCACGGGGCCGGGCACCTGGGCCTCGTAGGCCCAGACGGGCAAGTCGCTCTGTCCGGCCACGGCGACGCTGGCCTCGGCGGCGCGCAAGACACGCGGCATGGCCGCCAACGCAGGCAACGGTGCCCCACCGATGCAGGCCAAACCATGAACGAAATCGCGTCGACGCATATCCCCACCAATCCGTGTGTTTACCAAGCTCCTCGACACTCGTCATCACGCGGGTCGGCATCCAGGTCGCCCGCTCCGGTCGATGCCTGCATGGTAAGCGGTGTCAGCGGTCGCCGCGCAAACCCGCGCATGGCCGGGTCTTTCCAGCTATCTCAGGAGTAAGTGCGAATCTATTCAACAAGATGCGGGTGGCCACGCGGCTGGCCCTGGGCTTCGGGATCCTGCTGGTCGCCATGCTCGCGATCAGCGCCCTGTCCCTGTATGAGCTGACGGTCATAGGTGAGAAGGTCGATGATCTGGTCAACAACCGCATGGTCAAGGTCCAGAAGTTCAACGAGATCAAAGGCAACTTCCAGACCGTCGCGCGTGTCACGCGCACCGTGGCTCTGATCGAGGATGCGCAACGCGCCAAGACCGAGGCCGACAAAATCCCCCCGCTGCGCGAAGCCAACAGCAAGCTGCTGGCCGAGCTCGAGCCTCGCATCACACTCCCCCGGGGCGTGGAGCTGATGAGGACCATCCAGCAGACCCGCGGCCCCTACAACCAGGCCATCGACGAGGCCATCCGCCTGGGCCTCACCGGCAACGCCAACGATGCCAAGCGGGCAACCGATCTGCTGCTCGGTGATGTGGCCCGACAGCAGGAGATGCTCTTCCGCGCCGTCGACGACTCGCTGGCCATGCAGAACGAGGAGGCCGTGGCCGCGGCAAAGGCCGCTCATGACACCATCACCTTTGCGCAGCGCATCGTCCTGATCCTGCTGGTGCTCTCTGCCTTGGTCGGCAGCTTCATCGCCGTCGCCATCGCGTGCGGCCTGACACGCGCGCTGGGTGCCGAGCCGGACGAGGTGTCCCAGGCCGTCAACCGCGTGGCCGATGGCGACCTGACCCAGGCGCTGCAGCTGCGCGCCGGCGACCAGGGCAGCATCATGGCCGCCGTGCGGCGGATGCAGGAAGCGCTGCGCCGCACCGTCTCCACGGTTCGGCAGGGCTCGGACGCCGTGGCCACGGCCAGCGCGCAGATCGCGCAGGGCAACCAGGACCTGAGCGGGCGCACCGAAAGCCAGGCCAGCGCGCTGGAAGAGACCGCGGCGTCGATGGAAGAGCTGGGCTCCGCCGTGAAGCAGAACGCCGACAACGCGCGCCAGGCCAACCAGCTGGCCCAGAGCGCCAGCACCGTGGCGACACAGGGCGGCGAGGTCGTGACCCAGGTGGTCGACACCATGAAGGGCATCAGCGAGAGCTCGCGCAAGATCGCCGACATCATCAGCGTGATCGACGGCATCGCCTTCCAGACCAACATCCTCGCACTCAACGCCGCGGTCGAGGCCGCGCGCGCCGGTGAACAGGGGCGCGGCTTTGCCGTCGTGGCCGGCGAGGTACGCACCCTGGCCAGCCGCAGCGCCGAGGCCGCCAAGGAGATCAAGCAGCTGATCACCGACAGCGTGGGCCGGGTCGAGCAGGGCACAGCCCTGGTGGACCAGGCCGGCGCCACCATGAGCGAGGTGGTGTCCAGCATCCGGCGCGTGACCGACATCATGGGCGAGATCAGTGCGGCCAGCGCCGAACAGAGCGCCGGCGTGGCCCAGGTGGGCGAGGCCGTGACGCAGATGGACCAGGCCACACAGCAGAACGCCGCCCTGGTGGAAGAGATGGCCGCGGCCGCCAACAGCCTCAGGAGCCAGGCCCAGGCGCTGGTGCAGGCCGTGGCCGTGTTCCGGCTCGCCGAAGGCCAGACCACCACCGGCGTGGCCAGCGCTGCGGCCCACCGTCCGGCACCGCCGCCCGCCCGGCCAAAGATCACGGCCACGCGGGCCGCCGCGCCCGCGGCCGCCCCGCCCAGGACGCCTGCCGTGGTGGCCCAGCCCCAGGCTGCCCCGCGCGCAGACGAGTGGGAGTCGTTCTGAGGCCGGCGGCCCTCCGGGCCGCTTGACCGCCGTCAAGGCGACACACGGCCAAGCGTGGCTATGATGGTTCATCACCTGCTTGCGGCCAAGCCGCACCGGAGGACCCCACTTGACCCTCGACCTCATCTACAGCACGGCCCTGCTGCTGGCGCTGTCGGCGCTGTACGAGTTCAACATCCGGCTCTGGGGCGAACGCCGGCGCGCGGCGGCCGTGACGGCCGGCCTGGTCTTCGGCGCCATCTGCATCTTCGGCATGATGCACCCGGCCAAGCTGGCGCCGGGCCTGATCTTCGACGGCCGCTCGGTCATCCTCGGCGTGGCCGGCATCTTTGCCGGGCCGCTGGCCGCGGTGATTGCCGGGCTCATGGCCGGCGCCTACCGTCTGTGGCTCGGCGGTGCGGGCGCCTGGGTCGGGGTGGCCGTGATCAGCACCTCGGTGCTGGCCGGTCTGCTCATGCGCACCGCATTGCAGCGTGGCTGGACGCAGCCCAAGCTGCTGGACTTCCTGATCTTCGGCGTGCTGCTGCACATAGCCTGCCTGGGCTGGTTTCTGCTGCTGCCGACGCAGCATCTGTACCAGTTGCTCGACACCCTGGCCTGGCCCTACCTTTTCATCCTCGGGCCCAGCACGGCGCTGCTGGCGCTGCTGCTGCGCGACCTGGAAGACCAGCGCCGCGCCCGCCAAGCCCTGGCGCGCAGCGAGGCCATGCGCCGCGCCATCACCCACGCCTCGCCCGACCTGCTCTTCGTGCTCGACGAAGACGGCCGCTACCTGGAGGTGATCTCGCCCGAGGAACGGCTGCTCTACGCACCCGCCGAGGACATCCTGGGCAAGCGGCTCGACGAGGTGATGACCGAGGAACAGGCGCAACGCTTCCTCACCTTTTTGCGCCAGACCCTGCAAGCCGGCACGCCGCAGAAGATCGAATACGAGATGGACACACTGGGCGGTCGCCACATCTTCGAGGGCCGGGCCCAGGCCCTGGATCTGCAGATCCAGGGCCTGGG
>LNFM01006825.1_pt1 | contig 18458 bp, 13 predicted proteins | sample 596031 | NCBI WGS metagenome assembly LNFM01 (sample SAMN04254537, study PRJNA301005) | activated carbon metagenome | isolation source: dual media filters at the Ann Arbor, Michigan drinking water treatment plant | place: USA: Ann Arbor | reverse complement strand
CGATGATCTTCAGGTGGCCGTCGGTGTCGAGCCAGCCGGCGTCGCCGGTGTGGTACCAGCCGTCGGCATCGAGCACCTCGGCGGTGGCCTGCGGGTTCTTGTAGTACTCCTTGAGCAGCCCCGGGCTCTTGAGCAGGATCTCGCCGGTGTCGGTGATGCGGATCTCCACACCCTTGACCGGGGGGCCCACGGTGTCAGCGCGTACCTGGCCGTTGGGCTGCACGCAGACGAACACCGCCGTCTCGGTGGATCCATACAACTGCTTGAGGTTGATGCCGATCGAGCGGTAGAAGGTGAACAGATCTGGGCCGATCGCTTCGCCCGCGGTGTAGGCCACTTTCACGCGGCTCATGCCAAGCACGTTGCGCAGCGGGCCATAGACCAGCAGGTTGCCGAGCCCGTAGAGCAGCCGATCCCCGAGGCCCACCGGCGCGCCATCGAGGATGCGTCCGCCCGCCTCCTTGGCCACCTCCATGAAGTAGCGGTACATCGCGCGCTTGGCCGCGCTCGCATCTTCCATGCGGATCGAGACCTGCGTGAGCATGCCTTCGAACACGCGCGGCGGTGCAAAGTAGTAGGTGGGTCCGATCTCGCGCAGATCATTCAGCACGGTGGACGGTGACTCCGGACAGTTCACCGTGTAGCCGGTGACCAGGGCCTGCGCATACGAAAAGATGTTCTGCCCGATCCATGCCATCGGCAGGTAGGCGAGCACGTCCTCGTAGACGGTCAGGTTCTCCATCTCGGTGCAGGCGCGCGCGCGGTCGATCAGCGCCGCGTAGGTCTGCACCACGCCCTTGGGCTTGCCGGTCGTGCCCGAGGTGTAAAACAGCGCCGCGGTGTCGCTCGCCTGGCCCAGGGCGATCTCGTCGTCCACGAGCGTGGGCTGGCTGGCCAGCACGCCTTCGCCGCGCGTGAGCAGCGCATCGAAGCCCATCATCCCCGGCTGCTCGTAGTGGCGCAGGCCGCGTGGGTCGTCGTAGATGAGGTGCGCCAGATCGGCGTGCTGCTCGCGGATCTCCAGCAGCTTGTCGATCTGCTCCTGGTCCTCGACGATGGCAAATTTGATCTCCGCGTTATGGAACACGTAGATCATTTCGCCGGCCACCGCGTCCTGGTACATCGGCACCGGCACGCCGCCGAGGCACTGCACCGCCATCATCGCGAAGTACAGCCGCGGCCGGTTCTCGCCGATGATCGCCAGGTGATCGCCACGCTTGAAGCCCAGGCTGTGCAGGCCGGCGGCGAGCTTTTTCACCTCGGCCGCAGTCTGGGCCCAGGTGAAGGTCTGCCAGATGCCGAGGTTCTTCTCGCGCAGGGCCGGATGCTTGTCACGCCAGTGGGCGTGATACATCAGCAGGCGCGGAAAGGTATCGGGTTCCGCGCTGGTTGGCGCAGACGGCGATGCCATGCGTGGTCTCCTGGCGGTTGTCGGTCCGCGGCGCGTGGATGCGCCTGCGGCCGTCACTCGATCTGTGCCGTCGGCACCTGGGTGCCGACCGGAGCGCGCAAGTTAGTCTTGTCGCGCGTGCCGTGCTGTCGCCGGAGCGACAATCGGCGGTCAGAATCGCGCCGATGCGGTGACAATCGATGTGCGGTTGCACAAACCCCCCTGGGAAGTACCCGCAGCTTCTTCTCGTAATCACGTAGCCCATGTCTGCCGAAACCCTCGAGCAGTTTCTGCGCGCCACCCGCTGGGGCTCGCTGTTGCCGGCTGACCAGCTCGCGAGGGTTGTCGCCGAGTCCAGCGCGGTGGGCGTGGCCGAGGGCGGCTACCTGTGCCGCAACGGCGAGCCGGTGGATGCCTGGTACGGCGTGCTCGACGGCTTCATGAAGATGATCGTCACCACGCCCGATGGCAAGACCGCCACCTTCACCAGCATGCCGGCCGGCAGTTTCTTCGGCGAGGGCAGCCTGCTCAAGACCGAGCCGCGCCGCTACGACGTGGTGGCACTGCGGCCGTCACGCGCCGCGCGTATTCCACGCCGCACCTTCGAGTGGCTGCTCAACACCAGCATTCCGTTCAACCGTTATCTGCTGGTGCAGGTCAACGAGCGGCTCGGCCAGTTCATCGGCATGCTCGAATCGCAGCGACTGCATGACCCCGATGCGCGGGTGGCACGCTGCGTGGCGGGGCTGTTCAACCCGATCCTGTATCCCGGCATGGATGCGCGGGTCGAGGTGTCGCAGGAGGAGATCGGTCATTTGGCCGGGATCTCGCGCCAGCGCGTCAATCAGGCGCTGCAGACGCTGCAGCAGGCCGGGCTGCTGCGGGTGGAATACGGCTCGATCGTGATCGAGGATCTCGACGGCCTGCGCCGCTACGGAGCCTGAGCGGGTGCGCTGCCGGTTCTGCCCGCTGCGGAGTCACTGATGCGCCGACGCGTCGTCTGGCGCTCGCTCGGTTTTGGCGCGCTTTTCCTGGTGGCGGGCAGCATCGTCGCCGGCCTCTGGTACTGGCAGGCCAGCCTGCCGCGCCACGCCGGCACGCTGCAGGTTGCGGGCCTGGGCGCCCCCGTGCAGATCGAGCGCGATGCGCATGCGATCCCGCGCATCGTTGCGGCGAGCGAAGCCGATGCGTTGTTTGCGCTCGGCTACGTGCATGCGCAGGACCGGCTGTGGCAGATGGACTTCGCGCGGCGCATCGCGCACGGCCGACTGGCCGAACTGGTCGGCCCGGCCGGGGTGGAGACCGATACCGTGCTGCGCACGCTCGGCATCATGCGCGGCGCCCAGCAATTGCTCGACGCGATGGACGCCGACACGCGCGCGATGGTCGACGCCTACGTCGCCGGCATCAACGCCTACCTGGACGCGCGCCGCGGCCCGCTGCCGCCCGAGTTCCTCATCACGCGCGCCCCCGCGCCGGCCCGCTGGACCGCGCTCGACTCGCTCGGCTGGGCCATGATGATGGCGCTCGACATGTCGAGCGAATGGCGTGACGAGCTGGCGCGGCTGCGCCTGGCGGCGCGCTTTTCGCTTGCCGAGATCAATGACCTGCGCCCGCCGCCCGGCGACGCCGCGCCGGTGCCCACCGCCGACTATCCCGAGCTGTACCGGCTGCTCGGGCTGTTCAATGCTGCCGGAGCGCCGACCAAGCTGTCGCAGGACGCCGACCGCTTGGCCGGGCTGCTCTCGCTCGGCGACATCGAGGCCGGCGCCGGCATCGGGTCCAACGCCTGGGCGGTCAGTGCCGCGCGCAGTGCCAGCGGCAAGCCGCTGCTGGCGGCCGATCCGCACCTGGCACTGGTGTCGCCGTCGCTGTGGATGCTGGCGCGCATCGAGGCCCCCGGCCTGCAGGTGGCGGGCGCCACGCTGCCCGGGCTGCCCTACGTGCTGCTCGGCCGCACGGCGCAGGTCGCGTGGGGGCTCACCTCCACCCATGGCGACGCCTCCGATCTGTACATCGAGCGGCTGCATCCGACCGACCCGGCGCTGTACCAGACGCCCGACGGCTACGCGCCGTTCGACACGCGCAGCGAGACGATTCGCGTCAAGGGTGCGTCGGACCTCAGCTTCACCGTGCGCAGCACCCGTCACGGGCCGGTGCTGTCCGATGCGATCACCCAACCCGATCTCGCGGCCGATCGCTTCGTGCTCGCGGTGCGCTGGGGTGCGCTGACGCAGCCCGACCACTCGCTGCGCGCCCTGCGGGCGATGAACCGCGCACACAGCGCGGCGCAGTTGCGCGCCGCCGCCGCCGAGTGGACGCTGGCGCAGGTCAACATCGTGTACGCCGACACCGCCGGCGACGCCGGCCTGCAGATGGCCGGCCGCGCGCCGCGCCGCGGTGCCGCGCACGACCTGCGCGGCGTGGTGCCCGCGCCCGGCTGGGATGCGCGCTATGACTGGCTCGGCATGCTCGCGCCGGCCGACCTGCCGTCGGTGCGTGCGTCGGCGTCCGGCTGGGTGATCAACGCCAACAACGATGCGACACCGCCTGGCTACCCGCACTCCATCGGCCACAACTTCGCGCCGACGTTCCGCGCGCAGCGCATCGACGCCCTGCTCAACGCGCGCGACCAGCACGACCTCGCCTCGGTGCAGCGCATCCAGACCGACGAGCGGTCGCTTGCCGCGGTCGAGTTCGTGGCACGCCTCAAGGACACGCAACCACAGACCGAAGCCGGGCGCCTGGCGCTTGCCCGCTTGCTTGTTTGGGACGGCACCATGGACGCCGCCGCGCCCGAGCCGCTGCTGCTGCACGCCTGGCTGCGCGCTTTGCGGCTGCGCATCTTCGGCGACGACCTCGGTGAGCCCGGTGCACAGCTGCTGCGCGGCGAGATGACGCAGGCGATGCTCAACGTGCTCGCCGCAGGCGCCCGCGCGCGCGACTGGTGTGACGATCGCAGCAGCCGGCGGGTGGAGACCTGCGCCGAGCTGGCAGCCGAGACGCTCGACGCCACCGTCAAAGACCTGACGCGCAGCAGCGGCCGCGACGTGCTCGGCCTGCGCTGGGGCGATGTCCACGTGGCCCGCCTCGAGCACCGACCGCTGTCGCAGGTGCCCGTGCTGGCGCGCTGGTTCGAGCAGCGTCTGCCGCGCGGCGGTGACACGCACACCATCAGCGTGGCGGCGCTGTCGGGTCATCCGCGCGGGCCGTTTGCCGCCGTGCACGGTCCCGGCGTCCGGCTGGTGTTCGATCTGGCGCAACCGGGCGGCGCCTGGATCAACGCCACCGGCCAGGTCGGGCACCCGCTGTCGGCCCACTATCGCGACTTGTCCGGCCGGTGGCAGCAGGGGACCTACCTGCCCATCGGGCAGGGGGCGGCAAGCGACGTGTTGCGGCTGCTGCCGGCGGATGCGGCGCCAGGTGCGCGCTGAGGCTACGGCATCGCAGCCTGCGGCTTGCCGGCCTGGCGCGCTGCAAGCCCGGCCAGAATTTCAATGGGGTGGGTGGCAGCAATACCCGCAGAATCCAGGTTTTGGCGGCCGCCAGCGCAGATGCGCCACTGCCTGTGGAGCCCCCACGTCGCAGCGCAAGGGCGTCGGGCACGCGCGGTCGGCGAGCACGCCCGGGGCGCCGTTCCAAATTGAACGACACCAACGAAGCGACACAACCAAGCGACACCACGGAGCCAAGCAGCGATGGGTGACATCACCGCACTGATCCAGCGCGTGCAGGCCGGCGATCGCGGCGCGCTCGATGACCTGTTCGCCGCGCTCTACCCGGAGCTGCGACGGATCGCCCATGCTCGCCTCGTGCGCAACGTACGCAACACCCTGCTCGACACCACGGCGCTCGTCAACGAGTGCTACGTGAAGTTTGCCGACGCGCAGCGCCTGGGGGCCACCGACCGCGTTCACTTTCTTTCCTACGCCGCCAGCGCGATGCGCTCGATCATCGTTGACTTCGCGCGGGCCCGCTCCGCCGAGCGGCGCGGCGGCAATGTGCCTCACCTGACCCTCAACACCATGGTGGCGGAAGGGGCGGTGGCGGGCGAGGACGAGATCATCGCCGTGCACGAGGCGCTGCTGGACCTGGCCGCGCTCGACGCGCGCCTGGCCCAAGTGGTCGAGATGCGCTATTTCGGCGGCCTGTCCGACGAGGAGATCGCCGCCGCGCTCGGCGTCACCGACCGTACCGTGCGGCGGGACTGGCAGAAGGCGCGGCTGCTGCTGGCGGCGGCGCTCAAGACCTGACGGCGGCTCGACTCGACCGACGGCACCTCAAGGACAACTGAATGAGCGGCGTCCGCGGCGCAACCCCAGCGCGTTTGCCGGCGCGCTTCGCTGCCGAAGCGCCGGTTCACTGGCGCCGGCTGCCGCGGGCAAGACACGCGGCGCTCGGCGCGTTGTTCCGCGCGCGGTCTTCTGCACGGTTCGAACGACGCTTGGCCCGCCTTGGTCGGCGACGGAGTACCGGCTGTCAATTGAGAATCTCCTGCCACAAGCCAAAGTGGTCGACAGTGCTGCGCGTAGTCTGAGCCGCGCAGCAGCGGCACGCTGCCTGCACACGACTCCAAAAAGACTCAGGAGAACACATGAAGAATGTTGTGAGATTTGCACTTGCCGCCGCTGCAGTGGTGGTCGTTGCCGGCTGCCAGATGACGAGCGGAGGCGGCCGCGCGGCCGGCACGGGGCCCACCGCTCGCGCCGACCTCAAACCCACCGCCAACAACATCACCAGCGGCTGGGTGCAGTTCGCCCAGCGCGGCGATCGCGTGTTGGTGACTGCCGAGGTGCGCGGCTTGAAACCAAGCTCCGAGCATGGCTTTCACGTGCACGATAAGGGCGACTGCAGCTCACCGGACGCCATGAGTGCGGGCGGCCATTTCAACCCCGGCAACAAGCCGCATGCGCATCACAGCAAGGACGAGCGCCATGCCGGCGACATGCCCAATCTGAAAGCCGACGACAAGGGCATTGCTCGCTACAGCTTCGAGACCAACCTGTTGTCGATCAAGGGAGTCGCCAACGCCGTGGTCGGGCGCAGCGTGGTCGTGCATCGCGATCCAGACGACTACACCTCACAGCCGGCTGGCAACTCCGGGCCGCGCCTGGCGTGTGGCGTGGTGAGCGGCTAGGAGCAGCAACCTCAGGCGCGGAAGGCTGGCTGTACCGGTTCGAGAAGTGAGTTCTGAACTCACAGCAGTTTCCGCGTCCGGCACGCGCGGTTAGTGCCCGGCTCACGTTCGTTGTCTCTTTCTGCGCCGCGCCCGGTGTCACGGACGACTTTGTGCCGCGGGCTGCGAGAGGAGCGTCCTCTGCTGGCGAGACTCTCAAGGCCTGATGGGGCACCTCTCGGACAACTCGGCCGATGTCCGGATAGCCGCGCCGATTCCGTAATGCTGGCAAGGGGGACGCATCGCCGCGGTTATTCCGGCCGCCGCCACGCTTGATCCCCTCTCGCCAGCATGCTCGAATCGGTCGCCCCGACCGCTTCCCTGCGCGCATCCTGCAGACGCCTCCGATCGCCGCGATGATGTCGCCCCTTGCCCAGCTGACTCCCGAGACCTGGCCCGCCATCAGTGCGTTGCTCGACGAGGCGCTCGCCCTCGCCCCGGGCGAGCGCGACAGCTTCGTCCGGCAGCTCGACGGCGAGCGCGCGCAACACCGCGACACGCTGCGTCAGCTGCTCGCGCAGGCAACCGGCGTCGAGACCGGCGCTTTCCTCGCCACGCTGCCGCGGCTGTCCGCCGCGCCCCTGGACGACGCGCTGGCGGAGCCGGCCGCTGGCGCGGATCTGGGTCCCTATCGCCTGTTGTCGCTGCTCGGTCAAGGCGGGATGGGCAGCGTCTGGCTGGCGGAGCGCGCTGACGGCGTGCTGGTGCGCAAGGTCGCGCTCAAGCTGCCGCGCCTGACCTGGGAGCCCGGACTGGCGCGCCGCTTGGCCCGCGAGCGCAACATTCTTGCCTCCCTGGAGCATCCGCACATCGCTCGGCTGTACGACGCGGGTGTCGATCCGCACGGCCGCCCGTACTTTGCGATGGAATACGTCGACGGCACGCCGATCGACGTGCACTGTCGTGAACACCGGCTGAACCTGGCCGCGCGCGTGGCGTTGCTGCTGCAGGCCGCTGACGCGGTGGCCTTCGCTCATCGCCGGCTCGTGGTCCATCGCGACCTCAAGCCCTCCAACATCCTCGTCACCAACGACGGCCAAGTGCGGCTGGTCGACTTCGGCATTGCGCGCCTGCTGGCGGCCGAGGGACGCGAGGCGGTGCCTGATGCCACGCTGGCCGCCGGCGCGCTCACGCCCAACTACGCCAGTCCCGAGCAGGTGCAGGGCCGGCCGCTGTCCACCAGCACCGACGTCTACTCGCTCGGCGTGGTGGCGCACGAACTGCTGACCGGCGCGCGGCCGTTCGCAGGCGCCGAGGGCGATGCGCTGGCCAGGATGCGGGCGCTGGTCGAGCGCGACCCGCCGGTGCCGAGCAGCCGTCCCGTGGATTTGACGGTCGCGGCCGATCGCGGGCTCGACGTCGACGGTTTGCGCCGCCGCCTGCGCGGCGACCTCGACGCCATCCTGCTGCGCGCGCTGGCACGCGATCCCGAACAGCGCTACGCGTCGGTCAGCGCCTTCGCCGACGATCTTGCGCGCTGGCGCGAGGGCCGGCCGGTCAGCGCGCAAAGGCCCACCCCGCTTTACCTGTTTGCCAAGTTCGTGCGCCGCCATCGGCTCGCCGTGGCCGCCGGCAGCGCGGCCGGGATCGCGCTGATCGCTACCGCCGCCGTTGCGGTCGTGCTCGGCCTGCAGGCGCGCGAGCAGTCACAGCGCGCGCAGGCGTCGCGCGACTTCCTGATCGGCCTGTTCGAACGTGCCGATCCGGATCTGCGCGGCGGCCGCGATGCCACCGCGCGCGAGCTGCTGGCACCGGCGGCGCAGGATGTCGAGCGGCTGCCGGCGAACCAGCAGCGGGAGGTGCTGCAGACCATCGCCACGCTGTGGCTGCATTTCGGCGACCTCGAGCAGTCGCAGGCGACGCAGGCGCAGGTCTCGCAGCGGCTGGTGGCCAGCGGCGGCGAGGCGCTGGCGCGCTCTCGCCTGGAGGAGGCGAGGCTGGCGCTGTTGCGCGACGCGTTCGACGACAGCGAACGCTTGCTTGACGCCTCGGCACAGGCGCAGCCGCCAGCGCGCTGGCCGGAGGCGATGCAGGCGCAGGCGGCCGAGCAGCACGGCTGGCTCGCGGTGTATCGCGGCCAGCCCGAGGCGGCACTTACGCACTTCGAGCGGGCCCTGGCGCTTGCGCGGCGCGCACAGGATGCCGAGCGCGAGGTGCTCGCGCTGCACGGCCTCGGGCAGGCGCAGCAGTCGCTGCAGCGATATCGCGATCTACTGGCGACACATCGGGCGTTGGCCGACAAGCTCGCCTCTGGCGCGGTGGCCGACAAGCATCGGCACGTCCTGCTGATGGCGCTGGCTGACGCGGCGTTGCGCTTGGGTCGCTATGCCGACGGCTTCGCCCACGCGCAGCAACTCGTGGCCGAGTCCGAGCGCCGGTTCGGTCCCACGGCCGTGAGCGCGCCGGCGCAGCGCCTCATTTGGTTGCGCTACTGCCTACACCTGGACTGCGCGCCGCAGGCAGCGCAATGGCTGCGCGCGCATCCGCTGGACGCGCAGTCCCGCCTGGCCGCGGTGGATCGCGCCACTTGGCATGCAGTGCAGGGACGCGTGCTTGCGACGGCGGGCGAGCGCGCGGCGGCGCTCGCCGCGTTCAGCGCCGCCGACTCCGCCATCGCATCCATTGCACCGGCGCAGCAGCCGGCCTGGCGAGCCGGGCTGGCGGTGCAGCAGGCAATGGCGCGGCTGTCGCTCGGCGAGCCAGCGGCGGCGTTGGCCACGCTGGCCGAGTTCGGCGCAACTTCGCAGTGGCCGCATACCTTGCAGCGGAACCTGCATGGTGCCGCCCACTGGACCGCGGGGGTCGCGCAGGCGCGCCTGGGGCAAGCGGCCGAGGCGGATGCGCATCTGGCCGCTGCGCTGGCTGCGTTGCCCGACCTCGGGGGCCTTCCGCAGCCGCAGCGCGGGCTGCTGGTGCTCAATCGCGTGCTGTTGGCTGTCGCCGCCGCGCCCGTGCCCGATGCGGCGCGCCGCGCGGAGCTGGCGCAGCAGTTGCGCGAGGCGCAGCCGCTGATCGACGCTGGCTACGGCGCGGCAAGCACGGCGGCCGAGCGCGCGCAGCAACTGCTCGCCGCGCTGGCCGCCGATCCCGTCAAGCCCACCAATCTCGCTGACCCCAGCGATTCCCCGCGCCCAGGGTATGCCGGCGCGTCCATCGAGCTGTACTTTCCCCTGAGGTGAGAACTGTGAGCACTGCGAGCACGAAGACAAAAGGTCGGGTGACGTATGTCGATTTCGGCGACCGTGGCCAGCTGACGATCACCGGCGTGCGCGTGCCCAGGCCGGTCCCCGAGCCTGGCCCCGGGCCGTCGCCGCGCAGGATCACGCTGCGTGTGCAGTTGGGCACCGTCGCCGCGCGTGATTCCACCACGGTGTCGATGACAGCGCTGCCTGGCACGCCGGCAGCGAAGAAGCTGCGCGACCGCCTAGTCGCGTTAGTCGAACAGCTTGACCGCGGCGCCACCCACAGCGCCAGCGCCAGCAAAGCGCTGCGGCTGGACCTGCCGCTGGGTGACCTGCTGCCCGACCTGAGTGTCGCCGCGGCCGTCGCGCCGGTGCGACGCAACGCGCGCAAGACGCGCGCAGGCTAGCCCACAGCCCGCCGCCGCGAGAACGCGATGTCGCTTCGGGTCGACGCCCACCAATGGCCTGCCATCAGCGCGCTGCTGGACGAAGCGCTTGCCCTCGCCCCGGGCGAGCGCGACACGTTTGTGCAATCGCTGTCCGGTGAACACGCGCAGTATCGCGACACCCTGCGCGCGCTGCTCGCGCAGGCGGCGGGCGTGGAGACCGAAGACTTCCTCGCCACTCTGCCGCGATTCACGCGGATAGGTGGAGGCGTTGAGCCAGGTCAGCCCAGTCCGCTGGCCGAACTGGCGGCGGGCGAGGCCATCGGGCCTTATCGCCTGCTCAGCGAACTGGGCACCGGCGGCATGGGCGCGGTGTGGCTGGCCGAGCGATCTGACGGAACGCTCAAACGCAAGGTAGCGCTGAAGCTGCCGCGGCTGGTCTGGGCCAGGGGCCTTGCCGAGCGGATGGCGCGCGAGCGCGACATCCTCGCCTCGCTCGAACATCCGCACATCGCGCGGCTGTACGACGCCGGCGTGGACCAGCACGGTCGCCCCTACCTGGCGCTCGAGTACGTCGAAGGCCAGCCGATCGACGCCTACGCGCGCGAGCGCAGCCTGCCGGTGCGGCAGAAGCTCGACCTGCTGCTGCAGGTGTGTGGGGCGGTGGCCTTCGCGCACAGCCGGCTGGTGGTGCACCGGGATCTGAAGCCATCCAACATCCTCGTCACCCAGGACGGGCAGGTGCGGCTGCTCGACTTCGGCATCGCCAAGCTGATGGAGGGCGACCGCACGCAGGAGACGCAGCTCACGCAGTTGGCCGGCCGCGCCCTGACGCTGGACTACGCCAGCCCGGAGCAGATCAAGGGCGAGCCCATCGGTACCACGAGCGATGTCTACAGCCTGGGCGTGGTGAGCTATGAGCTGCTGACGGGAGCGAAGCCGTACAAGCTCAAGCGAGGTAGCGCGGCGGAGTTGGAAGAGGCGATTGCGACGGCTGACCCGCCGAAGGCCAGTGATGCGGCCACGGCACTGAGTGACCAGAAGGCGCTGAAGGGCGACCTGGATGCAATCCTGAACAAGGCGCTGAAGAAAGCGGCCGGCGAGCGGTATCCGACAGTGGATGCGCTGGCGCAGGATGTTCAGCGGCACGTGAACAACGAGCCGGTGACTGCGCAGCCGGACAGCGTCGGCTATCGACTGTCGAAACTGTTGGCGCGTTACCGGTGGCAGGCGATTGTGGGTTTGGCGGCCAGTGCCACGGTGTTCGGCGCTGCTGGTGTTGCGTTGTTTCAGGCGCAACAGGCTGCGCGGGAGCGAAATATCGCCCAGCAGGCCAACGCGCGCGCGCAACAGAGCCAGAAGGCGGCGGAGCAGCAGGCGAACATGGCGCGCGAGGAACGCAACGCGGCGCTTGCTGCTGGTGAACGCGCCGAAGCGGCTGCGCAAGCACAGGCGCACGCGGCAGCCGAGGCGACCCGACAAGCCGGTGTAGCCGCCCGGCAAACCAGACTTGCGGAAGCGGAAGCGGAACGTGCGCGCATCGGAGGGCAACAAGCCGAGGCTGTGCGCGACTATCTGATCGGACTGTTCCGCTCGGCCCGGGACACGCAGCCGGACGCACTCAAGGCACAGCAGACCACTGCGCTTGAACTCATCGACCGCGGCGTCGTGCAGATCGACCAGCTGCAGAAGCTCGAGCCCGAGGCGCGCCTTGCGCTTCTGCGTGCCTTCTCCGATGTTTACCTGGTCAACGGTCGCCCCGACCGCGGGGTGGATGTCGCGCGACGTGTCGTCGCGCAGTCCACCGAGTTCTACGGGAGCACAGCGCTATCCACGCTCCACGCCCGCGCCCAGCTTGCCCACGCACTTGGGCAAATGGGCTCGCGGGAGGAGGCCGTGCAGGAGATCGAGTCTGTATTGCCCATCCTGCGCGCAAATCATCCTGACGAGATGGCCTTTGCTTTGGCGTTGCGTACGAGTGCGGGAATACTGCAGATAGTTAACCCGGCGTTGGCGCTGGCGCGAATTGAGGAGGCGGTCACGCAGCTGCGGGCGCAGGTCGCCCGAACGACTGATTCGCAGGAGCGCAGTCGGCGCGAAGAGTCTTACGCGGCCGCGCTGTCGTCTCTCGGCGTGATGCAGCAAACTGGCGGCAAGCTGCGCGAGTCGGTCGAGTCCCTGCAGGCCGCTATACGTCTGTACGACCGTCTGTACGGGGACCGCAGCACGGCGGTCGTATCCGCCCGCTCGCGGCTGCTCTACAGCCTTACCGTGATTGGTCGCATCGAAGAAGTGTTGGCGGAGTCTCCGAAGGTCATTGCCGGCGCGGCCGAGCAGCAGAGCGCGCCGCTTATCGTCCCGCAGGCGCGGCTCTACTACGGCCGGGCGTTGGTGCTGCAGGGCCGTTTCAACGACGGGCGCAAACAGATGGAACTGGCTCTGTCTGAGCGCAGCCGGTTCTCCGTGCTTACAACCGCTCCGCGGCTGGACACGTTCCAGGGCCAGGTCGCGTTGATCAGGGTTGAGCAAGACGCAGATGCGGCTGGAATCGCGGAACTGGAGCGGTTGCTCGCGGCAAATGCCGGTGTGCCGGCCACCCGGTTGTCATGGCATGCGGCGCTGATGCGCGCCTACCGACAGAGCGGTCAGCTGACGCAAGCGCTTCGGCATGAGGCTGCCGCGCGAGCGATTGCCAGCAGCGTGAGTGCGTTTGGCGATATGCGACTTCAGTTCGCGTCCGCGGCAGCACCCCTGTACGCGGTGATAGACGACGGCGCTGCTCGGCTGAACGAAACTCTGATCGCGTTGGAGCGCATGGAACAGGCTGCCGCGTCCGACTTCGAGAGAACACGTGCACGCCTACCCCGTGCACAGGCGTTGCTGTTGGCAAACCGGTCAACAGAAGCTGCTGAGCTGTTGCGGCCCTTGGTCATCGGCGAGCCTGCGGCAATCGATCTCATCGAAAGCCGGCTGCTGCGGCAGCAGACATATGCAGCCGCTTCGCAGGCACTCCGCGGCCGCGACGACACTCTCGCGGACCGTTGCGCAAGGCGCGCTGCAGCCTTGCGTTCGGAAATGCAGATCGAACCGACGGGGCCATCCGAAGCGGCCCGCTGAATCGGACGGGCCCGCTCTACCGATTTGGCACGCTGCCTGGGAAGAGCCCCACCTTCCGACTCACGAACCGCGTATCCGCCACCTTCGTCAGATCCACCTCGCCAGCCTTGTACAGCCCCGCCCGCACCATGTTGTCGTGGAAGTCGCGGATGCGGGCGGAGTTCATCGCGCGGATGCCGCGTTCGCGCGCCTCGCCGCTGTCGACGATGCCCTGCGCCTGCATCAGCGCGACGCTGGCGTCGAGTTCTTCTTCGGTCATCTCGGGGTTGTCGCGCAGCATGCGGGCGTTGGCCGCCTTGCGGTCGCCGTACAGGGTGTTGACCCAGCCCAGGATCGACGCATCGATGTAGCGCTGCATCAGCGTGTCGCAGTCGCCAAAGCGGCGGTGAATGTCGGCCAGCGTGACGGAGGTGCCCATGCATGAGAGCTGGCGGTCGCGACGGTCGAGTATCGCAGCCGCCTGACCCGATCCACGGCACGCCGGACCAAGCGTCGGCCGAGCGCTCGCCATGGGCCCCTGCTGACGCGGGGTCACCGGCTGCGGGGGCGCATGAACATTCGACAGCGCCGGATGTCCGCCGCCAGCCCCAGATCCCGTAACGACCAGCAAGGGCCACTTTTCGGCCCGCGCGGAGCGCGACATGGACTGGGGTTACAAGGCGGTGCTGACGGCGATGACGGTGGCGGCCGTGCTGATGGTGGCGCAACTGTTCGGGCGGCGGCTGGCCGGCATGCTGGCCGGCTTGCCGGTGATCACCGCGCCGGCCCTGCTGTGGCTGGCGCAGGAGCGGGGTGCCGCATTCGCGGCGGCGAGCGCGGTCGGCAGCGTGGCCGCCTGCGGGGCGGCGGCGCTGTTCGCGCTGACGTATTCGCGGCTGGCGCGCCGCTGCGGGCCCCTTGCCGCGCTGGCCGGCAGCCTGGCGGTCGGCGGCTGCGCTGCGTTGCTGCTGTCGCAACTCGCCGGCCATGCCTGGGCCACGCTGGGTGCCGCAGCACTCGCCGGCACGCTGGTGCTGCGCATGCTGCCGAGCGGGGGCGTGCCGCAGGCGGGCGCCGTCCGTGCGCGTGCACAGATCTGGCCGGTGGCGATCACCGCCGGGGGCCATGTGCGCTTTGATCGGCCTGGTGGCGGCGCAGGTGGGGCCGTTCTGGTCGGGGCTGCTGGCGTCGCTGCCGATTATCAGCGCCTGCGCGCTGCTGCATCAGCACGTCACCGCGCAAGCGGACGACGTCCATCGCTTCCTGCGTGGCTATGTCACCGGCCTCGGCGCCAAGGCGCTGTTCGCCGTGGCGTTCGCCTGGCTGGTGCCGTGGCTGCCGGCGGCGCTGGCGGTGCTGCTCGCGCTGCTGCCGGCACTGGTTGCGGCGCTGCTGGTGAGCGGCCACGCGCCGCGGCCGCTGCGGGCGTTGGCAGTGCGTTCGACGGCGGTATAGATCGCAGCAGGACCTCCTGACGCGCGCTGTTGACTGGGATCAAGCCGGCCTGGCCGATGCGGCTGGCGCTGTGATCTGCCTTGCGCATGGCGCGCGGGCAACACGGCCCTCAGTCAACGCCCAGCGCTGTCTGCACCGACGTCACGGTCACCTCGAACGACAACCGATCCGGCCGAGCGGCCGCCCACGTGGGCCGCGGGCGCTGGACGTCATCAACTGATCGGACCGCAGACATCCGCTTGATGCGCCACCGCGTCGGCTAAAGCCCAGCCACCTGAATCCGCCGGCCGCTCGCGCGAAGGCCGCAGATTCACGTCGTCGCACGCGCCCGTCTCTGTCCGGATTGCCAGCCCGGTTCCGTATCTCTTGTTGTAGCCCGCGCCGCACGCAGGCTCGATTGACAGACGAGGGAGGACGCAATGGACTGGGCTTACAAGGCGATGCTGACGGCGACGATGGTGGCGCTGCTGCTTACGGTGGGCCAACTGTTCGGCCGCCGGCTCGCCGGGCTGCTGGCTGGCCTGCCGACGGTGACCGGTCCGGCGCTGGTATGGCTGGCGCTCGAGCACGGCCGTGGCTATGCGGTGGAGGCGGCGATCGGCAGCGTGGTTGGATGTGCGCTGTGCGCGCTGTTTGCATTGAGCTACGAGTGGGTGGCGCAGCGTCGCGGCGTACGGGTGGCGCTGCTGGCCGCACTGGCCGCCAGCGTGCTCCCGCTGCCGATGGCCAAACTGCTCGACGGCCATTTGGTGCTGGCCATGTTGGTTGCCTCGCTCGTGGTCAGCGTCGCCGCCGGCGCGATGCCGGCGCGCCTGACGCCGCCGGTGACGGTGATCGTGCGCGGCGAGCCCTGGCTCACCGCCGGCGTGGCGGGGATGGTCAGCGGCGCGGTGGCGCTTGCCGCGCCGCAGGTCGGACCGTTCTGGGCCGGCGTACTCGCCTCGCCGCCGCTGATCGTCGCCGCCGTGGCGATGCGCCAGCATGCACTTGGCGGCGGCGCGGCCGCCTCGCCGTTCCTGCGTGGCTATGTCGGCGGCCTGCTCGGCCGCATCGCCTTCGGTGCCGCGTTCGCGCTGCTGATGCTGGCGCTGCCGGTGGCGCCAGCGGCGCTGCTCGCGTTCGCTGTCGGCTGCCTGCTGACCTGGGCGCTCGAATGGACTGGCCAGCGCCGTCGCGCGGCGACCGCGGCGACGGGTTCGTCGGTCGTGACGCTGGCGAGTACGACGCCCACCTCGACCGCCTGAAGATTCGTCCGTCCGTGGCAGGCTCGCTGTCTGCCATGCCGGCAGCCGGTGAATCGCCACGACAGCTGCCAGCGCGACGGTCACCAAGAGGGCACCCGCCGTAGCGACCGCCGCCGCCCGCCGGCGGCAAACCCTGTCGTCTGCAGGATCGGGCGGCGCCTTGACTGGACCGCACGACACGAGGCAGGAAGAGCAGCGGCGAGCGCCGCGCGACTTCGCCTTCACCTGCCTACGTTGCCGGCTCGTTGCCGATTGCTTCAAGTGCGCGTTGCCGGACCAACCAGCGCGCGCGCACGATCAGCACCGCCATGACCAGCCGGCCCAGCAGGTCGGCACCGACCACGATCAGGAACACGAGGTCGTGCAGGATGAACAGGCCGTAGGTGAATGCGACCACCCGACACAGTGTCCATACCGCCCAGGTGAGGAGCGATTGCGCGGTGGCCGTGGCTTCGGGGTGGCACCAGGCGCGCCGCGCCAGGGGCGCGTAGTGGGCCGCGATCAACAGTCCCGACGTGAGGTACGCCCAGTGCAGGGTGCTGGCCGCCCACGGCCACTGCAAGCCGGTGAGTACGTCGATGCGCATGGCCTCGCTGGTAGGGCTGCTGCATCGTCAACAGCGGTGCGCGCTGCGCGATGAACAACGGGTCGTGCCGCAGCAGCACTGCGCCGGGACCGTGCTCGTCGTCATGCACCACCAGCACCTCGTAGAGACCGGCAAGCAGCGGCCCGGCGTTGCCCATTGGCTGGCAGCCGTCGATCTCCCAGCGCAGCGTGAACACCGGGCCGGGTGTCGGCTGGCCCGCGGTCACGGTACGGCCGTCGGCGAACACGCGGGTGTCCGGCCCGCACATCTCGCCAATCTGGGGCAAAGTGAAGCGTGGCGGCGTGTCGTCATCGAGCACCGCGATGTACAGCGCATTGACCACCCAGCGTTGGGGCAAGCCCGGTGAGGGCGGTGGGAAAGACACGGCGCCGACGGCTGCGGCCGGCCGGCTGGGTGACGACGCCGGCACAGGGGCGTCGCAGCCAGGCAGGGCGGTGACCAAGGTCAGCGCCGCGATGGCGGCGCCGGCGGGTCGAAGTGCGCGCATGGTCGGGTCTCTTTGTCTGAGATGTGAGCGGGACGTGGTGTGGTGCGCCAGACGCACCCACAGCCACCTTCACTCCTCATCACGGAAGAGGCCACGCGTTTCGGACATGGGACAGGCAAGACAACGCGTGGTGTCGGTACCGCGGTGCGTTGCCGCGCTGGCTCCGCGCGGGGCGCCTGTAGGATCGCGGCCATGCTTACGGTGTCGTTGCCGCTGTCGCCCACCGCCTCGGTCGAGGTGCCGGCGCTCGGCCTGGGCACCTGGCGCCTGGGCGAGTCGATGGCCAACTCGCGCACGCGCGCGGCGGAGATCGCCGCGGTGCGCCTGGCGCTTGATCTCGGCTACCGGCTGATCGATACCGCCGAGATGTACGGCGAAGGCGGCGCCGAGGACGTGGTCGGTGCGGCACTCGCCGCCTGGACCGCGCAGCCTGGGTGTGCGCGCGAAGAGGTGTTCGTCGTCAGCAAGGTGTATCCGCACAACGCCAGCCGGCGCGGCACGCTGGCCGCGTGCGAGCGCAGCCTGAAGCGACTGGGGCTGGACCGCATCGATCTGTATCTGCTGCACTGGCCGGGCCAGCATCCGCTCGCGCACACTGTGGCGGCGTTCGAGGAACTGCGCGCACAGGGCCGCATCGGCGGCTGGGGCGTGAGCAATTTCGACGTGGGGGGCATGGAGGCGCTGTGGCGGCTGCCGCCGGGGCCGCAGTGCGCGACCAATCAGGTCTACTTCTCGGCCGGCCAGCGCGGCATCGAGTTCGACCTGCTGCCGTGGCTGCGCGAGCGCGGCCTGCCAGCGATGGCCTACAGCCCGATCGACCAGGGTGCGCTCGCCACCGACCGTGGCTTCGCGGCGATCGGCGCGCGTCATGGCCTGAGCGCCGCCCAGGCTGCGCTCGCTTGGGTGCTGCATCAGCCCGGCGTGATCGCGATTCCGAAAGCGGTGCGCGAGGCGCACTTGCGGGAGAATCTCGCCACGGCCGCGCTGCGGCTGAGCGCCGACGACCTGGCGCAGGTGGATCGCGCGCTGCCACCGCCGGCGCGCAAACAACCGCTTGCCATCATCTGACCATGTTCGACGCCAGCTTCTGGGAAGTCGCCAGCTACGTTGTCACCGCGCTCGGCCTGCCGGCGGGCATCGCGATCTTTTTCTTCGAGCAGCGCAAGGAGCGCGCCAACGAGGAGGCCGAGGTCTATCAGCTGCTCGCCAACGCCTACAACGACTTTCTGAAGGTGGTGATAGACAACCCCGATCTGCACCTGTTCACCAACAGCGCCACGCCGGATCTCACGCCGCAACAGCAGGAGCGCATGCTGATCATCCTCGACATGCTGATGTCGCTGTTCGAGCGTGCCTACCTGACCGCCTGGGGCGAGCGCATGAACGCAGCGCAGCAGCGCCGCTGGAACGTGTGGGAGGACTTCATGCGTGAGTG
>LNFM01006823.1_pt1 | contig 18458 bp, 12 predicted proteins | sample 596031 | NCBI WGS metagenome assembly LNFM01 (sample SAMN04254537, study PRJNA301005) | activated carbon metagenome | isolation source: dual media filters at the Ann Arbor, Michigan drinking water treatment plant | place: USA: Ann Arbor | reverse complement strand
CTCGTCGGCGCGGGGATGGTGCAGCGCCCGGAACTCTTCAATGCCGTGGTCTGCCAGGTGCCGCTGCTCGACATGCGGCGCTACCACCGGCTGCTCGCCGGGGCCAGCTGGGTGGCCGAGTACGGCAACCCGGACCTGCCCGAAGAATGGGCCTGGATCTCGCGCTACAGCCCTTACCAGAATGTGCGAGCCGGCGTGCGCTACCCGGTGCCGCTGTTCACGACCTCGACGCGCGACGACCGCGTGCACCCCGGCCATGCCCGCAAGATGGCCGCCCGCATGTTGGCCCAGGGGCACGCGCTGCTCTACTACGAGAACATCGAAGGCGGCCACGGCGGGGCTGCCGACAACGGGCAACGCGCGCACCTGCAGGCGCTCGAGTTCAGCTACCTCTGGCAGCAACTGGGCCCGGGCCGACCGTGATCCTGGTGCCTCAGCGCGGGGGCGGGGCCGGGCTCGGGCGGCAGGCCTGCACGGTGGCCAGCAAGGTCTCGCGGCTCACCGGCTTGGTCAGGTGGCCGGTGCAGCCGGCCTCGACGCTGCGTTGGGCATCGTCGGCATAGGCATAGGCGGTGAGTGCGTAGACCGGCGTAGCAGGCCACCCCTCTGCGGCCTCGATGCGGCGGATCTCGCGCGTCGCGGCATGGCCGTCCATGCCGGGCATCTGGATGTCCATCAGGACCAGGTCGTGGCGCCTGCGTCGCCAGCACTCGATCGCTGCCTCGCCATCCTCGACGCGGTCGATCTCGACCCCGGCGCCGTCGAGCATGGCGGTGATGAGCAGCGCGTTCACGTCGTTGTCCTCGGTGAGCAGCACCCGCATCGGGGCCGAGGTGGTGGAAGGCGAGGCCGGCGACGACGCCTGCGGCGCCGCTGCCGGCTCGGCCACCTGGGGCAAGGGAATGCAGAAGCTGAAGGTCGAGCCCCGCCCCGGCACACTGTCCACGGTGATGCGCCCGCCCATGCGCTCGACCAGGTTGCCGGCGATGGACAGGCCGAGCCCGGTGCCGCCCGGGGCACGGGCATCACCGCCGCCGGCCTGCACGAAGGGCTCGAAGATGCGCTGCAGCTCCGCCTCTGCGATGCCCACGCCAGTGTCGCCGACGCTGAAGCGCAGGCCCGCCGACTCGGACCTCACCTCCACCGACACACGCCCTTCGGCGGTGAACTTGACCGCATTGCCAACCAGGTTGGTCAGGACCTGGGCCAGGCGACGGCGGTCGCCGAGCACGCGATCGGGCAGGTCGGCACCGGCATGCCAATCCAGCGCCAGGCCCTTGGCCGCGGCGCGGTCGGCCATCAGTGCCTGCACCTCGGCGAGCAGCGCGGGCAGCGAGAACGGCTGGGCCTGCAACGCGAGCTGCCCGGCTTCGGCCTTGGCCAGGTCGAGCAGGTCGTTGATCAGCTCGAACAGGGTCAGGCCCGAACGGTGGAACACCTCCACGTAGCGCTGTTGTTCGGCATTCAGCGGGGTGCGCTGCAGCAGTTCGGCCACCCCGAGCAGGGCCGTCAAGGGTGTGCGGATCTCGTGGCTGACATGCGCCAGCAGCTCGGACTTGGCACGGTTGGCCGCGTCGGCGACGCCTCGTTCGATCGCCAGCTGCCGGTTGGCCTGGCCGACCCACCGCAGCTGCAGGCCGGTGGCGATCACGAAGCCGAAGACCACGGCGGCGATGGGCAGGAACAGGTCGAGCTGCACCTGGGCCAGGCCCAGCACACCGACACCGAGCAGCAGCACCGCCAGCAAAGCCGCCACCGAGGCCAGTGCATCCTGCACCAGCACCGGACGGCGGCGCAGCCACAACCAGACGCTCGGCAGCAAGGCCATGCCCAGCAGGGCGAGCGACCAGGGTGCAGGCGCCTGGCGCAGCACCTCGCCGCGCAGCAGGGCCGCATGGGCAGCGGCCAGCAGCGTCGAGCCGGAGAGGCTGCCCATCGGGGTGCGCACCTCGTCGGCCATGTAGGCACTGCTGCCGATGAAGACCGTGCGCCCGGCCACCGCCTCCTTCAGACCGGCACCCTCGCTCAGGCCCAGTGCCGCCACCATCAGGCTGCTGAAGGCCAGCCCGGGCACCGCATCGGCGTTGCTCGGCAGCCGCAGGCCCACACGACCCTCGGCATCCACCGGCCAGCGCCGGGTGCCGATCTGCAGCGAGCCTTCGTCCCGTTGCAGCGTTGATGCGGCCGCTTCTGCCGCGAGCAGCTGGGGCGCGAGGGCCAGCGAGGGGAACAGCCGGCCTTCCGCCACATGCACCAGGGGCAGGCGGCGCAGCAGGCCGTCGTCGTCGAGCGGCGTCGAGATCACGCCCACCGAACCCAGGCCCGGGCGGCTGGCCAGCGCGGCCAGCAGCGGCCCGGATGGCAGGCTGATGCCGGCCCAGGTCGTGGCCGCCTCGCCGGCCCGCGCGGGCAGGGAGACGTGCTCGCGGCTCGCGGCCTCCTGCGGGCTCGCGCTGGCGCTGCGCCGCAAGCCCGCCGCGGCGAGGACCACGTCCTGGCGCTCGGCCAGGGCGCGGGCGAGGGCCGCGTCGCCTTCGCGGGATTCCGTCAGGACGATGTCGAGCACGATGGCCTGCGCACCGAGTTCGCGCAGGTAGGACACCGCCAAGGCATAGGTGTCGCGCGAGTAGGGCCACCCGCCCAGCCGGGGGCGCAGGGCCCGCAAGGAGGCGTCGTCGATGTCGACCACCAGCACCTCGCGGTAATGGGCCTCACGGGCGACCGCGCGCAGGGCGGCATCGTGCAAGCCGTCGGCCAGCGGCTGGCGCAGCGGGCTGGCGGCGAGCAAGGCCACCAGCGCCATCGCGAGCAGAGGCACCCACACCAGCCCCAGCCGGCTGGCCGGCGGCACGGCCAGCGCGGCAGCGAGCCCGGCCCCCCAATGCTCGTCGAGCCGGTCGAGGTGATTGCGCAGGCGGTGCCAGGCCGTCACGGGGGCAGGGCTCGGCGGCCTTGGCGGGTGGTGCGGGCCGCGGATGGTGGGTCGGGGCTCACGGCCGTGCGCCCGCGGCCGGGAGCCAGATGCGCTCCCACCAGGGCAGCACCGGCACGTCCAGCGGGATTGGCGCGGTGTAGGCGCCGACCGGCCCGTCGCCGATCACCGAGCGGATGCGCAGGTGGTAGCGGCCCGCCGCCGGGCGCGGGATGGCCCACTCGGAACCCCAGGTCGAGCGCTCCACCAGCACCGGGTCGAAAGCCGGGTTGTCGGCCAGTTGGAGCTGCAGCCCCTGGCCGGCCGCGAGCGACTTCCAGCGCAGCAGCAGCTGGGTCGGGCTGAATTGCACCGGCTCGAGCACCGGCAACGGCGGTACGGCGCGCAGTTCGAAGGCCTGCGGCGGGCCGAATGGCCCCTGGCGCAGGTTGCCGATCGCGTCCGCTCGGGTCCAGGTGGCCACCCGCCACTGGTAGGTGCCCGGCGGGAGCGCGAGCCGTGCCTGTTGACCGTCCACGCCACGGTCGAGCAGCGGCGACTCGAAGCCCTGCGCACCCGCCACCTGCAGGCGGTAGCGGTTCAGCTCCGCACCCGGGCCCCAGCCCAGCTGGACCACGTCGGCCGCCAGCACGGTGCCGGGTGCAGGCTGGCGCAGGACCGGGGCCAGCGGACGCGCGCGCAGCTCGAAGCGCAGTTCCGCGTGCTGCCCTTCGATGCCGAACGCGTCGAGGGCACCGACCCTCAGGCGGTAGGCGCCATCGGGCAGGTCCGCCGAGTCTGCCCAGCGGGCAGGGCTGTCGGCAAACAGCGCCTCGCGCAGCAGGGCATCGCTGCGCTCTGCGGCGAAGAGCTGGGCACGGTAGCCGCTCGCACCCTCGACCAGCGACCATCCCAGGCTCAGGGGCAGGTGCTGGATCGGCCCTGGCACCGGGTCGAGCCGGGGTGGCGGCAGCAAGGCACGGGGCACGCTGACGGGCTCGTTCGGGAGGGCCAGCACACCGAATCCGGCGGCCACCTCGACCCCACCCTCCGGGGCTGGCGCCTCGCGGGCGGTGGCCGCCCCCACCCGCCCTTCGGTCACGGCGATCCGGGAGGCCCCGTCCTGGGCATCGACGCGCAGCCGGAATTCGGTGCCCCTGACCCCGAGGTTGATCGCTGGTGTGCGCAGCTCGAACACCGGCGGCCGTTCCGCGTCGGGCCGCACCTCGGTGTCGGCACCACCGGCATCCACACGCAGGCGGCTTTCGGTGATGCCGCTGCGCCCGTACACCAGCAACTGCTCGACGCTGACCCGGCTGTCGGGGCTGACCAGCAGGCGCGAGCCGTCGGCAAAGCGCAGGCTGAGCGAGGACTGGGCCCCGGTGCTGAGCGCATCGGCCACCTGCACCCGGGTGCCGATCACCACCGGCAGCGCGGCAGCGGCCCCCGGACGCTGCAGCGAGACCTGCCCTTGCAGAAACACAACCTCCGCCACCGCCGCTTCACGCTTCAGCCAGGCATAGGGCATGCGCAGGCGGCTGCCCGGCACCAGGCGGCGCGGGTCGCTGACGCCATTGAGGCGCTGCAGCCGCTGCCAGTCCTCGGGCCGGGCGAGGTAGGTGGCCGCCAGCGAGATCAGGGTATCGCCCGGGGCGATCCGGTAGCGCCATTCCCGCTCGGCGGACGGCGCCTCCGGTGCGGGCGCACGGGCCGACGATGCCGCCGCCGCGGGCTGCGCCATGGCAGCGCCGACGCAGACCAGCCAGGCGACCGCGCACACCAGGCCGCGCATCGACCCACGGCGGGCCGGACGGCGGCCGGTCGGTGCCGGTGCACATGCGGGGCCAGACCGTCTTGCCATCTCCCTCTCCTCCGTGGCGCCGTGCCGGTCGCGGGGCCAGGGCCGGCAACCAGGATCAAGCGGTTTTTTACCATGCCCGCGCCGCGCCGCGGCGAGCCGCCCCCCCTGCGGGGGATCAGTGGGCCTGGTCCCAGTTCGGGCCGACACCCACCTCGGCGAGCAACGGCACCTTCAGCCGGGCCACACCGGCCATCAGGCGCGGGATGGCCTCGCGCGCCCAGGGCAGCTCAGCCTCGGGCACCTCGCAGACGAGCTCGTCGTGCACCTGCATCACCATGCGCGTGGCCCGGCCTTCGGCGTCCAGGGTCTGTTGCAGCGCGATCATCGCGAGCTTGATCAGGTCGGCCGCGGTGCCCTGCATCGGCGCATTGATCGCCTGGCGCTCCGCGCCGGCCTTGCGCGGGCCGTTGCCGCCGTTGATCTCGGGCAGGTAGATGCGGCGGCCGAACAGGGTCTCGACGTAACCCTGCTCCTTGGCGGCGGCGCGGGTCTCGTCCATGTAGCGCTTGACGCCGGCAAAACGCGCGAAATAGCGCTCGATGTAGGCCGCCGCCGCCCCGCGTTCGATGCCCAGGCTCTGCGCGAGGCCGAAGGCCCCCATGCCGTAGATCAGGCCGAAGTTGATCGTCTTCGCATAGCGCCGCTGCTCGGCGCTGACAGCCTCGAGCGGGATCGCGAAGACTTCGCTGGCGGTCGCCCGGTGCACATCGACGCCCTCGGCAAAGGCCCGCAGCAGCCCCGGGTCCTCGCTGATGTGGGCCATGATGCGCAGCTCGATCTGCGAATAGTCGGCCGAGACCAGCACCTGCCCGGGCGGGGCGATGAAGGCCTCGCGCACACGCCGGCCCTCGGCGGTGCGGATCGGGATGTTCTGCAGGTTCGGCTCATTGCTCGCAAGGCGGCCGGTGACCGCCACCGCCTGGGCATAGTTGGTATGCACCCGCCCGGTGGCCGGGTTGACCATCAGCGGCAGCTTGTCGGTGTAGGTGCCCTTCAGCTTGGCCAGCGAGCGGTGCTCCAGCAGGCGCGCGGGCAGCGGGTAGTCGGCGGCAAGTTCGGCCAGCACCTCTTCGTCGGTGGACGGTGCGCCGGTGGCGGTCTTCTTCTTGATCGGCAGACCGAGCCGGTTGAACAGGATCTCGCCGATCTGCTTGGGCGAGCCCATGTTGAAGGGCTGGCCCGCCAGCGCATAGGCCTCCTGCTCGAGCTGCAGCATGCGCTCGCCGAGCTGCTGGCTCTGCGCTGCCAGCACGGCCGGGTCGATCAGCACCCCGGCACGCTCGATGCGCTGCAGCACCGCCGCCGCGGGCATTTCGATGTCGCGGTAGATGTGCAACAGGCCCGGCTGCGCCTCGAGCCGGGGCCAGAGCACCTGGTGGACGGCGAGCGTCATGTCGCTGTCTTCGCAGGAGTAGGTCGCGGCGCGTTCGATGTCGACCTGCGCGAACGGGATCTGGTGTGCACCCTTGCCGCACAGGTCCTCGTAGCTCAGCCCCTTGCGGCCCAGGTGGCGCTCGGCCAGGCTCTCCAGGCCGTGCGGCTTGTGGGCCTCGAGCACATAGCTCTGCAGCAGGGTGTCGTGCCGGTAGCCGCGCACGCTGATGCCGGCGTTCTCGAGCACATGGGTGTCGTACTTGATGTTCTGGCCGAGCTTGGCGGCGGCGGGGTTCTCGAGCCAGGGCCGCAGGCGGTCCAGCACCCGCGCCGCCGGCAGCTGATCGGGGGCGCCGGCGTAGTCGTGGGCGAGCGGAATGTAGGCCGCCTCCGAGGGCGTGACGCTCAGCGAGATGCCCACCAGCCGGGCACGCATCGGGTCGAGCGAGTCGGTCTCGGTGTCGATCGCCGTCAGCGCCGCTGCCTCGACACGCGCCACCCAGGCATCGAGCTGCTCCGTGTCCAGCACGGTCTCGTAGTGTCGTTCGGTGGCCGGTGCCGGCGGCTCGGCCTCCGCCGTCGCGGCCTCGGCGCGGGGGGCTGGCGCGGCCACGGGGGCGGCATCCAGGCGGGCTTCGAGTTCACGCCGGAAGGTCTTGAAGCCATGGCGCCCGTAGAAGTCGAGCAGGGCCGGTGCATCGACCGGGCGCAGCGCCAGTGCGTCGAGGGCCGGCCAGCCGGCCACCTGGGCGCTCAGGTCGCAGTCGGTCAGCACGGTCACCAGCCTGCGTCCGGTGGGCAGCCAGTCGAGGGCGCGGCGCAGGTTCTCGCCCGCCACGCCCTTGATCGAGTCGGCGGCGGCCATTACCGCGTCCAGCGAGCCGTGCTCGGCGATCCACTTGGCGGCGGTCTTGGGGCCGACCTTCTCGACGCCGGGTACGTTGTCCACCGTGTCGCCCATCAGCGTCAGGTAGTCGACGATGCGCCCAGGTGGCACACCGAACTTGGCCGCGACGCCGGCCACGTCGAGCCGCTCGTTGCTCATGGTGTTGATCAGCGTGACCTGCTCGTTGACCAGCTGTGCCAGGTCCTTGTCACCGGTCGAGATCACGACCTGGTGGCCCGATTCGGCCGCCACCCGCGCCAAGGTGCCGATCGCGTCGTCAGCCTCGATGCCGGGCACCACCAGCACCGGCCAGCCCAGCAGGCGGACGACCTCGTGGATGGGCTCGATCTGCTGCACCAGCGGCTCGGGCATCGGGCTGCGGTGGGCCTTGTAGGCGGGGTACCACTCGTCGCGGAAGGTGGGGCCCTTGGCATCGAACACGCAGACCGCGTGCTCGGGGTTCACGTCCTTCAGCGCCCGCTGCAGCATGGCCACCATGCCGTGGAGCGCACCCGTAGGCACCCCGTTGGGTCCGCGCAGGTCGGGCAGCGCATGGTAGGCGCGGTACAGGTAGCTGGAACCATCGACCAGCAACATCAGACGGGAAACAGGGGCAGGCGCTGAGCTCATCCGACCATTGTGCTGTCACGCTCCACCGGGACGCCTAAAATGGGCAGATGAGCTCTCGACACCGCGCGTCCACCGTCTTGTGCAGCCTGTGCTGCGCCGTCATCCTGACAGCGGCCGGGCAGGCAATGGCAGCCGCCGCGGTGCCGCCGCCTCCGGATCTGAGCAAGCTGCCACCGCCGCCTGTCGCGCAGCCCGTGTCGGCAGACGCCGCCCGGGCGATCCCCTCTCCAGAGCCGCTGGTCCAGATTGGGGACAGCAACGAGCCGTATGTTCAGGAAACAGTGGTGGAGGACGACGGCGCGCGCATCGACGAGTTGAAGGTGCGGGGCCGATCCAAGCGCATCGTCGTGAAGCCGAAAGCTGGCCCTGCTTACGAGATCATTCCCCCCGGAACCGGCTCTGACATCAGCCAAGGCGCGCGTGGCACCAATGGTGCCGTCGGCAAGCGGGTTTGGCCCGTGCTGTCGTTCTGAGCGCGCTGTTTTCCGGATTGCCTGACTCATCCTCCCGTTCCTGCTGCGATGGCCGTCTACACCGAAGTGCCGTTCGACGCGGCCGCTGAACTCGTCTCGCGCCTGGACATTGGCCGATTGACCGCGCTCGAAGGCTGTGCCGGCGGCATCGAGAACACCAACTACTTCGCCGACACCACGCAGGGCCGCTACGTGCTGACGCTGTTCGAGCGCCTGACCGCCGAGCAGCTGCCGTTCTACCTGCGACTGATGAAGCACCTGGCGCGCGGCGGCATTCCGGTACCGGATCCCTGTGGGGACGCGAACGGCGAAATCCTGCACACGCTGTGCGGCAAGCCGGCGGCCGTGGTCGATCGACTCCAGGGCGGCAGCCGCCTGGCGCCCGATGCCGCACATTGCCAGCAGGTGGGCGACATGCTCGCGCGCATGCATCTGGTGGGCGCTGATTTCGAGCTCCGGCAGCCCAATCTGCGGGGGCTGTACTGGTGGATCGACACGGTGCCGGAGGTGATGCCGTTTCTGACCATGACGCAACGCGGTCTGATCGAAACCGAGCTGGGTTTCCAGGAGCGCCTGGCTGTCTCGCTCGCCTACGCCCACTTGCCGCGCGGCCCGATCCATGCGGATCTGTTCCGCGATAACGTGATGTTCGACGACAGCGACGCGCAAGCCGGCGACCGGCTCAGCGGCCTGTTCGATTTCTATTTCGCCGGCATCGACACCTTCCTGTTCGACATCGCGGTGTGCGTCAACGACTGGTGCATCGACCTGGACAGTGGCCGCCTCGACGAGGATCGCGCCTCGGCCCTGGTCGGCGCGTACCACGCGGTGCGCCCGCTCAGCGGCGACGAGCAGCGGATGTTCCCGTCATTTCTGCGCGGCGCCGCACTGCGCTTCTGGATCTCGCGCCTGTGGGACCTGCACCTGCCGCGCGATGCGACGATGCTGACCGCCCACGACCCCACCCATTTCGAGCGCGTGCTGCAGCAGCGCTCGGACAATCCGTGGCGCCCGACGCTGCCACCGACCCCACCACGAGACGCCATGCCGGACGCCCCATGAAATTGTTGACCGTTCCCGCTGGCCGCGGCGTGTTGTGGGTGCGCAGCGGGTTTCGCGTCTTTTTCTCCAAGCCGCTGGCGTTCTCTGCGCTGTTCGCCGCCTTTCTGTTCGGCGCACTCATTCTGTTGCTGGTGCCCTTCATCGGCGCCCTGCTGATGCTGGCGGCGTTGCCGCTCGTGTCTCAGGGCTTCATGCTGGCCACCAAAGGCGCACTGGCCGGGCAGAGCCCGATGATCAGCGTGTTCATCGAACCGTTGCGCGGGCGGCGACCTCAGGCGATCGTCATGCTGAAGATCGGCCTGATCTATGCCACGGCGAGTCTGTTCATCATGTGGCTGAGCGACTGGGTGGATGGTGGCACGTTCAACGCCCTGCAAGAAGCGATGACGAGCAAGACCGCCGACACCGAGCGCCTCGACGAGTTGCTCACCGATCCGCGTCTGTCGACAGGCATGCTGCTGCGTCTGATCCTGGCCAGTTGCCTTGCGCTGCCCTTCTGGCATGCGCCGGCGCTGGTTCACTGGCAGAGCCAGGGCCCTGCGCAGGCGCTGTTTTCCAGCACCATCGCATGCTGGCGCAACAAAGGCGCGTTCGCTGTATACGCGCTGACCTGGTCGGTGCTGGTCGTTCTGTTCGGCGTGCTGATCAACAGCGTTTTCATCCTGCTCGGCGCGCCGAAGCTGGTGCCAATCGCAGCAATGGCGGGGGGTCTCATGTTCTCGACCGTCTTCTACGTGTCTCTGTATTTCACCTTCTCCGACTGCTTCGAGCACCAGGCACAGGCCGAAACGGACGCGAGCATTCCGCCGATGGCCTGATCGGAGAAACGGCCCCTTCGCTGCATCGGTCAGTCGATGCAGCGAAGGGGCCGTTTGGCTAGAGCGAGTGGATCAGGTCCCGATGATGCCGCCGTCGTCCTTGGTGATCACGAGCACCGACGAGCGAGGACGCCCGGGTGGCAGCGCGGTGATGCCATCAGACTCCGTAGCGAACTGACCTTGCGGCCAGTTCGAGTACTGCGTGGGGTTGGCAGCGAGGGCATCTTCGCCCGGGTGCTGAATGCCGACGAACATCGTGCGGCCGTTCGGCGTCATCGTCACACCCGTCACTTCGCAGCGGTTTGGCGACGTCAGGAAGCGCCGCGTCTCGCCGGTGTTCGGATCGGCGCACACCATCACATTGGAGCCAAGATTGACAAAGTCGGCCGAACCGTCGCCAACCTGGTCGGTCTGTACCCACAAGCGACCGAAGTCATCGAACCACAGGCCGTCCGGCGCGCCGTAGTCTGCGCTGCCATTCGGCGCATCGACGATGTTGCCCTGGTAGTTGTTGGTCGGCTTGGCGACCTTGGCCGTTGCGGTGTCTCCGGCCTGAACGAACAGGTCCCAGGTAAAAGCCGTTGAACGTACCGACCGCTTCGCCTCGCGCCAGCGGATGATGTGACCGTGCACGTTGTCTTCGCGCGGGTTGGCGGCGTCCACCGGCGGGCGGGCTGATCCTGCCAAGGTCGACCCATCAGTGGAATTGGCCGAGGCGACAGAGGTGCCACGGCGGTTGTTGTTGGTCAGCGTGCAATAGACCTCGACTTCCTTGAAGCCGTTGATGCGCGGGCGCGCACCTGTCCATTCGGGACGATCCATCATCGTCGCGCCGACCGCGTCGGCGGCCATGCGCGTCATGATCAGGATCTTGGCCAGGACTTCGGCATCGTTGGCGCCGCTGAAATTCGGGTTCTCGCGCAACGACTTGCCGTCGAGCCCGAGCGATTCAGGGGTCAGTGGCAGCCATACGCCGGTCAGATCGGCATCGAAGCGGGCCACGTACAGCGTTCCTTCATCGAGCAGGTTTCGGTTCGCAGCGCGGCGTTCCTTCTTGAACTTGCCTTTGCAAACAAATTTGTAGATGTACTCGTTGCGTTCGTCGTCGCCCATGTAGAAGGCCACGTGATCATCCTTGTCGACAACGTACTGAGCGCTCTCGTGCTTGAAGCGGCCCAACGCCGTGCACTTGACCGGAACCGATTTCGGATCGTATGGATCGATCTCGACCACCCAGCCGAAGAGGTGCGGCTCGTTCGGGTTGGTGCTGACGTCCCAGCGTGGGTCGGTGGTGTGCCAGCGGTAACCGAAGCCTGCCGCTGAAACGCCGTAGCGGCGATTGAGCTTGCCGATCTCGGTGGCGGTCGAGGTGTCGACGGCAGCGGTGCCGCCGAAGTTGCCGTTCCAGTTTTCTTCGCAGGTCAGGTAGGTGCCCCAGGGCGTGTAACCGTTGGCGCAGTTATTGACCGTGCCGTTCGCCACGCGACCGTTGCTGGTGTTGCCGGTCGGCGTGCTGGCCACTTCAGTGATCAGGAACTCGCGCGTGCGCATCAAAGCATGGCCAGCGGCAGGGCCAGACACCCACATGAACGTGTTGGCCGTGATGCGACGCCCTATCGACGAGTTCTTCGCAACGGACCACTTGCCGCCCTTGCGCCGCGCTTCGACGATCGAGACACCGTGCGCAGCCTGCGACTTGCGGGTCTTGGCGATGTTGTAACCAGCGCCGACCTGACCATCGGGGAACAGCAACTCTTCATGCGTGTATTCGTTGTTGACGCAGAGGATGCCTCGCTTGCCGGAGTTGCGATCCTCGTCCTTGTCATCGTCATGCTTGTGACGACGGCGGTCCTCATCGTCATCGCGGTCGCTGTCGAGAGGGAAGAAATGCATGCCGTCGTTGTGCATGCCGAACTGCTTCAGTTGATCGGCGGCGGTTTCGCTGGCCGTGCCGGTGAACGGTGCCCCACCGGGCATGATCGGATCGCCCCACGAGACGAACACATTCGCGCTGTAACCAGCGGGAACCCTGACAACATCTGCGACGGCGCTGACGCTGGGGCTGGGGTTGATGTCGATGCTGGCGGGAATGCTTTCGAACCCCATGCCCGGGAAGCCCAGACTCGCCGGAACCGGCGCAGCCTGCACGGTCTCGACCAGTCCACCGAGCGTCAGGCCCCCCACCGAGGCCAGTGCAGCAGCGCTCACGCCGCCCTGGATGAAGTGACGACGGCTCGAATCGACGCCATCGATCACGTCGCGGATCGAGGAATTGCTTGACGGGTTCAGCGACACGTCGTTCGTGGGGTGCGAAAGGCCCTTCATCGGGTACTCCTGGAGTTGATTGTCTGGGGTCGTGCTCAAGCACGAGCAGAGCGTCTCTGCTGGCGGCGACTATCGTGTCCGCACATGACAACTTGACGAAGCGTGCGCAGGGCATGTCGTCAACGCGCGCCACAACGCCCGTGTCAACATCGCCTGAACCTTTGGGCCTCGGACGCAGTCACTCGCGTTTCGGAAACAGAATTCCGGCATGACCATCCATCGACGTCATTTCCTCATGAACGGCGGCTTTGCCTTGGCGGCGAGCGCCTCCTCTCCGGCCTGGCTGCTGGCCGGTTGCGCACCGGCGCTGCACCTCGATCGACTCGGAAGCCCGGGCGTCGTCTCTGTGGACGTGCCTCGCTTCGATCTGGGCGTCGCCTCGGGCCACCCCCAGACCACGCGCGTTGTGCTGTGGACGCGGCTGACCGGCGACGATTTGCCGGAGCAGGTATCGGTGCGTTGGGAGGTGGCGCACGACGAGACCTTCCAGCGCATTGCGGCATTCGGTGTCGAGACTGCCGAAGCCGCGTGGGCGCACAGCGTGCATGCCGAGCCTGTGGGGCTAGAGCCGGGACGCTGGTACTGGTATCGGTTCATGGCTTTGGGTGACCGGAGTGCGGTTGGCCGCACGCGCACAGCGCCATCGACAGACGCACACTCTGGGGCGGCGTCACCGCTGAGATACGCCATAGCCAGCTGCCAGCGCTACGACGCCGGACACTACGCCGCGTGGCGGGATGTTGCGGAACAGAACCTCGATCTGGTGATGTTCCTCGGCGACTACATCTACGAGGGCGCCTCCCGCTCCGACTTCCCGCGCCGCCACGAGGGTGGCGAGGCACGCACCCTGGAGACATATCGCGCTCGCTACGCCACTTACAAGCGCGACCCGCTGCTGCAGGCCGCGCACGCCAGCGCGCCGTGGATGATGGTCTGGGACGACCACGAAGTCGACAACGACTACGCGGGGCTCCAGGACTCGCGCCTGAACCCCCATTTCCCGGAACGCCGCGCGGCCGCCTATCAGGCCTACTGGGAGCACATGCCGTTTCCAAAGTCAGCCCGACCCCAGCTCGACGCACCGGGCGGCACGATGCGCATCACCGGGCGGCTGGACTGGGGCACGCTGGCTCGCATCCACCTGCTTGACAACCGACAGTACCGCGACCCGCAGGTGTGCCCGCGGCCCGGCCAGGGCGGCTCGAACACCGTGAAGCTGACCGAATGCCCAGCGCTACTCGACCCGCGGCGCACGCTTCTCGGGTCCGCGCAGGAACGCTGGCTGGCCGAGGGCTGGGATCTGCGACGGCCCTGGAACCTGGTCGCCCAGCAGACGCTGATGGCACGTCATTCCTGGACCGACCCCACCGCTGCTGGCGGCACTTATTGGAGTGATGGCTGGGATGGTTACCCGCTGTCGCGCAACCGATTGCTCGGCACCGTGGCCGATCGGCGTGTTCCCGGCGTGGTTGTCCTTGGCGGCGATATGCATGCGCACGTGGTGGCAGACCTGAAAGCCGACTTCGATCGCCCCGACTCGCCTACCGTGGCTACCGAGTTCTGCGGCACCTCGATCAGCAGCAACGGCCTGCCGCAAGACCGCATCGACCTGGCGCGGCCGTTCAACCCGCATATCCACTGGGGCCGAAGCGACAAGCGCGGCTGCATGCTGTTCACGCTGGACGCCAACCGCTTGCAGGTCGCGCTGCGGGTTGTCGACGATGTCGCCAATCCGGCCAGCGCCGTGCGCACCAGCGCCAGCTTCGTGGTGGAGGCAGACCGACCCGGCGCCGTTCGCGTTTGATGATGCGATGGCTGCGCCAGGCCTTCGGGTTTCTCGTCGCGCTGGTCATCCTGTTCGAGGAGTGGGGCTGGCAGCCGTTGCAGGCGGCGCTCGGGCGCCTCGCACGCTGGCCACCGCTGTCCTGGCTCGAACGTCAACTGCAACGCCTGCCACCGTATGCGGCGCTGGCGGTGTTTGCGGTGCCGGGGCTGGCGCTGCTGCCCATCAAGCTCGGTGCGCTGGCACTGATCAGCCGCGGAGACGCGCTGGGCGGCCTGCTGCTGATCGTGGCGGCCAAGCTGATCGGCACGGCCATCGTCGCCCGGCTGTTCGCGCTTTTGCAGCCGGCGCTGATGCAACTGGGCTGGTTTGCGCGGGGCTATGCCCGCTGGACCGCGTGGAAAGCGCACTGGATGGAGCGCGTGCGCGCGTCAGCCACCTGGCGAGCCGCGGCCCGGATCCTGCGGCGGGCACGACTGGGGCTCAGCCACCTGCTTTGACCTGACGCAACACTCGCCTGAGGGCTTGGCGACACACTCCGGTCGAGCAGTCGCATGCAAATCCTCGATCGCCACCCCTCGGGTCAGGTGCGTGACAAGGGGGTTGGTGTTCAGACAGACAATGGAGGGGCCGGAATGACGGCGCAAGCCGACGGCGATTGAGCGGGTCTGCGACATTCGGTGCGCAGGCAAGCGTCGACTGGTTTCGCATTTTTTTGCTTTCAGGAGGTTCTATCAACAGCACCGCCACAACACGGCAGCACCACAACCTGCCTGCCGACTTCAAGCACCAGCGCCTGAAGGCCTGGGTCGACGACATTGCTGCGCTGACCGACGCCGCCAGCATTCATTGGTGTGACGGCTCTCAAGCCGAATACGACCAGCTGTGCAACCAGCTGGTTGCCGCCGGCACGATGAAGAAGCTGAACCCTGAACTGCGCCCGCGCAGCTTCCTGGCCACCAGCGACCCGAGCGATGTGGCTCGCGTCGAGGACCGCACTTACATCTGCAGCCCGCACAAGGAAGACGCGGGCCCCACCAACAACTGGATGGCGCCCGCCGAGATGCGCGCGCTGCTGCAGACGGGGGATCAGGCGCTGTTCCGCGGCGCGATGAAGGGCCGCACGATGTATGTCGTGCCGTTCTCGATGGGCCCGCTGGGTTCGCACATCTCGCACATCGGCGTCGAACTGACGGACAGCCCTTATGTGGCCGTGAGCATGCGCACGATGACCCGCATGGGCCGGGCGGTCATCGACCTGCTGGGCGCCGATGGCGAGTTCGTGCCTTGCGTGCACACCGTCGGTGCACCGCTCGCAGCCGGCCAGAAAGACGTGCCCTGGCCGTGCAACAACACGAAGTACATCGTCCACTATCCCGAAACGCGCGAGATCTGGAGTTACGGTTCCGGCTACGGCGGCAACGCGTTGCTGGGCAAGAAATGCTTCGCGCTGCGCATCGCCTCCACGATGGGTCGTGACCAGGGATGGCTGGCCGAGCACATGCTCATCCTGGGCGTGACCAACCCGGCGGGCCGGAAGTACCACGTCGCCGCCGCCTTCCCGAGTGCCTGCGGCAAGACCAACTTCTCGATGATGGTGCCGCCGGACGGCTACGTCGGCTGGAAGGTCACCACCATCGGTGACGACATCGCATGGATCAAGCCAGGCGTGGATGCCAATGGAGCGAGCCGGCTCTACGCGATCAACCCGGAAGCCGGCTACTTCGGCGTGGCCCCAGGCACGAACCACAAGACCAACCCGAACTGCATGGACTCGCTGAAGTCCGATGTGGTATTCACCAACGTGGCGCTGACCGACGACGGCGATGTGTGGTGGGAAGGTATGACCGACACGCCGCCCGCACACCTGATCGACTGGCAAGGCCGAGACTGGACTCCCGCGATCGCCAAGGAAAACAGCGTGGACGGAAAGCCCAGGCCAGCGGCCCACCCCAACGCGCGCTTCACCGTGGCCGCAGGCAACAACCCGGTGCTCGATCCGGAATGGGACAACGCCGCCGGTGTCGCGATCGACGCTTTCATCTTCGGCGGCCGCCGCTCGACGACCGTGCCGCTGGTGACGCAGGCGCGGAACTGGGTCGAAGGTGTCTACATGGCCGCGACCATGGGCAGCGAAACCACCGCGGCCGCTGCTGGCCAACAGGGCGTCGTGCGGCGCGATCCGTTCGCGATGCTGCCCTTCGCCGGCTACAACATGGCCGATCACTTCCAGCACTGGCTCAACATCGGCAACAAGCTGTCGGCCAGCGGCGCGACGCTGCCGCTGATCTTCTGCGTCAACTGGTTTCGCAAGGGCGCCGATGGCAAGTTTGCCTGGCCCGGTTACGGCGACAACATGCGTGCGCTCGAATGGATGCTCAGCCGCGTCGATGGCAAAGCGGGCGGCGAAGACAACGTGTTCGGCATCAGCCCGCGCTACGACGACCTGCGCTGGGACGGCCTGAACTTCAGCCGCGAGCAGTTCGCGAGCGTCACCAGCATCGACAAAGCCGCCTGGAAGCAGGAACTGGTCTTGCATGCAGAGCTGTTCAAGCAGCTCGAATACCATCTGCCGAAGGAACTGCCGGCAACGATGGCTCGCATCGAGGAACGCCTGGCCGTCTGACCACTGCCGGATGTTTCGACTGGGCTGCGACGGTGTCGCAGCCCATTTTTTTCTGTTTCTCTTTCTTCATCCAAGGACCCGGCATGGCCAACATTCATTTCATCGGCGGCGAAAAGGGCGGCGTCGGCAAGTCGCTGGTCTCGCGCCTCGTCGCGCAGTACCTGATCGACAAGGAATTGCCGTTCCTCGGCTTCGACACCGACCGCTCGCACGGCGCGTTGCTACGCTTCTACTCGGGCTTCGCGTCGCCAGTACTGGTCGACCGCTACGAGGCACTCGACTCGATCATCGAGGCCGCCGTCGAGCAACCCGAGCGCCGCATCCTGGTCGATCTGGCCGCACAGACGCACGACCCGCTGGTCAAGTGGATGGACGAATCGGGTGTGCTCGACATGGCCGCCGAATCCGGCTTCACGATCACCTACTGGCATGTGATGGACTCGGGCCGCGACTCGGTCGATCTGCTGAAGAAGCTGCTCAACCGGTTCGGCGCACGCCTCAACTACGTGCTGGTGCGCAACCAGATGCGCGGAGACGACTTCGGCATGCTCGAGCAATCCGGCGAGCAGGACCGCGCCATTGGCTTCGGCGCCCATGTGGTCACGATCAAGCACCTGAGCGACAGCATCATCCAGAAGATCGATGCATCGAGCAGCAGCTTCTGGGCCGCGCAGCACGATGCCGACAAGTCGCGCACGGGCCTGGGCATGATGGACCGCCAGCGCCTGAAGATGTGGCTGCGCGACGCCTACCAGCAGATCGACACAGCGCCGGTCTGAGCGGCGACAGCAGCAGGCCCAGCACGCTGGGCGCCAGCAAGGCGTTGGAGATGGGGCGCCAACCGATGGCGCGATGCACTGTTGCGGCGGAGCATCACGACGCCGTCGATGCGCCGGATCAGGCCCTCAGCGAGCCCGACGCCTGGCTCGGCGTGCCAAGCGCCAGTGCAACGACAGCGCGGATGACAGCCGCACCAGCACGTAGCCCAAGGTCGCGCAACCGACCGCAAAGATGCCCATGCCGACCACGGTCGGCCAACCAAAGGATTGCAGCGTGGCCATCCACCCCTGCGCGCCCGCCACCTCAGGAGCGCCGTTGGGTGCGACAAACAACGAACCCAGTTGATAGGCCAGGTACAGCCAGCCACCGATCGTGAGCGGGTTGGTGATGAGGGTCACGCCCGCAGCCACCGGAATATTGCCGCGCCACCAGACACAGTGCGCCGCGGCAAAGATGATTTGCGCAAAGGGAACGACGAAAGCCCAGAACATGCCGATCGCCACACCGCGTGCAACCGACTCGGTTTTCAAGTGCCAGAGGTCGTACTCGGTCACGCGGTGGGCGATGGGCCCAAGCCAACGTTGCTGCGCCAGCGTTTCACGCGTGGGCAAGTGGGTCTTGAATTTGGCTTTGAATTCTTCCCAGAATGATGGCTGCATATGAATTCGGTTGGGGAAACGGTCTGAATCGAGCTGTCTTCTGTCCTCGGAAGGGCTGTCTGATCGCGCCCAAACACACTCGGACCGACCAGTGCGCACTTGTAACCTAATCGACCCGAATCTGGTCGAGCTGAACTACACCCGACTGACGAAGCGCTGGAACCTTGAGCATTCGCAAGCGAGGATCTGGCTCTTCGCCGGGGTCGGAACGATCCAAGGCAACGACTTCTTTGGGTCGAGGTTTTCCTGCACCCCCGGCCTCCAGGTCGA
>LNFM01006822.1_pt1 | contig 18464 bp, 16 predicted proteins | sample 596031 | NCBI WGS metagenome assembly LNFM01 (sample SAMN04254537, study PRJNA301005) | activated carbon metagenome | isolation source: dual media filters at the Ann Arbor, Michigan drinking water treatment plant | place: USA: Ann Arbor | reverse complement strand
GCTGCGCCGCTGTCATTGCTGCCGCGGACGTGTGTTCGACTTGGGCTGGGGCTGCCGCAGGATCTCGTAGGTGCAGTCGAAGGCGGCCTTGGCGATGCGGTAGGTATCGGTGGTGCGGTTCGGGTCCTGCACGATCATGTCGCCGGGCCGCGCGATCATCTGCTCCCCCCACGGCGCCCTGAACGTGAACGTGCCGTCACCTTCGGCGACGACGACGAATTTCATTGGATTGCCACGCGGGCGGTAGGCGCGCCAACCGCTCGCATCCGCTGCTGCGCCAGGTCCCTCGTAGCGCCGCGCGAAGGTCGCGGCCTTGACGAGGATCTCTTCATTGCCGGTGGCGGCACAGCGATTGCGCACGATCTTGTCGCCGGCCTTCGCCGGAGCGCTCTGGGTCTCTTTACCCTCGCCTTTGATGATCGTGACGACGACCTCGCCAGCCTTGGCGGGACGGACATCGACGAGCTTGGTCTTCTTCGCGATCCCTTCACCGCGCGCCTGTCGCGCCTTCTGGAAATAGCCGACAGCATCGACGTCCTGCGCGGATGCAGCTTCGCTCGCAAAGGCCATGGCAATGCCGGTTGCGAGCAAGCAGGCGAGCATGTGGACGTTCGCCACCTCAGACCTCCCGCTTGACCTGCATGTTCGGGGTGCCCTTCAGCAGCCGCTTCCACTCCTTGAAGTGCTCGCGCATGAAGGCTTCGTCAGTGGAGGGCGCGTCAATGGTGCCGTCCGGGTTTGTCTTGACGCGGCCGGGGATGCCGGCGCCACGGTTCATATAGACCCACTCGTCTTCGATGCAGTCGAGCCCGCGCTGGATCTGCTCGAAGTTCGCGACATCGTCGACCTCGCCGAAGTTCGGGAACTGCTCCTGTGTGCGCATGCGAAGTGCGTTGATGTCCCGCACCGCGTCCGCACCGATCGTGCCGTCGTCGACGATGCGGGTGCCGTACCAGACGGCGTTGGTCTCGGTGACGCTGACCGGCTCGAAGACTTGTATGTGATTGCCCAGCAGTGAGAAGTTCGGGAACACGTTGATGTTGACCGGCACCGAGCCCGCGAGATCGAGCAGTGACAGCGCGCGGTCGCCATAGCGCTCCTTGAACAAGGCTTCGTAGTGCTCCTGGCCAGGCGTCGCGGGCTCCAATGCCCACAGACCGCCGGGCCGGTTTTCGATGTTGGGCCGCTTGTCCTTGAAGTGGTTTCCGTGGCCGGTGTAACGCATGTACATGGCGAGGCTGTCGGGTGAGTTCTTGTAATACGACATGCCCTTTGCCTGGCCTGGCGTGAGGCGCGCCTCCATCTCGACCAGCGAGCGGTGCGAGTAGATGACGTGGTAGCCGTCGCAGGAGTTGTCGTAGGCGAGCTTCCAGTTGCCTTTGTATTTGATGCGGTTGGCCTCGCACACTTCGAGCTTGCCGCCGGGATTGCGATTGACCCAGTCGTCGATTGGCGCGGTGATGGGACCGAGGTGATCGACAAGCGGCAGCGCATCCATGTTGAGCGTGCAGAAGATGAAGCCGCGATAGCTCTCCACGCGCGGCACCTGCGCGACGTTGTACTTGGGATCGCGCATATCGCCGGCATAGCCGTCCGGCCACGGCACGCCGCGGAGCTGGCCCGTGTTGGCGAAGTTCCAGCCGTGATACGGGCACTGGAAGTGGCGCGCGCTGCCCTTCTCCAGACGGCACAGCGTCGTGCCGCGATGCGTGCAGCGATTGAACAGCACGCGGATCTTGCCGTCGCCGTCACGCACTACGATCACGGGACGCAGGCCGAGCTTGCGGGTGATGAAGTCGTTGGGCTTGGCGACCTCGCTCTCGTGGCCGATGTAGGTCCACGTGCCGCCGAAGATGTTGGCCATCTCTAGATGGAAGATGCCGGGATCGGTGTATATCAGCCGGTGCGCGCGCTCCTCGTCCACGAGGGCGTCCCAATCATAGATCGGCGCGCGATTTGGGCGTTCGATGAGCGTCATGTCGGTCTCCCGTAGGCACTCGCCCAACAGCACATACCATTGGCCGAAGCTTATTTCCGTTGGGCCTCGCACGCGCTCGACCCAACCTACGTCAGAAAAAGTCGAAGTATTCGTTCTGCTCCCACTCGGTCGGCTCGTCGCCGGTCGAGATGCCACGCTCCTTCTGGAACTGGTCGAAGCGGCCGGCCTCGGTTCCTTTGAGTTTGACGAAGTAGTCGACGAAGAGGTCGCCGAGTTCCTTGCGATAGAGAGGAGCAGCCTGCAGGAGATCGAGCGCGGATGTCAGGCTCTTGGGCAGCATCGGCCGGTCGCTGACATAGGATTCCAGATCCTGCGGGCCGGGATCGCGCCGCGCGTCGATGCCGGCGAGACCGGCGACGATCTGCTGTGCGATAAACAGATACGGGTTCGCCATCGGCTCGCCGATGCGGTTTTCGAGCCGGGTGGCGGGATCGTCCACGCCGCCCAGCACGCGGACCATCACGCCGCGGTGATCCACGGCCCAGGATGCGCGATCGGGCGCTAGCGAATAGGCGCGGAACCTCCTGTAGCCATTGACGGTCGGCGTGGAGAAAGCCGTGCCGGCCACCGCATGGTCGAGAAGGCCGCCGAGATAGTGCCGGCCCAGCGGGGACAGCGGCTCCCGGGTGTCGGCCGGCATCATGACGTTACGGCCACTCGTGGTTTCACACAGCGACTGATGCAGGTGCCAGCCGCTGGGGTAGTAGCCCTTGATCGCCGGCCACGTCATGAATGTCGCGAGATGACCGAGGCGGCGGCAGAGTTGGCGGGTCGCTGTGCGGAACAGCAGCATCGTATCGGCCGCAGTCAGTGCGTCCTGCGGCGCGAACGTGACTTCGACCTGACCGGGACCGAACTCGTTCTCGATCGAGCGAAGCGGCAGGCCGAGCTTCTCGTAGGCCTTCGCAAGTTCGATCAACACAGGTTGCATCAGGTCGAGGCCGGATTCGCCGTGGACCGCAAATCCGGGCTCGACCGCCCTGGTTGCGATGGGGCGCCCCCGTAAGCCGGGACCACCGATGTTCTCGGGTTCGACATCACCGGTTGCGACCTTGAGCAGATACCATTCGACCTCGAGGCCGACGTTCATGCGCCAGCCGCGCTCGGCGATGCGTGCAAGCTGGCGTTTCAGGAGTTGGCGCGGGCAGAACGGGAACGGCTTGCCGTTGGTGAAGTACGTGTCGCACAGGACCCAGGCGACATCCTGATCCCAAGGTAACATGCGGAAGGTCGCTGGATCGGGAACGACGATCAGGTTGGGCGAGCCGGTCAGCTCCTCGATGCCGAGACCACCGCCTGGGGTGAACGATGCGAACACACGCGCGCCCGAACTGTCGAGCGTGTAGGTGGCGACAAGGATGTTGTGGCCGCTCTTCAGCGCGCTGGCGAATGCTTCGAGTGTAAGGAGCTTGGCGCGGCTGCAGCCGAAGCTGTCCGCCCACGCCAGCCGCACGAAGCGCACACCGTTGGCCTCCGCGCGATGCAACACGTCGGCCGCCTGCCGGCGCTGGTCGTCGGTCCAGATGTGGTGGCGTTCGATGAAAGGGGCGTGGGGCATCGGGAGCGAGGTCATGGGGCAAGGGGCTCGTGCAGCGTTGGCAGGGTCAAGGCGCAGCCGAGAGTGGCATGCCCAGCCGCCCGCTGGCCAGCCCGCAGCAGCAAATCCGGGTCAGGATTTGTTGTCAGGTAACGGGGCGGCGGGCCGCTTTTGATCGAATTGCGAGCACCTTGTCGATACGCCGACCGTCGAGATCGACAACTTCGAAGCGCCAGCCGCTGGCCTCGATATGCTCGCCAGTCTTGGGCAGGTGCTGGAGTTGGTTCAGTACGAACCCGGCAACAGTCGTAAAGCCTCTCTGGCTCGGCAAGACGATGCCGATCCTGTCGGCCATCTCGTCCACAGGCATCGCGCCAGCGAATAGCCAAGAGCCGTCGTCTCGCTCCGTCGCATGGGGTTCCAGACCGAATGTATCCGATTTGAAAGCTCCAGCGATCGCTTCGAGTACATCGGCGGGAGTGACCAGTCCCTCGAAATCGCCGTGCTCATCATGGATGAGAGCCATGGGCACTTCTGCTTCGCGCAAAACTGCCAGGACGGCAAGCGCATCCATATTGTCGGAAATGATCGGGGCATTGCGAATGTGTGAACGAACCTCGAAGGGCGTTCCTTTTAGGATTCCTGCCAACAATTCTCTCGTCTGAACGACACCGATGGAATGATCGAGAGAGCCTTCACCGACCGGCAATCGCGAGTGGGGCGTGGTGATCAACCGTTGTCTGATCTCTGTCTCGGGGGCGTTGATGTCGATCCAATCCACGTCGGTGCGCGGTGTCATCAGGCCGATTACCGCGCGATCGGCGAGGCGCATGACGCCCGAGATCATCTCGCGCTCCCCCTTCTCGATCACCCCGGCCAATTCTGCCTCGGAGATCAGAGCGCGGATCTCCTCGTCTGTGACCCGGTTTTCGCTCTCCGTCGACTGGCCGAACAGGCGGAAGACGAAGCGTGTCGACGTGTCGAGAATCCAGACGGCAGGAGCGGCTACCTTCGAGAACAGAACCATGGCGGGAGCGACAGCACAGGCGATCCCTTCGGCGTTCCGCAAGGCAAGGCTCTTTGGGACCAACTCGCCAACTATCACGGACAGATAGGTGATGATCGCGATCACCAAGCCGTAGCCGACCGGACCGGCGAACCTTTCAGATACCCCGACGTCCTTCAGCGCATTTGCAGCATAGACGCCGAACGTCTCGCCCGAGTAGGCGCCATTTATTATTCCGATCAGCGTGATGCCGATCTGCACTGCTGAAAGGAATCGCCCGGGTTCTGCCGAGAGTGCAAGCGCGCTGCTGGCCCCTTTCCGTCCGGACCCAGCAAGCGCCTTGAGCCGTGGATGTCGGGCAGAAACAACCGCCAATTCAGAGAGCGCGAATAGACCGTTAAGAAGAATTAGAGTTGCGACGATGATCACTTCGGTCACGGGCTTCGCGGCCGACGGCTGACGTCGTGGCCTCTCCTTAGATTTCGATTACACCATTCGTTTACACCAACAGTAGGCCCCGCCCCGGCCAGGGTCAATCAGGCGCGCTCCGCATTGGCGTTATGACCACATGGCGCGCTCGCTGTCCTCGCCGCAGACCATCACACCTTCTTCAGCGCAGCCTCGATCTCTTCGAGGGCGGCCGGGTCTTCGATCGTGGCCGGCATCTTCCAGGCTTCGCCGTCGGCGATCTGGCGCATGGTGCCGCGCAGGATCTTGCCCGAGCGGGTCTTCGGCAGGCGCTTGACGATGTGCACGTCCTTGAACGCGGCGACCGGGCCGATGACGTCGCGAACGAGCTTGACGATCTCCGGACCGATCTCGGAGTCCGTCCGAGTGACGCCGGAGTTGAGGACGACGAAGCCCGCGGGTAACTGGCCCTTCAATTGATCGGCGACGCCGACCACGGCGCACTCCGCAACGTCCTTGTGCTGGGCGACCACCTCTTCCATCTGGCCCGTCGAGAGGCGATGGCCGGCGACGTTGATCACATCGTCTGTGCGCGCCATCACGTAGGCGTAGCCGTCTGCGTCGCGGAAACCCGCATCCGAGGTCGTGTAGTAGCCGGGGAAGTCCGACAGGTAGCTCTTGCGGAAGCGCTCGGCGTTGTTCCACAGCGTCGGCAGGCAGGACGGCGGCAGCGGCAGCTTGATCGCGAGGGTGCCCGTCTCGCCTGCAGCGACCTGATGGCCCTTCTCGTCGAGCACCTGCAGATCGTAGCCCGGCATCGGCACGGTCGGAGAGCCGTGCTTCACCGGCAACGCGCCGAGGCCGATGGGATTGCCGCAGATCGCCCAGCCGGTCTCGGTCTGCCACCAGTGGTCGATCACGGGCACGCCGAGCTTCGCCTCGGCCCACTTGATGGTCTCGGGATCGGCGCGCTCTCCGGCGAGGAACAATGTGCGGAAGCCGCGCATGTCGTAGTTGGCGATCAGCTTGCCTTCCGGGTCTTCCTTCTTGATCGCGCGGAACGCGGTCGGCGCGGTGAAGAGGGCTGCTACGCGATGCTCGGCGATGATGCGCCAGAAAGCGCCAGCATCGGGCGTGCCGACGGGCTTACCCTCGTAGACCAACGTGGTGGCGCCTTGCAGAAGCGGCGCATAGCAGATGTAGGAGTGGCCGACGACCCAGCCGACGTCGGATGCGGCCCAGAACACCTCGCCGGGTTCGATGCCGTAATGGTTCTTCATCGTCCACTTCAGCGCGACCATATGGCCGCCGTTGTCGCGCACGACGCCCTTGGGCGCTCCAGTCGTCCCCGACGTGTAGAGAATGTAGAGTGGATCGGTGGCGGCGACGGCAACGCAACCGGCCTTGCGCCCGCCTTTCTTGGCCTCGTCTACGAGTTGCTGCCAGTCGCGATCGCCCGCGCCCATCTGGGCGGTCGCCTGCGGGCGCTGCAGTAGAAGGGTGTGTTGTGGCTTATGGCTCGCAAGCTCGATCGCCTTGTCGAGCAGTGGCTTGTAGGCGATGACGCGGCCGGGCTCGATGCCGCAGGACGCTGTTATGATCAGGTGCGGTTTGGAGTCGTCGATGCGGGTCGCGAGTTCGGGTGCAGCAAAGCCGCCGAAGACGACGGAATGGATCGCGCCGATCCGCGCGCAGGCTAGCATCGCCATCACAGCCTCCGCGATCATCGGCATGTAGATGACGACGCGGTCGCCTTTCCTGACGCCGAGATCATGCAGCACACCGGCCAACGTCGCGACCTCGTTGGTCAACTCGGCGTACGTGTAGGACTTGCTCGACTTGGAATAGGCGCTATCGAAGATGAGCGCCTTCTGGCTGCCACGGCCACGCTCGACGTGGCGGTCGAGACAGTTGTAGGCGGTGTTGCATTCCGCACCCGCGAACCAGCGACCGTATTCGCCCATGTAGGGATCGAAAACCTTGTCCCAGAGCTTGTACCAGGAAATGTCCTTGGCGGCGTCGGCCCAGAAGCCCTCAGGGTCTTTCTGCCAGCTCTCGTAGACTTCCGTGTATCGGCTCATCTTTCGCTCCCGCTGTGGCCCGGCCGGGCTATCGCCGATCAGGCCTTACCGACATTATGGACAAGGCAGACCGTTCAGCCAACTCGACGAAGGCCGTAAGCCGAGGGGACGAAGCCTGGCCGATCGACAGCCGTCGCCCGGCGAACGGGTGCGGACTTGGCAACAGACCGCCTGCGACCAGTTGCAGCATCTTCATTGCGCCGGATTGTCGTCTGTGGTGGCGTTGTATGCGATGATAACCGTCGTGGCAGGAAGACTGCCATTTATTCCACCTTCCGCTTCGGAAACGAGATCATGAGCCGATCACAGAACCGCACTCCTTCCCTGCGTGTCGGCTTTGCGGTCGCGGCCGTCATGATAGCCATCGGATCGGGCGCGGGCTCGGTCGTGTCTTGGGCACAGGCGCCTTTGAAACACTCAGCAGAGGCGGAGAGCTTTGTTCATGGCGCGCCGATCGATCCCAGCGAGGACTGGGAAATTGCGGCTGGCGGCCGGATCTATGACAACTGGTGGGATGCTCTCGACCGCAAGAAGCCGACCTCTACGCATCCCAGCTATCCTGCGGATGCCAAGACCACAGGCCCCAACTCCTGGCGGTGCAAGGAGTGCCACGGCTGGGATTACCAGGGCCGCAACGGCGAATACAAGAGCGGGGTCCACGCCACCGGCATCAAGGGCATCCGTGGCGCGGCCGGTCGCGATCCCGCGCAGATCGTCAAGCTGCTGCGTGCACCTGTGCACGGATACACGCCCGAAATGATAAAGGATGAGGAACTGCGCCGCGTCGCGCTGTTCGTCTCCAAGGGTCAGCACGACGTGAACCGGCTGAGGAACCCCAAGACCGGAGAGCCTCAAGGTAGCGTCGCCCGGGGGAGGTCTCTCTACCAGACGACCTGCGCCGCCTGCCACGGGTATGACGGCAAGCTACTCAATTGGGGCAGCAAGGAAGACCCGGCTTTCATCGGCACCGACTCCAACAGGTTCACCTGGGAAGTGCTGCACAAGATCCGCAATTCGCATACGGGCATTGCGATGATCAATTTCCGCGCATTGCCCATGTCGGATGCCATGGCGGTGCTGGCGTATTCCAGAACCCTTCCGCGCAAATAGACATCAGTCTTGCCGGTAGACGACGTGACGGAGCCGCTTCGAGGTCACAAGCTCGGCCTCGAGGGGTTCAACGCCGATATCTGGGATCGGCGCCTGTATGGCCATAGCACTTGAAGGTTGGGCGCCCCGCGCAAGGATCGAGTTCGGCCGGCTGGTCGGCACGGACGACTACACGCCCGACTTTGCGGGAAAGGTCGACATTCACGTCAGGGACTAATGGAAGGCATTGCGGCATTTGGGCGTTAGGATCGGTGCTGACGCCCGCGCGATGGCGTGCGACGACAGTTCGGACCGGCGTTCGGGAACGATCGATCTTTCGGCCCGGTCACGTCTGAGCATCCTTGTGAACTTCATTCAGAGCTTCGTGGCGCAGCCAAACTCATGATCACCGATCCGTGGTTCTATGCTGCCGCCATTCTAGGTACATTCCTGATCGGAATGTCTAAGAGCGGCTTCATGCCCGGTATCGGAGCGCTCGGGGTGCCGTTGATGGCACTCACCGTCTCACCTGTGCAGGCCGCAGCGATCCAACTGCCGCTTCTGGTCGCGACCGACATCATCGGGATCTGGAACTACCGGCGGACCTATGACTGGGCCAATCTACGGCTACTCATCCCTGCTGCATTCCTGGGTGTGATCGCCGGCTGGGCGACGGCCGCCTGGGTGACCGAAGCGCATGTACGGATCATGGTGGGGCTGATCGGCGTCGTGTTCACGCTGAACTACTGGTTCGGGAAACAACCGGCGGCAGGCGCGCAGCCGATCGGACCTGATCGTGTCCGCGCGACATTCTGGGGTGGGCTCGCGTCTTATACGAGCTTCTTCGCACATGCGGGCGGGCCGCCGTACTCCGTCTACATCCTGCCCCAGCGGCTGGAGAATACCCTCTACGCCGGCACGACAATCATGTTCTTCTCGCTCGTAAATGCGCTGAAGATCCTGCCCTACTTCATGCTGGGGCAGCTCAGCGCCGCCAATGTCGCGACGTCGGCGATCCTGTTTCCGGTGGCCTGGATTTCGACGCTGATCGGCATCTGGCTCGTGCGCCACGTGCCTGCAAAGCCTTTCTACAAGATCCTTTACGGCTGCCAGTTCGCCGTCTCGGTCAAGCTCTTGTGGGACGGCGTCTTCGAGGTCTGGCGCTGAGACGGCGCGCCGCGCCAGAGCGTTTTCTACTTCGGTTGGGTCCATCGTAGCGCGACCCTGCGATGCTGGACACTGCGGATCATGCTGGGTGCGCAAGTGCTTGACCCAGGCTACGGACGCCATTGGTTTTACGCGATTACATGAGGTGGAAAGCACTCTAATTGCGGGCATCCGCGCTCACCTCACGGGACAAGCGACGGATGAGGTGGGGCAGAGACGGACCACCGCACGTGACCTCCGCTACCGGCAGTCTCAGCACACGCGAGCCGATGCCCGCCCGGACGAGCACGGGATGATGGAGCAGCGCCGTCGACTGATCGCGCGACACCGGCAGGTCCTCGATCACGAGCACGTCTGGCTTGCGTTTGACGATGGTTTCGAGGGGCGCGCGATCGATGCTGGTTATGCCGAGAGCAGCCGACGCGTTCGTCAGTCCCGCCACGCCCATCGCAAAGGACAGAAGCGTATCGCGGCCCGAAACGAACCCTCGCCGCTGGATCGCGAGCGCCGATACTGCGGGCCGCCCGGCAATGGCTGCCGTCGCCTCCGTTACCGCCCGATCGATCTCCGAGATCAGCGTTGCGCCTCGCTGGGGGCGGCCCAGGATCGCGGCCATGCGTTCGATCTCGGCCGTCGCGGCGGCAATCGACTCTGGCGGCGCGAAAGTCTCGACGCGCACACCGTTGGCGCCGAGCACGGCCCGCGTGGCGCGGCCGGAATAGGCGCCGGCCAGAACGAGGTCGGGCTTCATTTTCAGCACTTCCTCGGCGCTACCGCGAAGAGACGGATAGCGCGCAGCGCGGGCGGCGAGAAACGACATCTCGGTATGCCGTGAAAAGCGGCCGAGGCCCGCGATCTGATCGGGATCGGCCAGCGCCAGGAGAAGCTGATCCGTGCAAAGGTTGATCGACACGACCCGAGCGGGGACTTGGATCTGCGCTGTGGCAAGGGTCGGCGAGAACATGAATACAGCCGGCGCGAGACACAGGTATCGCGCGCGCCGATGAGCCCGCAGGCCGGGGAGTTGCTGCTTGTCAACGGCCGGTCGATCGGCGCACTTGATGTTCATGATCTACCCTGACATCGGTCTGGGCGGATGATGTCAACCGATTTCGGAGACACGGTTTGCCCGACGCCCGCGATATCAGACTGATGGCCGGTCTCGGCGCGCTCGGCCTCGTGTTGGCAGTCCTGTCACTCGGGCTCGGACCGGTGGGCCTGTCATGGGGCCAAGCGATCGGTGGGCTGATCGGGCGGGGCGATCCGACGGACGTGTTGATCGTGCGCGAGTTGCGTCTACCGCGAACTCTACTGGCGATCATGATCGGGGCTATGCTGGCGCTAGCGGGAGCAGCGTTGCAGGGCCTGATGCGTAATCCGCTGGCGGCCCCAGACGTCCTGGGGGCACCGGGCGCTGCCGCTTTCGGTGCGGTGCTGGGAATCGCGACAGGGCTCGCCGACGCGCTATCGTTCTCCCTGCCGATCGCGGCGATCGGGATGGCGCTCGTATCCGTGGCGGCGCTGATGGCGCTCGCCGGGCGACAGGCCAACATCGTGACGCTCTTGCTGGCGGGCCTGGCCCTGTCGAGCCTCGCGGGTGCGTTGATCTCGTTGACGCTGAACCTTGCGCCATCGCTCTACGCGACGCTCGAAATCACGTTCTGGCTGCTCGGTTCGCTAGAAGATCGCAGCTTCCGTCACATCGCGATCGCCGCACCGTTCTTGGTGTTTGCAGCGTGGCTGCTGCTGACGACGCGGCATCAACTCTCGGCGCTCAGCCTGGGCGAGGACGTGGCCTCGTCGAGCGGAATAGATCTGCAGAGGCTGTCGCGAATGACGCTGGTCGGCGTGGCGGCGGGCGTCGGGGCGTGCGTCGCGGTCGCTGGCGTCATCGGGTTCGTCGGGCTCGTCGTGCCGCATCTGATCCGGCCTCTCGTCGGTCATGATCCCGCGCGGGTCCACGTGCCGGCGATGATCGCGGGCGCCGATCTGCTGCTCGCAGCCGACTGCGCGGTGCGGCTGGTGCCGGCCAACAGCGAGTTGCATATCGGCGTGGTCACTGCGTTGATCGGCGTGCCGTTCTTCATCGCGCTGGTCGTCGATCGGCGGCGGCAAGCCGATATCGCTGCGGGAAGCGGGGTATCGGCGTGATCGAACTCGACGAAGTCAGCGTGCAGCTTGGCGAGCGTCTCGTGCTCGACCGGATAGGTATGCGCTGCGGCAGGGGCGAGTTGATCGCGGTGCTCGGCCCCAATGGCGCGGGCAAGACGACGCTGCTGCGCGCGATCGCCGGGCTGACCGCTGCCGAAGGCCATATCCGGCTCGCAGGACAGTCTGCCCGGGATATGTCTGGTGCCAGCAGGGCTCGCACGGTCGCCTATCTGCCGCAAGGAAACATCGCGCACTGGCCGATCAGCGTCCGCGACGCTGTCGCTATCGGACGCATTCCGCACGGCGGCGGGCCGGGCCGGGAACGCGCCGCCGACACCAAAGCGATCGACGTCGCGCTTGCTGCGACGGATGCGGCACACCTCGCGGGGCGGCCGGTAACGGAGCTTTCAAGCGGCGAACGGGCCCGCGTGATGCTGGCCCGGGCGCTCGCCGTCGAGGCCCCCGTGCTGCTCGCCGACGAGCCGATCGCGGCCCTGGATCCCGCTCATCAACTCGGCGTTCTCGCCCTGCTCGGAAGAACCGCGGCGGCGGGGGCGACCGTACTCGCGGTGCTGCATGACCTGACGCTGGCAGCTCGGTTCTCGGACCGCGTCCTCGTCCTCGACGGCGGCCGTATCGTGGCTGACGGCGCGCCGCTCGACGTGCTCGACGAAGCTCTGCTCGACCGCGTTTTCGGCGTGAGCGCTCTGCATCTGCAGCATGACGGTAAGCCGGTGCTGGTGCCCTGGTTAACACAGGCGGATTTGCACAGGTGACAATGCCACCCGTCCGTGGCAATTGGATTTCAGCCCTTCGTATCAGGTCCTGCCCTCGCCAGCCCCCCGTTACTGGGGTCCAGCCCCATAAGAGGGGCGGCGCGAGTTCCCGGCACGACCAGCCCCAAGGAGATCCGGTCGATGAAGCTCAATGGCGAGAACAAGATCAATGCGTCACCCGAGGAAGTCTGGCTCGCGCTGAACGATCCGGAAGTCTTGAAGAAGTGCATCCCCGGCTGCGATACGCTCGAGAAGCTCTCCGACACGGCGTTCAAGGCGACGGTGACGACGAAGATCGGGCCAGTGCAGGCAAAGTTCAACGGCGAGGTCGAGCTCCAGGATCTCGATCCGCCGAATGGCTACACGATCTCGGGTAAGGGCTCGGGCGGCGTCGCAGGAAATGCGCGAGGCTCTGCCAAGGTGAAGCTCGAGAAGGACGGGGATGGCACCAAGCTCAGCTACGACGTCGATGCACAGGTCACGGGCAAGCTCGCGCAGCTCGGATCGCGGCTGATCGACTCGACTGCGAAGATGCTGGCGGGGCAGTTCTTCAACAAGTTCGAGCAACTCGTCAGCAAGCCGGCCGAGGAAGCGCCAGTGGCGACGGTTGCGTCTGCAGCGGCCAAGTCTGGCGCGGCGGCCGCAGCGTCACACACGGCCGCCGGCAGCGCTCAGAATGCACAGAACACCTCGTCGAAGGGTATCCCCGCGTGGGTCTGGGCCGTCGTCATCTCGGCTTGCATCGTGTTGTTCTCGTTCTACTTCAAGAAATAGGACCCACAGATCCGTGGGACTGCCTTGCGTCCGCCGGGATCGGACGCTATCGCATCGGGCAGGGCGGTAGCGATACCGCCATGCTTTGGCGAACGTGAGGACTATGTCTTCGGGATCGATCCTGGAGACCGCGCCTGGGAGCTTCGACGTCCATGCTCGTCTTGCGCTTCATCGGCAGCCTGTTCCTGCTCGGGGCTGTCATCGCGCTTACCAGCGATCTGTCGCGCCCTCAACGTGGGGACGCTCCGACGTTCGCGTCCATCCACAAACACTGGTCCGATCTCGCACCGCAAACGCTCGCCGGCGCGCAAAAGACCGTCGCCACCCGCACGCATCGGGTCGTGTGGGATCCGATGATCGTCTCAGTCCTCAACGTGCCGGCATTCATGACGTTTGGTGCGCTGGCCGTTCTGTTCCTCTACCTCGGCCGCCCGCGACGCCGGGTAGAAATATTCGTCAATTGATCGCACCTTTTGCTCGCGGGTCGTCACTCCCGCCAGTAGTCGGCGATCCAGGGGGCGGGGCGGTAGCGGCGTCGGGTGGGACGCCAGAAGTCGCGGCCGACGCGCTTTCTGATTTCATGCTCGCCGCGCAATGCCGACGCGGGCGTGATCGATCCGAAGAACACCAGGATCTTGCCGCCGACTGGTTTCACGGGCGTCGAGAAAAACCTGACGATGCGATTGCGCGGCAGGCAGACGAGCGAGAATGGCACGCACCACTCCGGTGGCCAGAAGGTCGCTTCGTCGACGGCCTTTGTCAGGAAGTTCTGCTCCTTCGAGGCAAACTTACCGATGATCTCGTCCTCGGGCGTTGCATAGAAGCGGTCGAGGACGGCCTTCTCCATTCCGACGAAGAAGCGGACGACGGAACTGTTCCCGTAACCGAGGTGGGGATCTTTCCATTCGCGCACGATCAGGAAACGGCCCGGCAGCTCGAAGAACGGGTCGATACTGTCGATCAGAACGAGATCGACATCGAGGAACAGCGTCATGCCCTCGAGGCCGCCGAGTCCCTCCTGCATCAGGCCGAGTTTGGGCCAGTATTTGCCGATGCGGCCGGCGTCGAATCGAACCTCGGGCAGCGGCTGGCACTCGACCTCCGGCCGGATGCCGGTGCTGTCGTCGGTGAAGCAGACAAAGCGGATCTTCCATGTCGTGTTACGAGAGACCATGCCGTAGAGGCGGTTGACCCACTCGGGGCCATAACGCGTTCCCCACTTCATGCACACGACGTTGGCCGTGCGGCTCGCCTGGGCGGCATCGAAAGCCGCCCTCCAGTCTGAACCGGAGGCTGATTTAGGGCGGGTGTCGGTCGGTGGCTGTGTCATGTCGATTCCGGAATTAGCACGCCTCTTCACCTCCGGCCGCGCGGTGTCATGCGACCGACGTTCGCAGCTCGCCTATGTGTTCGATCCAGGCGCGCATAGTTTGGCCGGGCTTCAGGAAGGTATCGCTTTCCGCGCCGGTACCTGCAGGTGTCCCAGTCAGGACGAGATCGCCCGGCAGCAGCGTCGCGTAGGTCGACAGATGCGCGATCTGCTCGGCAACGGAAAAGATCATCTGGGCCGTCGACGAGTTCTGCTTCAGCTGATCGTCGACCCACAGCTTCATGTTCAGGCGCTGCGGATCCGGGATAACGCGGGCGGGGACGATCCAGGGGCCGATGGGGCAGCTGCGATCGAAGCCTTTCATGCCGAGGAAATCCGTCCTGAACAGCGAGCCATCGGGGACATTCGGACGCTTCATATAGGACCGGTCGCGCACCGAGATGTCATTGCCGACGGTGTAGCCGGCGACGTAGTCGAGGGCCGTCTCTGTCGAAACTTCATGGGCCGGCTTGCCGATCACGGCAACCAGTTCCACTTCCCAGTCGATGCACGAGGCGTATCTCGGCATCGCCACTATCGCACCGGGATCGGCGACGGTCTGACGGGTGGGTTTGAGGAAGTGATAGGGCTTCACGTCGAGCTGGCGCGGGTCGGGCTCGGGGGGAATGCCGAGCTTGGCGGCCATCGCCATCATATGGTCCTTGAAATTGGCGGCCGCACAATAGATCGCGGCTCCTTCTGCGACCGGGGCTACGAGTGAGATGTCCGTCAGCCTACCGATGCGGGAGGCGGCTGACAATTCAGACGCGCACCGCGCCAGTTCGGGTTCCAGGCCCCGCCACTCGGACAGCACCGCACCGAGGCTCGCGTGCGCCGCTTTGCCCGTGATCGCCGCGATGTCGTGGACGTCGTCCGCCAGCAGAATGCCCGAGCGGACTTCGACCGCACCCGCTCGATAAGACAGCAGCCGATAACTCATGTGTTCGTCTCCACTCGTTTCGCGCACTCCTATCACATAGCGCAGTGCTCATGTCCCCGATCCCGGGGCGCAGCTACCCTCAGCGGAGTGATGCAGAAGCGCCACGGCCGCTTCCCCACTGTTGCACATCGCTCAATATTAGGAACTTGTTAGCCGACACTGCCTAGCGTCGGCATCCTCAGTTCAGCTCGAGGCCTTGCCATGACCACGCTCCGACTAATGGCGATCGATGCGATCTGCCAGCGCGGCAGCATTCGCGATTCCGACGTAGCCACTCTGCGTCGCGCGTTCGCGCTGGAGCCACAGCTCGGCGCCGGCGACATCGAGGCGCTTTTTCGCGCCCACAACCTGGCGCGGGTCAAGGATCCGGCTTGGTCGGACTTCTTCATCGAAACGCTGACCGATTACGTGGTGCGCGAACTCGAGCCGTCCGGATACGTAACCGCTTCGCATGCAGGCTGGCTGATCGCGCGCGTGACGAGCGGCGGCCGCATCCGCTCGAAAACCGAGCACGATCTGATCCTGAACGTGATCGACAAGGCGCGCTGGGTGCCCGAGAGCCTCATGACATTCGCGCTCGGCCAGATCCGCGATGCGGTTATCACGGGAGAGGGACCGCTCAGGGCGGCTTCCGGCATCGGGGCCGGTGCTATCACGCTGGCGGAAGTCGAGCAGATCCGGCGACTGCTGTTCGCCTACGGCAATGAAGGTCCGCGCGCCATCACGCAGTCGGAGATCGACATCCTGCTCGACATCGAGGCGGCAGTGGCCGGACATTGCCACTCCGACGACAGCGAAACGGTGACGTCGCCTATCGATGCGTGGCCGATCGAAGCGTGGCAGGATCTGATCGAGAAGACCACTGCCAGTGCTGCTCTGGCTGCGTCCGGTTATGCCGGGCCGTCGCGCGAAGAAGCGCTGAACGAGGCGCGGCCGTTGTTCAGTCTCGGTGGCGCGACCGGCAGCTCCGGTGCAATGGCATCGGAGCAACTGCACGGCGGCCGGGTGGCACTCTCGGCAGCCGCTCACAGCTGCCTCGCCTCGCTCTACCGGCCGCTTCCGGTCGAAGCACGAGCCCTGCTACGGCTCGAATTGCAGCGCGTTGAAATCATTACGGGTGAAGCCGTTGCGATCGCCGATGCCACACGGCTCGCAGCGCGGCTTGGGGACGAGCGGTTGAACAACGGGCCGGCAGCGCAGGTCATCGCAGCGCTCGCTGCCGCAAGATTCGCTTTGGCGCCGGCACTCGACCTTGCGTCCGCCCGGAATCAGCAGCGATCGACATTCCACGCTGCCTGACGCGATTGCGGCCGCATTCCTCGCAGCCCACCGCATAATCACCGAACCTAAGTCGCTCGAGGCCACCCCCGGTCACAAGCAGACCGTTGATAATTCGCTCCGGGTACGACCAGCATTGGCATTGCGCGACCGGCTTCTGTACTTTCCCGCGGGGTTTGCCGTTCCGCCGTGCTCGGACGAAGCCGAGTGACGAGTGGTCAGGATCACCGGGAGAATTCGCGCGATGCTGAAACCGATGCTCAAAGACGTGGGCAAGAAGCGACGCGCGTTCGTCGCCAACCCTTCGATGGCGCAAGGGTGGGAACTGCTGATCACGCTCGGACCGGCCCTGGTCCTGACCGTCGCCGCGTTCTTTCTCGCGATGTACTTCATGCCGCCGCCGCCCCCCAAGGAAGTGACCGTCTCCACCGGCGGCGAGGCGGGCGGCTATTACGCGTTCGGGAAGAGATACTCGGATGTTCTGGCGCGCTCGGGCGTGAAGCTCAACGTGCGGACGTCGGCAGGCTCCATCGAAAATCTCGAAAGACTGCAGAATTCTTCCGCCGGCGTATCGATCGCTCTGCTGCAGGGCGGGATCGGCAACAGCCAGTCGGCGCCGGGGCTGCTATCGCTCGGCCGCGTTTTCCACGAGCCCTTGTGGATCTTCTATCGCGGGAACAAGATCGAGCATCTCGCCGATCTCAACGGAAAGCGGCTCGCCGTGGGCATCGAGGGCAGCGGCACGCGCGCGCTCGTCAACGACATTCTCAAGGCGGGGCAGATCACCGCGAGTTCGGCAACGCTTGTTCCCGTCAGTGGACAACCGGCCGTCGACGCTCTCAAGAAGGGTGATCTCGACGCGATCTTCCTCGCCCTAGCCCCCCAGGCGCCTCTGGTCCAAAGCCTCGTGCGCGACAAGGACATCAAGCTGATGAGCCTGACGCAGGCCGAGGCGTTGACGAAGATCTTCCCCTATCTCGCCAAGCTGACGGTGCCGCAAGGTGTATTCGATCTCGCGCGGAATGTTCCCGCTTATGACGTCACCCTCGTGGCTCCGCAGGCTGCCCTCGTCGCGCAGAATACGCTGCATCCCGCAATCATCGCGTTGCTGGCCGAGGCGGCGCAGGAGGTACATGGCAAGGCCAGTCTTTTTGCCAGGGCCGGCGAGTTCCCGACACACACGGATCCGGAGTTCGAAATGGATCCGGACGCATTGCGCTATTACAAGTCCGGACCGACATTCTGGAAGCGCATATTGCCTTACTGGGTTGCGAACCTCGTCGAACGCGCGGTCGTGTTCATAGTGCCACTTCTGACGGTGCTCATCCCGCTCGTGAAGATACTACCTGCACTCTACAAGTGGCGCTTCCGGCAGCGTCTGCTGAAGTGGTACGGGCGGCTCAAAGAGGTCGAGGAGGACGTGGCGGAGGTCCTGCCTGGGCCGGATGCCAGGATTGCGGCGGCGACGCTGCATACCAAACTCGACAACATCGATGACGCGGTCGGCAGGTTACCCGTGCCGATACAGTTCGCCGAGCAGTTCTACAATCTTCGCAACCATCTCGATCTCGTGCGCGAGCGGCTGAAGCAGAAGTCCGCGTGACGCAGATCGCGAGCGTCTGGCGGGTGGTTCAGTCGCCGATTTCAGGTCCGGGTCATCACCTCGTGTGGCTCGCGATCAACCGGAAGAGCGCCTCGCCCCGCGGGCTCAGGTGACACTCACTGACGCGCGCGAATGCTCCACCGCGCGCCCAGCACCCGACGCGCATGGGGCCTTCGCGGGCGCGTCCGGAATTGTGACGGGTTTCGGATGCCGGCCCAACACTGCCGTGGACACCCACGCGACCGGGCCGGCGTACGAAAGCCGCCAGGGAAGGAAAGCGCGGGAT
>LNFM01006821.1_pt1 | contig 18468 bp, 18 predicted proteins | sample 596031 | NCBI WGS metagenome assembly LNFM01 (sample SAMN04254537, study PRJNA301005) | activated carbon metagenome | isolation source: dual media filters at the Ann Arbor, Michigan drinking water treatment plant | place: USA: Ann Arbor | reverse complement strand
TTCGTCAGGGCAGCGCTGACCTCGCGCGTCTTGCCCTCGGTGCAATACTCCTCGGGCTGCGCGATCTGCTTGGACACTGTCGCCCGCGTAAAGTCATAGGACTGTCCGAGCTTGGTCATCTGCTCCGGCGTGGCGCCGTTCGCCGCCTCCGCAGCGAGGAACGACTCGCGCAACCGCCCGGCGTCGAAATTGTAGCCGCACTTGCTCGCACGGGCGGAAATCGACGCCGAATGCAGCGCCCGCTCCGTGGGCTCATCGAGTTGCGGCTTCTCTGGCGTTCCCAGCAATGACGCGGTCGTCATCCCGCCGCCACCCGAGCAGCCCGAGACGACGACGGCCAGCGTCACCCCCGCGCACAAGGTCCGAAGATACTTCATGGTAGCGTTCCCCCACAGGAATCACCCTGCGCGTGTCTAGCATGTGCTCGGGTTGCAGCCAAATCGTGGCGTTGCGCGGTAGTCTGTAATGCCCACTTTTTTGGTACAATGGAACCGCAATGAATACCCTGCACTGAGACGCGGCACGCTCGTCGGCGCACCGCACAACCCAACAACGGCAATTATGGCGACATCCCTCTCGTCTGCATCGATCGACTGGATAGGTGGTCTTTTCACTTACATCGTAGTGGCCACACTAACACTCATCGCCTGGCTACGTGCCGGACGCCGTATTACGCTGTATGAGGCCTATTCACGCGGAATTCGCTCCATTCTTCGCTTCATCATTGCGCTGTTTTTGATCTGGATCGTGTTGGTCATTGTGCTCAATGCCATCGCCTATTTCAGGCACTGAACTAAGATTAAGTCTTCGGCTTGCATGAGCCAAAGGGCTCGCATCACGACGATCCAAACCGAATAAAACGACCCAGAATAAGTAGCCGCCCCCTACACCAGGAACGGATTGCTTTCCCGCTCCATCCCGAAGGTGCCCATGCCGCCATGCCCGCAGATGAAGGCGATATCGTCGCCGAGCGGAAAAAGCTTGGTCTTGATCGCGCGGATGAGCGCGTCATGGTCGCCATAGGGGAAATCGGTGCGCCCGATCGAGCCGCGAAAGATCACGTCCCCCACCAGCGCGAACTGCTGCACCCGGCTGACGTAGACGAGGGAGCCCGGCGAGTGGCCGGGACAGTGGAAAATCTCGAAATCATGCCCGCCGATGGTCAGCGTCTGCCCTTCCTCCATCCAACGGTCGGAGGTGGCGTTGCGCAACCCTTCGAGGCCATACGTGGCAGCCTGTTTTTCGACGCCGTCCATCAGGAACTTGTCGGCGATGTGCGGCCCCTCGATCTCGACCCCGAGCTTCGCCTTGAGTTCGGCGGCGCCGCCGACATGATCGAGGTGCCCATGCGTCAGCACGATCTTCTCGACCGTCAGCCCCACCTGCGCGATCGCCGCCTCGATGCGCGCGACGTCACCGCCCGGATCGACCACGGCCCCGCGTTTCGTCGCCTCATCCCAGATCAACGAGCAATTCTGCTCGAACGGCGTCACTGACACGACAGCGGCTTTGAGACGGATATCGGGGATCGGGGTGCTCATGCAGGATCCTTGGAGGGTATGATCTCCGACCCTGCATAGCCCAAACTGCCGCCGGTGTCAGGCCCGCCGGCCGCAGGTCGATACGCCGAGCACCGTATAGAGCGGGCACCAGCCGAGAAGCGACGTCCCCAGCGGAATGAGACCGATCCAGCCCCACGCATTGGCGGCATAGCCCGGCACGAACCCAAGCGCCCACGCGATCAGCGCCAAACCGACCAGGATGCGCACGCCGCGATCTAGAGAACCCATATTCGTCGTCATCGCTCACCTCGCCACGTTCCGAACTTCGAGTGCGATCGACGCATTCGAAGATCACGATACGTTAATGCAGGTGAGCGCTGTGCGTTGCGGCGGTTCCGTAACGAAGTGTCGCAAAATGTCGCCGAGCGCCGGGCGCCCGGCAATCCGCTGTCTAAAGCATCCCGAGCGGTGTGGCGCGCTTCGGCGGCGCAAACGCGGCGTCGAGGTCGGCAAGATCAGCCGCCGTCAGCGTCAAGTCTGCCGCCACAAGATTCTCGCGGACGTGCTCGGGCCGTGACGACTTGGGTATCGCGACGACGTGCGGATGGCGCATCGTCCACGCCAGCGCGATCGCCGCCACCGACACACCATGACGCTCCGCGACCTTGGCCAGCGCCTTGTCGCGCAGGATGCGGCCCTGGCCGAGCGGCGAATACGCCATCACCGCCACCTTGCGCTTGGCGCAATCCCCCAGCAGGTCCCACTCGATGCCGCGCGACCCCAGATGATAGAGCACTTGGTTCGCCACGCAGTTGCGACCCGAGGGAACACCAGCCAACTCCGCCATGTCATCGATGTCGAGGTTCGACACGCCCCACGCGCGGATCTTGCCGTCGGCTTTCAAACGCTCGAAGGCGGCGACCGTATCGGCGAGCGGATGCGACCCGCGCCAGTGTAGCAGGTAGAGGTCTATGTGGTCGGTCTTGAGCCGCTTGAGGCTGCGTTCGCAGGCCGCGATCGCACCCGTTCGCGACGCATTGTGCGGATAGACTTTCGAGACGATGAACGCCCCGTCGCGGCGCCCCTTCACGGCCTCGGCGACGACTTCCTCGGCGCCGCCCTCGGCGTACATCTCGGCGGTATCGATCAGTGTCATGCCGAGATCGAGCCCGAGACGCAGCGCATCCGACTCCGCACCACGTTGGGCGCCGCTTTCGCCCATGTGCCAGGTGCCGAGACCGAGCTGCGGCACCGTCGCACCGGATGCCAATGTCACGTGTCGCATAGCAGGTCTCCTGTCGCATCGAGGTGCCGCGCTTCCCAGTCGCGTGACACGATCGCATTTTTCATGAAACGATACACCTGACCAAGCCCAAACGATGGCGAGACGGCGGGAGCCCTTCAGTGTGATGATCGAGAAATTCGCCACGCCTAGCCGCATAGTATCGAGCGAATTTCTCGATCTGAATCACACTGGCAAGTTGATGATTCTAGTGTCCCTTTTGATTCCGAAGTTCGCTCGGGACACCAGCTGTGAAGTGTGGCGAACTTCGGAATGGGGACACTAGATGACCAAGCGCGTGCTGATTGCCGGTTTCAAGCACGAGACCAACACGTTCTCGATCATGCCGACGACAGTGCAATCCTACGAGGCACGCGGCTTCCGGCGCGGCGCCGAGGTCGCGCCCTACTACAAGGGCACCAACACCGAAGTCGCGGCCTTCATCGACGGCTGCGCAAAACACGGCTGGGAGCCGGTCCTCTCGATCGTCGCCGACGCCACGCCCTCGGGCAAGCTGACGCGGGACTGCTACGAGGCGATCACCGGCCAGATCCTCGATGACATCGCCAACGCCGGCAAACTCGACGCTATCCTGCTCAATCTGCACGGCGCCATGGTCGCCGAACACACCGACGACGGCGAAGGCACGCTGCTCGAACGCATCCGCGCCAAGGTCGGGCCCGGTGTCGTCATCGCCGCGACGCTCGACCTGCACGCCAACGTCACGCAGGCGATGGCCAAGCACGCTGACATCCTCGTCAGCTACCGCACCTATCCGCACATCGACATGTACGACATCGCCGCCGAAGCGGTCGACATCGTCGCGCGCACGCTCGCCGGCGAGGTGAAACCACTGACCGTCCTCGCGCGACGCCCGATGATCGACGGCGCCGACCATGGCCGCACCACCACGCCCGGCCCAATGACCGACCTGCTCGACCGTTGCGCGGCAATCAAGAAATCCGATCCCGCCGTTCTCGCGGCCTCCATCAACGCGGGCTTTGCCTGGGCCGATATTCCCGAGGTCGGCCCCACCGCGGTGATCGTCGGCGATGGCAACGATCCGCGCTTTCAGGGCTATGCCGAAAGCCTCGCCGACGAGATCTGGCGAACGCGCGACTTTCGCACCGTCACGTATTTCACCGTTGCCGAAGCCTTGGCGCGCGCGAAGTCCGTCGCGAAAGTCGGCAAGCCCGCAGTGCTCTCCGATGCGGCCGACAATCCCGGCGGTGGCGGATACGGCGAATCCACCGGACTGCTGCGCGGGATGATCGATGCCGGACTCGAGAATGCGGCGATGGCGGCGTTCTACGACCCCGACGCGGCGGCCGCCTGTCACAAGGCGGGGCTCGGCGCGACGATCACGCTCAAACTCGGCGGCAACATCGACGCGCGCTTCAGCCCGCCGATCGAAGCCACCGGCACGGTCACGCACCTGAGCGACGGCAATTTCACGATCGAAGGGCCGATGCTGCGCGGCGTCGGCGTCGCCATGGGGCCGACCGCAACCTTCAAGATCGGCGGCGTCGAAGTGGTGATCAACTCGCGCCGCTTCCAGAACTACGACCGCAACTTCTTCCGCGCCGGCGGCATCGAGCCGAGCGAACGCGCGTTCCTCGCGGTCAAGTCATCGCAGCATTTCCGCGCCGCCTACGCGCCCATCGCTTCGGACGTCATCATCGTCGACGAGGGCGGCGGCGTCATGTCGAACGATCTCGCAAAACTCCCCTTCACCCGCGTCCCCCGCCCGATCTATCCGCTGGATGTGGAATGACTATCCCCTCTCCCCGTTCTTACGGGGAGAGGGTTAGGGTGAGGGGCAGCGGCATATGCTGAGATCAGCGCCTGGCCCCGCACGAGCTTGCAATCGTTATCGGTCGAGGCGATTTCGTTATGGAAGACCAATTTGACAAGCTTGGGCTTCAGCTGCTCGAGACCGGCTATTTGGATGTCGCGAACGAGCCGGCTCTGAAGGATTTGTCGACCGATCGCCTCAGCGATCTGCTGGTCTACCTCGCGGCACTTGGTGGCACGGGCTGGATTGCTCCGCTGGTCCAGTTGGGCGCCGACATCAATCACGTCAACGATGAGGGTGCGACCGCGCTGAGCAACTGCGTACACGCGCGCTGCCAAGGGAACCTAGCACCGAAGGTCGATACGTACTTCACGGCCATTGAACTTCTGGCATTGGGTGCCGACCCAAATTCACCGTACCTAAGCCTGTTCAGCGTGACGCATCTTGCCATGCAGCTCGATCAGCCGGATTTCGTCGCTCTGTTTTTGCTTGCTGGCGCGGACGCCGATGCTGAGGAACCCGACTCGCAAAGCAGCAAGACACTGCGGGAAAACCTGCGCTCTGGCGTCGAAGGTGCGACGTCTCCCTCAGGCTGGCCTGCTCAGCTTCTCGCTCTACGGGATCGAAGAGGGCAAAGCTGACGCTCCCACCACTCCAACGTTCGGTTTCCAAGCAGCGGTCGAAGACCGCGAGGCAAAAATGCCAACAGGCGAGGCAGTGCCGCGGCGCCAGTAGCCGAAGGCGTTGGCGACCGCGGCAAGAGTCAATGCCCCGGCTTCGACGCGAGCCCCAGCCGATCCACGTAGGCGATGCCGACCGCCGACAGGATGAAGACGACGTGGATGATGGTTTGCCACAGCACCCCTTCGGAGGTGCTGACGGCATTCGGCATCCCGAGGCTGCGCGCCTCAATAAAAGTTTTCAGCAGATGGATTGACGAGATGCCGACGATCGCCATCGCGAGTTTGATCTTGAGTACGCTCGCGTTGACATGATCGAGCCACTCGGGCTGGTCGGGATGGCCTTCGAGGCGCAGCCGCGACACGAACGTCTCGTAGCCGCCGACGATCACCATCACGAGCAGGTTCGAGATCATCACCACGTCGATCAGCGCGAGTACGCCGAGCATGATCTCCTGCTCGCCGAACTTCGGGGCGTGCGTGATGAGATGCCAAAGCTCCTTGATGAACACGAACACATAGACGCACTGCGCGAAAATAAGGCCGATGTACAGCGGCACCTGCAGCCAGCGAGAGCCGAAGATGAGCGTGGAGATGAGTCTATGCGCCGGGGGCAGCTTGTAGTCGGCGCTCGGCGGCGCGTGGACGGACTTCGTCTTGCTCATGGCGGACGACCTGGGCTCACTGCTGGAGATGTGGAGCGCTCACATATCCCGATAAGCCACATTAAATCAATCGCGTAGCGATGATCCAAGCAGTCACGAAGATCGGCGACAGCGCGGTCGACAGGACAATCGCCGTCGAAATGAACTCGCTTTCGCGCTTGTATTCGGCCGCGAATATCGCAATCAGCACGCCGACCGGCGTCGCCGCCGCGACGACGATGACGTCCTGCACGTCGCGCGGCATGCCCATCGCCTGGCAGATGAACCAGGTGATCACCGGCGCCGCGATGAACTTCAGGAATAGGATCAGCGTTTGCGGCACCAGTTCCAGCCGCAGCGACTTCGCCGCCGCGATCTGGGCGCCAAGCGTGTAGAGGGCGAGCGGCGTAAAGATGGAGCCGAGGAATTGCATCGGCTGCGACACGACCGTCGGCAGCTCGACCTGAAACCCTCGCAGTGCCAGCCCGATGACGACCGACGGGATCAGCGGCGTCTCGAACGCCGTCCGGAACTTGGCGAATTTGCTGTCGCCCGGCGGCGCTAGCATCGCAACGCCGACGGTACACACGAGCACCGCCATCAGCGCCGTCAGCACCGACTGATAGATCAGGTACTCGGACCCGAACGCGAGCTGCGTCACGGGAATGCCGAAAAAGCCGACATTGGCGTAGGCCGTGCCTAGCCCCATGATCGGCCCGAGCGACGCGCGCTGGCGAAACAGAATGACCAGCAGCCAGCCGAGCGGGATGAGGATCAGGAACTGGACGAGTCCGAAATAAACGACCGGCCAGATCACCGAGAGCGGCTGCTTGCCCGAGGACAGGAAGTGGATCAGGAATGCCGGCATCACGACGTAGACCTGGATGCGGTTCAGCGTCGCAACGTCGAGTTTCAGGCGGCCCTGCAGCGCCCACCCGAGCGCCACCAACGTGATGATCGGCAACGTCACGCGGGTGAGAATATCGACGAAAAGGTCCATAGCCGCCTTCGGCAGAGCAACCGGAGGAGCCGGTTGACGGCTGATAGCCGCGCCGCAGGATGCGGGCAAGGGGGATCACGCCGCATCGCGGCGCGAGCGCTGCATGCGGTGCCGCGTGCCCCTAAATGCAGGCATGACGAGCTTCCAACCCTGCCGCTGACGCGCTATCCCTTCCCGCAACACATCCGACGACCAGCGCATGAGGCACAGAATGCACTTCGCCCTCACCGACGAGCAGCAGGCGATCCAGGAGACGGCGCTCGCCTTCGCGCGCGAACGGATCGCGCCCGACGCCGGCACCTGGGATGAGACCTCGCACTTCCCGGTCGACGTCATTCGCGAGACGGCGGCGCTCGGCATGGCCGCGATCTACGTGCCCGAAGAGAAGGGCGGCACTGGCCTCAAGCGGCTCGACGGCGCGCTGATCATGGAGGCGCTGGCAACCGGCTGCCCGGCGATCTCCGCTTACATCTCGATCCACAACATGGTCGCGTGGATGATCTCGAAGGCCGGCACCCCCGAGCAGGTCGAGCGCTGGATCCCGAAACTCGCGACGATGGAATGGCTCTCCAGCTACTGCCTCACCGAACCCGGCGCCGGCTCCGATGCGGCAGCCCTCCAGACCCGCGCTGAAAAAGTCGGCGATCACTACATCCTCAATGGCACCAAACAATTCATCTCCGGCGCCGGCGCCACCGACTTCTATTTTGTCTTCGCGCGCACCGGCGACAACGGGCCGAACGGCGTCTCGGCCTTCGCGATCGAGAAGGGCACGCCCGGCCTCTCCTTCGGCGCCAACGAGCGCAAGATGGGCTGGAACGCGCAGCCGACCGCGCAGGTCATCATGGACAATTGCAAGGTGCCGTCAGCCAACCTCGTCGGCGGTGTCGAAGGTCACGGCTTCCGCCTCGCCATGTCCGGGCTCGACGGCGGGCGCATCAACATCGGCGCCTGTTCGCTCGGCGCCGCGTGGACGGCGCTCGACAAGGCCAAAGTCTACGTCCACGAGCGCCGCGCGTTCGGCAAACAGATCGGCGACTTCCAGGCGGTCCAGTTCAAGATCGCCGACATGGCGACCGACCTCGAAGCTTCGCGCCTGATGATCTATCGCGCCGCCGACTCACTCGATCGCGCCGATCCGGACGCCTCCATGCACTCCGCCATGGCCAAGCGCTACGCCACCGACCTCTGCTTCAAAGTCTGCAATGACGCGCTCCAGCTCCACGGCGGCTACGGCTACCTCAAGGACTACGGTCTGGAAAAACTCGTGCGCGACCTGCGCGTGCACCAGATCCTCGAGGGCACCAACGAGATCATGCGCGTCGTCGTCTCGCGCAAAGTCCTCGGCGGCAATCGCGGTTGACGTTGGCGTCGAGCCTCATGGGCACACAGCGTATGTGCCGTGTGTGGCGCGTGGGCCAAGCACACAGTTCTTTTATTGCCCACCGCCCGTGCGCGTCTTGCACCCGTCTCCCTCGCCTGTCATCCTTGGAACAGTTCCAGGACGGCCGGAGCCGTTGTAGGCGCGACGCCCGGTTGGCCCATGCCGTATCACATTGCAGAGCCGGGAGTGCCGCCCATGGAGACCTCACGTAGCTACTCGCCACTGCAGCGAATGCTGCATTGGATCACCGCACTCGTCGTGATCATTATGATCCCGGTCGGCCTTTACATGGTCAATCGCGGCAAATGGTCGAACTTCGACGCCCTGACCAACACACTCTATGGCTGGCACAAACTGATCGGGTTCTGCCTGCTGTGGCTGATCGTGGTGCGCGTCATCGTGCGGCTGATGCGCGGCGCGCCACCGCCGGTGCCGCTCCATCCGCTCCAGCGGCTTGCTTCGGAAGCGACGCACCTCGGCCTGTATGGGCTGCTGATCCTGGTGCCGATTCTTGGCTGGACCGGCGTCTCGGCCTACGGCGCGCGTGGTACACCGCTCGGTTTCAACCTGCCGGAGATCATCCCCAAGAACGGCGATCTCGCGGAGGCCATTCTCTACTATCACGGCTGGGCGGCGATCGGCCTCGGCCTGTTTGCCCTCATGCACGTCGGCGCCGCGCTGATGCACCGCTTCATCATCAAGGACGGCGTCTTCGCCCGCATGTGGCCGGGCTCCGGCGACAAATCCAATATGGGATGACACTCACTGCCCCTTCTCCCCGTTCTCACGGGGAGAAGGTCGGGATGAGGGGCGGCGGCGTACGCCAACGTCGAGTTGATCGCCCCCACGACTACCCAGGCGGCAGCGCCAGCGTATCAGTGTGGCCGACGACGCAACCATCGCGGCGCACGGATCGCCACGCCTCGATAACACCCGGCGGCACGCGACCGATCTCGGCGACAGCACCGGCAAATCCACCCGCCAGCGCCTCCAGCAGCCCCCGCTCGTCGGCACCGATGAGCCATGGCGTCGATGCCTCGACCACCTGATACCCGGCCTGCCTGAAGGCGAGCGCCAACGCCGCCGGAGCTGCCGGCCCCGCCGCGCTGCCAAACCCCTTGTCGATCTGCTGATGCTCGTTGAAAGCCGCGATCATGTCGGCGTCCGCGGGATGCCCCGGACTCCAGCTCTGCTGGCCGTCGTAGGTCAGCACAGTGTAGAACGCCGCGCCTTCACTCGTGACGGCCCGCGCCATGCGGCCGATGTAGTCCGCCGAGCAGAGGTCGAACAAAGCCGACGCCGTGACAAGATCGGGCCTGCCGCCGACGACCGTTTCGATTTCCTGCATCAGATCGGCCTGTCGGAAGGACACCGCGATGTCGAGCCCCTCTTTCATCAGCGTGATCGACGTGCCGTTCTCCGACGTCTCGTCCGCCCAATCGAGCAGCGCCACGCGTGCCGCAGCCAGCAGTGCCGGATCATGATCGACGAGCGTCCAGTGCTGCCCTGGACCGAGGGCCGGCGCGGTCGCGCGGATATTGGCGCCCGAACCGCATCCGAGATCCACAACTTCGATGGCGTTGCGCGCCGCGAGATGTTGGCCAAGAGCCGCGAGCAAACCCGGATCACGAGCGCGGGTATCGGCAGGCTCGCGCAGCGCCAGCCATTCCGGCGAAAAGCCGCTCATCGTTGAGCCTCCTTGATGGTTTCGGCAATCAGCGCGGCCGAATCCGACCACCGCTGCAGCGTTTGGCCGGCGTGCCACGCGGCATCCGCGAGGCGTCGCCGGAGCGCCCGGTCGTCGATCAACTGGCGCAGCGCCTGCCGCAACGCTTCGGCATCACCCGCTGCCACCTTGAGCGCGGTGCCATCGGGCACCGTCTCCGCCGCCGCACCGCCCGTCGTCGTGACGATCGGAAGGCCGCGCGCCAAGGCTTCGGCCAGCACCATGCCATAGCCCTCGTAGTGTGACGAGAGCACGAAAACGTCGGCGCGATCGTAGCAGCGGTCGAGCTGTTCCCGTGACATCGGGCCGACGATGTCGATACGGTCGCCGAGCCCGCTCGCCACGATCTGGTCGCGCAACGCCGTTACAGTCGCCGGGTTGCGGTCGATGGCGCCGACGATGCGCAGCGTCCAATCGGTTGCATGATCTGCGGCGTCGGCCGCAAGCGCACGCACCAGCACGTCATAGCCTTTGCGCGGCACGATCGATCCGACCGCCAGTAGCGCAACTTTGCCATCCGCTCCACCGCTGCCGTTCGCGCGCGCCGCCGGATCGGTGCCTGGCACGGCAACCGTGATGCGGTCTGCTGGCACGGCGAAATCCGCGACAAGCGTTCGCGCCGTCGTCGGGCTCGTCACGATCACGCGTGCGGCGCGCGCCAGCGCTGCCGTCTCCAGTGCGCGCAGCGTCTCGGCACGCTCGGGCGCGACGCCCGCCTCCAGGCACAATGGATGATGAACCAGCGCCACGATCGGCCGGTCGAAACCGTCGATCAACGCTGCCGGCATGGCGCCATACGCGAGACCGTCGATCAGCAGCACTGCCCCACTCGGCGTCGCGGCGATCTGCGCGGCGGTTCGTGTGAGATCGTCCGGCGAAGGATCAGGGAAGCCGCCCGGCAATTCGAGATGACGAACATCGATGCCCATCGTCGGCAGCAGCGCGAGCACCTCGCGGTCGTACGCATAACCGCCGGTCGGCAGCGTGATGTCCCCGGGGATGGCGAAAACGACTTCCATCGCCTCAGCCGATCGGGCCTTCGAACCATGCCCGCGCCAGGTCGGTTTCGTGGAGCGTCACGCGGATTTTTGCGAGGCCCTTGCCGTCGTCGCCGAGCCCGCCCGATTTTGCCGCGCCCGCCAGGGCGTCGAAGATGTGCCGGCACAAGAATTCGGTCGTCGTCAGCTTGCCTTTGAACGCCGCGATCTCGTCGAGGTTCTTGTAGGCCAGCGGCTTCAGCGTCTTATTGAGCACATCGAGCGCCGCGCCGATGTCGACGACCACATTCTGAGGCGTCAGCTTCTCGCGAAAAAACGCGACGTCGACAACGAAGGTCGCGCCATGCATGTGCTGAGCCGGCCCGAAGAACGGATCAGGGAGGCTATGGGCGATCATGATACGATCACGCACCTCGACGGCATACATCATGGGTCTCCAGTTCAGTTGCAGAACGATCGTCGTAGCGGCGCGGCCATCAAGGCCACGGACGTGGCAATTGTGAGATCGCCGGGCGCGTTACCGATCGCCGACAAAGTGCCGCAGCAGTATATTTGCGATCGCGTGGCGGCCCGGCGCCGTCAACCCATCGGGATGGTGCCCTTCCAGCATCGAGCGCACTTCGTCGCGGGAGAACCAGCGCGCGTCGGCGAGTTCCTTGGTGTCGACGTTGAGTTCCGTCGTCTCGGCGTGCGCGATGCAGCCGATCATCAGAGAGTGCGGAAACGGCCACGGCTGGCTCGCGTGGTACTCGACGCGACCGACCTGGATTCCGGTTTCCTCGCCGACCTCGCGGCGCACGGCATGCTCGATATCCTCGCCATGCTCGATGAATCCGGCCAGCGTCGAATACATGCCCGGCGCATAGCGGTGCTCATGCGCAAGAATGCAGCGCTCGCCATCCGTGACGAGCATGATGACAACGGGATCGGTGCGCGGGAACCATTCGGTTCCGCACGCCCAGCACTTGCGGCGCCATCCGCCGTCCTTGACCTTCGTCGCCGAACCGCACTTGCCGCAACACCGTGCGTTCTCATGCCACTGACCGAGCGCGCGCGCTTGCCCCGCGAGCGATTGATCCTCCGGCGAGAAGACGCCCTGCATCGCAAGCGTGCGCAGGTCGACGACCGGCCGGAAGTACTGAACTGCGCCCGGCGTCGCCCGCGCAAGATGATCGGTGATCGAAAGCGCGAAGTGTGCGCGACCAGCCGTATCGAGACCGAGGAACAACGCGTCGTCTGTGACGAGTGCCAACGACGTGACGTCCTCGAGCGTTAACCACCTGATGGAAGCGCTGGTGCGATCCGGCACCGGCGCGATCACCGGCTTCAGATCCACCAGCACCATGAAGCGCGACGCGGGATGGGCCCGCTGTTCGGCCATCCACGCATCGTCCGGTCGCTTGGCGCCGGCGCGATCCAACAGCTTGGTCGTCCCCAAAGTCGGCATTTCATCCCCTCCGATTACGCGAGATAGACCACAGCCGCGCTAGACGCGCAATCTGGCCGGAACGACCAGAAAATGGGCAGCAACCCGCGTCTTAAAAATCTTTGAAGAACCTCGAATTTACACGATTGACGCGCCTCGGCGCGGCGTGCTCTTAATTCCGCAACAAAAGGTGCTAAAGCCCAAAGGGAGGAAGTTTAATGGCAAAGTCGTACTATAAGTACGTCCTGTCGAGCCTTGCGCTCGCCGCGACGGTGGCCGTTACCGGCACTGCTACAGCTCAAACACGAACTCTGAATATGCAGGCCACTTGGCCCGCATCGCTGACCCTGTACGAGAATTTCACGTATTGGGCCGAGCGCGTCGACAAGCTGTCCGGCGGCACGCTCAAGATTAATACCATGCCTGCGGGCCAGGTTGTGCCGGCGTTCGAGGTGCTCGACGCGACACACAAAAAAGTCCTCGATGGCGCCCATGCCTGGGGCGGTTATTGGACCGGAAAAAACAAGACGGCGGTGTTGTTTACCGGCGGCCCCGGCGGCACGTACGGCATGGACTACACCGACTTCATGGGCTGGATGTACTTCGGTGGCGGCTGGGATCTCTATCAGGAGTTCTTCCAGAAAGAGCTCAAGCTCAACGTCGTCGCATACTCCGTGCTGCCCTCCGGACCTCAAGCATTCGGCTGGTTCAACAAGCCCATCACGTCCGTGGCCGACATGAAGGGCATGAAGTGCCGGCAGACCGGCATCGCTGGCGAGGTCTGGAAGCATCTCGGCTTCACCGTCGTGAACATGCCGGGCGGCGAAATCATTCCGTCGGCGCAGCGCGGTGTGATCGATTGTGCCGAGTGGGTTGGCGGGGTCGAGGATATGCGCCTCGGTTTCCACAACGTCTGGAAGTTCCACTACACACCCGGCGTGCATGAAAACACCACCGTCGGCGAACTGCTGTTCAACAAGGACGTCTGGGACGGCCTCAAGCCGCAAGAGCATGAGTGGATCAAGTCCGCGGCCAACGAAGCGTACGTGATCTGGCACGCCAAGTGGCAGCGCCAGAACGCCGACGCGCTCAAGGAAATGCAGGAAAAGCACGGCGTTCAGGTCCTGCAGACACCGCGCGACATCTTGATCGAGTTCATCAAGGGCTGGGATCAGATCGCGGCTGAAGAGTCGGCGAAGAACCCCTTCTTCAAGAAGGTGCTCGAGAGCCAAAAGGCCTACGCCTCGGTTGTCGTGCCCTACAAGCGGTTCTACTTCCCACCGTACTCGTTCATGGCCAACTACTACTTCCCGCAGAAATCCAACTGATCTGCTGACGGCCGATATAGAAACGGGGCGAGCCTGTCCAGGCTCGTCCTGCTTCGGTGAAATTACGCAACGGCTTTGCATGAACGGGGCAATCCCCGGGCTAGTCTGCGCGCGTCCCAACGCAGGAGAACGACCATGGCCCAGGAACCGTCACCGGCACTGCTCGGCGTGATCCGAGTCATCGATCGCTTTACCGACTCCACCGGCTTGATCATCTCTCTGCTGGCGATCCCACTTGTCGCTGCAGTGGGCTACGAGGTGATCGCGCGCTACGTTTTTCACGCCCCGACGACCTGGGCCTACGACCTCACGTACATGTTGTACGGCGGATTATTCATGCTGGGCGCCGCTTACGCGCTGCATAAGGGCGCGCATGTGCGGACCGACTTCTTCTGGGATAAATTCTCGACACGCACCAAAGGCATCATCGATACCACCTCCTATATCATCTTCTTTTTTCCGGCGCTCATCATCCTGGGTTACATCGGGTTGCACGAAGCCATCTATTCGTTCAACCTCGGCGAGGAGTCTGATCAGACTCCGTGGCGGCCGTTGCTTTGGCCATTCAAGGCGATCATTCCGATTGCCTGCCTGTTGCTGCTGATCCAGGGCATCTCGGAGCTCATCAAAAGCATTTATGCCGCTCGCACGGGCATTGAGCTCGAGCAAAAAGAGAAGGTCGAAGTATGAGCGGTCAAGCCTTTACGGGCATCGTGATGCTTGTCGTGCTGGTCGGCGCGATTTTCATCGGCGTGCCGATCTCCTTCACCCTGCTGTTTCTCGCCCTCACCTTCGGCTATTTCGGGCTCGGCCCGTCGGTCTTCGATCTCGCCTACTTCCAGACCATCGGCATGATGAAGGAGGAACTGCTGGCCGCCGTGCCGCTGTTCGTCCTGATGGGCTTCATCACCGAGCAGGCCGGCCTCATGGAGCGCCTGTTTACGGCCTTCCGGCTCTTGTTCTCTCGCCTGCGGGGCGCCCTGTTTCTCGTCGTGATTCTGACGTCGACAGTGTTCGCCATGGCAACGGGCATCGTCGGCGCAGCCGTCACTGTGCTCGGGATCATGGCCTCCCCGATCATGAACAAATCCGGCTATGATGCCGAACTCTCCGCCGGCGCCATCACCGCGGGCGGCACGCTCGGCATTTTGATCCCGCCGTCGGTCATGCTGATCGTCATGGGACCGGTCCTCGGCGTCTCCGTCGCGGATCTCTATGCCGCAGCGTTTGGCCCCGGCTTCATGCTGGCGTTCTTCTACCTCGCCTACCTGATGGGCCGCGCGTTCCTCAATCCTAAGCTCGGCCCTCCAGTGCCGTTGGACGAGCGGATCCATTCAACCGCCACGATCCTCAAAGAAGTCGCTTTGGGTGTGATACCGCTGGCGGCTTTGATAACGGCGACGCTCGGTTCGATTCTCGGCGGCCTCGCGACGCCCACAGAAGCGTCCGCAGTTGGCGCAATCGGGGCCCTGCTGCTGGCTATCGTCTATGGCCGGTTCACCATTGCGGGTTTCAAACGCGCCCTGCTCAGCACGATGGCGACGTCGAGCATGGTGCTGCTGCTCGCCGTCACCTCCAACGTCTTCGGCGCCGTGTTCGCGCGTCTAGGGTCCGCCAATTGGATTACCGAAAGTCTGCTCAGTTTTCAGTTACCGCCGACGCTGATGCTGGTGCTGATCCTGGTCTTGATCTTCATCCTCGGTTGGCCCTTCGAATGGCCTGCGATCGTTCTCGTCTTTCTGCCGATTTTCTATCCTGTCGTGAAAGCGATGAACATCGACATGGTCTGGTTCGGCGCTCTGGTTGCCGTCGTCCTGCAAACCGCATTCCTATCGCCGCCCGTTGCAATGTCGGCCTACTACTTGAAACAGGTCGCGGAAAGCTGGAGCCTAGCCACCATTTACCGCGGCATGTTCCAGTTCATGATGATTCAGGTTCTGGCGATCGCCATTCTCGTCACCTTCCCAGCGATCGCGACGTGGCTCCCGCACAGACTCAACGAGGCGAGCCGGACGCGACCGATGACGGACGAGCACCTCAAGATCATCGAAAAGCAGCGTCAGCAGAAGTCGCTCGACGACGACGACAACTACGGCACACCGGCCAAAAAATAGCGCGATGCCGGCCGCTCCCTCATCGTATGGGGGCGCCCACCGGATAAGCGTGCAAACCTTTTTAGACCTGTGGAGCAAGATCCATAGCCGTCTGGCCCCGGCGGATTGACAGCCCCTTGACCGCGTGCGACCACGGGTCGGAGCTGCTGCGCGCCGACCAGCCGGGGGAAGAGCAAGTGCGGCCCGGGCGCGGCTCACCGTGTAGAATATGGGCCTGCACGGCCGCAGCGCGTTGATCGTTGATCATGGTCCAATTCAGCACGCGTCTTGTTTCTCGCACCGCATACAGCGGTTGAAGAAACAGCGAGCCTGCATTGGTCTGCTGCCCGGGGGAAATGCGAGCGATGTCGGCAATCGCGTATCGGCCGGATATTGATGGGCTGCGCGCCGTCGCGGTTGGTACCGTCGTCCTCTTCCACGCCCAGCTCGGCCTCTTTCCCGGCGGCTTCGTCGGCGTGGACGTGTTTTTCGTCATTTCAGGCTACCTGATCACCTCGATCATCGCGCGCGAACTCGACGCCGGCACCTTCTCCCTCCTCTCGTTCTACGAGCGACGCATCCGGCGCATATTTCCCGCACTGCTGGTCGTCATCGCCGCCTGTCTCGCCGTCGGGGCGTGGCGCCTCACTCCGCGCCACTACAACAGCTTCGCTGAATCGGCGCTAGCCGCTATCGGCTTCCATTCGAACATCTACTTCGCCGACAAGGCCGGCTACTTCATGCCATCGGCAGAAACCCTGCCGCTGCTGCACACATGGTCGCTCGGCGTCGAAGAACAGTTCTATGTCGTGGCGCCCCTGCTGCTGATGGGACTATGGCGCTATCGGGCGAGCGTCGTTCCGGTGCTGGCAGTCTTGATGGCGGCTGCCCTCGCCACATCGATTTGGGGAACGCTCCGAGACAGCGAAACAGCCTTCTATTTGCCACACACCCGAGCCATCGAGCTCATGATCGGCATGGCGTTGGGCGTCGGCCTCGTCCCCGCCGTGCGCTCGCAGTTGGCACGGCAAATCCTGAGCGCTCTGGGGCTGCTGCTGGTCGTCGCATCAGCCAGCCTTTACACCAGCGCCACGCCGTTCCCTGGCTGGGCCGCACTGGTGCCGTGTGTCGGCAGCGCGCTCATCATTCATTGCGCCGGCGGCGCCCACGGCTCGAGCCTTGTCGGGCACCTTCTGGCCATAGCGCCAACCGTTTGGCTCGGCAAGATCTCTTACTCGCTCTATCTGTGGCACTGGCCGCTGTTCGCCTTTGCCGCCTACGAATGGGGCGAGATCAGCATCGCCGCCCGTCTGGGACTGGTCGCCGCATCAATCGTGCTCGCGGCAGTCACCTATCGCTGGATCGAGCAGCCCGCACGCACGTCGCGCATCGTCCTGACGACGCCACGCGTCTTCGCCGCCGGCCTGGGCTCTGCCGGTGTCGTGGCCGCATTGGCGGGTATCGTAGTGGCGACGAAGGGATTGCCAGTGCGATTGGCACCGGAGGTTGCGGCGATCGAGCACGCTGCCGCCGACGGTGGGCAACGCCGGGCGCTATGCGGCGCGAATATGCGCGGAAAACTGAACAAGCCGTGCCCACTCGGTCGAACCGACGTCGCCCCAACCGTGCTCGTCTGGGGCGACTCTCACGCTTGGATGTTGGCGCCGACGCTGGACGCCGTCGGCAACGAACTCGGCATTGGCATCAGTCTTGTCACCCGAAGTGGTTGCCCGGGGCTGCTCGATAGCGGACAAAACGGTCTCGGCAAAACCAAGTGCGCAAAAGCATTTCAATCGCAGATCGACCAAGCCCTCAATTCCGGCACGATCAAGCATGTGATCCTCGTATCGCGCTGGCAGGCCTTGGCAGGCGGCCCAGGTTTGAGCGAGCAGCTTATGGCCAAAGCCGGAACCATCTCAGACGCAGAAGCGCTCCAGCGCGGGAATGCGCTCGAGGCGTCATTCGTTCGCACGGTCTCGCATTTCCGCGAAATGGCACTGCGCGTTACAGTAGTAGGCCCGGTGCCCGACCTCCCCGTCCACCTTCCTTCAGCGATGACGAAAGCTCTGATGCGCGGGCATCAATTGGAACTTCCATATGATTTCCAGGATTTCACGACCCGCCATGAGGCCGTTCTGCGGATCATGCGGCTCGCCGAGAAGGAGGCCCGCGTCGATGTGATCAGCCCCGCGCAAATCCTCTGCCCTGCCGGCAAGTGCAAGTTTTGGGACAGCGGAGCGCCATTCTATCGCGACGACGACCACCTCAGTGAGCGAGGGTCGAACGAACTCAAGTCGAGTTTCCTGCGATCGCTGGCTTGGCTGAAGCTTGGGATTGAGCGCGAGGCGGCCACCCGCCGGTGATGATGCCTATCTAGACCCGGATAGCCGGCGGCGATAAGCGAAGGCGAACACTCTAGGCACCGTACTTGAGCGCCGACATGAGGCGCCGGCTCCGCTTCGACAGCCACGACTCTTTCTGCGTCGAACTGAAACTTGCCTGCTCGTGCAGGATTGCGACGTCCTCGATGGCCACAAGCCCGTTGTCGATGTCATGCTTGGTCGCACAATAGGCGATTGGCAGCACTTGCAGGGTCGCACCTGTCGCGCT
>LNFM01006820.1_pt1 | contig 18469 bp, 17 predicted proteins | sample 596031 | NCBI WGS metagenome assembly LNFM01 (sample SAMN04254537, study PRJNA301005) | activated carbon metagenome | isolation source: dual media filters at the Ann Arbor, Michigan drinking water treatment plant | place: USA: Ann Arbor | reverse complement strand
CGCCCGTTGCCATAACTTGATTCCTTGAGAGCTATTTAAAAAGCGGGTAACCCGCAACCGCTGTTCACATCCCAAGGCACAACAGCCACCAACCACCTGCAGGAGGCATGACCGGATACCGGACCACACCTGCTGAAGACGCAGAGATCGGATTGCAGACTTCGGACTTAGAGAGGAACAACAGTCTGCGATATACCGGTTAATTTCGCGCCCGTCAACCGGTTCGTGCATGCAGCCCCTCGCCGCGCGTGACCTGTGCCCTGCCGTACGCGTGCATATGCCTCAGAAACCGTCGTCGCGGCGCCGGGACGGACGCCAGCCGACGACGATCGACAGCACCACCAGCCCCAGGAACCAGAGCAGCGTCCAGCCGGGAATGGTCAGGCCCAGGAAGCGCCAGCCGGCTTCCGCGCATTCGCCTGAACCGCGCAGGACCAGCGAGAACACCTGCGACAGCGGAAACTGCTGGAGCATGAACTCCAGGCCGGGTCCGCACTCGGGCACGCGATCCCTGGGCAGGTTCTGCAACCATACATGGCGGCCCGCCACCGCGGCCCCCACCGCGCCGAGCAGGGCGGCCAGCCCCGCGTAAAGACGCAGCGCGCCGCCCCGGGGGGCATGCAGGGAAGCGACGAGGAACACCACGCCCATCGCGATCAGAGCGACCCGCTGCAGGATGCACAGCGGGCAGGGATCTTCCTTCTGCACGTACTGCAGGTAGAGCGCGAACCCGATCAGGCAGAAGCAGGCGAACGCCGCGGTGCCGAACGCCCGCCGCGGCGACAGCCAGCGGTCCGCCCATCCCGCGCCCGGGGTGGCGAAGATCGCCCGCCCGCCGCGGTCATCCCAGTCGTTGCGTCCGTGCCTGCCGTTCATCGTTCTCGCTCAGACGTATGCGATCAGCCGGCCGCAGCCGACGATCGAGATCCACAGAAACAGAGAAGCTGCCGCATGCAGCTTCGCGCCTGGCGGGACGGCCGTGGCGCCCGCCACGCCCTCCCCCGGCTGCCCATGATGCCCGGACCGCTCCGGCTGCTCCCACGCCGCCCAGGCCCGGCCAGGCCCCAGGTGGAACGCCGCCGCATTGCAGGCCACCAGCCCGAGCAGCGCCATCTTGGTCACGAAGGCCGTGTTGCCGACGAGCGCCGGTGCATCCACGACGAACATCAGGACCCCACTCGGCACCACCATCAGCGCGGCCACCATCGACCATGGCAGCAGGTGCAGGCCCAGTGCACGGATGCCCACTGGCGACTGCCCGCGCGTGGAAGTCAGTCCGAGCAGGCGCAGGTCGAACAGGATGGCCGCCCCCGCGAGCACGATGAAGCCGACGATGTGCACCACCTGCACCAGCGGGTACAGCCAGCTCGACGCTCGCAGAAGGTCGATCACGCCGCATGCCGGCGCCCCGCCCGGCTCACCGAAGCTCGACCGGCTGGCCACCCTCGAGCGTGATCCGCTCGGCACGCATCTCCTGCGCATCCTTGCGGTGCGGATAGCCGACCACCGTGGCCGTGACGCCGGCCTTGAGCGACGCCCGCGGCAGCCCGCGCGACTCCATGCGCGAGGGCGGCGCCAGGATCACCCGCCAGATGCGATCCCCGGCCTTCATGCGCACGAAGCCGTGCGGATTGTCATAGCCCGACTCGATGATCGCGCCGGTGACGGTGAGCGCCTTGCCGGCGTCGTATTCGCTCCAGCCATGGTGGGCCGACGCAACGGCGGCCGCCAGCAGCAGTGCGGCACCGGCAGCCAGCAGGGCGGTGCGGCGCAACAGGGGCCGGCCGGAAGATGGGTGGAACGGATGCATCGGGGCGGACGGGTTCATCGGATGGCGCGCCTTCATGGAATCAGGAGGGTGGAACCGGTGGTGCGACGTGCTTCGAGGTCGCGGTGTGCCCGCTCGGCCTCGGCCAGCGGATAACGCTGCTGGATCTCGATCTTCACCTTGCCGGTGAGCACCGCGTCGAACAGGTCTGCGGCACTTGCCAGCAGGTCTGCCCGGCTGGCCGTGTAGGTCATCAATGTCGGCCGGGTGAAGAACAGCGAGCCGCGCGACGCGAGCTCGCCGGTGTTCACCGGCGGGATCGGCCCGGACGCATTGCCGAAACTGACCATCATGCCGAGCGGCTGCAGGCAGTCGAGCGATGCGGGCCAGGTATCCTTGCCGACCGAATCGTAGACCACCGGGACGCCGCGTCCACCGGTGATCTCCTTGACCCGCTCGACGAAATTCTCCCGCGAGTAGACGATCACGTGGTCGCAGCCGTGCGCCTTCGCAAGCCGGGCCTTCTCGTCGGATCCGACCGTGCCGATCACGGTCGCGCCCAGCGCCTTCGCCCACTGGCAGGCGATCAGTCCGACACCGCCGGCCGCCGCGTGCCAGAGGATGGTCTGGCCGGGCTTCACCGCGTAGGTCCGCTTGAGCAGGTATTGCGCGGTCATGCCCTGCAGCATCATCGCGGCGGCCTGCTCGAACGTGATGCCGTCGGGCAGCTTGACGAGCTTCGCGGCCGGCATCACCCGCGCCTGTGCATAAGCCCCGTTCGGCGTGCCGGCATAGGCCACGCGATCGCCCGGCGCCAGGTCGGTGACGCCGGCGCCGATGGCTTCGACCACACCGGCGCCTTCCATGCCGAGGCCGCCGGGCAGCGGCTGCGGATACAAGCCCGTCCGGAAATAGACGTCGATGTAGTTGAGGCCGACCGCATGGTGGCGCACGGTCGCCTCGCCCGGGCCGGGCGCAGCCAGCGGCACGTCTTCCCAGCGCATCACTTCCGGTCCGCCATGGGCGTGGATGCGTACGGCCTTCGTCGTTCCGGTGCTCATCAGTGCCCTCCGATTCGTGTTTGCGCGGGCCGCCGCCAGCGGCATTCCGGGATGATAAGCGATGCGTCGCGCCTTTCCGCCGGGAGGCGGTGCGGCGGCGCCGGTGTATAGTGCGGCCGCGGTGGCCTTGCCGGGAATGCCGGCTTGCCGGCGTGCCGGCATCGGCGCCACCTTCCCGGCCTTTCCGACATCCATGAGCGATCCCTACCGGGCGCGGCTGCTGGCGCGCATCGAAGAACTGGCAGCCGAACACGGCGAGCTCGAACGCGTGCTCGAGGCCGTGCTCGCCGAGCCGATGGTCGACGAGATCCGCGTACGCCGGCTGAAGAAGCGCAAGCTGCTGCTGAAGGACCAGATCGCGCTGCTGCGGCGCGAACTCGATCCGGACGTCAGCGCCTGACCCGGCGCGCGATGGCTGAGATCCCGGTCGCCCCAGGCATCGGCCTCGACCCGGCCAGCGTCGAGGTGCGGTTCGTGCGCGCTTCCGGCCCGGGCGGACAGAACGTCAACAAGGTATCCACCGCGGTGGAGCTCGTCTGCGACCTCGCCCGGTCAGGATTGCCCCCCGAGGTCTGCACCCGTGCGATCGCCCTCGCCGGCAGCCGGGCGACCCAGGACCGGCGCATCCTGATCAGCGCACAGCGCTTCCGCACCCAGCAGATGAACCGCGACGATGCGATGGCACGCCTGCTGGAACTGCTCGCACGCGCCTGCATCCGCCCGAAGCGCCGGATCGCGACCCGCCCCACGGCCGGCTCGCGCGAGCGCCGGCTGAACGACAAGAAGGCCCAGGGGTCCATCAAGCGCAACCGCGCCGGCGGCCGCGGCAGCCTCGACGACTGACCCGCTCAGGGCTCGGGGTCGTGCGGCGGCTGGACGCCAAGCGCGGGACGTGGCGCGGCGGGCTTCCCCAGGGCGGGCGGCGCGAGGCTGATCTCGCGCAGGCCTGTCCTGGGGGCTTCGAGGGCGGCCGCCGCCGGGTCGGCATGGACGGTATAGAGCTGCGGCACTTCGCGATTGACGTGAAGCTGGAAGATGTCGGGGCGGTTGTAGTGCCCGGCGAAGTCATGGCGCAGCTTCATGTTGATGCCGGCCTCGAGGTTGCACTCGGCGTACAGGATGCCTTCCTCCGGCCCCATCGGCCCCGCGACCACCCGGCTGTACGGCGACACGATCAGGCTGCCGCCGCAGCAATCGGGGCTGCGCAGGAACTTCTCGCCCTCCGGTCCCACCTCGAGCTTGCGGATCGTGTCTTCGTCGACGGTGCCGCAGGCGGAGATCACCCATGCCTTGCTCATCTGCGCGAAGGCCTGGGAATCGATCGCCACCCGGTTGCGCAGCGGATCGCCGCTGGTCGGGAAGTGGTTCGGCCAGCTCATCACATGGATGCGGGTGTGCTCGGCGGTCAGGGCGAAGATGGCCAGCGGATTCGAGTTCTCGCCGCAGATCAGCCCGCTCACCGGCCCGAACCGGGTCTGCACCGCGCCGAAGGTGTCGCCGAAGCCGCCGGTATGCACCAGCCGCTCGCCCACGGTCGGCATGATCTTCTGGTGCTTGCCGAGCAGCGTGCCGTCGGGCCCGAACCAGACCTGCGTGTTGAACAGGGTGCCGAGCGTCTTCGGCAGCTTCTCGCAGACGCCGATCACCACGTAGGCCTGCGCGTCCGCAGCGGCGGCGGCCAGTGCCGCGATCTCCGGCCCGGGAATCTCGACGGCGTTCTTGAAAAGCTCGACCGCGAACCGGTTGGCCAGCGTGCCCGTGGCCGGATGGTGGTGGTACCAGATCGGGTGCGCCGGGATGAAGCTTTCGGGAAACGCGATCAGCTGCGCGCCGTTGGCGCCGGCCTCGCGGATCAGGCGGCAGGCCTTCTCGGTCGATCCTTCGCGATCGAGGAACACCGATGCAGCCTGGACCGCGGCCACCTTCACGACGGGATACTGGTCACCCATGCTGCGACTCCTGCGAAAGATCTGGAACGACGGTCAGGCGACCGACGCGGGCGATGCTTCATCCGGGGCCGCCAGCCCCTGCCGCCACAGCGACATGCCACGCGCGGCCTTGTCGACCGCATCGAGCCGGGCCTCGTGCGCCGCCCCTTCGGCGGCATCGGCCAGGATCACCGGCAGCACCAGCGTCGACAGCACCGCATCGCTGCCGGCCGCGAGCCGGTCCGCCGGCACGGTGTCGATCACCAGCCGATCCTGGCCACGGGTCATCGCGAGATAGACCTGCGCCAGCAGCCGGGTATCGATCAGCGCACCGTGGCGCACCCGGCCACTGCGGTCGATCGAATAGGCCTCGCACAACGCGTCGAGGTTGTTGCGCTTGCCCGGACGCAGTTCGCGCGCGAGCAGCAGGCTGTCGATGATCGGCCCGCAATGGCGGGTCAGCGGCTCCATGCCCGCCAGCGCCAGCTCGGCGTTCAGGAACTCGATGTCGAACGCGGCGTTGTGGATGATCAGCTCGGCGCCATCGATGAACTCGACCAGGTCGCGTGCGATCTCCGGGAAGCGCGGCTTGTCGGCCAGGAACTCGGTGGTCAGCCCGTGCACCTCGAGCGCGCCCGGCTCGCTGTCGCGATCGGCGTTGACGTAGCGATGGAAATACACGCCGCTCAACTGGCGGTTGACGATCTCGACCGCCGCGACCTCGATCACGCGGTTGCCCAGCTTGACGTCAAGGCCCGTGGTTTCGGTGTCCAGGGCCACCTGCCGGATGCTGCGCATGGTCGCCCCGGTCAGCCGGCGGAGGACGCGGTCACGCCGCGATTGGCCAGCGCGTCGGCCCGTTCGTTGCCGGGATGCCCGGCATGTCCACGCACCCAGAGCCATTCGATCTCGTGGCGCGCCGCCGCCTCGTCCAGCGCCTTCCACAGGTCGACGTTCTTCACCGGTGCGCCGGCCGCGGTACGCCAGTTCTTGCGCTTCCAGCCGTGGATCCAGGTGCTGATGCCCTGCTGCACGTACTGCGAGTCGGTATGCACGCGCACCCGCGAACGACGCGTCAACGCCTCGAGCGCGCGGATCACCGCCAGCAGTTCCATCCGGTTGTTGGTCGTGTGGGGCTCTCCCCCGAACAGTTCCTTCTCGTGGTTGCCCCGGCGCAGCAGCGCCCCCCAGCCGCCCGCGCCGGGATTGCCCTTGCAGGCACCGTCCGTGTAGATGTCGATCGGCTGGTCATTGTCGACCGGTCCGTCTTCGCGGGTTGCCGGCGAGGCCGGCGCTGTCGTCTGCATGGTTCTCAGGCTTTCGATGTCTGTTCAGGATCGCGGCAAGGCGTGCGTGCGGCCACTGAATCGGGTTGCCGGACGCGACGGGGCACCACCGCCAGTGCGGGCTTCATGCGCCGCCGCTCGGACCAGCGTGGCTGGATGACCCGCATGCCGACCACGCGCTTGATCGCCTGCAGGAAGTACACGCCGCCGGCAAACGGCCACCAGCGGTTGCCCGCGGCCTCCAGGAAGCCGCAACGGCGCAGCCACTTCTGCTGCGCGAACGGCGGTGCATAGCAGGCCATCCGGCCCGCGGTCACTTCGAAACCGAGCAGCGTCAGCCAGTCCTTGAGCTGCAGCAGGCTGATGTATTCGCCCTGCCAGGGGAACTCTCCGCCGCCACCGGCCAGCGTGCGGCGGATGCCCCAGAGGCTCCACGGATTCAGCCCGGCGATCAGCAGGTGGCCGTCGGGCATCAGCACGCGCTCGACCTCGCGCAGGATCTGGTGCGGGTGCAGGCTGAACTCGAGCACATGGGGAAGCACGACCAGGTCGACCACGTTCGGGGCGATCGGCAGCGCGGTGTAGTCGGTGCGCAGGTCGGCCGGCGCGATCGGGGCCGCACGCGCGCGCAGCGTCATGCGGCTGGCACGCAGCAGGTCGACCTGCGGCAGGCCGACCTGGACGGCGTTGTAGCCGAACAGGTCGACCACGGCCGCGTCGAAGAAGCGCTGTTCCTGTTCGACCAGGTAGCTGCCCAGCGGCGTGGCGAGCCAGTCAGCATTCGGTGCGCCCGGTGCCGCCGGCTCTGCGTTTAACATCTCCACCCTGCGTCTCCATCCGTTCGACACGAACCGCCAACCAAACCCCGGAGCCCTGCCATGACCGCCTCGCCCGCCGCGCGCCCCCCCGTCCCGACGACCCTTCCGGACGGGGTCACGATCGAGCCGATCGATGCGTTCAAGGATAACTACATTTGGTGCATCCGCGCGGGCAGCCGCGCAGTGGTGGTCGATCCTGGCGAATCCGCGCCGGTGCTGGCAGCACTGGAGCGCAGCGGATCGTCCCTGGTCGGCATCCTGCTGACACACCACCATGCCGACCACATCGGCGGCGTGGCCGAACTGGTCCGCATGCTCGGGCAGGTGCCGGTCTGGGGCCCGGCCGATCCGCGCATCACGGAAGCGACCGTGCGCGTGCACGATGGCGACCGGGTGGTCCTCGACGGGCTCGGTGCCGGCAGCCTGATGCTCGACGTGATCGAAGTCCCGGGCCATACGTCCAGTCATGTCGCCTTCCACGGCCACGGCCTGCTGTTCTCCGGCGACACGCTGTTCTCGGTGGGCTGCGGACGCATGTTCGAAGGCACGCCGCCGCAGATGTCGGCCTCGCTCGAACGGCTCGCTGCCCTGCCCGGCGACACACGGGTGTTCTGCGGCCACGAGTACACCGCGGCGAACATCGCCTTCGCACGCGCGGTCGAGCCGGGCAATGCGGCGATCGACGCATGGGCGGTGGAAGTCGAGCGGCTTCGGGCCGCCGGCAGGCCGTCGCTGCCGTCCCGGATCGACACCGAACGCGCGACCAACCCGTTCCTGCGCTGCGCCGAGGCGGCGGTCGCGCGCAGCGCCGCGGCGCATGCGGGACGACCGCTGGCAGACCGGGTCGAGGTGTTCGCCGAACTGCGTGCCTGGAAAAACACGTTCTGAGCGGCTGGCGCGCCCGGACACTGCTTCACACCCAGGTCGTGCTTGTCAACATACTTCATGCAAATCAGGCAGATAGGAATCAACGCGCAGGGACTTCCGCTTGACGCGACCGCCCGTCGCGACTAAGCTGGATGTTCCTTTTTCATGTCCGGCCGTGTGCGATATTGCACTCCGAAGCGCAAAGCCCCGATGACGCGATGACCTGACATCGCAGCCCGGTGGCCATGCGCCGTCGCGCCGCCGGATGGCAATGATCGATGGCTGTTCCGCACCCCCCGACTTCACTGCCCGCGCGCCTGCCGTCCTCCCGCAGAACCGCCGGCAGCCCCGTCCGCAGCAGTACCCTCCGCAGCAACGCGCTTCACGGCATCGCAGCGGCACTGGCCTTCGCGTTCTCCACCGCATGCGGTGCCGAGGAGCCTTCGGAGCCTTCGAGCGGGCGCGTGGAGCTGATCCAGCCGGCCCTCGCGGGCGATGCGCCAGACCTGTCGGCCCTCGGCAGCAGCAGCGACGGGGGTGGTGCAGGACTGGCCCCGGCGAAGGTCACCGAGATGAACCTGGTGCCGGCCGCGGATCTGACCCAGCCACCGGCCAGTCTCTGGACGCGGCTGCGGAACGGCTTCGGCATGCCCGACCTGGTGCACCCGGCCGTGCGCCAGGAAGAAGATTTCTACGCAAACCGGCCCGACCACCTGCGCCGGGTGGTGGAGCGCAGCCGCCGCTACCTGTTCCACATCGTCGAGGTCGTGGAACGCCGCGGCATGCCGGCCGAACTCGCGCTGCTCCCGATCATCGAGAGCGCGTTCAACCCGGTGGCGGTGTCGTCGGCGCGGGCCGCCGGCATGTGGCAGTTCATCCCGTCGACCGGCCTGAACTTCGGGCTGCGCCAGAACGCCTGGCTCGACGGCCGCCGCGACATCCTGCTGTCCACGGAAGCGGCGCTCGACTACCTCCAGAAGCTGTACGACATGTTCGGCAGCTGGGACCTCGCGCTCGCGGCCTACAACTGCGGCGAGGGCTGCGTGCAGCGGGCGATCGCGCGCAATGCGCTGCGTGGCGACCGGGTCGACTTCAGCAGCCTCCAGCTCCCGGCCGAGACGCGGGCCTACGTGCCCAAGCTGCAGGCGGTGAAGAACATCATCGCCAACCCGCAGCAGTTCAACATGACGCTGGCCGACGTGCCGAACGAGCCCTATTTCGGCACCGTGCAGGTCGACCAGCACATGGACGTCAAGGTCGCCGCGAAACTCGCCGGCATGACGGTCGAGGAATTCGTGGCCCTGAACCCGGCCCACAACCGGTCGGTGATCAACGTCAACAAGCTGCCGACCCTGCTGCTGCCGCTCGACCGGATGAACCAGTTCGCCGCCGGCTTGCGCGACCTCGGCGACCGCGCGCTGGCATCGATCCGCATCTACACGCCGCGCGCCGGCGAACCGCTGGAACAGATCGCGAAACGGAACGGCGTCACCCTCGCGGCGCTCCGGCGGGCGAACGACATCCCGCCGAAGGCGCGTGCGGCGGCGGGCGATGTCGACCTGCTGATCCCGACCGGCGCAGCGGCGCAGTACCAGGAACCGGTGGCGCGCACCGCCACCCAGGGGCGCCGGGTGCCGGTGGCCGCCGCATCCGCTCCCGGCACCCGCCAGCGGATGCGCCCGGTTGCCGCGTCGACCCGCGCACCCGCCGCCTCTGCCGCCCGCAAGGCGGCGGAGCCGAAGCGCACGGCCACGGCCGCACCACGCAAGGCCACGCAACCCACGCCCCCCACGCGGCCCACCGTGGTGGCCGCCGGGAAGAACCCGCAGCGCTGACTTTGCAGGGGTGACTTTCTTCCGCTACCGGTTTTCCGGCAGGGGCGAGTGAAGGTGGCAGGCGACGGCCTGTCCGCCAGGCAGTGCGACGACGTCGGGATAGCGCTGCGTGCAGACGGCCATCGCCTGCGGGCAGCGCAGTCGGAAGTGGCAGCCGGCCGGCGGATCCACCGGCGACGGCGGATCGCCGGACAGCGTCTCGCCCGGGGCACGGCTGCCGCGGTCGATGCGCGGCACCGCGGCCAGCAGCGCCCGCGTGTACGGATGGGCCGGCGTGGACAGCACCGAGCGCACCGGGCCGCGTTCGACGATGCGGCCGAGGTACATCACCGCGATGTCGTCGGCGATCACCTCCACCACGCCTAGGTTGTGCGTGATGAACAGGTAGGACAGCTGCATCTGCTGCTGCAGGCTGCGCAGCAGGTTGAGTATCTGCGCCTGCACCGACACGTCGAGCGCGCTGGTCGGTTCGTCGCACACCACCAGCTGGGGCTCTACCGACAGCGCACGCGCGATCGCCACCCGCTGCCGCTGGCCCCCCGAGAACTGATGCGGGAAACGCAGGCGCGAGCTGGCTGGAAGGCCGACCTGCTCCAGCAGCTGCAGGATGCGCCGCGCGCGATCGGCCGCGCTCCATTCCGGGCGCAGCGACCGCATCCCTTCGTCCAGGGCATCGCCGATGCGGATGCGCGGGTTGAGCGACGCGTACGGATCCTGGAACACGATCTGCATCCGCGCCCGCAATGGACGCAGGCGGGCGCGCCCGAGGCCGCGCAGGTCCTGTCCATCGAACGAAAGGGTGCCTGCGGTCGGTTCGACCAGCCGCAGCAGCGCCTTGCCGACCGTGGTCTTGCCGCAGCCCGACTCACCCACCAGCGCCAGCGTGCGCCCCGGCGACAGTTCCAGGGACACGCCGTCGACCGCACGCACCGACCCGCGCGCACGCCGCAGCAACCCGCCACGCAGCGGAAAGTGGACCGCCAGGTCGCGGGCGACCAGCAGCGGCCGCGCGGCGCCTTCCGGCGCGAGCCGGGCGCCGGACCCGCTGCCGTGCGCCGTGCCATGGTCCGTGCGGGCATCCGGTCGTTCGGCGGCGCTCCCGGGCTTCACGGCTGCCTGCCGTAGCATCGGCGCGGACGGCGTGGCCCTGCCGGCCTCGTGCAGGAAGCAGCGTACCTGCCGTCCATCGGCCAGTTGCACCAGGGGCGGTGCAGTCGCGCGACAGGGCTCGAACGCGTGGTCGCAGCGTTCGGCAAACCGGCAACCGGTGAATCCCGCATCGAGCGCGGGCACGCTGCCGCGGATCACCGCGAGCGGCGCATCGCGGCGGCCGCGCTCGGGCAGCGAATCGAACAGCTTGCGCGAGTAGGGATGCGCCGGCCCCTGCAGGAACGTGCCGACCGGGGCCACTTCGACGATCTCGCCGGCATACATCACCGCGACCCGCTGCGCGGTTTCCGCGACCACGCCCAGGTCATGGGTGATCAGCAGCATCGCCATGCCGCGGCTGCGCTGCAGCCCGCGCAGCACGTCGAGCACCTGCGCCTGTATCGTCACGTCGAGCGCGGTGGTCGGCTCGTCGCCGATCAGGAGATCCGGATCGCAGGCCAGGGCAAGGGCGATCATCACCCGCTGGCGCATGCCACCCGAGAGCTGGAACGGATACTCGTCCATCCGGCGCGCGGCATCGGGGATGCCCACGGCCTGAAGCAGCTCCAGCGCGCGCGCGCGGGTGGCTGCAGCGCCCATGCGGCGATGCCGGTGCAAGGCCTCTTCCACCTGCGCGCCGATGCGCATCACCGGGTTGAGCGACAGCATCGGTTCCTGGAAGATCATGCCGATGCGCGCACCGCGTACCTCGCGCATCGCCTTCTCCGGCAGGTCGAGCAGGTCGGTGCCTTCCAGCCGCACCGCGCCGGCCACCACCTCCGCGGCATCGGGCAACAGCCGGGTCACCGACAGCGCGGTCATCGACTTGCCGCAGCCGGACTCGCCGAGCAGCGCAAGCGTCTCCCCGCGTTCCAGCACGAGCCCGACGGCATCGACCGCACGCACGATCGCGTCGCCGCCGTCGACCCAGGTGCGCAGCCCTTCGACCTCGAGCAGCGGCGCCTTCGGCAGGTCGTTCATGCGCCTTCCCCCTGCCGGCCGGCCAGCCGGGCCGGGCCGATTCGGAAGCCGGTGCGGCGCACCGCGGAGCGTGGATCGAATGCATCGCGCACCGCATCGGCGAACAGGTTCGCGGCGAGCACCAGCGCGAGCATGAAGCCGAATGCCGCAGCCAGCGACCACCAGACCATCGGCTCACGCGCCATCTCGAGGCGCGCATCGTTGATCATCGTACCGAAGCTGATCATGCTCGGGTCCACCCCGACGCCGACATAGGACAGCACCGCCTCGGCCAGCACGAGGCCGGAGAACCCCATCACCGCCGAGATCAGCACGATGTGCAGCATGTTGGGCGCCAGGTGGCGCACGATGATCCGCCAGTGCGACACGCCGAAGGCATGGGCCGCCTGGACGTACTCCAGTTCGCGCAGCTTCAATGCCTCGCCGCGCAGCAGCCGGCACAGCCCGGTCCAGTTCGCGAGGCCGAGGATCACGCACAGCATCAGCAGCCGGAAATCGGCACGCTGCGCGGAGGTCTCGAACAGTCCCGGACGCGTCTCCATGTAGACCTGGATCAGCAGCACGCCGGCGGCGATCAGCAGCACCGACGGGATCGATTCGATCGTGGTGTAGACATACTGGATCAGGTCGTCCACCCATCCCTTGAAATAGCCGGCGGCGATGCCCAGCAGCACCGCGAACGGCATCAGCACCAGCGTGGTCAGCGTGCCGATCACCAGGCTGGTGCGGATGCTCTTCAGCGACAGGTAGAGCACGCCCTGCCCGATCTTGGAGGTGCCGAGCACGTGGTAGTGCATCGACAGCAGCACCACTGGCGCCACGACGATGAACAGCACCGACACGGTGAGCAGGAAGGCGCGCCAATGGACGGCCGGACGCGTGCCGCCGGTGCCGTGCCAGACGCTCGCCAGCGTGGCCCCGAAGCCGGCACGGCGCGACCGGGCGATCGCCGCGACCCAGCCGGCGCAGAACAGCGCAGCGGCCAGCAGGCCGCCCGCCGTGCGCTGCGCGACGTCGGTCGCCCATTCGGCATCCGGGTCGCGCAGATGGGCGCCCCCATGGCGCAGCCTCGGAAACTCCCTCACCTGGCTGCCGTCGGGCCGCTGCACGGTCTCCTTCTGGAAGGCGACCACCGCCAGCGGCGCGGAGTAGGTCCGCTCGCGCCGTTCGCGCAGCGGCGCGACGAGCAGGTCGAGCACGCTCAGCACGTCGACCGAGTACGCGGCCTTGCCGCCTTCGCCGGGCTTGTCCAGCGCCGGCCGGAAGTGCAGCGAATCGAGCAGGCCGATCGCGACGAACACGGCGAGCACGACCGCCGAAGCCATGCCGATGCCGTTCGATGCGACCCGGCTCCAGCCCTGGCGCAGGGTCTCGCTGCGCGAGCAGGTCCAGGCGAACACGCACAGTGCGCCGACCAGCAGGAAGACGAGCGCATCGGTCCACAGCAGGACCGGCATGAATCCGTTGCCGCCGCTCATGTGAAACGCACCCGCGGATCGACCCACGCATACGACAGGTCGGTGAGGACGAGGCCCGCGATGTAGAGCACGGAGCCGAGGAACACCATCGCGCGCACCACCGCGAAGTCCTGCGCGTTGATCGCGTCGATCGTGTAGCTGCCCAGCCCGGGGATGCCGAAGAACGACTCGAACAGCAGGCTGCCGAGGAACAGCGACGGGATGACCACCACCACGCCGGTGAGGATCGGGATCATCGCGTTGCGCAGCACATGGCCGAACAGCACGCGCATCTCGGACAGGCCCTTCGCGCGCGCGGTGCGCACATACTCGCGGCCCATCTCGTCGAGGAAGATCGTGCGGTACCAGCGGGTGCTCGCGCCCAGCCCGGCGACGACGCCGATCACCACCGGCAGCAGCAGGAACGGCACCATCGCCATGCCGTCGGCGAAGCCGGAGATCGGTGCCAGCCGCCAAGCCTTGCTCACCAGGTACTGGCCGCCGATGATGTAGAACATCGCGGACACCGACATCAGGACCACGCAGGCGACGACCCCGGCCAGGTCGAGCGCGGTCTGCCGGAAGAACACCAGCAGGAGCGCGGCGCAGAGGTAGGCGAACAGGCCGAGCACGAACACCGGCAGTGCGATCGCCAGGCTCGGTCCCATGCGTTCGCGGATCTCGCGCCCGATGTCGCGGCCGTCGTCCGAGGAGCCGAAGTCGAACACGAACAGGCGCACCGACTTGTCGAAGAAGATGGTGTCGGTGAAGCGCGCCCCGCCATGCGCCGCCGCGTTCACGAACAGCGGCTTGTCGTAGCCGCGCTCGCGCTTCCAGTCCTCGATCGCCTCCGGCGTCACGCGCTTGACGCCCAACTGCATTCGCGCCATGTCGTCGGGCGTGTTGACCATGAAGAAGAGGGCGAAGGTGAGCAGGTTGACGCCGATCAGGATCGGGATCGCGTAGAGCAGCCGGCGCAGCAGGTAGGCGGTCATCGGCCCTGCCCCGCCCCGTCCGGGTCGTGCGCAGCGCCAGCCGCGGCGTCGAGCCGCCCCAGGCGACGCTCACGCCGCCGGTAGCCCGCCCATGCGGGCAGTACCAGCGCCGCGAGGGCCAGGCCCGCGACGCCGATCGGCCACACGACCGGATCGTTCCATGCCGCCTGCGCGGCTGCGCGCGCGGCGCCATCGACCCGGTGGTACTTCAGTTCGTTCTGCGCCATCGAATTCGGCTTGCTGTTGAGCAGCCAGCCATGGCGCAACGTGTAGTCGACCGGGTGCAGCCCCCATACCCAGGGCGCATCGTGGCGCAGGAGCTCGACCATGCGGTCGATCACCTGCTGGCGCGCCGGGCCATCGTCCATGCCCTTCATCTGCTCGAACAGCCGGTCGTATTCCGGGTTGGAATAGTTGGCCGAGTTGTTGCCGTCGCGGCCGACCTTGCCCTCGGGGCCGTACAGCAGGAACAGGAAGTTCTCCGGGTCGGGATAGTCCGCGTTCCAGCCGAGGAAGAACAGCTGCACGTTCCCCTGCCGCAGCTTGTCCTGGAAGCGGTTCCAGTCGGTCAGCCGCGGCACCAGCTGGATGTCGATCTTCTGCAGCTGGCGCACGTACCACTCGATGCGCGAGCGCGCGCCGGGCCCGCCCGCCGTGGTGTCGAGGTAGAGCACCAGCGGCTGGCCGGTCTTCGCATCGCGGCCGTCCGGGTAGCCCGCCTCGGCCAGCAGGCGCTTCGCCTCCGACAGCGGCTTGCGCCGCGGCTCGCCATCGACCCAGTCGTACATGTAGCGGTTGAGCCCGGCTTCACCGTCCCGGAAGCCGATGATGCCGGGCGCGATCGGCCCCTGCGCCGCGATCGCGCGGCCGTTGCGGAAGATCGAGATGAATTCTTCCTGGTCGATCGCAAGCGAGATCGCATGGCGCAGCTTGCGTGCGCGTTCGCGCTCGGCCGGCCCGGCCTTTCCGCCGGACCCCACCACCGGGTCGTTCCAGTTGAAGCCGGCGTAGAACACCGAGGTGGCCACCGACGTCTGCAGGCGTATGCCGCGTGCCGCCATCTCGTCGCTGATGCCGATGTCGCCCGTCTCGTTCATCTGCACCGCCTGGTCGAAGGCATCGGAACTGATGCCCGAACTGTCGAACCATCCCTGCAGGAACTTGTTCCAGTACGGGATCTGTTCCTTCTCGAGCGTGAACACGATGCGCGGCGCGAGCGGCAGCGACCGGCCGGCATCGTCGAGCAGGCCAGCCTCGCGGTCGCCTGGCGCGCCCTCGGACGGATACACCTCGCCGGCATAGTTCGGATTGCGCTCCAGCACCATGCGCCGGTTGGGATCGTGCTCGGCAAGCATGTACGGGCCGCTGCCCAACGGATACCAGTCGAGCGAGATGTTCTTCTTCGCCAGCCCGGGCTGCGCGTAGAAGCGGTCGGCTTCGGGCGGCATCGGCGAGAAGAACGGCATCGCCAGCCAGTAGACGAACTGTGGGTACTTTCCCTTCAGCCGGATGCGGAACGTATGGCTGTCGACCACCTGCACGCCTTCCAGCGCATGCGCCTCGAGGTCGATGTAGGCGTCTCGCGGCAGCGATTTCGCCTGTTCGCGCAGGCGCTCCGCGAGCGGCGCCAGTCCGACGATGTAGTTCGCCATCTTGCCCAGGATCGGCGACTGCAGGCGAGGATGCGCGAGCCGCTTGATCTGGTGCACGAAGTCGGCGGCGACCACCTCGCGCGTGCCGGTCGTCGGGAAGTCCTGCAGCACATGGATGCCGGCAAGCGCGTGCGCGCCGAGGTCGTGGTACAGCGGCCGCCCTGCCGCATCCATGGCGAGCGCCGGATGCGGCTGGTAGCGCAGGCCCTGGCGGATGCGCACCTCGTACTCGCTGAACGCGACCGCCGACGCCGGCGCATCGGCCGGCAGTTCGCGTCCCTGGCTGTCGAGGAAACGCGGGCGCGGCACTTCGGCCGCGGCGAACGGAGTGAGTTCGAACGGCCGCTTGAGGTAGTGGTACTGCAGCAGCGGCTGGTAGACCTGTCCCACGAAGACATAGGCATCCGACGTGTACGCGCGTGCGGGGTCGAGGTGCTTCGGGCGCGCATTGAATGCCGAATAGATTGTCTGTGCGCGGACGTCCGCGCGCGCCGGCGCGGCATCGTCCGGGTACGGGTCGTTCCAGGGGCCGCTGCAGCCCGCGAGCCATCCGGCCAGCACCACGCAGGCGAGCACCGTCGCCACCGACCGCCCGTTGATCCAGGGCAGGACGGATCTCGGAACGGTGCATCGCGCGGCGACGGCTCGGGAGGCTGGCATCTCGTCCTCAGTGTAGCGAAAACGCCTGCCAGCCGGTCAAGCAATTCCCGCGCCGGAGCCCGGCGCTATACTCCGCGCACATTCACTTCGCACGGGACACTCGATGGGCTTTCTTTCAGGCAGGCGGATCCTGATCACCGGCATGCTCAGCAACCGGTCGATCGCCTACGGCATCGCCAAGGCATGCGCGCGCGAAGGTGCGGAACTCGCGTTCACCTACCAGGGCGAAGGCGTGAAGGATCGCGTCGGCACGCTGGCGGCGGAGTTCGGCTGCGAGCGGGTGTATCCGTGCGACGTCGCCAGCGATGCCGACATCGAGCGCCTGTTCGCCGACCTCGGGGTCGCCTGGGACCGGCTGGACGCACTGGTGCATGCGATCGCCTTCGCGCCACGCGAAGCGCTGGCAGGCGACCTGCTGGACGGACTCGACCGTGAAGGCTTCCGGATCGCGCACGAGATCAGCTCCTACAGCTTCGCGGCGCTGGCCAAGGCCGCGCGGCCGATGATGGCCGGCGGCGGCTCGCTGCTGACCCTGTCCTACCTCGGTGCAGAACGGGTGATCCCCCACTACAACGTGATGGGCCTCGCCAAGGCGAGCCTTGAAGCGAACGTGCGCTACCTGGCGGCGAACCTCGGCCCCCAGGGCATCCGGGTCAACGGCATCTCGGCAGGCCCGATCAAGACGCTGGCGGCAGCCGGCATCGGCGGCTTCGGCCGCATCCTCAAGTTCGTCGAGGAAAACGCGCCGCTGCGCCGCAATGTGTCGACCGAAGACGTCGGCAATGCCAGCGCCTTCCTGCTGTCGGACCTCGCGGCAGGCATCACCGGCGAGATCATGTACGTGGATGCCGGCTTCAACGTGATCGGCGCTGGCATCCCCGGCTAGGCTGGGTACCGTCCCCACGGGGACGGGCACCGCGGCCCCCTACTGCGGCCGTTCGGTCGCAGCCGATGTCAGCGTGACCTTCGCACCCGCCCGCAGCGATGCGATGTACGCGCTGACCTGCTCCTGGGCGGCGAGCTGATAGGCCTGCCGCACGAACCCTGCGCGCGCGTTCGGATCGATGCCGCGCGACTCGACCACGCGCGACACCCGCAACAGCAGGTAACCGCCGCCCGGCTGCTCGACGCCGACATAGGCGGGCAGCTTCGACGTGTCCGCGCGGAACAGCTGGCGCACGGCAGCCTCGGGCAGCGACCCGGGCTGCTGGCGGTTCACCACCTGCGGCGCCGACCATCCCGGACCGGCTTCCTTGCCGGCACGCAGTTCGGCCAGCCGCTTGCGTCCGGCATCGATGGCGAGCTCGGACGCGCGCTGGAAGCGCAGGCGCTTCTCGAGGGCCTCCGAAATCTCGGCCAGCGGCCGCAGGCCGGCCGGCTTGTTCTCGACCACGCGGGCAGCCATCAGCACGCCGGGCGCCACCTCGATCGCCGCCGTGTTCCGCTTGTCGCGCAGCACGTCCTCGGCGAACACCGCGGCCAGCAGCCGTTCATTCGAGCCCTTCGGCACGTCGCCACCCCGCCGGCTGAACCAGCCGCTGACCTGCACCGGCTGCCCCAGGAGATCGGAGGCCGGTTTCAGGGACTCGGATTGTTCGAACACGGTGTTGGTGAACGTATCGGCGAGTTCGGCGAAGCGGCGTGACGCACGCGACCGGCGGAGTTCTTCCTCGACCTTCGCGCGCACCTGCTCGAACGTCGGCCCGGCATCGCCGCGTACTGCGTTCAGGCGGATGACATGGAAGCCCGCCTCGCTCTCGACAGGCCCCGCGATCTCGCCTGGCTTCATCGCGAACACCGCCTGGTCGAACGCCTTGACCATCGTGCCTCGGGCGAAGAAGCCGAGATCGCCCCCCTGTGCCGCGGAACCCGGATCTTCCGATTGCTTGCGCGCGACATCGGCGAACGTCTGGGGAGCCTTCCTGACCTGGTCGGCGATCGCCGCGGCACGTTCGCGCGCCGCGGCTTTCGTCTTCTCGTCGGCACCGGGCGCGACCCGGACCAGGATATGG
>LNFM01006819.1_pt1 | contig 18469 bp, 17 predicted proteins | sample 596031 | NCBI WGS metagenome assembly LNFM01 (sample SAMN04254537, study PRJNA301005) | activated carbon metagenome | isolation source: dual media filters at the Ann Arbor, Michigan drinking water treatment plant | place: USA: Ann Arbor | reverse complement strand
GCTACACGCGCCACCACGTCAACATCACGATGACGCAGGCCAAGGCGGTGAGCAACTACACCAACAGCATCCTGGCCAACATGGAAGCCACCGAAGAGGGCTATGACGAGGCGATGCTGCTCGACGCCTCGGGCTTCGTCAGCGAAGGCGCCGGCGAGAACCTCTTCATCATCAAGAAGGGCGTGGTCTACACGCCCGACCTGTCGGCCGGGGCGCTGAACGGCATCACGCGCGACACCATCTTCTCCATCTGCCAGGACCTGGGTCTGAAGGTGGTCGAGAAGCGCATCACGCGCGACGAGGTCTACATCTGCGACGAGGCCTTCTTCACCGGCACCGCGGCCGAAGTGACGCCGATCCGCGAGCTCGACCGCATCGAGCTCGGCGCCGGCTCGCGCGGCCCCATCACCGAAAAGATCCAGGCCGCCTTCTTCGACATCGTCGGCGGTCGCAACCCGAAGTACGCCGAGTGGCTCACCAAGGTATGAAGAACGACGCCGCTCACGCCCCGAAGGCGGTGGTCGAGCTCGCCGCGGCCGACCTGACCGGTCCGGGCGTCGTCTTCTGCCCGAACCCGAAGATGCCCCTGTGGAGCAACCATCCGCGCGTCTTCATCGACGTGGCCACCACCGGCGAGGGGCGCTGCCCCTATTGCGGCACGCTGTACCGCCTGAAGTCCGGCGAAAAGCTCCACCCGGCACACTGACGTGACCGACGCCGCGTCGCCGCAGGGGCTTCGCGAAGACTTGCTGGCGATGGCGCGCGACGCGCTGCTCGACCAGGTGAACCGCGGCGACACCCGGCATGCCCTGCGCGAGCTGGTGTCGCGGCTGTCGCGCCGCTGGGGCGCACCGTGCTCGCTGGCCGTCGTCGGCGCCCAGGGTGCCCTGCGCTGGCACTGCGGTCCGCAAGGCGATCTGCCCGGGCTGGTGCAGGCCGGCTCGCAGGGCGAGCAACCCGAGCTGGCGCGCACCCTGCCGCTCGCCGAACCCGAAGGCCCGGCCGGCGTGCTGACGGCCATCCCGCTGTGGCGGCTGCAGCGGCGGGTCGGCGTGCTGGGCGTTCCCTGCACGGCCCAGGCCCAGGACGCCCTGGCCACCGCACGCTCGCTCGAACCGGTGCTGGCCACCTTGGCGGCCCTGGTGATGGCCGATGCCGACGTCGAGGCCCCGGCCATGCACCCGGGGCAGCCCGAGCTCATCCGCTCGGCGCTGGCGGGGGCCGGCAGCTTCGTCTGGGAATGGAACATCGACAGCGACGAGCTGGGCGACATCGACGAAGGCCTGAAGCAGCTCGGCTACGAGTCGGGCACCGAGAACAACACGCAGGAGCGCTGGAATTCGCTGATCCACCCCGACGACCTCGACGCCAACCACGAGGCCTACCTGGCGCATGCGCGCGGCGAGACCGAGGCCTACGAACACACCTACCGCGTGAAGGCGCGCGACGGCAGCTGGCGCTGGTACGTGGAACGCGGCCGCATCGTCGAGCGCCACGCCGACGGCCGGCCGCGCCGCATGACGGGCACGCAGACCGACATCACGGCGCGCCGCGAGATGGAAACCGCCGTGGCGCAGGCCACCGAGCGGCTGGAGCGCATCGCCCGCCACATCCCGGGCGTGCTGTACAAGTTCGTGATGCGCCCCGACGGCCGCACCGGCTTCGACTACGCCAGCGACCGCATCCACGAGGTCTTCGGTGTCGGTCCCGACACGGCCACCGGCCGCTTCGCCAACGTGTTCGGCCTGGTGGAGCCCGACGATCGCCAGCGCGTGGCCGAGACCGTCATGCAATCGGCCCGCACACTGACCGAGTGGCAGCAGGAGTTCAGGGTGCGCCGTGCCGACGGCGAGGTGCGCTGGTTCAGCGCCAGCTCCACGCCGCTGCGCGAGAGCGACGGCTCCACCGTGTGGTACGGCTACATGCACGACGTCACCGGCCAGCACGAACTGGCCCAGGCGCAGCAGCAGGCCGTCGTGGCGGCCGCGGCCAACCGCGCCAAGACCGAGTTCCTGTCACGCATGAGCCACGAGCTGCGCACGCCGCTGAACGCCGTGCTCGGCTTCACGCAGCTGATGGAGATCGACCGTGCCGAGCCACCCACCGAGGGACAGGCGCGCCGGCTGAAGCTGATCCGCGAGGCGGGGGATCATCTGCTGCGCATGATCAGCGACCTGCTCGACCTCACGCGCATCGAGGAGGGCGGCATGTCGCTGACGATGGAAGCCGTGCCGGTGCGCGCGCTGCTGGCGCACGCGATCGGCCTGCTGCAGCCTGCGGCCGATGCGGCGCAGGTCGTCGTCGGCGTGTTGCCCGGCCCCGAGCTGAGCGTGATGGCCGACCGCACCCGGTTGCAGCAGGTGCTGATGAACCTGCTGTCCAACGCCATCAAGTACAACCGGCTGGGCGGACGCGTGGAGGCCGAGGTGGCGAGCCTGCCCGACGGCCTCGTGGCGTTGCACGTGCGCGACACCGGACTGGGCATCGAGCAGGACATCCTGCCGCGGCTGTTCGAGCCCTTCTTCCGTGGGGCCCAGGCGCAGGGCAAGATCGAGGGCACGGGCATCGGGCTGAGCCTGACGCGCTCCCTGGTGCAGCTGATGAACGGCCGCATCGATGTCAGCAGCGAACCGGGGCTCGGTTCGGTCTTCAGCGTCATCCTGCCCGGTGCCACGCCACCGGGCACCCGCCCTGACGAGGACACCCCCTGATGCGCAATCAACCTCCCGCCGCCGTGCTGCTGGCCTCTCCAGACGACGTCGAGGCACAGTTCTACGAGGCCCTGCAGAACGGCGACCTGGCGCGGCTGATGGCCGTCTGGGCCGACGACGACGAGATCGTCTGCGTGCATCCGGGGGGGCCGCGCGTCATCGGCGCCGCGGCGATCAGCGCCACCTTCGAGGCCATCTTCGCCAGCGGCGGCATCCCGGTGGTGCCGGAGCAGCTGCACCGGCTGCACACCGTCGGCGCCGCCGTGCACCACCTGGCCGAACGCATCACCGTGCAGGGCGACCAGGCGCCCCAGGTGGCCTGGGTGCTGGCCACCAACGTCTACCTGAAGACGGCGCAGGGCTGGCGCATGGTGGCCCACCACGCCAGCCCGGGCAGCGCACAGGAGACCTCGGCGGTCGCCGAACCCACCGGAACGCTGCACTGATGCGCGACTACCTGGCCCCGGGCTGGCTGCCCGGGGGCAACCTGCAGACCATCTGGCCGGCCCTCTTCGCGGCAAAACCCCGTCCGATCGACCAGGCCTTCCAGCGCGAGCGCTGGGACACGCCGGACGGCGACTTCATCGATGTCGACCTGGTGCCCGGCCGGCCCGGGCAGCCGATGCTGGTGCTGTTCCACGGCCTGGAGGGCAGCTCGGCCAGCCACTACGCGCTGGCTTTCGCCGAAGAAGCGCGCGAGCGCGGCTGGGCCTACGCCGTGCCGCATTTCCGGGGCTGCTCGGGCGAGCTGAACCGGGGGCCACGGGCCTACCACTCCGGCGACTTCGAGGAGATCGGCTGGATCCTGCAGCGGCTGGCGCTGCGCCATGGCGCCCCGGTGCTGGCGGTGGGCGTTTCCCTGGGGGGCAACGCCCTGTTGCGCTGGGCCGAGGAAGCCGGCGACACGGCCTCGGGCACCGCGCGCGCCGTGGCGACGGTCTCGGCGCCGCTGGACCTGGCCGCCGCGGGCCGGGCCATCGAGCAGGGCTTCAACCGCGTGTCGTACTCGCGCATGTTCCTGCGCAGCATGAAGCCCAAGGCGCTGGCCAAGTGGGCGCAGCACCCGGGCCTGTTCGACCGCCAGCGGGTCATGGACGCACGCACCCTCTACGAGTTCGACGACGTCTTCACCGCGCCCCTGCACGGCTTTGCCGGCACCGACGACTACTGGGCGCGCGCGTCGGCCAAGCCGCACCTGCACCGCATCAGGATCCCCGCCCTGGTGCTCAATGCCCTCAACGACCCCTTCGTGCCGGCCGCCTCGCTGCCCGGGCCGCAGGCGGCCGGCCCGCACGTCACCCTGTGGCAGCCGGCCCATGGCGGGCACGTGGGCTTTCCCGGCGGGCGCTTCCCCGGCCACGTGCAGACGCTGCCCCAGCGGGTGGCCGGCTGGCTGGCCCAGGGGCTGTGACGCGGGCAGGCCGGGCCGATGCCCTGCCGCCGACGGGCTGTGCGCGACTGCAGTAAGGTCTGGCCATGGACGAGATCGTCAAGGCCGCGCTGCGCAAGTGGCCCAACGTACCCCACTGCCACGGCTGGCTGGCTCTGGACGCGCGGGGCGACTGGTATATGCGCGACGACCGCGTGCAGGCGGCCGGACCGTTCCCCCTGGTGAAGGGCAGCCGCATCCAGCACGCCAAGCTGCTGGAGTTCATCGGCCGCAACTACGCCAGCGACGAGAACGGCTGCTGGTTCTTCCAGAACGGGCCGCAGCGCGTGTACGTGCAGCTCGAGGCCGCACCCTGGGTCTGGCGGGTGAGCGTGCAGCAGCCCGCTGGCGGGGCGGCGACCTGGACGCTGGCTTCGCACACCGGCCGCGAGGCCGTGCTGCGTGGCAGCTGGCTCTGCGAGGCCGGCCGGCTGTTCCTGGACACCGACCTGGGCCTGGGCATCGTGCACACGCTGGACATGGACATCGCGGCCGATGCCGTCGAAGCGGGCCACTTCGTGCCGCAGGAACTGGCGTTCGCCGAGATGCCGGCGCGCTTCGGTTTCGTGCTGATGCCGCAATCGCAGACGCAGCCGCAGCTGGTGCCGGCAACGCCGCGCCCGGAGCGGGCGCACTGAAAGCGTCAAGCCGCCGGCGCCGTGCGCCGGCGCCGGATCACTTCGGCGCGCTGGCGGCGGCCGCGCCCGAGGCCGCAGCGGCCGGGGCCTTGGGCTCTTCGAGCTTGCCGCCACTCTGGTTGGCCAGGAACACCACCGCGCGCGCGATCTCGTAGTCGGAGTACTCGCCGCCGCCTTGCGCGGACATCGCGCCCTTGCCCTTCAGGGCCGAGTTCAGCAGGGTGTCGTAGCCGGTCTTGAGGCGGGGAGCCCAGGCGGCTGCGTCGCCGGTCTTGGGAGCGCCGGCAGCGCCGATCGAGTGGCAGGCGGTGCAGACGGCCTTGTAGACCTCTTCGCCACTGCGCACCACCACCGGGCCCGAGGCGTCACGCACCTCGACCTTGCCCACCGGCTGCAGGCGGCGTGCCACCGCTTCGGCGCCCAGCCCGTCGCTGCCCGCGGCCGGCTTGTTGCCGAAGGCCACGTAGTTCACCAGCAGGATGATGATGACGATGGGAATGACGAACGATGCGACGACAGTCCAGATCAGCTGCTGGGGCGTCTTGATGGGCCCTTCGTGCGGACCCTCGTCGGCGTGGCCCCCACCGGTGCTGCCGGCGCTGTCTTTTCCGTGCGAATCGCTCATGGTGTCCTCGTTGATCGGCTGGGCAGGCCGCCAAGCCGTGCACAACCTCGGAATTATAGCGAGGGGGCCGTCGCCGCTTCGCCGAGATCAAGCGCACGCGGGGCAGACAGGGGGCCGGCGCTACAATGCCGGCCAGGCGTGCGACCGTGGTGAAGTGGATATCATGCGGCCCTCCGAAGGCCACGTCGCAAGTTCGATTCTTGCCGGTCGCGCCACTTGCGGTTGAGCTGCGGCTCCCGCGAACCTGATCGGCTGTCCTCAGTCGCCGACAGCCCCCACCGACACCCCCTTGCGTCCTCTGGAGCTCTTCGCCTGTTTGGCCACGACGGAGGCGGTCCTCATGTAGTGCGCTTCCAGTGCGTGCAGGGCATCGTCTGTACGTCCTTCGATCACGGCCTCGAAGATGGCCACGTGCTCGGCGTGCTCGTCGCGCACGGTGAAGGCCTTGCCCGCGGCCACCTGGCGGAAACGGTAGGACTCCTCCGCCAAGGTGGCACAGAACGACCGCAGCCAACGCGAGGGGCAGCGAGACAGCAGCGCCCGATGGAAGTCACGGTGCAGGCTCTCCCACGCCGGGTTCGCCACGTAGCTCTCGGCGGACAGCGAGCGCGGCGTGCGGGACAGGCGGTGCACCAGCAGGACCAGTTCGTCCTCCATGGCGGGGTCGCGGCGCTCGATGGACTGCCGCAGGGCCAGCCCTTCCAGCTGCACGCGGTTCTGGGTGAGGATGGGCAGTTCATCCCAGTGCAGCGGGGCCACACTGAAGCCGCGCAGGTCGTTGCGGTCCACCAGTCCCTCGGCCGACAGGCGGCTGAGCGCCTCGCGCAGGGGGCTGGCTCCCACACCGTACCGCGTGCACATGGCTTCCACGCGCAACTTGCTGCCGGGCTCGAGCACGCCGTGCGAGATGTCCGAGCGCAGGAGTTCATAGACGGCACTGGCCCGCGTCGTCGACGCAACGCCACGGGGGGACACTTCGGAGAGCGCGGCCTTTCTCGCCATGGCGGGAATGGTACCTGCGTGCACCCGGGCCCCCGATCGACAATCGACAAGTACTTGGAGATCTTCCGACAGTCGATTAAAAGCCGTTGGCGGGAAGTCGTGGCGGCCCACGGCGTGAGATGACTTCGGGCTCGCCGCTACACCGTCCCAACACCAGGAGACCAGACCATGCAACGACGTCCCTTGCTCCAGGCTGCGGTGGCTGCCTGCTCGTACGGCCTGACGGCGCCACTGCGGGCACAGGACTACCCTTCGCGGCCGGTCCGCCTGGTGGTGCCGTTCCCTCCCGGGGGACCGACGGACAGCTTTGCGCGCATCTACGCCGAAGCCCTGGGCAAACAGCTGGGCCAGTCCGTGGTGGTCGAGAACAAGGCTGGCGCATCGGGCTCCCTCGGCACGCTGGAGGTCATGCGCAGCCCGGCCGACGGCTACTCGCTGCTCTTCGGCACGGCGTCCACGCACGCTCTCTACAACCTCGTGCAGAGCAAGCCTCAATACGACGCGCTGGCCGATTTCGCCTTCATCGGCGTGCTCGGCGGCGCACCCATTGTCTTTGCGGTGACGCCGCAGATGCCCAGGACCCTGAAGACCGTCGTCATCGCCGCCAGGCACAGTCCGGGCAAGTACAACTACGGCTCACCCGGCAGCGGCACCTTGATGCACGTGGCCACCGAGCGTCTCAAGCAGATCACGGGCGCCCCCATCACGCACGTGCCCTACAAGGGCGCCAGCCCGGCGCTGCAGGACCTCATGGGCGGACAGATCGAAATGACGGTCGACACGCTGGGCGGGCTGCTGCCGCACCACCAGGGAGGGCGCGTGCGCATCGTCGGCGTGGCCTCCGCGAAGCGCGTGGCCCAGGCTCCGGACGTCCCCACGGTGGCCGAATCGGCCGACCTGGCCCAGCCTTTCGAAGCCATGCTGTGGAACGTGGTGACCGCTCCGAAGAACACGCCCGAGACGGTTCAGAAGACCCTCGCCGAGGCCACCCGGCGGGCGATGAGCGATGCGGCGGTGCGAAGCAAGCTCGAGAGCCAATCGATGTTCGCCGACCTGCACATCGGTCAGGCCGCGGCAACGTCCTTCGTGAAGAGCGAGCGCACGAAGTGGCAACCCATCATCAGCAACCTCGGCAGCCTGCTCACCGGCTGACGCGCCGCCAGCAGCCACACCGACACAGGAGCCCCCACCGTCATGGCAGAACACCTTGTTCCCATCGCCAGCAGCCTGAGCCTGGCGGTGGCCAGGCGCATCTCCGACGAGGCGCTTCGCCTGCGCCATCAGCACGGCCTGCTGCCCCTCGCGGTGGCCGTGCTCGACGCCGGCGGACAGGTGGTCAGCTTTTGCCGCGAAGACGGCTGCGGCGTGCTGCGCCATGACATCGCGCACGGCAAGGCCTGGGGGGCGCTCGGCATGGGCATGTCCACGCGCCAGATACGCGACCGGCTGGCCAGCCGTCCGAGCTTCCAGGCTGCCTTGGCCGCCGCGTCCGAGGGCCGCTTCATCCCGACGCCGGGCGGCGTGCTGATCGTCGACGAGCGTGGCCAGGCGATCGGTGCGGTCGGCATCAGCGGTGACGCTTCGGACAAGGACGAGTTCTGCGCCATCGAGGCCGTTCGCGCCGCGGGTTTCAGGCCCGAGCCGCCGGCTGCCGCCGACCGCTGGAACGACGCCGGCCTGTAGCGCGCAACCGCAGGGCGTACTCACGGCACTTCGCGCACTTCATCGACGCCCCGTCCGAGGCGGGGGGCCCTAGCTCCGAAGCGTCGCCCTGGCCGAGATGGCACAGGCCGTTGGCTGGGCCCCCTTGCGCCGCACCAGACGGCCCCGATCCACCACGCCCCGTCGAAGCCCGACAGGGGTCCGCCATGCGAGGACTACCCAGGGAAAGTCCTCGGCTCCATTTTATCGATTTTCCAGACCTGAAGTGCTTTTGTCGATTATCGTGAGCGCCCAGCCCACTCTTTGGATTGCCCCATGAGCCGCTCGACGATCAATCGCTGGTGCCGGTCCGCCCTCTTGGCGGCAGTGGCCCTGGGTGCTGCTCAGCTGTGCCACGCGGCATTTCCCGACAAGCCCGTGAAGCTGGTGGTGGCGTTCCCGCCGGCCAGCGGCACCGACATCGTCGCGCGGCTGATCGCTGATCAGCTCACGGCGTCACTGGGCCAGACGGTCGTGGTCGAGAACAAGCCGGGGGCAGGCGGCAACCTGGCCACGCAGCAGGTGGTGAACTCGGCCGCCGACGGCTACACCCTGCTCATCCACAGCGTGGCGGTCTCGGTGAACCCGTCGCTGTTCACCAATGCGGGCTACGACACGCTGCGCGACCTGGCGCCGGTGGCGATGGCCGCCGTCACGCCCAACCTGATCTACGTGCACCCCGAGGTGAAGGCCACGAACCTGGCCGAGCTGCTGGCCTTGGCCAGGACCAGTCCGCTGTCCTATGCGTCCTCGGGCAACGGCACGACGACGCACCTGGGCGCCGAGTGGCTGTTCCGCTCGCTGGCCAAGGTCGACATCGCGCACGTCCCGTTTTCACCGGCGGCAGCCACCAATGCGGTGGTCAGCGGCCAGGTACCGGTGGCCAGCACCTCGATGCCGCCGGCCGTGCCCTTCGCCAAGAGCGCCAAGGTGCGCCCCATCGCCGTGATGTCGAGCAAGCGCAGCCCGGCGCTGCCCGACGTGCCCACGGTGGCCGAACTCGGCTACCCGGGCTTCGAGGCCAACACCTGGTTCGCGTTCTTCGCGCCCGCCGCCGTGCCGGCGGAGGTGCTCGACCGGTTGAATGCCGAGATCAACAAGGCGCTCACCGCCAAGGTGGTGGTCGACCGGTTCGAGACCTTGTCCCTGGAAGCGCAGCGCCTGGATCGGACGGCGATGCGCCGCTACATCGAGGGCGAGGTGGCCAAGTGGGGCAAGCTGATCAAGGACGTCGGCATCAAGATCCAATGACCGCGATGACCAGCGCGCCCGGCTGTCGCGGCGCCCTCCTCCCACCCGACCTGAAAGCTCCTCGATGAGGCTCCTCAGCTACCAATCCGCCCAAGGTGCCACCTGGGGCGTGCAGGCCGGCAGCGGCGTGGTGCCCGCCAGCCAGCTGGGCCAGGCCGTGCCCCCCACGATGCAGGGTCTGATCGAGGCCTGTGTGGCGAACCCCGGGCTGCTCCAGGCGCTCGCCGACCGTGCGGCGACACGAACCGCGGTGGCACTGACCGACATCGAACTGCTGCCCGTGCTGCCGCGCCCCGGCAAGATCATCTGCCTGGGCGTGAACTACCACGACCATGCCAAGGAAGGCGGCAACACGGTCGCGGACTACCCGGCCCTGTTCCTGCGCTGCGCCACCTCGCTGCTGGCCCACGGGGCCCCGCTGCGCGTGCCCGCCGTGTCGGGCAAGCTCGACTTCGAGGCCGAACTGGCGCTGGTGATCGGCGCGCCGGCGCGGCACGTCCCCGAGTCGCAGGCGCTGCAGCACGTCTTCGGCTACGCCTGCTTCAACGATGCCACGCTGCGCGACTACCAGCGCAAGACCACGCAGTGGACCATCGGCAAGAACTTCGACGCCACCGGCGCCTTCGGGCCCAGCCTGGTCACGGCCGACGAGCTGCCTGCGGGCTGCACCGGGCTGCACATCGAGAGCCGCCTCAACGGCCGCGTGATGCAGAGCGCCACCACCTCGGACATGGTGTTCGGCGTGGCCCGCACCATCGCCCTGCTGAGCGAGGCGATGACCCTGGAGACCGGCGACGTGGTGGTGATGGGCACGCCAGCGGGCGTGGGCTACGCGCGCACGCCGCCGGTGTGGATGAAGGCCGGCGACGTGATCGAGATCGAGATCGAGGGCGTGGGCCTGCTGTCCAACCCGGTGCAGGGCTGAAGGCGCATGAAGGACATCCGCCTGAACAACATCACGGCCGTGGCCGACGCCAGCTTCGACGGCGTGCCCGACGCGCGCCGGCGCGAGCTGATGCAGCAGCTGGTGCAGCACCTGCACGCCTATGCCAAGGCCACCGGGCTGACCCACGCCGAGTGGCGCGCCGGCCTGGCCTTCCTGCACCGCGTGGGCGACATCAGCAGCGACAGCCGCAGCGAGTTCTCGCTGCTGTCCGACGTGTTGGGGCTGAGCAGCCTGGTCGATCTGCTGGCCAGCGTGCCCGGGGTCACGCCCGGCAGCGTGCTCGGCCCCTTCCACACCGCCGGCTCACCCTGGCGCGACAACCCGGCCGACCTGGCCGCCGGCAACGCCGGCGAGGTCGTGCTGCTGCGCGGGCGCGTGCTCGACGCCGCAGGCCAGCCCCTGCCCGAAGCCACGCTCGACTTCTGGCAGAACGCCGACAACGGCCTGTACTGGCAGATGGACGACAGCCAGCCGCAGGACAACCTGCGCTGCCAGCTGCGCGTCGACGCCGATGGCGGCTTCGCCATCCGCACGATACGGCCGCGGCCCTACCAGATCCCTACCGACGGGCCGGCCTGGCACGACGTGGTCGAGCCCGCCGGCCGCAGCGCCTGGCGGCCAGCGCACTTCCACGTGATCGTGCAGGCGCCGGGGCACCGCACCCTGGTCACCGAGATCTTCGAGGCCTCGGACCCGTACCTGGACAGCGACGCCGTCTTCGGCGTCCGCGCCGAGCTGGTGAAGTCCTTCGCCGCCGACGCCGAAGCAGGCGTGCCGGTGATGGACATCGTCATCACGCTGGCCGCATTGCAGGCGTGACCCGCAGCTCCTGCCAAGGACAGCCCATGAAACACATGATCCGGACCGCGCTGATCGTGGTCGTCGCGGCAGTGCTCGCGCAGCCGTCGACCGCCCAGCCGGTACCTGCCGCAGCGGCACCCGACGAGTTCCGCGTCACCCTGCTGGGCACCGGCAGCCCGGCCCCCACGATGCGTCGCTTCGGTCCGGGCGTCCTGGTGGAGGCCGGCGGCCGCAAGCTGCTCATCGACAGCGGCCGTGGCGGCACGCAGCGCCTGCGCCAGGCCGGGCTGGCGCTGGGCCAGGTCGATGCGGTGTTCCTGACCCACCTGCACTCCGACCACGTCGTCGGCCTGCCCGACCTCTGGCTCACCGGCTGGCTGCAGGTGCCCTATGCCGCCCGCAAGGGGCCGTTCGTCGTCTACGGCCCGGCGGGCACGCAGGCGCTGATGGACGGCCTGACGCGGGCCTTCGACTGGGACATCCAGGCCCGCATCGCCGACCAGAAGCTCAGCCCGGAGGTCGTGCGCGCCCAGGTCACCGAGGTGCGCGAAGGCGTGGTGCTCGACCAGGGCGGCGTGAAGGTCACGGCCATCGAGGTCGACCACGGCGAGCTGCTGAAGCCGGCCTTCGGCTACCGCGTCGACTACGGCGGCCGCTCGGTGACGATCTCGGGCGACACGCGCTTCAGCGAGAACCTGATCAAGCACGCGGCCGGCACCGACCTCGTCATCCACCAGGTGGCCGCCGTGAAGCCGGAGCTGCTCGACAACCCGGTCTTCAAGGTGATCCTGTCGCACCACACCAAGCCCGACGAAGCCGGCGTGCTGTTCTCGCGCGTCAAGCCCCGGCTGGCCGTGTACTACCACTTCGTGCTGCTCGGCGCGATCGGGGCACCGGCCGTCACCGAGGACGAGGTGATGGAGATGACGCGCAAGACCTACGCCGGCCCGCTGCTCATCGGTGAAGACCTGATGGCCTTCAGGCTCGACCGCGACGAGGTGGTGCGGCTGCCGGCCCGGGCGCCGTAGCGCGCGAGGCGCCGGGCCCGGCCATCGAACGACAACCTGCAGGCAATCACATCAGCATGGCACGAGCAAACTCCGACTCCCACAAGGACGGCAACACGCGACGCGTCGCGATCTGGCTCGCCGCTCTTCCAGCGCTGGGTCTGTCGGCGCTGGGTCTGACGGCCTGCGGCGGCGGTGGCAGCAGCACCTCGCCGGCCGTGACCATCACGTCGCCCGGCGCACCCTCGATCACGACGGTGACGGCCGGTGACGCGCGTGCGACCATCGCCTTCACCGCACCCGCCACCGATGGCGGCGCCGCCGTCACGGGCTATGCCGCCAGCTGCACGGCCGGCGCGGCGGCCGTGGGCGCCAATGGAGCGGCCAGCCCGATCCAGGTCACCGGGCTGGTGAACGGCACCACCTATCGCTGCTTGGTCAGCGCCATCAACGCCTCGGGCACCGGCACCGCCGCCGCAGCCGTGTCGGTGACGCCGGTCGCGCCCACCGTCGCCACGGCGGGCACCGCCGGCGTGTTGTGCGGACTGTCGGGCAGCGCCTTCAACAGCGACGAATCGGTCGGACTGACGGCCACCTACGACTGGACCTGCGGGGCCGGCACACGGGTGCTGACCTCCAACGGCGTGCCCGATCACGAGGTGGGCACCTTTCCTGGCCCTGGCAACCCGAACAGGATCGCCGCCGTGGCCACCACGGCGACCTACACGCTGACGCCGGCCGCCGCCGCGAGCGCCACGGGCGTGATCACCAGCGGCTACGCGCTCAACGGCGTGAAGATGGAGCCGGCGACCGCGGGCACCTGCGACAGCGCCGGCGGCAGCACCTGCAGCCAGGCCGGCGGCACGGGCACCTGGGCCATGGAAGCGCTCGGTCAGACGGCCTTCAACTTCGGCACCGACGAGAACAATGCGCACGTGCAGCCGAACGGCGCTTATCACTACCACGGCATGCCGGAACGCCTGCTCGCCCGACTCGGCAAGGGCACGCCGACCATGACCCTGACCGGCTGGGCCCCGGACGGCTTTCCCATCTATGCCCGCCATGGCTACAACGACCCCGCCGATGCCGCGTCGGGCGTGAAGGTGATGCGTGGAAGCTACCGCCTGAAGGCCGCCCCCGACGCCGGCCGGCCAGCCACGGGCGTGTACCCGATGGGGGCCTTCACGCAGGACTACGAGTACGTCACCGGGCTCGGCGACCTCGACGAGTGCAACGGCCGCACCGGGGTGACGCCGGAGTTTCCCAAGGGCACCTACCACTACATGGTCACCGACACGTATCCCTTCATCGGGCGCTGCGTCAAGGGCACGCCGGCCTCGATCCGGTGAGCTGACCGGCTGTTCGATGTCGGCGCTGCCCCGTTGCGGCCTGCAGGTCGCGAGGGCGATCGTGGCGGTCCTCGCGCTGTGCGCGTCGATGGCACCCGCGCAGGCGCACCTGATGGTGGCGCAGAAGGGCACGCTGAACTTCCATCAGGGCGGGGCCTATCTGCTGCTGTCCCTGCCCGTCTCGGCCCTGCGGGGTGCCGACGACGACGGCGACGGCCTGCTCGGCGCGGCCGAGCTGCAGAAGCACGCCGCCGGCATCGAGCAGCAGATACGGGACGGCATCCAGCTGCTCGACCAGGACCGCGCCCTGCGGCTCGAAGGGCTCTTGATGAGCCTGTCGCCCCCGGACAGCGCGCCCGGCTCGCCCGCCAGCCAGCTGGTGGTCATGGGGCGCTACGCCATCGACCCGGACCCGCACGGTTCGGCCATGCGGGACCACCGCTTCAGGCTCGACCTGTTCGGGCGCGCCGCCACCGAGCAGGCCTACGACATCACTTTCACGCAGGGGCCGCGCACGCAGGTCTCGCGCTTCACGCCCGGCCACCCCAGCCAGTCGCCGTTCCCGTCGGCCCGCGAGGTGGTCGTGGACCACCTGCGCTCGGGGGCGGCGCACGTGCTGGCCGGCGCGGATCACCTGCTGTTCCTGCTCGTGGTGCTGGCGGGCTTGCAGGCGGCGCGCCCGGGCTGGCGTCACGCGGTGTGGGTGCTCAGCTGCTTCACGGCCGGCCACGCCGTCACGCTGGCGGCCACTTTGCACGGCGCGCTGAAGATCGCCCCGACCGTCGTCGAACCCGCGATCGCCGCCACCATCGTGGGCATGGCGTGCTTCGACCTGCTGCAGCGCCGCCGCGGCGGGTCGCCGTCTGCAGGGATGCAGCGGCTGCTGGTGTTCGCGTGCGCGCTGGTCCACGGTCTGGGGCTGGCCGGGGCCGCCAACGACCGCGGTCTCGCCGGCGCGGCGCTGGTGTGGGGACTGCTCGGCTTCAACCTGGGCATCGAAGCGGCCCAGCTGGCGGTGGCGGCGGGGGCCGTGGTAGTCGCCGGGGCTTTGCATCGCGTGCTCGGGCCCGACAGTCCTGCGCGGGCAGCGCAGGCGGCGTCCGTCTCCGCCGCGCTGATCGGCATGTGGTGGTTCGTCGACAGGATTGGCGGGCAGACATGACCGGCGCGACCGGCGACGTCGGCCCTGAAGCAGCGCGTCCCGGCGGCCCGGCTCAGCCCCCGACGCCCGGCCACAGCGTGCGGTAGCCCGCGTCGCCGAAGATGGCCCCGTGCAGACGGCTGCGCAGGCCGACCGGCCCGGCGGCCAGCGCACGGGCCGCCAGGTTCTTGGCGGAGGTGCTGACGAGCAGCTGCCGCAGCAGCCAGGCGCGGCGCAGTTCCGGCGCCATCGCGGCCCGGAAGCGGCCCGGCCAGTCGCCGGTGGCACCCTCGCTCAAGGTCTCGGCCAGCAGGCGGCCGCTGGTCAGGGCGTTGCCGATGCCATCGCCGGTGAGCGGATCGGCCAGCCCGGCGGCGTCGCCGATGCGCAGCACGCCTTTGTGCTCGACGCGGTTGCGCCAGCCGCCCAGCATGACGGGGTAGCCCACGCGGCGTGTGACGTGCACCGCCCGCGCGCTCAGGGTCGACGCCAGCGTGTCGTGGGCCAGGAAGTGTTCGAGGTAGTCGGTGACGTTCGCGCCGTCGCGCTGGTCGGCCTTCCACAGGCCCACGCCCATGTTGAAGCAGACCGTCGAGGCATCGGCGCTCACCGGGAAGATCCAGCCGTAGCCGCGCCGGTGCCGCGCGTCGGTGTGGAGGGCCACGCGGTCGGTCCATGCCCGGCTGGCCTCGTCGTGCGGCACGGTCCAGTAGGCGCGCACGCCCACGGCGTTGGGCTGGCCGGCACCGGCGCCGCGGGCGTCGACGAGGTGGTCGTAGCCGGCCCACTCGGCATCGGCACGGTCCACCCTGCGCACCATGCGCTGCACCAGTTCGCAGCCTGCCTGTCGGGCACGGGCCACGATCAGCGCGTCGAGCTGCTCGCGGCGGATGCAGCGTCCGGGGCGGGTGGCGGTGTGCTCGCTGCGACCACCGTCGGGCGACTGCAGCGCGGTGCGGCGGATGGTGGTGTGGCCAGGCGCGAGCCGGGTGAGGGCCTCGCCGTCGAGCCCCAGCGCTGCCAGTTCCTGCAAGGCCAGGGGGGTGAGCCAGTCGCCGCAGGTCTTGTCGCGCGGGAACGTGGCGCGATCGAACAGGGTCACCGCGTGGCCGCGGCTCGCGAGATGCCAGCCCGCCGCCGCGCCGGCCGGCCCCGCGCCAACGATTGCAATGCGAGCCATGGGATCCTCGGGGCGACAACGGGAGCCGTTCGATGCTTTCTCGCCTGGGGCCCAGGCAAACCATCGACCGGGCCGATTTTACGTCCGTTACACTGCGCCGGCGCCTGTGTGAACAGGCTGCCATGCGGGTGGAGCCGAGAGCGGCCAGCCACTCATTCAGGGGGTTTTACGGGACGGGGACATGCCCTAAAGAGGGGTCCGTGGGCTTGCCGCCAAAGCACCACGCTCACAACACCCCCGCCCGGCCGGCGACAACTTGGCAACAGCAGCCTTATGACGCAGCGACCGATGACTGCCCGAGATGTCGGTCTGTCGAACGATGGGCTCGGTCCGGCCGTTGGCGATGACCGCCGCTACCTGCGCGCCACCCTCGGCTGGTCCCTGCTGCTCTATGCAGCGCTGGCGGCAGCACTGCTGGGCCTGGTGTCGCCGCTGTGGCTGCTGGTGGCCGTCCCGCTGATCTACGTGCGCCTGTCGCTGGCCCTGCACGAGCTGATGCACCTGCGCTCGGCCGCGCACGTGCCGGCTTTCCACCGGCTGGCGATGATCCTCGACACGCCCTTCGGCCTGGGCTACCGCGAGCACCGTGTCATCCATCTGCGCCACCACCGCAGCAGCGCCGGCCCGGACGACCCGGAGCTGTACCAGATCGCCGGCGGCCATGGCCGCGCGCTGATCGGCGCCCTGCTGGTGCCCGAGCGGTCGCTCGTGAGCTGGGTGCGCACGCACGGCATGAACCGGGCGCTGCTGCGCGACGGGGCCATTCGCAGCACGGTGTTCGTGGCCGTGGCCGCTGTCGACCCGGCGGTGTTCGCGGTCTACTGGCTGACGCTGCGTGCCAGCATCGGCGCTGCCGGTTTCATCTTCCACCACCTTCTGCACCAGCGCGACGGCCGCCTGGGCACGTTCAGCCTGCCCTTCTCGCCGGGCCTGCTGGCCGCCGCACGGCAGCTCTTCGGCGAAGAACCGGTGCTGATCCTGCAGCGCCACCGTGCCCACCACCTGTGGCCATCGCTGCGCGTGCGCGACCTGCCCGACCTGCCGCCAGGATTCGACCTGCCTCCCGGGCCGCCCGCTGCCGCGCTGCACGCGCTGCGCGCGCTGGCCGGCCCCGCAGGTCGCCAAGGAACCTCCCGATGAAGTGCATCAACTGCCAGGCCCCGCTCGCCGAGGGGGCCCGGTTCTGCTCGGACTGCGGCGTCAGCCAGCGCAGCGCCTGTCCGTCCTGCGACACCACGGTGGCACCCACCGCACGCTTCTGCCACGCCTGCGGCTTCGCCCTGACGGGCACCGCCGCGAGGGTGGCGTCACCCCCGCCCGCCCCCGCGGCCAGGACGGCGGCCGAGCCCGACCACGTGGGCGAACGCCGCCACATGTCGGTGATGTTCTGCGACCTCGTGGGCTCGGTCGAGATCGCCCGCCGCCTCGACCCCGAAGACCTGCGAGACCTGGTGCGCAGCTACCGCGACGCCTGCGCCGAGGTCGTGTGGCGCCACGGCGGCACGATGGCGCAGTTCCACGGCGACGGCATCGTCGTCTACTTCGGCTACCCGGTGGCGCACGAAGGCGACGCGCGCCGCGCCGTGCAGGCGGGCCTGGACATCGTGCAGGCGGTGATGGGCCTGGCGCCGGGCGCGATGGCCCGCTACGGCATCGACCTGGCCATCCGCGTGGCCGTGAACACCGGATTGACGCTGGTGGGCGATGCCGACGCCAGCGCCGGCATCGGGCGCCTGGCGCTGGGCGACACGCCCAACATCGCCGCGCGGCTGCAGGGCATCGCCATGCCCAACACGGTGGTGGTCAGCCAGGTCACGCAGCGCCTGGTGGCGGGCTTCTTCCGCATGACGTCGCTCGGCCCGCACGCGTTCAAGGGCATCGCCGAGCCGATCGAGGTCTACAGCGTGGAAGGCGCCAGCGGCGCACGCCATCGGCTGGAGGCCGCGTCGAAGAACCGGCTGGCGCCCTACGTGGGTCGCGCCAGCGCCATCGCGGCCCTGGCCAAGTCGTGGCTGGCCGCCCAGGAAAGCCCGGGCCACGCCATCCTGTTGACCGGCGACCCCGGCGTCGGCAAGTCGCGCCTGCTGTCGGAGTTCCGCGAGTCGATCACCACCGGCGAGTGCGAGATCATCGAGTGCTACTGCTCGCCCTACTACACCAACACCGCGCTGTACCCGCTGGTGGCGCCCATGCGCGAGCGGCTGGCGATGGATCAGGCGCGCTCGCCTTCGGCGGCGCTTCTGGCGCTGCGTGAAGACCTGGTGCGCCGCGGCTGCGAGGTCGACACCGCGCTGCCGCTGCTGGCCAAGCTCCTGGGCCTGCCGCCCGAGGCCGGCTACCAGCCGCTGGGCCTGCACCCGCTGACGCAGAAGCAGAAGACGCTGATGGCGCTGGTGACGATGCTGACTTCGCGCGCCAGCGACAAGCCGACGCTGATGGTGGTGGAAGACCTGCACTGGGTGGACGGCACCACCTTGGAACTGCTGGGCACCATCCTGCGCGAACTGCCGCAGAGCCGTCTGCTGCTGCTGATGACCTCGCGCCCCGGCTTCTCGCCGCCCTGGCTGGACAGCGAGAACCTCACGCTGATCCCCGTCAACCTGCTGTCGCCGGCCGACACCGAGACGCTGATCCACAAGGTGGTGGGCGACAAGCGGCTGCCGCACAAGCTGCTGTCGCTGCTGGTCG
>LNFM01006817.1_pt1 | contig 18471 bp, 13 predicted proteins | sample 596031 | NCBI WGS metagenome assembly LNFM01 (sample SAMN04254537, study PRJNA301005) | activated carbon metagenome | isolation source: dual media filters at the Ann Arbor, Michigan drinking water treatment plant | place: USA: Ann Arbor | reverse complement strand
AGTTGGGGAATTTCGCCATAGGCGAGTTCGCCCGCGCGCTGGTACTCGCCCTTGCGCTGCGCCTGCGCCAGTTCGTTGCGGGCGTTGTCGAGCCTGGTCTTGATCTCTGCGGCTGCGCCGAGCTTGTCCTTCTCCGCCTTCCAGCGTGCGGTGATCGAGGCCGAGCGGGTCTCGAGATCGGCGAGTTCGGATTCCAGCCGCTTCAGCCGCTCCTTCGAGCCGGCGTCGCTTTCCTTTTTGAGCGCCTCCTGCTCGATCTTCAGCCGCACGATCTCTCGGTCGATGGAGTCCAGTTCCTCGGGCTTGGAATCGACCTGCATGCGCAGCCGCGCCGAGGCCTCGTCGATCAGGTCGATCGCCTTGTCGGGCAGGAAGCGGTCGGTGATGTAGCGATTGGAGAGTGTCGTCGCCGAGACCAGCGCCGAATCGGTGATGCGGACGCGGTGGTGCTGCTCGTATTTCTCCTTCAGCCCGCGCAGGATCGAGATCGTGTCCTCGACCGAGGGCTCGGCCACGAAGACCGGCTGGAAGCGCCGCGCGAGCGCCGCGTCCTTCTCGACATATTTGCGGTACTCGTCGAGCGTGGTCGCGCCGATGCAGTGCAGATCGCCGCGCGCCAGCGCGGGCTTGAGCAGGTTCGAGGCGTCCATCGCGCCGTCGGTCTTGCCGGCGCCGACGAGCGTGTGCATCTCGTCGATGAACAGTATGACGCCGCCATCGGCGGCAGAGACCTCGTTCAGAACGGCCTTCAGCCGCTCCTCGAACTCGCCGCGATATTTCGCGCCCGCGATCAGCGAGCCCATGTCGAGCGCCAGCAGCTCCTTGTCCTTCAGACTCTCAGGCACATCGCCATTGACGATGCGCAGCGCCAGCCCCTCGGCGATGGCGGTCTTGCCGACGCCGGGCTCGCCGATCAGGACCGGATTGTTCTTGGTCCGGCGCGAGAGCACCTGAATGGTGCGGCGGATCTCCTCGTCGCGGCCGATGACCGGGTCGAGCTTGCCGTCGCGGGCGGCCGCCGTCAGGTCGCGGGCGTATTTCTTCAGCGCGTCATAGGCCTGCTCGGCCGATGCGGAATCGGCGGTGCGGCCTTTGCGGATCGCCTCGATCGCCGTGTTGAGCGACTGCGGATTGACGCCGGCCTTGCTCAGCGCCTTGCCGGCCTCGGTCTCCTTCTCGATCGCCAGCGCCAGCAGCAGCCGCTCGACCGTGACGAAGCTATCGCCCGCCTTCTCTGCGGCTTTCTCCGCCGAGGCGAAGACGCGCGCAAGCCCCGGCGTCAGATTGGGGCCCGACGCGCCGCTGCCCGAGACCTTGGGAAGTCGCGCGAGCGCGGCGTCCGTAAGCTGGAGGGCGAGCCGCGACTGCCCGCCCGCTCGGTCGATCAGGCCGGCCGCCATGCCCTCGCTGTCGTCAAGCAGCGCCTTGAGCAGATGCTCGGGGGTGAACTGCTGATGGCCCTCGCGCAGCGCGATCGTCTGCGCCGCCTGCAGAAAGCCCTTGGCCCTGTCGGTGTATCTCTCGATGTTCATGGTCTTTGCACTCCGCCCGCCGGCGCGCCCCGTGGCGACGCTGATCCGGCTGCCTTTCGTCAGGATAGGGCTCCGGGAGGACACCCTTCCCGCAAGAGATAGGTGTGGCATCCGCGCAACGGAAGGGGTGTCGGCAGGTATGGTTGACCGGGACGCAGCCGGCCGGGCAGCATGCGCCGATGGTGGGCACGAAACGGCAGCAGTCGATCCGGAAAGCCCTGCGGGCGCTCGCGCCCGGCATCCCCTTGTCGGATGCCGAGGCGGTGGTCACCCTCGCCGAGCGCCGGCACATGAAGGATCTGCCGCCGGCGACCGCGCTCTGGCTGGCGCTCGGCAGCCATGTCCGCCATGTCCATACCGATTACGAGCAGCTTTTAGCCGACGGCTACGAGCGCGAAGCGGCGCGCTTCTTCGTCGCCGACGACACCGACGATGTTCTCGCCGGCTGGGGCTGCCAGCGTTCGGTGGCGGAGCTCGTCGAGGAGGCGGAGGAAGAGGCGATCAGGGTGCGCGTCCCGAAGCGGTGATGAAAACGATGCAAGGATTTGATCTGACCTTGAAACGGCGTCCGGTTAAAGCTCCAGTCTGCTTCTGAACCTGTCCGTCATCCCGGACGTAGCGAAGCGGAGCTCCGGGATCCATCGTAAGGCGCATCCGTGCCCCATGATGGATCCCGGATCGGCGCGGCTTCGCCGCTGGTCCGGGATGACGTGGTGGTTTCGATTGACCGTCAGACATGTTCGACCGAAAGCCTCTCATGCGCATCGCCTCGCTTTATCGCTATCCGGTCAAGGGGCTCTCGCCCGAGCGCCTGCCGGGCGCCATTCTGGAGACGGACGGCTATTTCCCGGGCGACCGGCTCTTTGCGATCGAGAACGGCCCGTCGGGCTTCGATGCCGCCGATCCGCAGCATCAGCCCAAGATCAAGTTCCTGATGCTGATGCGCCACGAAATGCTGGCGCGGCTGCGCACGCGCTTCGACGACGCCACGGGCGATCTCGTCATCGCCTATGAGGGCGGCGAGGTTTTGCGCGCCAGCACGGCGACCGCCGAGGGCAGGGGGCTGATCGCGGCGTTCTTCGAGGGCTTCATGCCAGACGAACTGCGCGGCAAGCCGCGCCTGCTGAGCGCGCCTGACGGCTTCCGCTTCACCGATTCGCGCTCTGGCTATGTCTCGATCATCAACCTCGCCAGCGTCGCCGATCTTGAAGGCCGCATCGGCTCACTCCTTGATCCGCTCCGCTTTCGCGGCAACATCATGGTCGAGGGGCTGGCGCCCTGGGCCGAGTTCGATCTCGTCGGCCGGGAATTGACAGCCCCGTCCGGCCTGCGGCTCAGGGTGACCAAGCGCATCGACCGCTGCGCGGCGACCAATGTCGATCCGGTCAGCGGCATCCGCGACCTGCAGATCCCGAAGGCGCTGATGAGCGCCTATGGCCATATCGATTGCGGGATCTATTGCGAGATCGTCGCGGGAGGCCGTCTGGCCGAGGGCGAGCGGCTCACGGTCGGGGCAGGCGAGGCTCCGCAACGCGCGGGTCTCGGCATCGCCTGAACGAAAAAGGGACCCGCGAGGGTCCCTTTCCCTGTCTCTGCTGCAGGCGAGACGCCCGGCTCACTCGACGGCGTTGTCGCCATCCGAGCCCAGCGCATCCATCACCTCGCGCGGCGAGCGGCGGCGGCGCGGCCGCTTGGGGGCGTCGCCGGCTCCGGCATCGTCGGGCTCGGCGACAGGCGTCGCGACCGGAGCCTCGTCGGACACCGAAATCGGAACCCTGACCGGCGTGGTCAGGAACGAGGGCAGCGCGGCAGCGACGTCGCCATCGCTGTCGACGGCGTCGGGCTCGCGGCGCGGGCGGCGCTCGGGCCGCGTACCGCGCTCGGGCCGCTCGCCGCGCTCGGGCCGGTCCGGACGCTCGAAGCGCGGCTCGGGCGCGCGCGGCTGCATGACGGCGTCGGGCTGGTCGGACGGCACCGGGATGTCGGAGCGCGGCGCATCGGGGCGCGGCGCATAGCCGCCCTGGCCGCCCTCGTTGCGGTCGAAGCGAGGGCGATCCTGCCTGTCGTTACGGTCGAAGCGGCGCTGGCCGCTGCGATCGTTGTTCTGCCGATCGTTGCCCTGCCGGTCGCCGTTATTGCGGTCGTGCTGGTGGCGGTCGTTGCGGTTGGGACGGTCGAAACGCTGGCCGTTGCCGCCCTGGCCTTCAGTCAGGCCGCCGTCCTGGCGATGGGCGCCGTTGCCGTTGTAGCCATTGCCGTTGAAGTTGGCCTGGCCGCCGTCATTGCTGCGGATCTCGGGCTGGGGGCCGGCGCCGGGCTGGAAGTCCTGGGCGTCCTCGTCGCCTTCGTCGCCCTCGTCGTCATTGGTCTCGACGAAGCCGCGATTGGGCGGGAAGCTGTGGCCGAACTGCTGGGCCATCTGCTCCTGCGCCGCCAGCAGGATGCGGTAGTAGTGCTCCGCATGCTGGAAATAGTTCTCCGCCGCCACCGGGTCGCCCGACGACTGGGCATCGCGCGCCAGTTGCAGATATTTCTCGGCGACATGCTGCGCGGTGCCGCGGACCTTCACGTCGGGACCGTTGGACTCGTAGCTCCGCTGCAGCGGATTGGGCGCCTTGCGGTTGCCGTGGTTGTTGCCATTGTTGTTGTTATTGTTGTTACGGCCGCGCATACGCCGGTTCTGACCTGGTCTCATTCGCGTCTGTCTTTTCGAAGCAACCGTTGCGGCGTCATGCGCGTTCCGACGCATGGCGGGTTGCGACGCCATGCCGGGCTGAGTTGACCTGAAGGGGCGATATGCCGTCTTTGGCCGTCACGCGCTCTTTTCCAAACCGGAGCGATCTCCGCTCCAAGGGCCGACGAGCGTCAAGGCGCTGTCGGATATCCAAACTGGCTGTGTCAATTTCCGTCTGTCTGCGGACTTGTCCGGAGGCATCGCTTGGCCGTCGGGACCTGTCCCAAGGGCTCGGCGCTGACGACACCAGCTTCGGCTTGTCTCAGTGCATAGCGGTTTTTGGCCCGGCATCCAAGCAAATTCGCACAAATGCCTGTGCGTATCGTCAAACGGTGAACAGAAGCGCGCGTTCATGCCCGCCCAGATCGCGCCGCGAACCTGCCGATCGCAAGCCCGCCGCATCCATCAGCGCTGTGACGTCGGGCCCCTGCCCGGCGCCGATCTCGATGACCGCGAGCCCGTTCGGGGCGAGCGCATCCGGCAGGCTTGCCGCCAGCGCCCGGTAGCAGGCAAGCCCGTCATCGCCGCCGTCGAGCGCCAGCACCGGGTCGTGTTCGCGCACGGCGATCGACAGGGTCGCGATCTGCGCTGTCGGGATGTAGGGCGGATTCGAGACGATCAGATCGAAGCGTTGCGACAGCCCGCGCGTCCACGCGCCCTGACGGATCGAGGCCCGGTCCGCGACGCGGTTCAGCAGCGCATTCTCCCGCGCCGTGGCGCAGGCCTCGTCAGACAGATCGACGCCGAGGCCCCGCGCGACGCGAAATTCGGTCAGGAGCGCGATCAGCAGGCAGCCGGTACCGGTGCCGAGGTCGAGGATCGCCAGCGGCTCGTCGCGGCGGTCCTTCAGGGCGGCGAGCGCCGCCTCGATCAGCGTCTCGCTGTCGGGGCGTGGCTCCAGCGTCGCGGGCGAAAGCCGGAACGGCATGCCCCAGAATTCCCGCTCGCCGAGGATGCGCCAGACCGGCTCGCCCGTCAGGCGTCGCGCCGCATAGGCTTCGAGCTTTTCCAGGGCCGCCGAACCGATCGGCACCCGTTGGTCGATGCTGGCCGCATCGAGGCCAAGCGCACCTTCGATCAGGATGCGTGCGTCGAGCGCCGCATCCTCGAAGCCAACGGCCAAAAGCCGCGCGGTGAGCGTTCTCCGCGCGGCCGCGATGGTCGGCGGTTCGCCCGTCAGTTGCCCTGCATCTTTTCGTTGATGCAGAAGGTCATCTTCTGGCGGATTGCGGCGCGGCCCTCGCGCGAGCCGCGCATCTCGCTCTGGCAGGCCCGGCGCGCCTGCGACTGCGTCATGGCCTTGTTGAGCATCGCCGGCTCGCCCGAGGTGGCGCGACGCAGCGCGCGCTCCTGGGCCTGCGCCGGAGCCATCGAGCCCAGCGCCATCATCGACGCCAGCGCGAACCCCGCCGTGATCTTGCCTGCTGTGAACCTGGTCATGAGCGTCTCCCGCCATCTGTGTGTTCGATGGGAGATCAACGCTTCTCGGGCTGGGAGGTTTCATCGCCTCACGCCGCGTTCGTATCGGCGAGCAGGGCGGCCTGGTGCTCGGCCGTCAGCGCGTCGATGATCTCGTCGAGCACGAGCCCCTGCATCATCTCGTCGAGCTTGTAGAGCGTCAGGTTGATGCGGTGGTCGGTCACGCGCCCCTGCGGGAAGTTGTAGGTGCGGATGCGCTCCGAACGGTCGCCGGAGCCGATCTGCGAACGTCGGTCGGCGGCGCGCTCGGCATCGGCCTTTGTCCGCTCCATGTCGTAGAGCCTGGCCCTGAGCAGCTCATAGGCGCGGGCCTTGTTCTTGTGCTGCGAGCGCTCGTCCTGCACCACGATGGCGAGGCCGGTCGGAAGATGCGTCAGCCGCACCGCCGATTCGGTCTTGTTGACGTGCTGGCCGCCGGCTCCGCCGGCTCGCATCGTGTCGATGCGGATGTCGGCGTCGTTGAGCACGACATCGACCTCGCTGGCGAGCGGCAACATCGCCACGGTCGCGGCCGAGGTGTGGATGCGCCCGCTCGTCTCGGTGTCGGGCACGCGCTGGACGCGATGGACGCCCGATTCGAACTTCAGCCGCGCATAGACGCCCTTGCCGGCGATCTCGGCGATGACCTCCTTGTAGCCGCCGACCGTGCCCTCGCTTTCGGACATTATCTCGACGCTCCAGCGGTGCTGGGCCGCGTGACGCTGGTACATCCGCAACAGATCGCCCGCGAAGAGCGAGGCCTCGTCGCCGCCGGTGCCGGCCCGGATCTCGAGGATGACGCCGCGCTCGTCGGCTGCATCCTTCGGCAGCAGCGCGATCAGGATTTCGCGCGCCCTCGCCTCGATCTCGGCGCGGGCGGCGTCGCGCTCCTCATAGGCGAGGTCTCGGAACTCTGCGTCGGTGGCGGGGTCGTCGATCAGTCCTTGAGCCTCGTCGAGCGTCGCCTGCGCCTGCCGCCAGGCCGCGATCGCGCCGACGACCGGTTCGAGTTCGTTGAGCTCCTTGGCGAGTTCGACGGTGCGGCCGGCCTCGGTTGCGTGGTTGATCTCGTCGGTGGCGGCGGCGTGGCGGGCCACGATGGCGTCGAGACGGTCTTGCGGCAGGGGGAGCGACATGGCGGAACTCGAAAAAGGCGAATGCAAGAGCGGTGGCGCAGGCGGCGAGCCTCGCTAGACCGGCGCCTTCAGCTCGGCCGCCAGCGCCGCAAGCTGCGGGCGCAGGGACGCCGCGCCGTCGGGCGCGGCCAGCATCCAGTCGAGCCGGTCGCGCAGCTTGTCCACGTCGAGCGCGCGCAGCATCGCCTTGACCGGTCCGACCGACGCAGCCGTCATCGAGAAGGAGCGGTAGCCGAGACCGATCAGCGCCATCGTCTCCAGCGGCTTGCCGCCCATCTCGCCGCAGACGGTGACCGGACAATTGGCCTCCGTCGCAGCCTCGACGATTGTCTTGAGCGCACGGAGCGCGCCGACCGAGAGCGGGTCGAACCGGTCGGCGACGCGCTTGTTCTCGCGGTCGGCCGCGAACAGGAACTGCATCAGGTCATTGGTGCCGATCGAGAGGAAATCGGCTTCGCGCGCGATTTCGTGGATCTCGAACAGCAGCGAGGGCACCTCGACCATGACGCCGAGCTGCAGGCTCAACGTCGGCGCATGGCCTTGCTTGGCGAGCATCGCCTGCTCGCGCTGGACCAGCAGGCGCGCGCGGCGGAACTCGTCAACCGTGGCCACCATCGGCAGCATGATCTTCATGTCGCGGCCCGCGCCTGCCCGCAGCAGGGCCCGGACCTGCGCCCGCAGCAGGCGCGGCTTGTCGAGCCCGATGCGGATGGCGCGCCAGCCGAGCGCCGGATTCTCCTCCTCGACGCGCTCCATATAGGGCAGCACCTTGTCGCCGCCGATGTCGAGCGTGCGGAAGGTCACCGGCCGCCCTTCAGCCTGTTCGAGCACGGCTGAATAGAGCGCCTGCTGCTCGCTCGTCGTCGGCATGTGCTGGGCGACCATGAACTGCAGTTCGGTGCGGAACAGGCCGATGCCCGAGGCGGCGGTCGCCTCCAGATTCGGCATGTCCACCAGCAGCCCGGCATTGATCTGCAGGACGATCGGCACGCCGTCCTTGGTGACGGCGGGCGCCGTCTTCAGCTTGCGGTACTGCTCCTGCTTGCGGGCGCGCAGGCGTGCCTTGTCCTTGTAGGCGTTCTCGACGTCCGGCTGCGGCCTGATCTGCACCTCGCCGGCTTGTCCGTCGACGATGACGGCGTCGCCCGACTGGATCAGCGCGGTCGCGTTGACGATCTCGCCGACGGCGGGGATGCCGAGCGCGCGCGCCACGATCGCGATATGGCTCGTCGGCCCGCCTTCCTCCAGCACCAGCCCGCGCAGATGGGCGCGGTCGTAGTCGAGCAGCGCGGCCGGCCCCATCGAGCGCGCGATCAGGATCGCGTTCTCGGGCAGTTCCTCGCGCGCGACGCCGTTGGCCTTGCCCATCAGCGTGCGCAGCAGCCGGTTGGCGAGGTCGTCGAGATCGTGCAGGCGCTCGCGCAGATAGGGGTCGGTCTGCCGCAGCATCTTCGCGCGCGTATCGGATTGCACGCGCTCGACGGCGGCTTCGGCGGTCAGGCCGGTCATCACGACCTCGCGCATGCGCCTGAGCCAGCCCTGGTCATGGGCGAACATGCGAAAGGTCTCGAGCACGTCGCGGTGCTCGCCGGTATGGGAAACGTCGCCGCGCTCGAGCAGTTCGTCGATCGAGGCGCGCATCTCCGCGATCGCAGCCTCCAGCCGCTTGACCTCGCCGGCCGGGTTCTCCGCGATCAGGTTGGTGATCGCGACGCGCGGCTCGTGCAGCACGGCATGGCCGAGGCCCACCCCGTCGGCGAGCGAGACGCCGATGCCGTGGATCGGCCGATCGAGGCCGATCGAGGCCCCGGGCGCCGACAGCGACTTCAGCCCGCCGGCCGCGATCATCTCCGCCATGATCATGGCGGTGGTCTGGAGGCTTTCGATCTCGTCTTCGCTGTAGAGCCGCGTCGCCCGGTTCTGGATGACGAGCACGCCCATCACCGCGCCGCCGCGCAGGATCGGCACGCCGAGGAAGGAACGGTAGATCTCTTCGCCGGTCTCGGGACGGTAGGAGAAGGCGGGGTGGTTCTGCGCGTCCGAGAGCGCCAGCGGCTCCGCCTCGCGCGCGATCAGGCCGACGATGCCCTCGCCCGCGCGCATGGTGGTGAGGTGGACGGCTTCGCGGTTGAGGCCCTCGGTGGCGTAGAGTTCGAGCGAGCCGTCCTCGCGCAGCACATAGACCGAGCAGACCTCGGCGACGAGATTGCCGGCGATCAGGACGACGAGCCTATCCAGCCGCTCTTGCGGGCTGATCGACGCCGCCATCACCTCGCGAAGGCGGCGCAGCAGGACGCCAGGTCCTCCGAGAGCGCCTCGCATCGATCTCAGCCCTCCGCCCGCCTCCTCAGCCATCGCGGCTGGTGCCCTTCCAGGGATTCGACAACGGCCGGGTTCCGACGCTTGCGGAGACCCGACAACCGGCACTGACATTTGCGGTCGCGAGTCGCAAGCGGCAACCGCCCCTGCGCGCCTTCTAGCGATGCAAAGGCGCATTGGGCAAGGCCTGCGACCTGAAGGCGAGCAGGCGAGGCGGCCGCCATCTCAGTGGGGCGACGAGCCCGGCTGCGCGGTGCGGTCCCGCGGTGACTTCGGAACGGCCGGCATCGTCTTGACGGTCTTGCGAGGCCTGTCGCCGTCGGCCGACTTCGCCGGGCTCCTGCGTGGCCCGGTCCTTGGCGGCGTCGGTTGCCGGGGAGCGACGCTGTTCGACAGCGCCGCAAGGTAGCGCTTCGTCCACCAGCCGATGTCGCTGGCGTCGATCACGGCGTAAAGCCGCTCGAAGCGCCTGATCCGCTCGGATTTCGGCATCGCCAGCGCCGTCCGGATCGCGTCCGCCACCTCATGGGTATCGAACGGATTGACGATCAGCGCCTCGCCCATCTGCTGCGCCGCGCCGGCGAAGCGCGACAGCACCAGCACACCGGGATCGGCCGGGTCCTGGGCCGCGACATACTCCTTGGCGACGAGGTTCATGCCGTCGCGCATAGGCGTGACGAGGCCGACCTGCGCGCGCCGGTAGAGCCCAGCCAGCGCGTTGCGCGAATAGGCCTTCTTGACGACGCGGATCGGCGTCCAGTCGAATTCGCCGAGCGTCGCGTTCAGGCGTCCCGCCACCTCGTCCGACTGGCGGTCGAGTTCGGCATATTCCGGCACCTCCGAGCGCGAGGGCGGCGCGATCTGGAGCAGGCCGACCCGGCCGCGATGCTCGGGATGGCTGCGCAGGAACTGCCCGAACGCCTCCAGCCGCGGCACGATGCCCTTGGAATAGTCGAGCCGGTCGACGCCGATGACGAGCTTGCGCTCGCCAAGGGTCTCTCGCGTCGTCTTGATCGGCAGGGTCGCGGCCCGCACCGACGCCGCGGCGAGCTTCCGGAACGATTCGACGTCGATTCCGATCGGGAACGCCTGCACGCTGGTCTCGCGCCGGCCGACGCGGACGCGGTCGCCATCGACGCTTGCGCCTGAGAGCGCCTTCAGCCCGCCGATCAGGTTCGCGGCGTCGATCTCGGTCTGCACGCCGACGAGATCATAGGCGGCCATCGTGCCGATCAGCGTCGAGCTGAAGGGCAGCGCGCCGAAGACCTCGCTCGGCGGCCAGGGGATGTGGTGGAAATAGCCGATCCGGTTCGTGACGCCGCGACGACGCAATTCGGCGGCGAGCGGGATCAGGTGATAATCGTGGATCCAGATCACGTCCTCGGGCTGCAGCATGGCCACGAGCGCCTTGGCGAAGCGGCGGTTCACGCCGAGATAGCCCTCATATTCGGTGCGCGAGAATTCGGTCAGGCCGAGTCGGTAATGCATAAGCGGCCAGAGCGCGCGATTGGAGAAGCCGAGATAGTAGCTGTCGCGCTCGGCGCTCGTCAGGTCGGTGACCGCATATGTTACCTTGCCGCGCTGGGCCGTCTTCACCGGGGCGCCGGCCGCGTTCTCCGCGACCTCGCCGCTCCAGCCGAACCACAGCCCGCCATGGCTGTCGAGCGCCTCGCGCAGCGCCACTGCCAGACCGCCTGCCGCGGCCTTCTCCGAGCGATCGGGAATGGTGACGCGGTTCGAGACGATGACGAGGCGCATGGTCGGGACGATCTCCGATTTACGGGCCGCTGCCAGAATTTTGACACAGGCCGCAGGAACAGAACGCGCCGGCGGGCGTAATGTTTCAGGGGCGGCATGGCGGGGCCGATGGCGACGCCATGTCGGTGCGACGTCGATATCGTGACGATGGGCGCAGCCTGAAGGCACAATGTGGCGAGGTCGCGAACGCTCTCTCGCCGCGACATTGCAGGTTCGAACGCAATCTCCGCAGCCTTGAACGAACGAGGAGTTTTTGTGGTAGGGCCGCAATTTTGCCGGTTCTGGCGCTCAGCAAAGCATTCATGATGGATCTGATCGAGACGCAACATATCGACGAGGCGCGCCCGGCCGCGACTGCAGAAACCGGGCTCGCCCTGTTTCTCGACTTCGACGGCACGCTCGTCGAAATCGCGCCGCTGCCCGACGCCGTGAAGCTCGACCGCCGGGTTGCGCCAGCGCTCGAGGCCTTGCGGCTGAGCCTGAACGGCGCGCTCGCGCTGGTCTCCGGCCGGCCGATCGGATTTCTCGATAATGTGCTGGAACCTTACCGGTTCGATGCGGCCGGCTTGCATGGCGCGCAGATTCGCATCGACGGCGAAATCCGCGCGCAGGCCGATGCGCCAGACGCCATGCGCGAGGCGACGCGCGATCTCGTGCGCTTCGCCAACAGTCATGTCGGCATCATCGTCGAGGACAAGCGCATCTCGATCGCGCTGCATTGGCGCATGGCGTCCCATCTCAAGGACGAGGCGCTGGACCTGATGCGCGCCATCGCGGCGCGGATGGGTCCGGGCGTCCGCTTGCAGGAGGGCAAATCCGTCGCCGAGATCGTACCGGCCGGCGCGAGCAAGGGCCGGGCGATCGCCTGGCTGATGCGCTCGCCGCCCTATGCCGGGCGCGTGCCCGTCTTCATCGGCGACGACATCACCGACGAGGCCGGCTTCGAGGCAGTGAACGCGCTGGGCGGCGTCTCCATCCGCATCGGAGCGGGCGAGACCTGCGCCACGCACCGGCTCGCCTCTCCGACCGATCTGCGCGCCATTCTCCTGGCCGCCGCAGAGCAAGGCGGCCTGACCTTGGCCAGCTTCTTCCAGGCAAGCTCCCAATAGGAATAATGATGACAGTGACCACAACGACCGTGGGGCGGAACTCCGCCTCGCTCGATCTCGGCGTGATCGGCAACTGCTCGGTCGCCGCGCTCGTCGACCGCAGGGCGCGCATCGTCTGGGGCTGCTTTCCGCGCTTCGACCGCGACCCGGTGTTCTGCGCGCTGATCGACAACCAGGCCGATGACGGCGACGCCATGCCCGAAAAGGGCGTCTTCGCGATCGAACTGGTCGGCATGACGCGCTGCGAGCAGGCCTATCTCGACAACACCGCGATCCTGTCCTCGGTGCTCTCCGACGATCATGGCAACGCCATCGAGATCCTCGATTTCGCGCCGCGCTTCGTGCGCTATGAGCGCTCATTCCGGCCGCCGCAGCTCGTCCGCCGGGTGCGCCGCATCTCCGGCCGTCCGCGCATCAGGGTGGTGCTGAAGCCCTGCCTGGGCCTTGGCGAGGAACCCGACGAGATGACGCGCGGCTCCAACCATGTCCGCTATGTCGGCGCCGACCAGACGATCAGGCTGACCACGGACGCGCCGATCTCCTATGTCGTCGACAGCGTGCCCTTCGCGGTCGACCGGCCGTTCTCGTTCTTCGTCGGCTCGGACGAGGCCCTGCGCGCCGAGATCGAGACGACCTCGCGCGAATTCCTCGACAAGACGACCGACTACTGGCGCGACTGGGTGCGTTCGCTCTCGCTGCCCTTCGACTGGCAGCGCGAGGTCATCCGCGCCGCCATCACCCTGAAGCTCTGCTCCTTCGAGGAGACGGGCGCGATCGTGGCGGCGCTGACCACCTCGATCCCTGAGGCGCCGGGCACCCAGCGCAACTGGGACTACCGCTTCTGCTGGCTGCGCGACGCCTATTTCGTCGTGCATGCGTTGAACCGACTCGGCACGACCCGGACGATGGAGGATTATCTCGGCTTCATCACCAACATCGTCGATACGTTCTCGGAGAGCGGCTCCGAGCATCTGCCGCCGCTCTATCCGATCACGCGCGGCGGCACGCTGGAGGAGTTCGAGGCCCCGAACCTGTCGGGCTATCGCGGCCACCAGCCGGTGCGGTTCGGAAACGGCGCGGCGACCCAGATCCAGAACGACGGCTACGGCGCGGTCGTGCTGGCGGCGACGCATTCCTTCTTCGACCAGCGCCTGATCCGGCCGGGCAAGGAGGCGCTCTTCGGCCAGCTCGAACGGATGGGCGAACTTGCGATCGCCTATTTCGACAAGCCCGATGCCGGCCCCTGGGAGCTGCGCGAGAAGCAGGTGGTGCATTCCTTCTCCAGCGTGATGTGCTGGGCGGCCTGCGACCGGCTCGCCCGCATCGCCGGCACGCTCGGCCGCGCCGACCGCAAGGAATACTGGAAAGCCGAATCGAAGCGGCTGAAGCAGATCATCGGCGAGCGCATCTGGAACGAGGAGAAGGGACATTTCGTCTCGACCTTCGACGGGTCCGATCTCGACGCGACGCTGCTGCTCTTCGCGGAACTCGGCTTCGTCAAGGCCGACGATCCGCGCTATGTCGCGACCGTCGAGGCGATCGGCCGCGAGCTGAGGCGCGGCGACATGCTGCTGCGCTACGCGACGCAGGACGATTTCGGCTTCATGCACACGGGCTTCCTGATCTGCGCCTTCTGGTATGTCGACGCGCTCTACGCCATCGGTCGCGTCGAGGAGGCCAAGGAGCTGTTCGGGCGCATCCTGAAACGGCGAAACAGCTTCGGCCTGCTGTCGGAAGACGCCGATCTCGAATCCGGCGAACTCTGGGGCAATTTCCCCCAGACCTATTCCCATGTCGGCCTGATCAATTCGGCGATGCGCCTGTCGCGGAACTGGGAAGAGGCGTTCTGATCCCGGCCGCGGTCGGCGGCGGCAGCGAAACCCGCCGCGCCGCCCGCAGGATCGGCCGCTCGACCAGCCTGTGCAGCAGCGTGGCGGAGGCGAGCGTGCCAATGATCACAAGGGCCGGGAACAGCCCGAACCAGACCCATCCCGCAGCCGGCAGGAGCGCCGGCAGCGCCGTCTGCAGTGTCAGCACCACCGGCAGGTGCGCGAGATAGACCGCGTAGGAGAGATCGCCGGCGAGATCGGCTCGCGAGGCTGCGGCAACGCTCCGAGACGTCTGGCTCCACGCCAGCGCCACGGCGACGAGCAGAGTGGCGGGGCCGCCCCAGACCAGCGCTCGCCAGAGCCCGGGATCGTCCGGATGGACAACGAGAAAGCCGATGGCGAGCGCGGCAAGCGCGAACCGGACCGGGCCGGCGAACCGCAGGACGCCCGCCCGGTACAGCGCGTGCAAGGCGATGCCGGCCACGAATTCGAGGATGATCGGATTCGACCAGAAGCGCAGCGGCAGCGACGCCGGCGCGAACATCAGGCCGAGCGCGGCGATGGCGACGATGGTCGCAGCCGTCAGCAGCAGCGCCGTCCTTTCGCGAAAGCCGATGAACAGCGCGAAGACGGCATAGAACGCCATCTCGTAGTTCAGCGTCCAGCCGATCACGAAAAGCGGGAAGGGCCGTCCGTCGGCATTCGGCGCCGGCAGGAAGGCATAGGACGCGATGAGGGAGGCAAAGGACGCGCCGCTCCAGGCAGGGCTGCCGATCGCGATGAAGACGACGAGCATGAAGCTGGTCGTCAGCCAGTAGAGCGGCACGATCCGCGCCGTCCGCCGCAGCAGAAAGACGCGCCATCCGCCCTCGCGGCCGAAGAGCGGCGCGCTGGAATAGGCCATGATGAAGCCGGAGATGACGAAGAACAGGTCGACACCGGCGGAGAAGGGAAACAGCGACAGCGGTGAATCGGCCGGAGCGAGCCCGAGATACGCGCTCGCGATCGCATTGCGGCTGTGTTCGACGACGACAAGTCCGGCCGCGATCGCTCTCAACCATTGAATACCGTCGAGCCGACGCGTCGGAGACATGCCTTGACCTTTCGATCCGGCCCCCGCCAATCCGCAAATCTCATGGAAACAGACGGATACGCAACAGAAAAGATCGGCAACGCCATGTCATCGTCGCGTGGCGGAACCCTGGCGCCGGCGAATTGGCTGCCGCGCCGGGGCTGGCGTGCCAGCGTGTAAGAATTGATGCGAGGCGGGGAATAACCGGACGCCCGGCTGCGTATTCACCAAGGCAAACGATCGCGGCGCAAGGCGCGTGACGGCTGGCAAGCCGGGCGCTACTGTGCTTTACGAAACGGAAACCATGTCGTCAGGCCGATGGGCGCAAGCGTGCGCTCACAGCGGGTGGGCGTCGGGCAAGGCGGCGCGCACCGGTCCGGCCGGGCGCTGAGCGGGGCGGGCTTGGTCGATGAGCAACTCCTTTCAGGATGGCGCGCGTTCGCCCGAGGTACGCCGGGCGTTCGGTGCCTGCAGGCGCTGGTTCGGCGGCGTCGCGATCTTCTCCGCGCTGGTGAACATCCTTTATCTGACCGGCTCGCTCTACATGCTGCAGGTCTATGACCGGGTGCTGACCAGCCGCTCGGTGCCGACGCTGGTCGCGCTGTCGCTGATCGTGCTCGCGGCTTTTCTGCTGCAGGGCGTGCTCGACGGATTGCGGACGCGCATGCTGGCGCGGATCGGCGCGCGCTTCGACGAACTGCTCGCGCCGCGCGTCTATCAGGTCGTCGCCGAACTGCCGCTCAAGGGCGTGCGCGGTTCCGAGGTCGTCGCGCCGGTGCGCGATCTCGACCAGGTCCGGGGCTTCCTGTCGGGGCTGGGTCCCACCGCCCTGTTCGACATGCCCTTCATGCCGATCTTTCTGATCGTCACCTTCCTGCTGCATCCCTGGCTCGGCTGGCTGACGGTCTGTGGCGCGGTCGTGATCATCGGCCTGACCCTGCTGACCGAACGGCGCAGCCAGCCGCCGGCGCGGGCTCTGGCGGAGGTCTCCGGGCACCGGCACAATCTCGTCGAGACCACGCGGCGCAACGCCGAGGCGCTCAGCGCGCTCGGCATGCGCCCGGCTTTCCTCGCCCGCTACAGCGCGATCAGCGAGCGCCACGTCGCCGAGACGCTGAAGGCGAGCGATGTCGTCAGCGGGATCGGCGCCTTCGCCAAGGTGTTCCGGCTGATCCTGCAATCGGCGTCGCTGGGGCTCGGCGCCTATCTCGCGATCCAGGGCGAGATCTCGGCCGGCGTCATCATCGCCGCCTCGATCCTGACCTCGCGCGCGCTCGCGCCGATCGAGACCGCCGTCTCCCACTGGAAGGGCTTCGTCGCCGCCCGCCAGAGCTATCGCCGGCTGGAGCGCAGCCTTGCGCTGGTGCCAGCCGACGAGAACCGCCTGCCCTTGCCGGCCCCGGCCCGGCATCTGGTGGCCGATGACCTTGTCGTCGGCCCGCCGGGCCAGCCCAAACCCGTTCTCACCGGAGTTTCGCTGCGTCTGGCGGCGGGCGACGCCATCGGAATCATCGGGCCGACGGGTTCCGGCAAATCGACGCTCGCGCGCGCGCTTGTCGGGGTCTGGCCGTCGCATAAGGGAACGGTCAGGCTCGACGGCGCGGCGCTCGACCAATGGGGCGACCAGCTTGGCCGCCATGTCGGCTATCTGCCGCAGGATGTCGAACTCTTCGACGGCACGGTCGCGGAGAACATCGCCCGTTTCGCGCCACGGCCCGATGCCGAGGCGGTCATCGCAGCCGCTCGCGCGGCGGCGGCTCATGACCTCATCCTGGAGCTCCCAAAGGGCTACGACACCCGCATTGGCGAGGCGGGCGCGGCGCTCTCGGGCGGCCAGCGCCAGCGCGTCGCGCTGGCTCGCGCGCTTTATGGCGACCCGTTCCTCGTCGTACTCGACGAGCCCAACGCCAATCTCGACAATGCCGGCGACGAGGCCCTCAACGCCGCGATCCGCTCGGTCCGCGCGCGCGACGGCATCGCCGTCGTCATCACCCATCGTCCCTCGGGGCTAGCGGCGGTCAACCTTGTCGCGATCCTGAAAGACGGGCGCATCGGCGCGGCCGGCCCGCGCGACGAAATTCTCCAGACATTGGTCCAGCCGGTGCCCAGTTCCGTGCCGGGCTCCACGCCCAGCCCGATGGTGCGCCCGGCCCGCGTGGTGTCCGCATGACAGACCTCGACGCGCTCCAGACTGGTCCGGCGCAGCCGAAGCCGGACTACATCCGCTCTCTGCGAAAGCAGCAGCTCATCGGCCTTGCCGTCGTCGGCTTCTTCGCCGGCACGCTCGGCGTCTGGTCGATGACGACGACCTTGCAGGGCGCTGTCGCAGCCGCAGGCCAGTTCGTCGTCGCAGGCGAGGTCAAGAAGGTCCAGCATCCGACTGGCGGCGTCGTCGGCGAGCTGATGGTGCGCGACGGAGACCGCGTGAAGGCGGGCGATGTCGTGCTGCGTCTCGACGAAACGGTGGCGCGGGCCAATTATCAGATCGTCAGCAAGCAGATCGACGAGTTCGCGGTCCGCTCGGTTCGGCTCGCCGCCGAGCGCGACGGGGCAGGGGCGCTCGCCTTCACCCCCGAGATCGAGAGCCGCAAGGCCAGCCCCGAAATCGCCCAGCTCATCGTGGCCGAGACCAGGCTGTTCGAGGTGAGACGCGCCGCCCGCGACGGCCAGCGCGCGCAACTGCGCAAGCGAGTCGCGCAGTTACGCGACGAGATCACGGGGTTGAAGGCCCAGCAGGTGGCCAAGGAGCGCGAGTCGGGCATCATCGCGGTCGAGCTCGTCGGCGTCGAGGATCTCTACAGGCGCAATCTGGTCCAGCTCACGCGGCTCAGCGCGCTTCAACGCGACCAGGCCGCGCTCGAGGGCCAGCGCGGCCAGCTTCTCGCCAGCATCGCCCAGTCCGAGGGCAAGATCGCCGAGATCGAACTCCAGATCATTCAGATCGACGAGGACCAGCGCGCCGAGGTGATGAAGGAACTGCGCGAGATCCAGGGCCGCGAGGGCGAACTGGTCGAGCGCCGCTCCGCCGCGCAGGACCAGCTCCGGCGCATCGACCTGCGCGCGCCCAGCAGCGGCACGGTGCATCAGTTGACGGTCCACACGCTCGGCGGCGTGCTCCAGCCCGGCGAGCCGGCCATGCTGATCGTCCCGGCCGACGAGGAACTCCAGCTCGACGCAAGGGTCGCGCCGACCGATATCGACCAGATCAGCGTCGGCCAGCCCGTCAGGGTCAAGGTCCAGGCCGGCAACCAGGCGAGCAACCCCGAACTCTCCGGCAAGGTCGCGCGCATCAGCGCCGACATCAGCCGCGACGAGCGCCAGGGTACGGTCTACTACACCGTTCGCGTCTCCCTGCCGCGCAGCGAGATGGAGCGGCTGGCCCCGGTCAGGGTCATCGCGGGCATGCAGGCGGAGGCCTATATCGAGACCGTGCCGCGCACGCCGCTCGATTTCCTGCTCAAGCCGATCACGACCCAGCTCGACCGGACGTTTCGCGAGCGCTGAGTCAGGCTGGCGCTGCCGGC
>LNFM01006815.1_pt1 | contig 18472 bp, 19 predicted proteins | sample 596031 | NCBI WGS metagenome assembly LNFM01 (sample SAMN04254537, study PRJNA301005) | activated carbon metagenome | isolation source: dual media filters at the Ann Arbor, Michigan drinking water treatment plant | place: USA: Ann Arbor | reverse complement strand
GGCGGGCCGGGCTCGTGCCGCGCGCCGACCTCGTCGCCCGGCTCGGCGCGGCGGTCGACGCCCACCGCCTCACCGTGATCAGCGCCGCCGCCGGCTGGGGGAAGACGACGCTCGTCGGCGACTGGCTGGGGACGGTCGACGTGCCGACGGCCTGGGTCGCCCTCGACCCCTCCGACAACGACCCCGCCCGCTTCTGGCGCTACCTCACCGAGGCCCTCGCCCGCGCCGGCGTCACGCTCGACGCCCAGGCGGTGGGGGCGCTCTCGGGTGAGGACGAGACCCGCGAGGTCGGCCTCTCCGAGCTCATCAACGCCGTGGCGGGCGCCCCGCGGCGGACCGTGATCGCCCTCGACGACTACCACGTCATCACCGAGCCCGGCATCAACGCGTCGCTCGCGTTCCTCGTGCCGCGCCTCCCCGACACGCTGCGGGTCGTGCTGACGACCCGCACCGACCCACCCATCGGGCTGGGACGGCTCCGCGCCGGCGGCGACCTGGCCGAGATCCGGGCCGACGACCTGCGCTTCAGCGGCCCCGACGCCGCGCACCTGCTGCGCGACGCGACGGGCGCCGACCTCGGCGACGACGCCGTCGAGAGCCTGCGCGCCCGCACCGAGGGCTGGGCCGCCGGCCTCTACCTCGCCGGACTGTCCCTGCGCGGCCGCGACGACGCCGCCGGCTTCATCGACGCCTTCGCCGGCGACGACCGGATGGTCGTCGACTACCTCGCGTCCGAGGTGCTCGAGGGCCAGCCCCCCGACCGGCGCGACTTCCTGCTGCGCACGTCCGTGCTCGGCCGCCTCAGCGGCCCGCTGTGCGACGCGGTCGCCGGTACCAGCGGGTCGGCGCAGGTGCTGGCGGAGCTGGAGCGCTCGAACCTGTTCCTCGTCCCGCTCGACAGTCGCCGCGAGTGGTACCGCTACCACCACCTCTTCGGGGAGCTGCTGCGGCATGAGCTGACGGTCGCGGACCCCGCGGGCGTCGCGGCCCTGCACCGCCGCGCCGGGGAGTGGCACCTCGCCGCGGGGGAGGTCGACGAGGCCGTCCACCACGCCGCGGCGGCGGGCGACCTCGACCACGCCGCCGACCTGATCGCCGCCCACTGGGCGGGGTACGAGCGCAGCGGCTGGACCGCGACGACCCAGCGCTGGCTGGGGTTGCTGCCGCCCGCCCGGGTGCGCGCCGACCCGCGCCTCTGCCTGGCCGAGGCCCTCATCGCCATCAACCTGGGCCGCGCCGACCGGGCGGCGCCCTGGCTCGACGCGGCCGAGGCGGCGGCGGCCCGGCCGGACGCCCCCGGCACCCCGGGGGACGTCGCGGCGCTGCTCGCCGCCGGGCGTTCCCTGGTCGCGCTCCTCGGCGGGGACGCCCGGCTCGGCGTGTCGGCGGGGCGCCGCGCGATGGAGCTCAGCGACGGCGGGGACCCGTGGACCCGGGCGGTGGCGTGCCTCGCGCTCGGCATCTCCCTCCACTCGACCGACGCCCTCGACGAGGCGTACGGGGTGCTGGAGGAGTGCATCGCCGTCGGCACCGCCGCCGGAGCGCGCGCCGTGACCGTCGTCGCGCTCTGCCACCTCGCGTCGGACGACCTGGAGCGCGGCGACGTCGACGTCGCCGAGCGCCGGGCCCGCGAGGCGATCGAGATGGCCGCCGAGGAGCGGCACGCCGAGTACCCGCACGCCGCCGGGGCGCACGCCGCCCTGGCGCAGGCACTCGCCCACCGCGGCGAGCACGCCGCGGCGCGCGAGGAGGCCGACCGCGCGGTGAGCCTCGCCCGCCGCGGCCGCTCATCGACCGAGACGGCCCACACCATCACGGTCCGTGCGGAGGTGGCCGCTGCCGCCGGCGACGTCGCCCGCGCCCGCGCCGACCTCGACGAGGTGCGGTCGCTGCTCGACGGCACGATCGGCGCGGACCACCTGCTGCGGGTCGCCCGCCGCGTCGAGGAGGGTCTCGCCGTGGACCGCCCGGTCGCGACGGCGGCGGGCGGCGCCCTCACCGACCGTGAGCTCGCCGTGCTGCGGCGCCTCACCGGCGACGGGTCGCTGCGGGAGATCGCCGCGGACCTCTACGTGTCGCACAACACCGTGAAGACGCAGATCCGCGCGGTGTACCGCAAGCTGGGCGTCGCGACGCGCGATGAGGCGGTCGCCCGCGCCCGCGAGCTCGGCCTCATCGCCCGCCCCCTCGCCGGCGGGGCGCGGTGACCGGGCCCCTGGCCGCCTGAGCCCCGGCGCGCCACGGGCCCGGCGTCGGCCGGGCCCGTTGTCGTGCGCTCGCCGCCGTGGCGGGGTCAGGCCCGGGCGGGCTGCACCTCCTCGCCGGGGCCGCCGGCCGACTCGCTGAAGCCGATCCGCTGGTGCAGGCGGCGCAGGGGTGCCGGCGCCCACCAGTTCCACCGCCCGAACATGGCCATCAGCGACGGGACGAGCAGGGCGCGGATGATGGTGGCGTCGATCAGGACGGCGAGGGCGGTGCCGACGCCGAGCTCCTTGATCAGGGTGATCTGGGACGTTGCGAACGCCCCGATCGCGATGGCGAACAGGAGGGCCGCGGCCGTGACGATGCGGCCGGTGCGCTGCAGGCCGAGGGCGACGGCGTCCTTCGTGTCGGCCCCGGCGTCGTGCGCCTCCTTGATGCGGGAGAGCAGGAAGACGGCGTAGTCGGTGGACAGGCCGAACGCGAGGGCGCCGAGCAGGATCGGCTGGGTCAGGTCGAGCGCGCCGACGCTGTCGTAGCGGAGCAGCCCCTCGAGGCGTCCGTCCTGGAAGATCCAGACCAGGATCCCGAGCGTCGCCCCGAGGGTGAGCAGGTTCATGATCACGGCCTTCACCGGGAGGATCACCGACCCGGTCATGACGAACAGGGCGACGATCGTCGTGATGGCGACGATGAGGATCGCCCACGGCAGGTGCGCCGCGAGGCTGTCCTTCTGGTCCACGAAGCTCGCCGCCAGGCCACCGACGTCCGTCGGGAACGGGGCGGGCGTGTCGCGGATGTCGGTGACGAGGCCCTGCGCGAGGTCGGAGAGCCCGCCCTCGGCGGCGAACACGTCCATCCGCCAGACGCCGTCCCCGACGACGGCGGGCTCGGTCACCGCGACGACGCCGGGCAGCGCCCGCAGATCGTCGGCGTAGGCGGCGAGGGCCGCGGCGGCCTCGGGCGTGTCGGGGGCGGAGATCGCCAGGAAGTTCGGCTGCGAGCGGTCCTCGGGGAACTGGTCCGCGATCCTGTCGGAGACCTGGCGGGCGCTGGCGCTGGTCGGCAGGACGTTCGCGTCGACCGACGTGAAGTTGATGCCGAACGCCGGGAGGGCGAAGACCACCAGCACGAGCGACGTGATCGCCGCCACCGGGGCGGGGCGCCGCATGACGGCGTTCGACAGCCGGTACCAGAAGCCCGACGTGAGGACCTGGTCGGCCTCCTCGCTGCGCCGGCGCCAGGCCTTCGGGGCGAGGGCGTTGATGCGGTGGCCGAGCAGCATGATCACGGCGGGCAGGACGATGAGCGCGACGACGGCCGCGACCGCGGCGACCATGACGCCGGCGACGCCCATCGAGAACAGGAACCGCTGCGGGAAGATCATCAGCCCCGCGAGGGCGGCGGCGACGGTGACGGCGCTGAACAGGACGCTCTTGCCGGCCGTCCGCATCGTCCGGGTCATGGCCTCGAGGCCCGGTCCGCGTGTCGCCATCTCCTCGCGGTAGCGGGAGATGATGAGGAGGCTGTAGTCGATCGCGAGGCCGAGGCTCAGGCCGATCGCGAGGTTGAGGGCGTAGACCGAGAGGGTCATGGCCTCGTTGAACAACCCGATCGTCAGGAACGAGCCGAAGATCACGACGCCGCCCATGACGGACGGCAGCAGGGCCGCGACGACCCCGCGGAACACCCAGAGGGACAGCAGGAAGATGAGGGGGAAGGCGATCATCTCCGCCTTCGCGAGGTCCTCCCCGATGATCGTGCCGACCTCCTCGCCGACGACGACGGCACCGCCGAGCGTGACGCCCGGCTGGCCCTCGAGCTCGCCGCGGATGCGGACGGCGGCGTCCTCGGCGGCGTCGTCGCTGATCGGCCCGAGGAAGGCCGCGACGTACGACTTCGTGCCGTCGGTGGAGATGAGCGAGTCGCCGCCGCCGTTGAAGGCCGTCACGACCTGCGCGACGTCGGGGTCGGCGGCGACGGTCGCCGCCGCGCGCTCCACGGCGGCGCGCCCGGCGCCGGACCGGACGTCGGCGCCCGGTTCGACGAGGGCGATGATCCCGGGGTTCGGGTTGGCGCCGGAGGCGTCCCGGAGGCTGTCGCGGGCGGCGACGAACTCCGCGTCGGGGTCCTCGAACCCGGCGCTGGTGAGGTTGCCGGTGAGCGGTCCACCGATCACGACGGCGATCGCCAGGAAGGCGACGGCGAGACCGACGACCCGCCACGGACGGCGGGCGAGCAGTGCGGCGAGACGTGTCATGCGTGCGACTCCTCCTCGGAAGCGTTCGGCGCCTCGACCCGGACGATCTCCAGGCCGAGGTTCTCGAGCGTGGTGAGCACGTCGGCGAGGGGGCGGGCGCCGGCGTCGGCCTCGAGCACGGTGTGCCCGTCGGCGACGCCGTGGCGGAGGCCCGGGAAGCCCCGCCGGAACCGCTCGCTGAGAGCGCCCCTCACGGTGATGCGGTAGTCCCCGGCCATTCCTGCGTCCCCCCGCTCGACGGTGCGATGGGTGGAGGCTCGGGGACGCCGGGGTGACCGGTCATCACCCCGCGGTGATTTCACCCCGGGTGAAACGCCGTCGAGCGGCGCCGCCGCGCGGGACCGCATCGCTCACGGGCGGACCACCAGGACGGACGACGCGGCCCGGTGCGCGACGCGTTCGCTCACGCTCCCGAGGGCGCGCAGCCCCGTGGCACCCCGGGACCCGACCACCAGGAGGTCGGCCCGGGTCGAGGCGTCGATCAAGGCCTCGACGGGGCGCTCGTGGACGACCGTCACGGCGTTCGGCCCGGCCTGCCGTGCCAGCGCGTCCGTATCGATGTCCTCGCCGCGCGTGGCCGCGACGACCGTGAGGTCGCGTTCCGGGTCGGCGCACAGTCGCCCGGCGATCGAGAGGGCGTGGAGACCGGCGTCGGAGCCGTCGATGCCGACGGCGACCCGCAGCGGGAACGCGCCGGGGTCGAACGGGGGCCGGGCGAGGAGCACGGACGTCGGCGCGTCGTGCAGGAGCATGGTGGCGACGCTGCCGAGGACGGCGCCCGTCAGGCGCCGACCGCCGTGGGCCCCGACCGCGATCAGGCTCGCGGCCTCGCCCGCCGCCACGTCCCGCAGCTCGTCGTACGCCCTGCCCGTCACGAGGCGCGTCTCGACCGCGGCGTCGCCGAGCTGCCGGCGCGCCCGGGCGAGCGAATCGCCCGCCATCTCCCGGACGGCGTCGTGCAACTGCCCGAGGTCGCGCTGCGGCGTCTCCAGGATGTCCCAGAGGATCAGCTCGGGACCCCACCGGCCGGAGACCGCGTCGAGGAAGTGGGTGGCCGCCACGAGCAGCACACGCCCGCCGGGGCCGGCGATCCGGGCCGCCTGCCGCGATGCCTCGAAGGACTCACGCGTCCCGTCCACGCCGCACACGACGGTGGGGAACGGTGTCTCGGGCATCGTCGTCCTCCTCGGAGTGGCCGCGCCGGCCCGATCCTAGGCGTCCCGGCGTCGCCGCGGTCGGCCGGGTGCACCCCGCGGACGGACGTCCCCCGCCCTGCGGGGCGATCACGCCGCGCACCGGCCCGGAGCTACAGGGGCGCGGCGGAGCGGAGCTGGACGCCGAGGTGCTCCCGCAGCACCAGGCCGATGAGGCGCTCGACCCCCGCCGCGTCCTCGGCGGGGACGAGCTCCGGCGCCTCCGCGAGGGGCCTCCCGACCAGTCCGGCGAGGGCGGCGAGGGCGCCCGGCTCCACCGCCTCGGCCCCCGCGCCGCAGTCGGCGCACACCGCACCCCCCGCGGCGGGCGAGAACGCCACCAGGGGGTGGGCGCCGCCGCACCGGGCGCAGCTGCCGAGCACCGGCATGAGGCCGCTGACGATCAGCAGCTTCGCCTGGCAGCCCAGCACCAGCGGGTCGAGGCGCGCCGGCCCGGGGGGCGCGGGGGCGCGTGCCAGCAGGTCGAGGGTGCGCACCAGCAGGTGCCACGCCTCCTCGGACGGCTCGCTCTCGGGCATGACGCGCATCGCCGTCTCGAGGACGCACCCCGCCGCCTGGAGGCGATGGCCCGCCACCCAGAGCCCCGCGTGGGCGTCGATCATCGACGCGGCGCGGATGGTGCCGAGGTCGCCGCGCCCCTCGTGGATCGTCACCTGCACCCGCACACCCGGCTGCAGCCGGCCGCCCATCTTGGACGTCGTGCGACGGGCGCCCTTCGCGATGGCCGACACCCGGCCGCGTTCCCGGGTGGTCAGGGCCAGGACGACGTCGGCCTCCGAGTAGCGGATGCTCCGCAGCACGATCGCCTCGGTGTCGTACGCCGCCACGTCCGGATCATGACGCGCCCGCCGGACCCCGGGCCGGCGCCGGGGGCCGGGGCGCGCCGCGGGGGCGTCCCCCTACACTTTTCGCATGACCACACCGCACATCCGCATCTACACCAGCGACGCCTGCTCGTTCTGCGTGCGCGCCAAGAACCTGCTCACGAAGAAGGGCGTGGCGTACGAGGAGGTGCACCTGGCGCCGACCGACTTCCGGGCGCGCCAGAACCTGGTGGACCTCACCGGCCGGTACACCGTCCCGCAGATCCTGATCGACGACACCCCGGTCGGCGGGTACGACGACATCAAGGCGCTCGACGACGCCGGCCGCCTCGACGCGATGCTGGGTGTGGTCTAACCCGACCCGGCGGAGCCCGGGGGCGGCCCGGGGGCGGGGATGATGCCGAGCTGCTGCAGCATCCCGAGGTCGTCGCGGGTCGCCCAGTGCTCCGACGACCGGCCGTCGCGCATGCGGAGCATGTGCATGTGCTGCACGCGGAACGACCGTCCCGTGGGGGCCATGCCGAGCAGCTCCCCGAGGTGCGTCCCCCAGAGGGTCGCCCGGTAGGCGACGAGGTCGTCGCCCGCGACGATCTCGTGGACCTCCATGTGGATGTCCGGGACGCCGGTGCGGAGCCGCCCGAGGCGCAGGCGGAAACCCTCGTAGCCGGGGTCCTCCCCCGGCCAGGCCTCGTGGTTCACGAAGTCCTCGGTGACGAACTCCTCGACCCGGTGGATCTCGCCCCGGTTGAACAGGACCTCGACCCGCTCGACCGCGAACCGCGTCATCGTCTCGGCGTCCATCGCGCTACTCCCCCGTCGGACCGGACCCGTACGCCGCCGCCGCGCGACGCCGGCGGTGGCGCAGCGAGAGGTGGACGATCGCGCCCATGATGGCGAGGACCAGCACGTAGTCGAAGTAGTGCAGTGCGTGCTGCAGGTCCTCCCAGTTGTCCCCCACCGCCCGGCCGGCCAGCGCGAGCGCCAGCACCCACGGGATGCAGCCGATCAACGTCAGGATCGTGAACCGCCAGAACGGCATCCGGGCGATCCCCGCCGGCAGCGAGATGAAGGTGCGGATGATCGGCAGGCACCGTGACACGAGGACCGCCCAGCTCCCCCAGCGCGCGAACCACCGGTCGGCGGCGTCGAGCCGCTTCGGCGTGATGTGCAGCCAGTGCCAGCGCAGCGCCCACTCGCGCCCCTTGGTCAGGCCCACCCCGTAGGCGATCCACGACCCGGCGACGTTGCCGAGCACCCCGGCCGCGACGATCAGCAGCAGGCTCTCGTCCCCGCGGCTGACGAGGAACCCGCCGTAGAGCATGATCGCCTCGCTCGGCACCGGGATGCAGGCGCTCTCGAGGATCATCAGCAGGAACACGGCGAGCACGCCGTAGGCGCCGACCTGGTCCGTCGCGACGTTCACGATGGGGGCGGTCAGGTCGGGCACCGGGGGATCCTACTCCGGGACCCCCGGCCCACCGTCGCCCGGTTCGCGTCGGCGCGTGACGGCGACGTGCAGCACCGAGTCGGTGAACGCGATGTCGAGCCGCGGCTGCGCCGGGGGTCGCCCGCCGTCCTCCCCGGGATGCCATTCGGCGCTCACGAACTGCTCCTCCCGGATGGCGAGGAAGCCGCCGGTGTCGAGCATGAACGCCTCGATGTCGTCGCCGTCGGGGCGTCGTGCCGTCAGCTCCTCCTGGCCGGAGGGCGTGCCGATGAGGACGCCCTTCGCCGCAAGGCGGAACGGGCCGTGCCGGTCCCCGACGCGGAGCTCCGCCAGGACCTCCCGGCCCGCCAGTTCCTCCAGCTTCGCGAGGGTCGCGTCGTAGTCGAGCGTCTCGTCGCGCACATGGGCGTCGGCGGTCATGGTCTGCCTCCTGATGGCGGGACACCATCCAACCACGACCCACGCCGTCAGCCGCGGGAGGGGCCCCCGAGGGACGCGCGGCGCTCGGCGCCCGTCGGGACGCCCCGGACGGACGTCGCCGAGCGGACGGCGTCCCGGATCGCCGCCGAGGCGGCCTCGGCGGCCGCCACACCGCACGCGAAGACGCTCGCCGGCCGGGCCCCGGTGGCGAGGCAGAACGCCGCGTCGCCGTCGATGGTGGTGTGCACCGGCGAGATCGCCCGCGCCATCCCGGCGTGGGACATCCGCGCGACGATCGCGGCCTCCGTCTTGGTGAGCGCCCCGTCGGTGACGACGCAGACCAGCGTCGTGTTGCCGCCCGCGGCGAGGCGCGGGTGCTCCGGGGGGTGGGTCACGACGCGCCCCGCGGCGCCGAGGAAGCCCGCCCCGGGATCGAACGCCCCGGCCAGCACCTCGTTGCGCTCGTCGAGGACGTCGCCCCACGCGTTCACGACGGCGAGCGCCGCGACGGTGACACCGTCGTGCAGGCGCAGCACCGCCCCACCGAGCCCGCCCTTGCACCACCCGTCCTGGCCGCGCAGCTTGCCGCAGGTCGCGCCGGTGCCCGCGCCGACGCTGCCGACGGCGTGCGGGCCGGGTGCCGCGGCCTCGCACGCGGCGTACCCCTCGTCCGGGCCGGGGCGCCGCGCGTTGCCGGTGATGCCGAGGTCGAAGATGCAGGCGGTCGGGACGATCGGGACGATCGCGGGCCCGGCGACGTGGCCGAGGCCGCGCTCCTCGCACCAGCGGACCACGCCCGACGCCGCGTCGAGCCCGAACGCGCTCCCGCCGGACAGCAGCAGGGCGGTGACCGAGCCCACCGACGACAGGGGCGCGAGCACGTCGACGTCCCGGGTCGCCGGGCCACCCCCGCGCACCTCGATCGCCCCGACCGTCCCCGGCGGCGGCAGGATCACCGTGCAGCCGGTGCCGGCCTCCGCGTCCGTCCAGTGGCCGACCCGGACCCCCTCGACGGCGCTCACCACGCGGACGGCTCCGGCTGGCAGCGGGGACACCAGTACGTGCCGCGTTGCGCGATGCGGGTCTTGACGATAGGCGTGCCGCAGCGCGGGCACGGCTCGTCGCGGTGCAGGTGGACACGCAGGAGGTCCTGCATCTGGCCCTTCTCCCCGAGGCCGTCGCGGTACGAGTCGATCGAGGCGCCCCCGGCGGCGACCGCGGCGGCGAGGCGGTCGCGGATCGCGCGGTGCAGGCGCCGGATCTCGTCGGCGTCGAGGTCGCCCGCGGGTCGCAGGGGGTGGACCCGGGCCTGGAACAGCGCCTCGTCGACGTACATGTTGCCGAGGCCCGCGACGAGCGCCTGGTTGAGCAGGACCGCCTTGATCGGGCCCTTCCGGCCGGCGAGCAGGTCGCCCAGCACCCGCGCGGTGAAGCGCGGCGTGAGCGGCTCGACGCCGACCCGGGCGGTCCAGTAGCCCTCCCGCTCGGCGGGGGTGCCCGGCACGATCCACGCCCGGCCGAAGCGGCGCATGTCGCCGAACGTGAGGGTGCTGCCGTCGTCGAGGTGGAAGCGGGCCCGCAGGAAGCGCTCGGGCTCCCCCTCGTCACCCGCCGCCCGCCAGTGCAGGCGCCCCGTCATCCTCAGGTGCACCGCGAGGGTGTCCTGACCGTCGAGGTCGATCAGCAGGTACTTCCCGCGCCGGTCGAGACCCGCGATCCGCCGGCCGGTGACCTCCCCCGTGAACTCCTCCGGCGTCGCCGGCGAGACGAGCTTCGCGTCGTGCACCTCCACCCGCGTGAAGGTGCGCCCCGGCACCCGGTCGGCGAGCTGGGCGCGGATCGTCTCGACCTCGGGCAGCTCAGGCATCCCCACCCCCCTCGCCGAGCACCAGCGGCCGCGGCGCGACCGGCGTGTCGCCGATCATGAACGCGGCCTCCGCCATGTCGCGGGCGCGGGACCCGGCGCCGTCGTCGCGGGCGTGCACCACCGCGAGGGGCTGCCCCTCGTCGACCGCGTCGCCCGTCGCGACGAGGATCTCGAGCCCCGCCACCGGGTCGATGGACTGCATCGGGTGCAGGCGCCCCGCGCCGAGCCACCGCGCCACCTCGCCCACCGCCCGGCCGTCGACGCGGTGCACGTGGCCGTCCCGTGGCGCCTCGACGTCGATGCGCAACGGCGCCGTCGGCAGGGCGCCGGGGTCGGTCCACACGGCGGGGTCGCCGCCCTGCGCCGTCACCCAGCGCTCGGCCGCCGCCAGGGCCGAGCCGTCACCGAGGGCGGCGCGCGCCCGGGCGCGCCCCTCCCCCGCCGGCGCGACCCCCGCCGCCTCGGCCAGGTCACCGGCCATGTTCGTCGCGAGCTCGCGAACGCCGGCGGACCCGCCCCCGCGCAGCACCTCGGCGGCCTCCGCCACCTCGAGGGCGTTGCCGACGGCGCGCCCGAGGGGGGCGTCGGCGTCCACGACGGTCCAGCGCAGCGTGCGCCCCCACGGCGCGACGACCGCCGCGACCCGCCGGGCGGCCTCCTCGGCCTCCTCGCGGGTGGCGAGGAGGGCGCCGGATCCGCAGCCCACCTGCAGCGCGATCGCGGGGGCGCCCCCGGCGACGAGGCCCGCCGCCATGGACGCGGCGACCAGGCCGGTCGCCGACACCGTCCCCGTCGCGTCGCGCAACGCCGCGAGGCGCCGGACACCGGGGGCGAGGCGGTCGCCGGGGGCGGTGACGGCGATCCCCGTGTCGCGCACCTGGCGCACGAACGCGGCGAGGGTGAGGTCGGCGTCGAACCCGGGGATCGCCTCGAGCTTGTCGATCGTCCCGCCCGTGTGGCCGAGGCCCCGCTCGGCGGTGGTCGCCACCATCACCCCGAGCGCGGCGGCGAGGGGGGCCGCGACGAGGGGTGCGGCGTCCCCGACCGCGCCGGTCGCCCCGATCTCCCCCACCGGACCGAGCGCGCCGAGCTCCAGCCGCTCCCCGCCACCCACCAGCGCCCGCGCCATCGCCTCGGCGTGACCGGCCTCCATGCCCCGCAGGCACGCCGCCATGCACCACGCCGACATGAGGGCGTCGGAGGAGTCTCCGCCGAGCCAGGAGCGGACGAAGGCCTCGACGCTCGCCGCGTCGACCGGCTCCCCGCGCCGGCTCCGCTCGAGCACCTCGACGGGGGCGAGAGGGGCGGCCATGATCGGGCGGCACTCTACTCCGGGGCACCCGGACCGGGACCGGGGGTGCGGGCGCCGCGCGCTGGTAGGGTGGCGCCCGTGCCGAGGGGGTCCACAACCGCGCTCGCCCTCTGCCTCGTGGCCCTCGTGCCCGCGGCGGCGGTGGCGCAGGCACCCGCGCCGCCGACCACGACGGCGCCCGCACCGACCCCCACCGCGCCCGCCACCCCCGCGGCCGCCCCCAAGCTCGACGGGCTGCGCATGCCGCGCGTCGTCACCGCCCAGCAGGGTCACGCGCGGTTCCTCGTCGGCGTGCGCCTGGCGACCCACTCCAAGCTCACCGTCCAGGTCATCCGGGCGCGCGACGACTCGGTGGTGCAGACCAGCACCGACGCGAGGGCGCGCGCCGCCGGACGGGCGTACCTGCGCGTCGAGGCGATCGACAGCTCGGGCTTCCAGCTCCTGCGCGGCGCCTACCGCATCCGCCTGCAGGCGACCGACGACCAGGGCCGCGTCTCCGCGGCCGTCGAGGCGCCGTTCACGCTCAAGCTGACCACCCCGCGCGGCCTGTTCACGGCGTACACCATCCCGCTGTGGCGGACGTTCCAGCGCCAGGCCGGCACGACCACCCCCGGCCAGCTCGTCGTGGTCGTCGGCCCCAAGTCGGCGGCCGCGGTCGCCGGCATCCGCCGCGGCGACGTCATCACGTCGGTCGACGGCCGCCCCGTCGCGACGCCGGGGGCGTGGGGCACCGCGCTGCGGTCCCTGCCCGCCGAGAAGGACGTCGCGGTCGAGCTGGTCCGTGCGGGTGCCCCCCTCACGGTGACGCTGAAGGCCGGCCCCGACTGGGAGGCCGCGCCCGACTACGCGAAGTCGCTCCTCGTGGCGGTGCGTCGCGAGCCGAAGACGATCGCGTACCGGATGGCCCAGGCCCGGCAGTTGACCGAGGCGGGAAAGCTCGTCGAGGCCCGCCGGCTCATCGCCGCGTGGCCCGCCGCGTGGCGCGCGAGCGCCCCCGGCCACCTCGTGCAGGCCGAGATCCTCGTGAAGCAGGAGCGCTGGAAGCAGGCCCTCGGGGCCTACAACCGCGCCCGGGCGAAGGACCCGTCCCTCGCCGCCGCCGAGTTCGGCCGCGGCGTCGCCCTGTCGGAGCTCGACAAGGTCGTCCCGTCGTCGGTGGCGTTCGCCGCCGCCGGACGCCTCGACCCCTCCGACCCCGCCGCCTTCGGGTTCCGTGCGTATGCGCTGCTGCAGCAGACCGACCGCGCCGCCGACTCCGTCGCCGAGGCCCAGAAGGCCGTGCGCCTCGACCCCCGGTACGCCGACGGCTTCCTGCCGCTCGGCATCGCGCTGCTCGCCACCGGCGACAAGCCGAACGGCGTGCGGTTCCTGCGCCGCGGGCTGCTCCTGCTGGAGGAGCCCGACCGGGCGAGCCGCCTCATCTCCGAGCACCTGGACCCGACCGACCCCTAGCGCGGCCGGGACGCCCCGACGCGCCACCGCCGGCGCCGTGGGCGTGGACATCCGCCGCCGGGCCTGGGAGTGTCGTGAGCGGGTGCCCGCGGGTCACGTGGGATCGGAGGCGGGGTGTTCGTGCTGCTGGCGCGTTACCGGGTCGCGGACCTCGACCGGTTCCTCGGGGTCTTCGAGCACTTCGACGACCTGCGCCGCGACAGTGGCTCCACCGGCCACCGCCTGCTGGGCGCCAGCGACGACCCGACGCGCGTCGTCGCCCTGATCACGTTCGGATCGCGCGCCGCGGCCGAATCGTTCGCCGGTGGGGCGGCGCGCCACGCCGCCCTCATCGAGGCGGGGGTGCGGGAACGCATCGACGAGATCCTCGAGGAGATCCCGTCGTGACGCGGCTCCGGTGCGCCCGCCGGAGTCGTGTGTCCCGGGCGCCGACGGCCTAGATCTCGCCGGTCGGCTCGTTGCCCTCGTCGTAGGAGGACGGCCGCGGGCGACGCGAGCGGGGGGCGCGGCTGCGGCCGCCGCCACCGCTCCCCATGCCGCCGACCAGGAACAGCACGGTCAGCACACCGGCGGCGAGACCCGCCCACATCTCCCACTGCGTCAACGGGTTCTCGGCGAAGATCCCGTAGAGCAGGAAGACGGCGAGCACCCCGACGAGGGCGAGCGCCCTCTGCCGCGGGGCGGCGAGGTGCACGACCCACGGGGCCAGGATCGAGATGATCAACAGGAGGATCGTGCTCACGCGGCGCTCCAGGTGCGTACCGGGACGGGAACGGCCATCGCGGGAGCGTAGTGGGCGGCGGTCCCCGTCGTCCAGCGCGGGCCGCACCGCCGGTACGGTGTCCCCGTGACCGGCGCCCTCGGCCTCCACCTCGTGCAGCACGTCGCGCTGGTCGACTCGCCCCGCCGCTCGGTGCTGGCGCGCCTCGACGACGACGGCCGTCTGACCGACCTCGTGGAGGCCGCCGGGGACGACGAGGTCGCGGCCGCGGCGGCCGCCGCGGAGGGCCGCGCGCTGATCGTGGACGCGCCCCTCGCCGTGCCCGGCGACGCCGGCCGCCGCGACGTCGAGGCCGTCCTCGCGTGGTGCGACGTCACCGCGTTCCCGGTGTCACGGCGGCGCCTGGTGCAGGTCACCGGGGGCGCCCGCGGCCCCGCCCTCGCGGCGGCGCTGGAGCGCCCCGGGCGCGTCCTCGCCGAGGGGCTGCCCGACCTGGTGCTGCGCCAGATCGCATGGGAGCGGACCCACCCCCCGGGCGCCCCGGCCCTCGACCTCGCCGACTACCGGGCCGCGTGGATCGAGGTGCGCGCCCCCGTGTACCGGCCGAAGGGGGCGGGCCGGGCGCGTCCCGACGGCATCCGGGCGGCGTGGGACCTGCTCGCCGGCGTCGTCGATCTGGGCGGGTGGCGGCCCTCCGGGTCCACCGACGACTGGGGCGCCATCGCCGACGCCGCCGTCATCGACGCGGTGTGCGGCGCCTACGCCGGGCTGCGGGTCGCCCGCGGGGAGGGTCTGCTGGTCGGCACGCCGGCGCGCGGGATGGTCGCGGTGCCCGCCGGCGCCGACCTCCGGGGGCGCATCGAGGCCACCCTCGTGCGCATGCGGGCCGAGGGCGCCATCGCCGTCTGAGCACGCCCGGGGTTGCCCCGGGCCCCGGCCACCGTGATGATCCACCCGAGCCCCTCGCGGGCACCGTGACCCCAACCCGGAAAAGGACGGTCCCCCATGGGCAACAGCGTCTACAAGGTGATCGAGATCGTTGGCACCAGCGAGGCGTCGTGGGAGGACGCGACGGCCGCCGCCGTCGCGACCGCCGCGAAGACCCTCCGCGACCTGCGCGTCGCCGAGGTCGTCAAGCAGGACGTCACCATCAACGACGACGGCACGGTCGACCAGTACCGCACCCGTCTGTCGGTGTCGTTCAAGTACCAGGACGACTGAGGAAGCAGCCCGTCCGCCGGGCGGCGCGGCTCCCGCCGCCGCCCGGTCAGGCGGGGCGCACCACGTGGGTGTCGGTGCGCCATGGCGCCGCGGTGAGCGCGCCCCGCAGGTCGGCGTCGGAGCGGTAACGGCGGTCGGGGATCTCCCGCACCCGCACGGGCAGCGCCACCCGGTCGCCCGCGAACGGCCACGGGTCGATGACGTGGTCACCCGGGTCTCCTCCGGGACGGACGCGCACCGTCACCCCCGGGTCACCCGGCGCCCGCGGCACCTGCGGCAACGCCCCGTCGCGTCCCGACGGCCCCGCCCGCCACGTCAGGTGCAGGCTGAGGGCGTCCCACGTCTGCAGCAGCCGGTAGGCGGCCCACTCCCACCCGGGATCCCCCTCATCTCCCGCGTCGGTGATGCGGGCGCGCAGGTCGCGCTGCAGGGCGTCCTGCTCGGCGAGGAACGCCTGCACCACCGGCGGACGATCCGCCCGCGGGGTCGCGGGCCCCGGATCGAGGCCGCCCCGGCCCTCGTAGAGGCCGCCGCCGTGGAGGCTGACGAGCAGGCCCGCCCGGGCACCCGCCGCGACCGCCGCCCGGATGCCCTCGCGGTAGAGGGCGACGTGGGTGGCCCGGTCGATGTGGGGGAAGTCGACCGGCGTCCCGTCGTGGACCGTCGGCGCCCGCTCCCATGCACGCCACCCCTCGTCGTGGAGGGCCGCCGCGACACGGAGGGGCGCGAACGGCTCCGGGCGCGTGAAGACGTCGTTGCCCCAGGCGTCGGCCATCGCCGCGCACTGGTCCTGGTGGTCGACCTGGCGGACCATGACGAGGCGGCCGTCGCGGGGCGAGACGATCACCCCGCGAGGGTATCCGTCAGCGCACCGACCACTCCTCCACCAGGTCACCGAGGTCACGGTCGAGGAACCCCTGCCCGGAGTTCAGGACCATGGCGTCGGCGCCGGTGTCCCAGGGGCGACGCGCCGCGATCGGGCGGCACAGGTACAGCTCGTCGGCGGCCCGGGTGACGGCGACGTAGAAGAGCCGCTCCTCCTCGTCGAGGTTCCCCTCGCTGACCGCCCACCCCGACGGGAACGACCCCGGCTCGACCTGCAGGACGAACACGACGGGCCACTCCAGGCCCTTCGCCTGGTGGACGCTCGACAGGGCGACGCGGCGGGCGGGGCCGGAGACGTCCTCGTCGGCCTCGAGGCGCTCGGCGAGCTGCAGGTCGCCGAGGAAGCGGTCGAGGCCGGGGGCGCGGGCGGCGAGCTCGGCGAGGCGGGCGAGGTCGCCCTCGCGGTCGCGCCAGTTCGGGTAGGTGCGCTGCAGGTGGTCGCGGTACCAGTCGGCGCGGGCCACGTGCAGGACGATCTCGTCGGGACGTGACGTGGCGGCGACCGCGGCGATCGTCTCGGCGAAGCGCCGCAGACCGGACCCCGCCGCGCCGGACGGCCGCAGCGCCGCCGCGGCGGCGAGGGGGTCGGGCTCCGAGCCGATCCTCTCCCACACCTTCGCCGCCGTCGCCGCGCCGACGCGATCGAAGAGGCGCAGCGCCCGGTGCCACGCCAGCTCGTCGCGCGGGTTGTGCCGCAGGCGGCAGAACGCCATCGCGTCCTTCACGTGGGCGCTCTCGACGAAGCGGGCGCCGGAGAAGAGCTCGAACTCCACCCCCGCCTGCGCGAGGGCGAGCTGCAGGTCGACGGAGTGGTGGTGGGCCCGGTAGAGCACGGCGATGTCGCCGGGCGCGCGCCCCTCCGTGATGCAGTCGGCGATCCGCTGGACCACGAACCGCGCCTCGTCCTGGACGGTCGCGAGGTGGGCGATGACGGGGGCGTCGCCGGAGGCGGGCCGCCGGGCCCGCAGCCGCTTGCCGAAGGGGTTGCCGGCGGGGAGCGTGGCCTGGGCGAGGGCGACGACCTCCGGCGTGGAGCGGTAGTTCGTCTGCAGGGGGAAGACGCGGGTGCCGGCGGCCGCGGCGAAGCGGGTGACGACCCCGGGGTCGGCGCCGCGCCACGAGTAGATCGACTGGTCGGGGTCGGCCACCGCGATCAGGTTCGACCCCTCCGCCGCGAGCGACTCGACGATCCGCGCCTGCACGGGGTTGACGTCGTGGAGCTCGTCGACGAGCACCCACCGGTGGGTGGCGGCCAGGCGGGCGCGCACACGCGGCTGCTCGTCGAGGAGGCGGGCGACGAGCACGAGGAGGTCGGCGTAGTCGAGGGCGGCCATCGCCGCCTTGCGCGCCGCGTACCCCTCGGCGATCGCCTCGATGATCCCGATGCGGTCGCCGAGGCGCGGGTTGGCCTGCAGCACGACCTCCCCCACCCCCCGCCCGCTCTCCGCCGCGAGCGACGCCCAGCCGACGATCGACTGCGGCTTCGGGAGGGCCGGGCGTTCCGGCATGTCAGCAAGGATCGCGTCGCGGGCCATGGCGGCGACCTCCGCCTGGTCCTCCGCGTCGAGGATCGAGAACGACGACGGCACCCCCACCACCGGCCCGTAGCGGCGGAGGATGCGGCGGCACACCGAGTGGAACGTGCCGGCCGTCATGCGCGACAGGTCGGCGCCGGCGAGCCGCTCGGCCCGGTCGGTCATCTCCCGCGCGGCGCGCCGCGTGAACGTGACGAGCAGGATCTCCTCGGGCGGTACCCCCGTCTCGATGAGGTGCGCGACGGTCGCGACGATCGTCCGGGTCTTGCCCGACCCGGCGGACGCGAGCACCAGGGAACGGCCGCGCGACCCCTCGACCGCGGCGAGCTGCTCCTCGTCGAGCATCGCCCGGAGGCGCTCGGAGGCCCCCTGCCCGGCGCCCTCGGGTGGCCGGAGGTGGTAGACGCGGCGGCGTGACGGCTCGGCGGCGAGGGGGTCGCGGGGTGAGCGGGCGTCGCGCACCGCCTTCTGCGCCTCGATGTGGGGCGCCGTCGGCGGGGCCGTCTGCCAGCGGGGGTAGCCGGGGGCCGTGGACATGGGCGCGGGAGGCTAACCGGGACGTCGGACGTCCCGGCTCCGTACTGTTGGGGGGACCCGGACGGACGATCACCAGGAGGCAACAGATGGCAGCGAGAGGCAACGCGGAGTGGAAGGGCGACCTGAAGGGCGGCAGCGGGACGTTCGAGGCCGGCGACAGCGGCATCGCCGGTGAATACTCGTTCCACACCCGGTTCGAGGACGGCCCCGGCGCGAACCCGGAGCAGCTCATCGGCGCGGCGCTCGCCTCGTGCTTCTCGATGGCGATCTCCAACGCCCTCTCGCAGCAGGGGAACGTTCCGGAGTCGGTCCGCACCGAGGCCGTCGTGTCGATCGGCAAGATCGACGACGTCACGTCGATCACGAAGATCGACCTGAAGACCGTCGGCAACGTGCCGGGGATCGACCAGGCGACGTTCGAGAAGTTCGCCGAGGACACGAAGAGCGGCTGCATCGTCAGCCGCGCCCTCGCCGGCGTCCCCGAGTTCACGGTGACGGCGACGCTCGAGGGCTGAGCCTCCCCCACCCCGGGCCCGGGTCCCCCCGGCCCGGGGTGGATGCGTCGATTGGCGTCGACG
>LNFM01006813.1_pt1 | contig 18472 bp, 17 predicted proteins | sample 596031 | NCBI WGS metagenome assembly LNFM01 (sample SAMN04254537, study PRJNA301005) | activated carbon metagenome | isolation source: dual media filters at the Ann Arbor, Michigan drinking water treatment plant | place: USA: Ann Arbor | reverse complement strand
GCGGTGGCGCGGGCGGCAGCCTTGGTGCAGACATGGTCGCGAGATCGGCGCCCGACGGTTACACGATCCTGCTCGGCAACTCAGGGCCGATGACGATCAACCCGAACCTGATGAAGAAGATCCCCTACGACGCGGTGAAGGACTTCACCCCGCTCTCGCTGGTGCTCTCGTCGCCGATGCTGATGGTGGTGCATCCGTCGCTGCCGGTGAAGACGGTCTCGGACCTGGTGAACCTCGCGCGCAAGCGTCCGAATGAACTCAACTATGCGTCGGCGGGGGTCGGCAACCTGCAGCATCTCGGGATGGAGTCCGTGCAGGCGAGCGCCGGGATCCGGATGAACCATGTGCCCTACAAGGGCGCTGCGCCCGCGTTCATCGACATCTTCGGTGGCCGCATCGAGCTGATGTTCGCGAACATCGTCGGTGCCATGCCGCATGTGAAAGCCGGCAAGCTGCGTGCGATCGCGGTGTCGTCGGCCAAGCGGGCGACTGCGCTGCCCGACGTGCCGAGCGTCGGCGAGACGATCAAGGGCTTCGACATGACAGCCTGGATGGGACTGTTCGGCGCCGCGGGCACGCCGAAGGACATCGTCGTACGCATCAGCAACGAGGTCGCGCGCATCGTGGCGCTGCCCGACGTGCGCACGCGCATGCTCGGCCAGGGGGCTGAACCGGTCGGTGGCACGCCGCAGGAACTGGCGGACCTGATGGCACGCGAGACCGCGTTCTACGCGAAGCTGATCAAGACGTCCGGGATACAGGCGGACTGACACGCGCACCGTTGCGCGCGCCGACGTTACGCACCGACGGCGCTCGCACCGCGCTCAACCGTCGACCTTGATGCCGGCCGAGCGCACGATCCGCGAGAACACCTCGATCTCGTTGCGGATCGCGGCACCGTACTGGTCAGGGTTGTCGAGCAGCGGTTCGAAGCCCTGCGCGAGCATGCGCTTGCGCAGGTCGTCGCTCTTCACCGCGGCGACCAGCGTCGCGTGCACGCGCTGCACGGTCTCGCGCGAAACGCCGAGCGGACCGACCAGGCCGTAGCGGCCGTCGACCGGCGGCACCTTCAAGCCCTGCTCGACGAGTGTCGGCAGGTCGGGTGCGAAGGTCGAGCGTCGCGCACCGGCAGCGGCGATCAGCCGCAGCTTGCCGGCTTTCGCGAACGGCTCGGCCGCGGGCAGTGCAACCACCAGCATGTCGGTCTCGCCGCTGATCAGTGCGGTCAGCGACGGTCCCGCACCCTTGTACGGGACATGCAGCATCTTCGTGCCGGTGGCGCTCAGCAGGATCTCGGTGGCGAGATGGCCGATGGTCGCCGCACCCGACGACGCATACGCAAGGAACCCGGGCTTCGCCCTCGCGATCGCGATCAGGTCAGCGATGCCCTTGGCCGGCACGCGTGGGTTCACCGTGAGCACGTAGGCGGTCATCGCCATGCTGCCCATCGGCACCAGGTCCTTCACCGGGTCGTAGCCGACCTTCGGCTGCATCAGCGGACCGATGACCAGGCTCGAGTTGTTGCCGACGCCGAGGGTGTAGCCATCCGGCGTCGACTTCGCGACCACTTCCATGCCGGTGGTGGCACCTGCGCCCGGCCTGTTCTCGACGATCACCGGCTGCGCCCACAGTTCGCCCAGCTTCGGGCCGACCAGCCGCACGATCAGGTCGTTCGGCCCGCCGGGTGCGAACGGGACGACGATGCGCACCGGCTTCGCAGGGAAGGGCACGGATTGGGCGATGGCGTCACCCGATGGCAGCGTCGTGCCGGCTGAAGCGCAAAGCGTTGCGATGACGGTGGCGGCGCAGGCTGCACGACGTTTGTCTCGGATGAAGGTCATGGTCACGGGCGGTCACCGGCGGTGCGTGGGATGACCCGGTCGAAGCAATATCGAGGCCGGGCCGTGGACGATGCAGGGCGACCGTCGTGCGCCGTCACTGCTCCGCCTTCACCCCGGCCTGCTTCACCAGCTTCACGTACTTGTCGAGGTCGCGATTGAAGAACTGGACGAACTCGCTGCCGCCGAGGAACACCGGGTCGGCGCCGTCGCGTTCCAGTGCGGCGCGCACGCTTGTCGAGCCGTGCGACCTGCGTACCTCGTTCACCAGGCGCTCCTGGATCGGCGCCGGCGTGCCACCCGGCGCGAAGATGCCGTACCAGATGTCCATCGAATAGCCGGGGAAGGTGGCTGCGATCGGATCCACGCCCGGCAGCGTCTTCGCCGCGTTCGGCGTGGTCACCGCCAGTGCACGCAGGCGGCCGGCGCGCACCAGCGGCAGCGCGCTCGGCGCGGTGGTGATGCCCATGTCGAGGTCGCCACCCATCAGCGCGGTCATCATCGGCACCGCGCCCTTGTACGGGATGTGCGTCATGTCGATGCCGGCCGACAGCCGCAGCAGTTCGCCGGACAGGTGTCCGCTGGTACCCGCGCCGTTGGTGCCGAAGTTCAGGCCACCCTTCGAACGTTTCGCCCACGCGACGAGGTCCTTCATGTTCTTCATCGGCAGCGACGGATGCACCAGCACCACCAGCGGCGCGCTCGCGACCAGCGCCACCGGCGCGATGTCGGTGCGCACGTTGTAGGTGAGCTTCTGGTACAGCGCCGCGTTGATCACCAGCGAATTCGAGGTGAGCATGATCGTGTAGCCGTCGGGCGCCGACTTGGCCGTGGCCTCGGCGCCGAGGTTGCCGCCGGCGCCCGCCCGGTTCTCGACCGTCACCGGTTGGCCGAGCCCGTCGGAGATCTGCGCGGCGAACGTACGCGCGAGCTGGTCGGTGCCGCCGCCCGGCGGAAACGGCGCGATCATGCGCAGGGCGCGGGTCGGGTACTGCTGCGCGGCGACGCCGCCGGCCAGGGACAGGCCCGACAGCGCGACGGCAGCGCCCAGGACCGCCAGTGCCCGAGATTCGAAGACGCGTTTCGCGTGCTTTCTCTTGTTCATGGTGAACTCCTCCTGCGGAACCGGGATGTTAAGTCGACTCGCCGCCCCGTGCCGCACGCGATAATGCCGCCTGTCCCGAAATCGGGGTCAGATACCGATTTCGGATCCTGATTTCGCCCGAATGATTCGCATGGCCGAGTTGGAGCAGAACATGACCGCAGCAAAGACCCGCGACGATGCGATGGGCAACCTCGAGATGCTCGAGCGTGCAATCGCAGACAGTCCCTACGACGCCGTGATCGCGGTGTCGCCGGAGAACGTCCGGTATGCGTCCGACGTGCATATCGCAACCCAGCGAAGCATCCGCGACCGCCTGGCCTTCGTCGTCTGGCCGAAGGGTGGCGCGCCGGTGCTGCTGGTCTGCGTGATCGAGGCGACGTATGCGAAGAAGAACACCTGGATCGCCGACGTGCGCGGGTACCAGGAATTCGAGCCGGGCCCCGTGAAGGCACTGGCGGAACTGCTGCACGAGATGAAGCTGGATGCGTCGAAGGTCGCGATCGAGACCGAGTACCTCGCCGCCGCGTACTACAACGACCTCGTCACGCGCTGTCCGAAGCTGCGGGTCGGTGCGGCCGAGCCGGTGTTCGCCCGGGCGCGCATGCACAAGACGCCAGCCGAGCGTGCGCAGATCATCGCCGCCTTCCATGCGACCGAGAAGGCGTTCCTGCATGCGTTCAGCTCGGTGAGGGTCGGCGATACCGAAAAGCAGATCGCGGTGCGCCTCGCCGAGCGCATGCTGACCGAAGGCGCCGACCAGGTCACATCGAACTACTGCAACGCCGGGGCCAACACCGGCTTCCCGCACATGGTGCCGTCGTCATACCGGGTGCAGGTGGGCGACATCGTGAAGTCCGATTCCGGCGGCATGTTCCGCCAGTACTTCTCGAACGTCGGCCGCACCGCGATCGCGGGCAAGCCGACGGAAAAGGACATCACCATCTGGAAGCACCTGCGCGACATCCATCACGCGGTGATCGACCAATGCCGCCCGGGACGCACCGGTGCCGAACTGTTCGGGCTGGCGAAATCGATGCAGGAGAAGGCTGGCCTGGCTTTTCCCTATTCGCACAACGGCCATTCCCTCGGCCTGAACATCCACGAGCACCCGATCATCAACGCCCAGGAGACCCTGCCCTACGCGCCCGGCATGATCACCACCGTCGAGACCCGCGCCCGCTGGCCCGGCGAACTTGGCTACCACATGGAAGACATCATCGAGATCACCGACGGCGCCCCCATCTGGCACGCCACCCACTTCCCCAACGAAGACCTCCTCATCGTCGGCTGACCGACATTGGGGTCTGACCCCGGGGTCTGACCCCAGGGTCTGACCCGGAATGTTCGCTCAGGAGCCCTGGGCTTTGATGCCGGAGTTGCGGATCACGGGGCCCCAGCGGTCGAACTCGGTGCGGAAGAACGCGGCGAATTCTTCCGGCGTCATCGGCTTCACGATCGCGCCGTCGTCGACCAGGCGCTTCAGTACTGCGGGATCGGCGAGCGACTGGTTCACTGCGGCATTCAGCCGCAGCACGATCTCACGCGGCGTCTTCGGCGGCAGGTGCAGCGAGTACCAGGTGGTCATGTCGTAGCCCTTCACCGTCTCGCCGATGGAGGGCACGTCAGGCAGGGCACCCGATCGGGACGCCGAGGCGATGCCGATCGCGCGCAGCCGTCCGGCGCGCATCAACGGTGCGCCCGACGGGATGGTCACGAACATCGACATCACCTGTCCGCCGATCAGGTCGCTGATGGCCGGCGCGCCGCTGCGGTAAGGCACATGGGTCAGCTTGATCCCGGTCATCTGCTGCAGCACGACCGCGTTGAGGTGCTGCGACGACCCGACGCCCGACGACGCGTAGGTCAGTTCCTCCGGCCGTGACCGCGCCAGCGCCAGGTATTCCTTCAGGCTCTTCACCGGCAGCGACGGATGCACGGTGAACACGTTCGGCACCAGCGTCAGCAGTGCAACATGGGTCTGCTCCCGCGGGTCGTACGGCAGCTTCTCGAACAGGTAGTGGTTCAGCACATGGCTGGACAGTCCGCCGAGCGTGACGGTGTACCCGTCGGGTGCCGCCTTGGCGCCGAAATCGGCGCCGATGATGCCGGACGCGCCGCCCCTGTTGTCGACGATGATCTGGGTGCCGAGGATTTCCGCGGCTCGCTGCGTGATCACCCGTGACACGATGTCCGCAGCACCACCTGCAGCAAACGGCACGATCCAGCGGATCGGCTTGGTCGGTTTCCAGTCCGTCTGCGCAGTGGCGCCAGACGGGAAACCGGCACCAAAGGCAGCGATGGACAGGAAAATACGGTGCATCTTGCGCATCATGGGTCGGTCCTCGTCGGGATGCAGCCTGCGGAAGCCGGGCAGGCGACCGGTATTCTGGTGCCTGTCGGCCCTGCTCTCGCGGCCGGCACAGGTTCTGGCCAGGCTCAGGAATCCGCCTGGATCTTCGCCTCGCGCACCAGCTTCGCCCATCGCGCGAGTTCCGCCTTGATATGCGCCGCGAACGCCTGCGGCGTGCTGCCGACCGGTACCGCACCATCCGCGAGCAGTTGTTCGCGCATCGCCGGCAGTCGGACGATGCGTGCGAGCTCGGTCGCGAGCCGGTCGACCACGGGCGCGGGCGTGCCGGCCGGCGCCACGACACCGTACCAGGAGGCGGTCTCGTAGCCCGCCAGGCCACTCTCGGCAACCGTCGGCAGGTTCGCGGTGACCGGCGACCGCGCAGCGCCGGACGTCGCAACCGGACGAAGTTTGCCAGCGCTCACATGCGGCAGGATAGCCACCAGGCTGCTGAACATGAGTTCGACCCGGCCCGCCAGCAGGTCCTGGAGCGCCGGCGCGAAACCCTTGTAAGGCACATGCTCCATCTTCACCTGCGCCAGCGAACCGAACAGTTCGGCCGCCATGTGCGACGAACTGCCCCGCCCGTTCGAGGCATAGTTCAATGCCCCGGGCCGCGCCCGCGCCAGCGCGATCAGGTCCTTCACCGACTTCACGGGCAGCGACGGGTGCACCACCAGGAGCAGCGGCGCGGTGGCCAGCAGGCTGACCGGTGCGAAGTCCCGGACGGGCTCGTACGGCAGCTTGCCGCCAAGCGCCGGATTGATGCCATGGGATGCGACGCCAGCGAGGAACAGCGTGTATCCATCCGCCGGCGCGCGCGCCGCGAGGTCGGCGCCGATCGTGCCGCCCGCGCCGGGCCGATTGTCGATGTTCACCGGCTGCCCGAAGGCCTCGGCCAGTCGCTGGCCGACCGCACGTGCGACCGTGTCGTTGCCACCCCCGGGCGGGAACGGAACGATCCAGCGAATGGACTTGGACGGCCAGGTCTGTGCCAGCGCGGGTGCGAACGGTGTACTCAGAAGCGAGAATGCGGCCGCGGCCAGCGCCGTGCGCAGGCTTGCTGCAGGGAAATCGATGCTCACCGATGAGGTCCAGGCGGATGCGCCGCGCGGCTGCGCGGCAATGCCCGACATTCTGCGGCAGCACGGCGGCCGGCGCACCCCCGCCGGCGTACGCACGTGCCTGCAACCCGGCAGAATGCAGGCTTGACGCCTGTCACCCATACCCGGAGCCCCTCGATGACCGCGCCCGAGATCGACCTGCGCAGCGACACCGTCACCCGACCGACGCCTGAAATGCTGGCGGCGATGGCCCATGCCAGCCTCGGCGACGACTCGCGCGACGGCGATCCGACGGTCGAACGGCTGGAGGACCTTGCCGCGCAACGTTGCGGAAAGCAGGCGGCCTTGTTCCTGCCGTCCGGCACCATGGCGAACCTGGTCGCCATCCTGGCCCATACCGGCCGGGCCGGCGAAGTGCTGATGGAAGCGAATTCGCACACCCTCACCTCCGAACTCGGTGGCATCGGGGCACTGGCGGGCCTGTTCACCCGTCCGCTGCCTGGCCACCGCGGTGCGCCGGATTTCGACGCGCTGCGTGCTGCAGTACGGCGACCGGGCATCGGCCGCAACAAGGTCGGCTCGGCGCTGATCCAGCTGGAAACCTCGCACAACCATGCCGGCGGTGCCGTGCTTCCGCTGGCCCTGATGGCGGCGATACGCGGGCTCTCGCTGCAGCATAACGTGCCGGTCCATGTCGATGGTGCACGCCTGTTCAATGCTGCAACGGCGCTCGGCGTCGGCGTCGACGTGATCGCGCAGCATGCCGACTCGGTGAATTTCTGCCTCTCGAAAGGGCTGTCCGCCCCGATCGGCTCGATGCTGTGCGGGTCCGCGGAATTCATCGAGAATGCAAGGGGTTACCGACGTATGGTCGGGGGCAACCTGCGCCAGGCCGGGCCATTGGCAGCCGCCGGCATCCTCGCGATCGAGACGATGTCGGCCCGGCTGGGTGATGATCATGCGACGGCGCGCCAACTGGCCAGAGGACTCGCCGAGCTCGATGCGACCCTCGTCGACCCTGCAGCAATCGAGACCAACATCGTCCGGATCGACGTCTCGAAAAGCCCGCTGGACGCCGAAACCTGGGAGCGGAAACTCGGCGCAGTCGGTATCCGCGTCGGTGCCTACGGTGCGGAAAGACAGCTTCGGCTGGTCACGCACCGGCATGTCGATGCTGCAGCAATCGACCGTGTGCTCGATGAGGCCGGGAAAATGCTGCGCGCCTAGGCCGCAACATTCCCTTCTTTCAGCCAGGCCGGAAGCCGCTGGCTAGAGGATCCGGCCGAACCACACCATCGACAACCCTGCAGCAATAGCCATCGACAGCGCCCCGATCGCCACGAACAACGCGGTGACTTCCGTCAATGTCTGCCGGTCGAAGGTGAGCGTGCGCGACAGGCCGCGGTAGATCTCGCTGAGCTCCTTCGCGTTTGCTGCGCGGAAGTACTCGCCTTCCGTGGCCGCAGCAATCTTCTTCAGCGCGTCTTCGTCCAGACGCACGCGCATCGACCAGCCTTCGGCACTGAGCGTGATGCCTTCCGGCGTCCCCATGCCGACCGTGAAGATCCGAACGCCCCGTTCGGCGGCGAGCTGCACGACTTTCATCACGTCCGGGCCGGTGTTGCTCTGGCCGTCGGACAGCAGCACGATCGCCGCCTGTCCGTTGGAGCCAGGTTCGACCGGCTCGAAAACCGGTGCCTCGGCCTTCTTCTGCCACCACAGCGCCTTGCCTGGCGGCGCATCGCCGGCGCGGGGCCCGTTGATGATCTCGTCCGCGTTGATGCCGGTATGCGGCAGCAGCGTGACCAGCGAGATCAGCAGTCCGCTCCCGATCGCCGTGCCGCGCTGGAGCTGGATCCGGTCCAGCGCCTGGACCAGTTCCTCCCGGTTGCGTGTCGGCGCCTGGGTCAACGCGGCCGTCCCCGCCACGGCCACGATGCCCACCTTCACATGCTCCGGCTGGTCGGCGATGAAAGCCTTTGCTGCATCCTGTGCTGCAGCAATCCGGTTCGGTTTCAGGTCGGTGGCACGCATGCTGCCGGACACATCCATCGCCAGGATCACCGTTTCCATCCGGGTCGGCAGCGGGACGATCGCCTGCGGACGTGCGATCGCCAGCACGAGCGCCGTCAATGCAGCAATCCAGAAAAGGCGCGGAATGCGCTCGCGCCAGCGGCCGGGGGAGATACCCACACCGTCCGCATCGACCGGCTCGAGCATGGTGGCGTACGCCGAGCCGGAGGCACGGCGGCGGGCATCGAACCAGGTGTGCACTGCCGCCAGCAGCGGCACCAGCAGCAGCAGCCACAACAGGCGCGGCCACTGGAACGTGAGCCACGCGCCCGTACCGGCGCCGGACAACCAGGCGGGAAGCAGCGACGAGAGGTCGGGCATGCGGGGCGGTGAACGGTCAGGCAGGCGTGGCGGATGCCGGGCCACCCGCGCGGGCAGCCTTCGCCCGCAGCGCGACCCGGTTCGCGACACTTCCCGCCGCGAGCTGGCTGCGCCGCTTGCGGGCGTCGACGAAACGCAGCAGGGCTGCGTCGATCGGCTCGCCCGTGGCCAGTTCCAGGCAGTCGATCCCGAGCCGCGACAACGTCTCGCGCAGCACCGATTCGCGCGCCTCGGCCACCTGCGCGAACCGGCGGCGGAACGCCTTGTCGTGGGTGTCGACGAACATCTGCTCGCCGCTTTCCGCGTCCTGCATCACCACCAGGCCTAGGTCGGGCAGCGCCATCTCGAGCGGATCGAACAGGCGCACCGCCACCACCTCGTGGCGCCGCGCAAGCAGGTCGAGGGCAGCCGGCCATTCGCCATCGCTGATGAAATCGGACACCAGGAACACCACCGATCGGCGACGGATCCCCTGCTGCGCATGGCGGAGCAACTGCGTCAGGTCGGTATGCATGCCGGCCGCGGGCGGCGGCGGCGCGGCCGACATCAGCCGATCGAGCAGGTGAAGCACATGCCGCCTCCCGCTGCGCGCGGGCAGCACCGAGGTCGTCTCGGCCGTCGCGGACGCGCCGCCGTAGAGCATTCCACCGACCCGATTGCCGTAGCGCGTGAGCAGGCGAGCCACGGTCCCGGTGAACTCCGCCGAAAGCAGGCGCTTACGTACACCGGCTGAACCGAAATCGATCGACCCGGTCATGTCGAGCAGGAACCAGGCATCGACCTGCCGGTCTTCCTGGAACTCGCGCACATGCGGGACCTGCAGTCGCGCAGTCACGTTCCAGTCGATATGGCGCACGTCGTCCTGCGGGTGGTATTCGCGCAAGTCCGCGAGGTCGAGTCCGAAGCCCCGGAACAGCGTCCGGTAGTCTCCCTGCAGCAGGCCGTCCAGCCGCCGCAGCACCGTCCACTCCAGCCGCCGCATCAACGCCTCCGGCGACCCCTCGGAAGAAGAACCAGAAGAACCAGGGTCAGACCCCGATGTCCGCGGTTTCGAGGAATCGGGCTCCGGCCCCGGTTCTTCCGACCCCGATTGCAGTGATTTCGGGCGGTGGTGAGAACCCGCGCGCGCGCCGGACTTCCCGGCGTCTTGCGCAGCGCCGTCCTCTCGCCCCGGAAAACCGGGTCTGACCCCGGTTTCGGGGGGATCAGGCTTCCGTCGGAGCCAGCTGAACATGGGCGGCCAGGGGTTTGTCGGGCGCGGGGATCGCCTTCAGGATCTTCATCACCAGGTCGTCGGCGGTGACACCGTCGGACAGGGCCTCGTAGGAGAGGGTCACGCGGTGCCGCAGTACATCGGGCACGAGGTCGATGACGTCCTCCGGCAACACGTAGTCGCGGCCGCGCATGAAAGCAAGCGCTCGCCCTCCTTCGATCAGGTTGATCGTGGCTCGCGGGCTGGCACCGAAGGTGATGTAGCGGGCGATGTCGGGCAGGCCGTACTGGTCGGGCCGCCGGGTAGCCGCCACCAGCTTCACCACGTACGAGATGATCCCCGGGTCGACATAGAGTTTGCGGCAGCGGGCCTGCAGTGCCGCGAGCTGCTCGGTCGAGGCGACCGCCGCCACTGCCACCGCCGGCCCGGTCACCCGCTGGGCGATGACGAACTCTTCTTCCTCGGACGGGTAGTCGACCAGCACCTTCATCATGAACCGGTCGACCTGCGCTTCGGGCAGCGGATAGGTGCCTTCGGTCTCGATCGGGTTCTGGGTGGCCATCACCAGGAACGGCTGCGGTACCTTGTGCGATTCGCCGGCGATGGTCACCTGGCGTTCCTGCATCACCTCGAGCAGCGCGCTCTGCACCTTCGCCGGTGCCCGGTTGATCTCGTCGGCCAGCAGCAGGTTGCAGAACACCGGCCCGAGCACGGTGCTGAACTCGCCCGACTTCTGGTTGTACATCCGGGTACCGACCAGGTCGGCCGGCAGCAGGTCCGGGGTGAACTGGATGCGCTTGAACGACCCGCGCACCGTCTTCGCCAGCGTGTTCACGGTCAGGGTCTTGGCCAGCCCCGGCACGCCCTCGACCAGCAGGTGTCCCTGCGCGAGGATGGCCACCAGCACCCGCTCGAGGAAGTGGTCCTGTCCGACGACCACCCGCTTCACCTCGAACAGCACCCGCTCCATCAGCGCCGCCGTGTCGTCCCCGCGCGCGAATCCGGCACCTGCCGCCGTCTCGGCACCCGCTCCACCCTCATCCATGCGTCCCACCTTCCCCGTTCGACCGGTGAATCCTCAGAACGGCGGGATGCCGACCGCCCCGCCTGCCGCCTCGATCGTCGTCGCGAAACCGATCCCGATGAACGTCCCGGCGCGATTCGGACTCAGGATCGCGGTGACGATCCCGACCACTTCCCCATCCATCGTGACCAGCGGTCCGCCCGAGTTCCCCGGGTTCGCAGCCGCGTCGAACTGGATCAGCCGTGTAAGTACGCGCTTACCATGCGACTGGAATTCACGATTCAGCCCGGATACCACGCCGGCCGAGATCGAGGGCCCGATACCGAACGGGAATCCGACAGCCACCACTTCGTCACCCGGCCGCAGGTTCGCCGTCGAGCCGAGCGTCGCCGCCGGCAGGTCGTCCGGGATCTTCTTGGCCTTCAGCACGGCGAGGTCGTTCTCCGGCCATGCCTTGACCAGTACCGCCTCGGACTCCGTACCATCATGGAAGACCACCGTGATCCGCTTCGCGCCGGCCACCACATGCAGGTTGGTCAGGATCACGCCGTCGTCGACGATCACCACACCCGTCCCGGTGCTGCGTCCGCCCGCCCCCGGGGACAGGTCGCCCGGCATGTCGCCGTCGATGCCGCCCTTCGCCGGGCCGCGCGCCGACTTCGACGGCGCCTTGCGCGCCGGATCCTGGCCGGCACCCGGCAGCGACTTCTCGGTGCCGTCGTTCAGTTCGCCCGGCAGCTTGCGCGGCGCCGCGCCGCCCTTCGATTCCTCGCCGGAACCGGCTGCCGCGGCCGGCGCCTCGTCCGGGTGGCCATGGACCCGCACCACCGACTGCCGGACCGCCTCTGCCGCCTTCGCCGCCCGCGACGGCATCGGCTTCGTGTCGAGCGTGTGCAGTACTGCCCGGTCGATGTCTTCCTGGGTCAGCACCTGCGCCGGCGCCTGCAGCGCATCGCGCGCGACCATCACGGCGAGTGCGATCAGTATGCCGCCCAGCACCAGCGCGGTGCGCTCATGGCGCGCGAACACCCGTGCGATGCGGCCGCGCACCCCGCGCGGCGCCGCCGCAACCGTCGCAACAGCAGCAGCGCCCGGCGCGCCCCTTGCTGCAGCATGCCCTTGCGGGGGCGGCCCATCCGTCCCGCCCCGGCCCGACTGCCCTGACCGCGCAGACAGACCGGGCGTTCCAGCTTGCATGTCCCCCTTCCCGGCGTTGCCACGGGAACGGTCAGCGCTACTGTATAGGCCGGTACGTCGCATTCAGGCGCGTCCAGTGAGTCCTGCGAAAAAAGACGTTATCACGCCAGCCACCCGCCGCACTACCGCCGTATCGCGTCCAGACCGGACCGGCGCCGCACGCACGGCCTCCCGTGCCGCAATCCCGTATCGATCCCGATGGCAGCCGAACGCGTCGCCCATCTTCCGAAGCGCGCGCCACCAGTGCTATAAGCGAGGGGCGTACCAGCCATGCATCCGTTTTGGAAATAGTCTGTCTCGCGTGGAGCATCGATGCGATTCCTCTGGCCCGACCTGCTCTGGTTGATGCTGCTGGTGCCAATCCTGGCCGGCGCATACATATATGCATTGCGCCGCCGCCGGCGCAGCGCCGTGCGTTATGCCAGCCTGGCGCTGGTGCGGGGCGCACTCGGCCCGGGCCAGAAGGTGCGCCGCCACCTGCCGCCGGCCCTGCTGCTCGCCGGCCTCGCGCTCGCCCTGTTCGCGGTCGCACGCCCGATGGCGACGATCACATTGCCGTCCGAGTTCACCACGCTGGTGCTTGCGATCGATGTCTCGCGCAGCATGCGTGCGGCCGACGTCGCACCCGACCGGATCACCGCCGCCCAGGAAGCGGCGAAGGCCTTCATCGAGAGCCTGCCGTCCCGCGTGCGCCTGGGCATCGTCACCTTCGCCGGCACCGCCGCCGTCGTGCAGGTGCCGACCGAGAACCGGGAAGACCTGGTGGCGGCGATCGACCGTTTCGAACTGCAGCGTGCGACCGCCACCGGCAGCGGCCTGCTGGTCTCCCTCAGCGTGCTGTTCCCCGATGACGGCATCGACCTCGAGTCCGCGGTGTTCGGCGCCGGCTTTTCGCGCAACAACCCGTACGGCGGGGGTGGCACCAGCGCCAGCGGCGGCGTGTCCATCGATCGCAAGCCAGCGGCCGAGCCGAAGGCACCGAAGCGCGCGATGCCGGTGGGCTCCTACAAGAGCGGCGCGATCATCCTGATGTCCGACGGCCGCCGCACCACAGGCCCCGATCCGATCGAAGCCGCGAAGATGGCGGCCGAACGCGGCGTCAAGGTGCACACCGTCGCCTTCGGCAGCAAGGACGGTGCACCGATCTCGGTCGGCGGCTGGTCGTTCTATGCGATGGTCGACGAAGAGACGCTGAAGCAGGTCGCGAAGATCACCGGCGGCCAGTTCTTCCAGGCCTCGAGCGGCGACGAACTGAAGAAGATCTACGAAAGCCTCGGCACCGAGTTCGCGCTCGAGCGGCGCGACACCGAAGTCAGCGCGCTGTTCGCCGCGGCCGCGCTGCTGCTGCTGGTGCTGTCGGGGGTGCTGTCGGTGCTCTGGTTCCACCGGCCGGCGCCGCGCGCGACGCGGTCGACCCACGCGGCGAGCGGGGTGAACCGGGCGACCGGGCCGACGGCTGCGGCCTGACTCGAGCGGCCTGCCCAGCACCCGGTCGAACCGATCCACGCCGGTCGCCAGCGCCTTGCCGCCATGCCATCGGCAACCTGCGCCCTGCTACAGTCGCACGATCGACAAGACAGGAGGCTGGCCCGATGAAAGACGCTCCGGTTCCACAGGCTGCATCCGCAGGTGAATCGCCGGCCGCCGCGGCCACCCTGCGAAACCCCGCGCTCGAACGGATGCGCGCCGGGCAGCCCGCCCTGATCGCGACCGTGCGCGATGCGCGCTCGGGCGACATCGCGCGCATGCTGAAGGTCTGTGGATTCGACATCGCCGTGATCGACCTCGAGCACAACGCGATCCCCGCGGATGCCGTCCACGAGATCTGCATGACGTCGATCGACATCGGCCTCACGCCCATCGTGCGCGTGCCCGACCATGCGCCCGGGCCGATCAGCCAGGCCCTTGCCCATGCGGCAATGGGTGTCCTGGTGCCGCATGTCAGCACGGCAGAGGAAGCACGGGCCATCGCGCACGCGGCGCGTTTTGCACCGGCAGGACACCGCGCGGTGGCGCCGCTGTTCCCCCAGTTCGGCTACCGCTCGATCGACAAGGCGCAGAGCATCGCCGAGATCGAGGCGGCGACGATGGTGATGCTGCTGATCGAAACGCCCGAGGGCATCGAGAACCTGGACGCCATCGCGGCGGTGCCGGGCATCGACGTGCTGTTCCTGGGCAGCGCAGACCTCGGCCAGTCGATGGGACTGACCGGCCAGTACGCGCACCCCGCCTTCGCGCAGGCAGAGCGGAAGCTGATCGACGCCTGCCGCAGGCATGGTCGCATCCCGGGCATCGGTGGCATCACCCGGCCCGAACAGTACGAACGCGCGCTCAAGGCAGGCATGCTGTGCATTTCCGCCGGCACCGATACCGGTTACCTGATGGCAGGCGCCGCGCAACAGGCAGGCATGGTGCGGGCGCTGTTCCCTCGAGCGGACTGACGGCGGGCGCGACCGGGGTCAGTTCGGCTTGATGCCCGCCTTCCGGATGACGCGGGTGAACACCTCGAGGTCATCGCGGATCGTCTTCGCATACTGCTCCGGCGTATCGCCGACCGGGTCGTAGCCGAGCGACTCGAAACGCTGCCGCACGTCCGGCGCGCGCACCGTCTGCACCACCGCCTTGTTCAGGCGGCCGACGATCTCGGACGACAGGCCGCTCGGACCCATGACGCCGAACCTGCCGTCGAACGGGGGCACCTTCAGGCCGGCTTCGGTCAGGGTCGGGATGTCGGGCGGCGGCTGCCCATCGCGGCCAGTACACGCAGTCGACCGTCCTTCACGCCGCCGATCACTGGTCCGAGGTCCGCCACCATCATGTCGATCTCGCCGGCCACCACGCCGGCCAGCGCCGGTCCCGTCCCCTTGTACGGCACGTGCAGCATCGACAGCCCCGTGGCCAGCGCGAGCAGTTCGCCGCCGACATGCGAAGCGGCACCGCTGCCGGAGGAGCCGAAGGAGAGGAACGTCGGCTTGCCCTTGCCCAGGCGGACCAGGTCGGCCATCGACTTCGCAGGCACGCGCGGGTTGATCGCGACGACATAGGGCGTGACCACGACGGTGGAGATCGGCGTGAAATCCTTGACCGGATCGTAGGCGACCCTGGTGTACAACGCCGGCGCGAAGGTGAGGCTGCTGGCGCCCCCCATCAGCAGCGTGTAGCCGTCCGGTGCCGCGCGCGCGCCGGCTTCGGTGCCGATCATGCCACCCGCGCCACCGCGGTTCTCGATCACGATCGTCTGGCCGAGCGCATCGCCCATCCTGGGCTGGATGGTGCGCGCGATGATGTCGGCGGGGCCACCCGGCGCGAAGGCCACGATCAGGCGGATCGGCTTGGAGGGATAGGCGCCGGGCTGCGCCATCGCGCAGCTCGTCATCATCGCGGTTGCGCAAGCCACCAGCCCTGCCATGCCCGGTAGCGGTGTCGACGATGTTCGCAGCGCGGTGTTTCCAATCTGCAGCATCGGCACGGGCTCCGGACGAGGGTCGTGGTCCTGCCGAAGCAAGCTCCGTGCCGTCAGTCGTCCCTGCTCATGCGCGTCACGATCTCGAGGAACCGCGTTCGCTGCGGCGTGTCCGGTCGACCCGCGGGCTGCACCAGGAACACGCGGCTGCCCAGCGTGCCCGCACGCACCGAGAGCGTATGCCACTGGATGTCCGGCGCATGGATCGCGCGCAGCGACGCGGGAAGGATGGTCAGTCCCATGCCGGTCGCGACCAGGCTCAGGATGGTCGGTGCCTCGTTCGCCGCCTGCACCAGCCTCGGCGCGAAGCCCGCACGTTCGCAGAGTTCGTAGACCTGCTCGTAGAAGCTGGACCCACGGCCGCGCGGACGCAGGATGAACGGCTCATCGGCGAGCGACGCGAGCCGCACAGGCTGGCGCCGCCCGCCTGCCCAGCTGGAGTGGGCCGCGAGCATCAGCCGGTCTTCGACCACCGGCACGGCCTGTACCCCGCGCGGCAGTGGCTGCAGGGCGGACGGCCGGATCAGTCCGAGGTCGAGTGCACCGCGGCTGAGGCCATCGAGGATCGCCTCGGTGGTCATGAACGACAGGGTGAGATCGACCGCCGGCCATGCGCTGCGGAACGCGTGCACCGCGCGCGGGAACAGCGGCGTGTACGCAGCGGTCGCCGTGAACGCGATGTGCAGGCGGCCGACCTCGCCGCGGCCGATGCGTCGGCCGGCTTCCATCGCGCGGCCGGCTTCCTCGATGACGGCGCGCGCATGCTGGAGGAACAATCGCCCGGCCTCGGTCAGCTCCACGCGGCTGCGGTTGCGCGCCAGCAGCGTCACGCCGAGGTCGCGTTCGATGTCCTGGATGTGCTTGCTCAACGGTGGCTGGCTGATGCACAGCCGGCGCGCCGCACGGCTGAAGTGGAGTTCCTCCGCGACCGCGATGAAGTACCGGAAATGTCGAAGTTCCATCCGTGGACGCCGCCGCCTCTTATAGCTTCAGGGAATAACCTGCACCGGCAAATAGTATTTCACACACGGCCCTGCGCACTCGACCATTCGCGGTCCATCCAGGCTCGGGAGGCCCGGCGCGATGTTCACCACCGAAGACAACGAACTGCTCACGCGCACCGGCCAGGGCACGCCGATGGGCGAGCTGCTGCGGCGCTACTGGATCCCCATGATGATGAGCAGCGAGCTCGCCGAGCCCGACGGGCCACCGGTGCGCATGCCCCTGCTCGGCGAATCGCTGCTCGTCTTCCGCGACAGCGAAGGCCGGGTCGGCCTGATCGACGAGTTCTGCGCGCACCGCCGCGTCTCGCTCTACTTCGGCCGCAACGAGCAGGGCGGCTTGCGCTGCACGTACCACGGCTGGAAGTACGATGTCGACGGCCGCTGCACGGAAGTGCCGTCCGAATCGGGCACCGGCTTCTGCGAACGCATCCGGCTGAAGGCCTATCCGTGCATCGAGCGTGGCGGGGTGATCTGGACCTACATGGGCCCGCCCGAACTCAAGCCCGAGCCGCCGGCCTTCGAGTGGTGCGACTTGCCCGCGAGCCATGTCTACCTCTCGCGGCGGTGGCAGGAAAGCAACTACCTGCAGGCGATCGAGGGCGGCATCGACTCCAACCATGTGTCCTGGCTGCACAGCGGCGAGCTCGACACCGACCCGCTGCACCGGAACACCGACGGCGCGAAGTTCGCCCGCTCGCGCAACACGCGCTTCGAGATCATGGAGTCCTCCGGCGGGCTCACCATCGGCGTGCGCCGCGACGCCGACCCGGGCCGGGGCTACTGGCGCATCACCCAGTTCCTGATGCCCTGGTACACGATGATCCCGCCCTACAGCGGCAACGCGCTGAACGGCCATGCCTGGGTGCCGATGGACGACCACAACTGCCAGGCCTGGACCATCACCTTCCATCCGACCCGGCCGCTCACCGCCGAAGAGCTCGAGGCGATGGCCAACGGGCAGGGCGTGCATGCCGACCTGATTCCCGGCAGCACCCGGCCACGGGCGAACCGGGACAACGACTACCTGATCGACCGCGCGCTGCAGAAGAGCGGCCGCTACTACAACGGCGTGAAGGGGCTGGCGATCCAGGACGCGTCGCTGCAGGAGAGCATGGGTCCGATCGTCGATCGCAGCCGGGAGAACCTGGTGTCGACCGACAACGCGATCATCTACGCCCGGCGCCGGCTGCTGCGCGCCGCGCGCAACCTGGCGAAGCTCGACCATGTGCCCGGCACGAAGCGCGACGACCTGTACGTGCGCTCCGCGTCGTTCCTGCTGCCGGACGAACAGGACTTCAAGCCGGTGATCGCCGAGTCGATCGTCGTCCGGCCCGGGGAGCCGTTCGTTGCCGTCTGAGATGCCCGAAGCCGATGGTCCCGACTGGGTGCGCCTGTGCGACGCCGCCGACGTGCGCGAAGGCGCGCCGATGCGCTGCGTGGTCGACGGCGCCGCCTACGCGGTGTTCAGGCTGGATGATGGTTGCCACGTGCTCGAGGACCTCTGCAGCCACGGACCCGGTTGGCTGTCGGAAGGCTTCGAGGAGAACGGACAGGTCGAATGCCCGTTCCACGGTGGACGGTTCGATGTCCGTACCGGCCAGCCGACCGCGGCGCCCTGCAACCGGCCGGTCGCGAGCTGGGCGGCGCGCGAGGCCGATGGCGGGGTATGGATAAGGCCTGGCGACAGGCGTCCGTGCTGAGGGGCCGGTACGGCTAGAGGATCCGTCCCCTCACCCAGGTCACCACCACCTCGGCCACGATCACCACCACGAAGATCGCCAGCAGCACCACCGCCACGCGGTCCCACTGGAACAGGTTCA
>LNFM01013051.1_pt1 | contig 18474 bp, 17 predicted proteins | sample 596031 | NCBI WGS metagenome assembly LNFM01 (sample SAMN04254537, study PRJNA301005) | activated carbon metagenome | isolation source: dual media filters at the Ann Arbor, Michigan drinking water treatment plant | place: USA: Ann Arbor | reverse complement strand
CCAGCCAGTCGGCGTCCTCATCCTGCCAGGCGAAGACGCCCTCGTTGGGGCGGTCGACGTCGGGGAGGAACTTGCCGAGGGCCTCGACGGTTTCCACGGCAGAGGTCTCCAGCGGGTCGAACCCGTACCGGTGGTAGACGGCGGCGATGCGGTCGAGCATGGCCTTCCGTTCGGTGACCTCGGCCCCGAAGTAGTCGCGGAATCCCTTCGGGGTCTCGGCGCGGGGGCGGCGGGGGGGCTTGTCGGCCATGGGGAGGACCTTCGCTTTTGATCGGGGTCCGTGTATCGGATGGGGGGAGAGGCGGCAAGCGGGGGGTAGGATGGGTTCGGTCGATCTGGAAGAGAAGGTGGCCCACCTGATCCGGGCGGTGGAGGACCTGTCGGACGTGGTGGCCCGGCAGGCGACCGAGATCGCGGGGCTGGAGCGGCGGGTTCGGCTGCTGATGGAGCGGGCTGCGGAGGAGGAGGCCCTGGGGGGAGCCCCCCCGGACGCGAACGTCCGCCCGCCTCACTGGTGAGAGGTGTCCACGCAGGACAGGGTGGAGGCCGCAAAGGATTCCAAAGGGTTAGCTGTGGGCGTTAGGGGCTTGTTAAAGAATTTCCTGGACGACGACTCCTACTTTGTCGTCGATCTGAGATTGTCAGGTCAAGTTCATGCACTCAAAACAAAGACTGTTCCAAATTGGGATAATTCGTGATATCGTCTGCTTGATATTTTGATGGGAGGCTTTCCATGGGTCGCTCGCTTCTGTTTCTTCTTTTCCTTTTTCCTTTGGCGGCCAATAGTGATGAATTATGTCAGCGCTCCTGGTGCGGCCCAAGCACTGTCTGCTGCGGAACAGGGACCGCCCCACCTCCATGCCCGTTCGCGAACCCGTTGCTATGCGCGATGGACCCTATTACGCCGGCATTTAGTGGAGGATTGCTGCAGGACGATGGTACTGTAAAGCTTCCGCTGTCGCCTGTGGTGGCATTGGAGAGCCTGACCGGTGATTTGGTTTGTTCTGGCACATTGATTTCCGATGATGAGGTCTTGACCGCATCACACTGCTTTTGCGAAGCCAGCGTCATCGGACTGATGCCAACCTCCGTAGTCTACGGGCAAGATACCAATGATGGTTCAATTCGATTTCCGATTGAGCGCGTCTCACATTTTGATGGCAGAGTCTGCAACAGAGTGAGTCCCGCCACCACTCCGGACCTGGCGATAGTTCATATTGTTCAGCCTCACTCACTTTCACCAGAGGCAAAAGCATTTATTGACTTCGATGGATCTGGATATTCAGGCCCCGCCGTCGTTGCTGGATTTGGAGTTTCTGATGCAAACTTAGATGGAGGTGTAAAAGAGCTCTTTGAGTACGAAAATGTAGCGCCCTGTACCGAAGGTGACGCCAGTATACTAGGCTGTATTCCAAATGCTGACTTGGTAGCAAAGCTTCCACGTGGAAAAACGGGAGGTGGATGTCAAGGTGATAGCGGTGCACCGATGTTTGGTGCATCCGGCGAAGTAGTAGGGGTCGTTCGGTCTGGCTTGCTGGTGGCGACTGCGGAGCAAAATGAGATCTGTGGGAACGGAGACATTGCGACCCTTTTGGGTCAAGACGCAATGAACAAGGCTGGGGAAGATATCAACCGTTGGATCGCTAGTGAATTGGAGGATGCGAATTGACTCTTACATCATTGAGGATCGGATTGGTTTCTTTGGTGCTTGCCTTTACGCCCGGCAGCGCTAGGGCATGTCAACTGACGGATGTCCTGTTAGGTTCATGCGATGCTGATCTGGCGATTGAGGTCCCACCTCAAGGGTCCCCGCGTGGTGCAGTAAGCTTAAAGCGACTTTGGACCAATGATTTCACGAACTTTACAAACTTGCAGACGGCAACCTTAAACGTATGTTTCTTCAAAGAGCAAGCCAAAGATTCCAAAGGGAATTTGACGCCCAAAATAGCGGTACTTTCTGATCAGCAGTGGAAGCTTGCAGCGCGGTCGGTTGCAAAGAATGCATCCGATTGGACAAAACTGAAACTTACAGTCAATGGTAGCGCTTTGGTAAGCAGATTAGAATTTAACTTCCTGGATCAAACTGGTGGGTTCCGAGTATGCGAAGAGACTCCGGATGACCAGATTCGGGTGATGTTCAACGTGTCACGGGTTCATCGGTCAAAAGTAGGAATCGATAGCAATGGATACACGGGCTGGAGCATGACGCTTAGCTTGCGCTCGGGTTTGGCGCCAAGATACGCAGTTCTTCATGAGTTTGGCCATGCGCTCGGGTTTCTTCACGAAATGGGGCATCCAGATTGGAAGACTTGTGCCGAGACTCTCGAACCTGAAGCGATTTGGACTAAGGGCATGTTTGGGGACGGAATTGGAAAGCAAGAAGAGCTTGATAGAATTCGCAAGTCAGTCTTGGACGCTGCAAGTGGGTACGGAAAACTCGCCGCAACCTCGACTTACGATCCGCATTCAGTGATGACATACGAACTCCCTGCAAGTGCATTCCCTGGAAGGCCAGAGTGCGCCTTGGACGGTTTTGTTGAAGAGATATCAGATGAAGATACGCTGTTGTTTATGCGCTACTACGGCAAACAAGGATAGTCTTTCGTTCCTCACACCTCCCCAAACCACTCCTCCACCTTGTCCAACACGTCGTCGATCAGCCCTGACCGCGCCTGAGGCCCGCTGAACCGCAAAATCCAGCCGGAGGGTGTCGGCTCCCGCGTGATCGTCAGGCCCTGGCGGAGCTTCAGGAGCCTCCGGGGGCGGCGGGTGGTGGGGTTGGTGGGCTCGCGTAACACATCCATCAGGACGGGGCGGAGGGTGGACCATTGGGTCTCAGCCCCGTGGCCCATGACGGGGTGGAGGGTGGCGGTGAGGAGGTCCTCGTGCCCAGACTGGAGCGCGGCGGCGAGGGTGTCGAGTTGGCGGGTGGTGAGGCCGGTCGGGTCGGTGAGGAGGGGGGCGAGGGCTTCGACCACGCTCACATGGTTGCGGATGCGGGTGCGGGTGGTGCGGGGGAGGGCGGGGAAGAGGGCGGCGATTGCCGTGTCGGGGGTGTCGAAGTGGCCCTCGTGGATGGCGTTCAGGATGAGGGTGGCCTTCTCCCACGGGGTGACGGGTTCGCGGATCTCGTTTTCCGTGACCATCGAGGCGAGGGCCTGGGCGATGGTCTGGGGGGCGCGGAGGAAGGCGGGGATCGTCGTGTGGCCCAAGGCGCGGCAGGCGGTGAGGCGGCGGAGGCCAGAGATGAGGCCGTACACCTGCCCGTCGCGAGGGGATGAGAGTTGCCAGACCTCGATGGGGGTGCGGAGGCCCTCGGCCGCGATGGAGTGCTGGAGGAGGGCGAGGGCTTGCGGGTCGAGGGCGGTGCGGTCGCGAAGGAGGGCGTGGGGGGCGATCTCAGTCAGGGGGAGGTGGTGGAGGGGGTCCATGGGCGTTGCTCCTTTACGGGGAGGGAAGCGCGGACGGGTTAAGGTGGGGTGAGGGGGGCGGGCGGTGTGCCCCCTCACCCTGCCCTCTCCCCCGAGGGGAGAGGGGGCGTTGCGCGGGGCGGAGGGTGGTGCGCTATTCGGCCGGGACGGCGACGCGGCGGGGTTTCAGGACGACACGCTCGGCCCAGGCGTAGAGGTGCGCGCCGATGATGCCGGTGATGATCGACAGGGTCAGGGCGAGCCAGGGCATGTGCTGGCCGAAGAATTTGTCGACCAGCGAGATCATCTGGTAGTGCGTGAGGTACATGAACATCGAGGCGCCGGCGATTTCGGCGATGAGCACCTTGACCGGGGCGGGGACGATGAAGGAGCGGATGAAGAGCACGACGGCGCAGCCTCCGGCGACGTAGAAGGCGGCGGAGGTGAACTGCCAGTAGCCGAAGATGGTCACCAGCGCGAGGGCGAGGGCGAAGAGGCGCGAGGGCAGGTCGCGGGCCTGGGCGAGGACCATGCCGAGGGCAAAGCACCAGCCGTAGTGCCAGGGCGTGCGGTCGTAGTTGTAGTCGCCGTTCCATTCCAGCTCGATCCCGTAGTCGAGCGCGGCGGCGGCCAGGAAGAAGATGACGGCGCTGAGCATGGGCCGGGCGGCAAAGGCGCGGCGGACGGGGGCGAAGGAGAAGAAGAGGGCGGCGAGGACGAGGATCTGGATGTAGAATTCGACGAAGTAGAAGGTGAAGCCTTCGATGTCGTGGGGGTCCATGTAGTTGTCGACCAGGAAGAGCGACGGGACCTCGAGGTGTCGGGTGTAGAGTTCCAGGAAGGCGTACATCAGGATCGTCGGGATCGCGACGTAGCGGATGGTGCCCCACAGCGTCCGGGTTGAGCCGGAGCGGAGGATCTCGGGCAGCTGGAAGCGGGCGACGGAATAGCCGGCGAGCATGACGAGGAAGTAGGCGGCACCCCAGTTGGTGGAGTAGACGAAGGCCTCGGTATGCAGGGCGACGATGCAGACGATGAAGAAGGCGCGGGTCAGGGTGACCGATTCAAGGCGGCGCCAGGACGAGGTGTTGCGGCCGTCGGCATGGGTCTGCAGCTGGGCGACGGTCATTTTCTCCCAGTCGTCGGGAAGCTGGCCGAAGCGGGATTCGTAGGCGAGCGAGAAGGCGATGTAGTGGAGCGAGTCGCCGCCGAGGGATTCGAAGGTGTCGTCCTCGGCGATGGGCAGGCCCGGGAAGTCGTGCTGGAAGAGCGTGCGGACATCGGTGATCTCGCCCTTTGGCGAGGACGCGGGCGCGGTGACCTTGCGCAGGGCGAACTGCTCGGCCAGGACGCGGCGCTGGACCTTGCCGGTGCCAGTGACGGGCAGGGCGTCGAGGGTCATCACATGCAGCGCCGACCCGGCAGAGATGCCCATTTCGGCGAGGGCGGCACTGGCGGCCTCTTTCACCTTTGCCGAATGGTCGGGGTTGCCCGCAAGGGCCACAAGGATGCCATCGCCGCGCTGGGCATCAGGGACCTTGGCGACAGCGATCTGGACGGCGGATTTCAGCCGGGCGCGGATGCGGTCTTCCAGCTGGTCGGGCACGACCTTCTGGCCGCCGCAGTTGATCAGGTCATCGGCGCGGCCGTCGAAATAGAGATGGCCGTCCTTGAGATGGCCGAGGTCGTTGGTCTGCAGCCAGCCATCGTCGTCGGTCAGGTCATGCAGCCCGTCGGCGTCGATGCGCGAGCGGGCGACCTGCGGGCCACGGATGCGGATGCGGTTGTCGGCGGAGAGGTCGATTTCACCCTGCCCGACCGGATGGCCGACCGAGTCGAGCTGCGCGTCCGACGCTTCGGAGATCACAAGGAAGGTCGAGCGCGAGGCTTCGGTCAGGCCGTAGTGCTGCACGATGCGGGCCTTGGGGAACATCGCCCGGATCTGGCGCTTTTCGTCCGCAGTCATCGCCTGCGAGCCGATTTCCATCCAGCGCAACGCCTTGCCCGCGTTGCCGATGATGGCAGGATCGGCCAGGAGGATGCGCAACAGGGTCGGCACGGCGGACAGGGCATTCACCTCGCCCGAGGTCAGCATCCGCGCCAGTTCCATCGGATCGAAACCGCGCGGCGGCATGTAGGCGCGGCCCCCCACGGCAGAGACCGCACGATAGCGCGCCATGCCAAAGCTGAAGGTCGCCGGGACACCGACATATTCGCAGATCTCGGACGTCATCTGCATCACGTCGATGATGCGTTCCGTCGTGTAGCCAAGGTTGCGGTAGGTCAGAAGGATGCCCTTGGGCAGTCCTTCGGTCCCCGAGGTATAGCTGACCTGCGCGGGAAGATCGTCCAGCACAACGGGGTGGTGTGCGGTGAACCAGCCCGTCTGGTCGCCAGGCTCGATGCAGCGGTCGATGTCGATGCCCGGAAGGTGGTCGGACTGCGAGGCGCCCGACACCAGCACCAACGGTCGTCGTGCCGCGTACAGCGCGAACATCTGTTCGACGAAGGGAATCGAGTTCTTGCGAACGACGGCAGTGGCCTGGAGCTTGCCAAAATCCATTTTACTTCCTGCAACGACTTACCAAAAGGAAACGCGCAATTTTTAGGTGTAGGCCTGCTTGATGACCAAACTTTGACTGGAAAGCGGTGAGGTCTGAAAATCTGCTTCTAAGGACAGATCAGCAATGCCGCGCCACGGATTGGCTGGCAAGTACGAGTTTTCGGGATTCAGGCGGGTACAGGTCACAGTTTCCTGACCTGCACAACCTGGAAGCAATGTCCTTACGGATCAGAACATCTGCAAGAGGCGCTTGAGGTAATCCAGCTCTTCTATCGGGCGGGCAAGATCGCCGGACCGACGGCGGATTTCGTCCAGAAGTTCCTGCGCGCGCTGGTCGGGATCGTTCTGGACCATGTTCTCGTCCGAGCCGATTCGCGCGGTTTCGCCCGGACGGCGGCCCAGCGGGTCGGTGCCGTTCGGATCGGCAGAGCCGAATTCCTGGTCGCCACCCTGCGAGTCGCGGTTTTCGCGCTGTTCATCGGCGAGCGCCTCGCCAAAGTCGCGCATCCCGTCGCGGAGCGCTTCCATCGCCTCGGCCTGACGGTCGAGGGCGCCGTCAAGATCGCCGTCGCGGAGGGCATCCTCGGCCTCTTCCATGGCGCGACCTGCGCGGTCAAGGTTGCGGCGGCCTTCTTCGCCCTGTTCGGTGCCGTCGCCGGGAAGCTGGCCCTGCTGAAGCTCGTTCAGCCGTTCGCGAAGGTCGCGCTGGCGGTCAGTGAGTTCACGGTCGTCGGTGCCGCCCTGCCCGTCGCCCTGTTGCGAGTCCTGGCCCTGGCCTTGCCCGTCTTCGCCCGGTTCCTGGCCCTGCCCCTGGTCCTGACCGGGTTCCTGGCCCTGGCCCTGCTGGTCGCCGGGTTCCTGACCGTCCTGCCCTTGCTGGTCGCCGTTGCGGGGCACGCCCTGCAGGTCGCGGAAGGCATCATCGGACAGCTCCTGCTGGTCGCGCAGGGTTTCGCCAAGGTCGCCCATCGGGCCACCCTGCCCTTGCCCCTGGCCCTGCCCTTGCTGGCCCTGCACCACCTGCATGTTTTCCATCAGCTGGCGCAGCTGTTCCATCAGTTCGGCGGCTTCGGCGGTCTTGCCCTGCTCCATCAGCTCTTGCAGCTTGTCGAGCATTTCCTGCAGCTGGTCGCCGGACATCGTCTGGCCCTGCATCATCCTCTTCGGCCAGTTCGCGCATGTATTCGTTCAGCGCCTGCTGCATTTCCTTCATCAGCTGGTCGATTTCCTCGGGCGAGGCGCCGTTCTCGATGGCTTCCTGCAAGCGGTCCTGGGCGCGTTGCAGGCGGTCCAGCGCGGATTGGAGATTCCCTTCCTCGACCATCAGCGCGATCTTCCAAAGCTTTTCGGCGATGGCGTCACGGTCTTCGGTGGTGAGTGCGGCCTCTTTCGCCTCAAGATCGCGCATCAGGACGCGGAGGTGCAGGAAGGCGCGATCGTGGCGGATGAAGCCTTCGGGCCGGTTGGTCACGGCCTTGAGGAGTTCGACGGCGCGGGGGGCGTTGACGCGGTTCCACAGGATGTCGCGGCGCATCTCGATCAGGGCGGCGGCGAGGGGGTCGAAGAAGCGCTTGCCGTGGAGGGTGACGGCGTAGGGGGCCGAGGTGCCCTCATTGCCGCCCGCGTCGATGGCGGCGAAGACCATGGTCACGGGAAGGTTGGCGAAGACGTGCTTCGACAGGTCGTCGACGAGGGTGGAGGAGAGTTCCGTGCGGCTGCCCTTGCGGGGCATCGGCAGGTCGAGGGTGACGGGTTCGACGGCTTCGGGGTCGATGGTCAGGCCGTGGCGGCGGTCGACCTTGGCGAGGTCCAGGCTGATGGTGACACGGCCGGCGGTGACGCCGTAGTCGTCGGTGGCCTTGAACGCCTGTTTGAAGCGGCCGTCGGCTTCGCGCACCATGTCGCCGGAGATCTCGATGGTGGGGGCGCGGTCGGGGATCGCGGTGATCTGCCATTCGCGGCCGCCGGGGCCTTCGATGGACAATTCGCCCGAGCGGGTGATGGTCAGGTCGTGGACGCCCTGCGTCGCGTTCGGGACGGCGGCGGCGGGGGTGACTTCGGCTCCGGGTTTGGGCGCGGGGGGCGGGGGCGCATCGGCGACGGTCTGGGCGACGGTCAGGCCGCCTTCGGGGCCGTAGAGCCGGATCTGCAGGCGGGTGCCGGTGGGAACCTCCAGCGCGGGGTCGGTGATGTCGTTGAGGTAGAGCGAGGGCTTGCCGGTATAGGCGGGGGGCTGGGCCCAGGCCTCCCAGCTTGGCCCGGCGGGGGTGGCGAGTGCGGCGCCGGGGGTAAGGCCGGCGACGGAGCCTGCGCGCCAGAAAGATCCGAAGAGGGCGGCCATGACGAAGGCGGTCAGCGCGACGTAGCGGAGCGAGAAGCGGTCGCGGGAGGAGAGTTTGAGGTCGGGCTGGACGGGCCTTGCGCCAGCGGCCCGTTGAGCCATGCGGTCCTGGTGCGCCTGCCAGACGGCAAGCGAGGCGGGGTCGTGGGTGCCAATGGCCTGGGTGTCGCGCAGCGCAGCGATGGGGCGGCCGGGCATCGTGCTGTCCAGCCGGTCAAGCGCGTCCATCGCGGTGGGTTTGCGGAACCGGCGGATCCCCCAGGCGAGAAGGGCGAGGGCGGCAAGGCCGACGACGGCCCCGGCGGCTTGGGCGTAGTGGAGGGGGCCGAGGTCCTGGATGCCGAAGGCAAGGGCGGCGAGGGTGATGAGAAGCAGCGACCAAAGCGGCCAGAAGGCGCGGGCAAGGCGTTCGGCCCACAGCCCGGCCAGCGTCAGGCGCATCGGCCAGACGAGCGATTTCAGCGGCGGTTGGGGCGTCGGTCCGGTCATGTCACCTGCCTGGGTCCGGACGGCCCAGAGGTTTGGGAGTCACAGCCACGAAGGGATGGTATCGCGGTTGAGGATTTCGTCAAAGGTCGGTCTGGCCCGAATGACAGCGAATTGATCCCCGTTGACTAACACCTCGGGGATCAGCGGCCGAGTATTGTATTCCGATGCCATCACAGCGCCATAGGCCCCGGCGCTGCGGAAGGCCACAAGGTCACCCTCGGCCACCAGCGGCAGGTCGCGGCCCTTGGCGAAGGTGTCGCCGGTCTCACAGACCGGGCCGACGACGTCAAACTCTTGCGTGGGGGAGGCGACGGGGGGTTCGGCGACGGGGACAATGTCGTGGTGCGCGCCGTACATCGAGGGGCGCACAAGATCGTTCATCGCGGCGTCAAGGATCAGGAAGTCGCGGCCCTCGCCGTTCTTCACGTAGATCACTTGCGACACGAGGATTCCGGCATTGCCGGAAATCAGGCGACCGGGTTCGATCTCGATCTCGCAGCTGAGGTCGCCCACGGTGCGCTTGATCAGCGCGCCGTAGTCGGTCGGCAAGGGCGGGGCGGAGTTGGAGCGTTCGTAGGGAATGCCAAGGCCGCCGCCGAGGTCGAGGCGGGTGATGGTGTGGCCTTCCGACCGCAGGCGGCGTGTGAGGTCGGCGACCTTGAGATAGGCCTGTTCGAAGGGCTCAAGCTCGGTCAGTTGCGAGCCGATATGGACGTCGATGCCGATAACCTGCAGGCCGGGCAGACGGGCGGCTTCGGCGTAGACTTCGGAGGCGCGGGCGATGGGGATGCCGAACTTGTTTTCCTTCTTGCCCGTGGCGATCTTTTCGTGGGTCCGGGCGTCGACGTCAGGGTTGACGCGGATGGTGATCGGGGCGGTCACGCCAAGGCTGTCAGCCACCTCGGACAGCGCCCGCATCTCGGGCTCGCTTTCCACGTTGAACTGCCGGATGCCGCCGGTGAGGGCGAGGCGCATCTCGTCCCGTGTCTTGCCGACGCCGGAAAAGACGATGCGGTCACCCGGAACTCCGGCGGCCTTGGCGCGCAGGTATTCACCGCCCGAGACCACGTCCATCCCGGCCCCAAGGTTGCCGAGCGTCTTCAGGACCGCGACATTCGACAACGACTTGATGGCAAAGCAGACGAGGTGCGGCAGGGGCGAAAGGGCATCGGTGAACAGGCGGTAGTGCCGGGTCAGGGTGGCGGTCGAATAGACGTAGAACGGCGTGCCGACCGTCGCGGCAATGTCGGGGATCGCCACGTCCTCGGCGTGGAGGGTGCCGTTCTTGTAGAGGAAGTGGTCCATCGTCGTCCCCGGCTGTTGCCGCGTCGTCATAGCCGGGTGCAACGGTGCTGCAAAGCGCCGATTTCTTCGAAGAAATCGGTTCGGAGCCTTTGAAGGCTCCGGTCCGGAAATTTCGAAATTTCCGGGATCAGGGCTGCATGGATGCTAACCGGTTTCAACAGAGCGGTCCGCATGTATAGTTGCCGGAATTGAAACAGGGTGCGGTCCATGGCGGTGACGCTGAAAGAGGTGGCGGAACGGGCCGGGGTGTCACGCTCGGCCGTGTCGCGCACCTTTACCGACGGGGCGTCGGTGTCGGCCAGGACCCGGGCCAAGGTCGAACAGGCAGCGGCGGACCTGGGCTATGCGCCGAATGCACTGGCCTCAAGCTTGACCACGGGGCGGACCAAGCTGATCGGTCTGGTCGTGAACAACTTTCACAACCCGCTGATTCTGGAGGTTTTTGATCTTTTCACCAGGGAGTTGCAGGCGCGGGGGCTGCGGCCCCTGCTGGTGAACCTGACCGAAGCCACCGATCCGGCAGCCACGGTGCGGATGCTGCGGCAGTATTCGGTCGACGGGGTGATCGTCGCCTCGTCAACCCTGCCGTCAAGTTTTGCCGAGGCGTTCAAGGGGGCCGGGCTGCCGGTGGTGCATGCCTTTGGTCGCGCGTCGGCTGCGCCGGATGTGCATGTAGTGGGCATCGACAATGTGGCCTGCGGACGGATGGCAGCCGAGGCCCTGATCCAGCGGGGCTATGGCCGGGTCGCGTTTCTGGGCGGGCCGCGGCGGGCGACCTCGACACAGGACCGCGCGGCGGGGTTTCTGAGCACTCTGGCCGGGCATCCCCAGATCAGTGTGAGCGTGAGCTATGCCGACGACTACACCTTCGATGCCGGTCGGGCGCGGATGCAGCGCCTGCTGGAGGGGGATCGGGCCGAGGCCTATTTCTGCGGTGACGACCTGCTGGCGGTCGGGGCGCTGAGCGCAATCCGCGAGGCGGGGCTGTCGGTGCCGCGTGACATCGGGCTGATCGGGTTGAACGACATGGAAATGGCGCGCTGGCAGGTCATCGGGCTGACGACGATCCGGCAGCCGGTGGCCGAGATCATCGCGGCCGCCGTTGCGCTGGTGGTGGCCGCCATCGAGGCGCCGGAGATGGCCCCCGAAGTGCGGCTGTTTCCCTGCAGCGTGATCGAGCGCGGGACGTTGCGCTAGCGGAACATGGGCGGGCGGGCGTCGACCCAGGCCCCTTGTGCCTTGGCCGAAGCGACGGCGGCATGGACGGCGGCCATTGACCGCACACCGGCTGCGGCGCGGGGCAGGCCGTCGCGCTGTTCGCCCCGGATCGCGTCGGCCAGGTCGCAGTAGATGTTGGCGACAGCCATGGGAAAGCCCTCCGGGTGGGCGATGGCGACGCGGGACAGGCGCTTGGCATCGTCGTAAAGCCCGCCTTCGCCCTTTTCCATGATCTGGGTGCGGCCCCCGACGGGGGTGTAGATCAGCTGGTTCGGCTGTTCGGAGTGCCAGCGCAGGCCGCCGGTTTCGCCGAAGACCTGGATGTCGAAACCGTGCTGCCTGCCGATGGCGACAGACGAGGTCCAGAGGCGGCCCACGGTGCCCTTGGACAGGCGGAAGTTGACCATGGCGTCGTCTTCCAGCTGGCGCGATGGGATGGTTGAGGCGAAGTCGGCGGAAAGGGTGGTGACCTCGTCATCGCAGATGAAGCTGGCCATGTGCAGGGCGTGGATGCCGCAGTCGGCGAACTGGCCGGAAACCCCGGCCATCGCCGGGTCATAGCGCCAGCGGACGCGGGGGTTGTCGGCGTCGGTGGCGTCGCCGTGGTGGCCGTGGCTGAAGTTCGTCACCACAAGCCGCACCTTGCCGATATCGCCCTGACGGACCATGGCGCGGGCCTGGCGGATCATCGGGTAGGAGGAGTAGCAGTAGTTCACCGCGCAGATGCGACCAGTACGTTCGGCGATGCGGGTGATGTCCTCGCCTTCCTCGACCGTCATGGTCATCGGCTTTTCGCAAAGCACGTGGAACCCTGCCTCAAGGAAAGCGCGGGTGATCTCGTAATGGGTGGAATTCGGGGTGGCGACGGTCACCAGGTCGATGCGGTCGGACCGGCTGCGTTCGCCTTCCAGCATCTCCCGCCAGTCGCCATAGGCGCGGTCGGTGGCCACACCCATGCGCATGGCGAAGTCGCGGCCTTCGCGCGGGCGGTGGTCGAAGGCTCCGGCGACAAGGTTGAAGTGACCGTCGGCCAGGGCGCCTAGGCGGTGGGCCGGGCCGATCTGGCTGCCTTCGCCGCCACCGATCATGCCCCAGTTCAGTCGTGCCATGGTCGTTGCCCTTCTAGAAGCCGATGGAGGAGAGGTAGTCGCGGTTGCGGCGGGCGTCGTCGATGGGGCTTACGTCCAGCGTCGGGTCGCAGTCCTGTTCCACGGTGCACCAGCCCTGAAAGCCCGCGTCCAGCAGGATCTGGCGGACGGCGGGGAAATCGACGTCGCCCTGACCGAGGTTGCAGAAGATGCCCTGACCGCAGGCATCGTAGAACCCGGTGCTTTTCGCGATGGCATCGGCCTTCACGACCGGGTCGATGTCCTTGAAGTGCATGTAGGAGATGCGGTCGATGTGGCGGCGCATGAAGGCGACGGGGTCGAAACCGGCATAGGAATGGTGGCCGGTGTCGAAGCAGATTTTCAAGATCTTGTCGTCGACCTCGTCCAGCAGGCGCTCAAGTTCCGGTTCAAAGTCGATGAACCCGGCCGCATGGGCATGGATGCCGACGGTCAGGCCGAACTCCTCGGTTCCCAGACGGGCGATGGTGGCGATGCGGTCGCGGAAGGCGGCCCATTCGGCGGCGTCCATCTGTTCGGCGGCCTCGGCCCGGCCAGCGGTGGGCGCGCGGCGGGGGGAGATGGAATCGATCAGCACAAGGTGCTGCGCGCCATGCGCGGTCAGCGCGCGGCAGGTGCGCCAGGCGGCGTCGCGGACATCGTCCCAGGCGGCGGGGTCGTGGAAGGGACGGAAGACGACGCCACCGATCAGGTCGAGGCCGTTTTCTTCCAGCGCGTCAAAGAGGATCGCGGGGTCCTCGGGCATGAAGCCGATGGGGCCAAGCTCGATCCCGGTATAGCCCGCATCGGCGCAGTCCTTCAGGACCTGCCGCCACGGCGGGTTGCGCGGGTCGCCTGCGAATTCGACGCCCCAGGAACAGGGCGCATTGCCGATGCGGATGGTCATTTGGTCCTCATGTGGGGGGAACGGCGAGCCAGCGGCCGCTGTCAGACGACTGGAAGGCGGTTTCGACCAGCTGCCACACGGCAAGCCCGTCGCGGAAGGTGGGCCAGACGGGCTGGCCGGAGTGGATCGCGGTCAGGAAATCCTTGGCCTCGATGATGATCTGGTCCTGATAGCCGGTGCCGTGGCCGGGGCCCTGGCAGAAGGGCAGGTAATCCGGGTGCGCCGGGCTGGTCAGGATGCGGGTGTAGCCGCGCGTCGCCTCGGGCCCTTCCGCCCGGTAGAGCCAGACGGAGTTCTGGTCTTCCTGGTCAAAGCGGATGCCGCCCCTGGTGCCATGGATTTCATAGGCATACCCCATCTTCCGGCCCGTCGCGGTGCGGCTGATGTAAAGGTGGCCCATCACCCCGGACTGAAAGCGCAGCATCAGTTGGGCGTGGTCGTCGTTGGTCACCGCCTCGGGTCCGTTGGGGCCGGGACGGGTGGCGTGGACGGTCTCGATCCGGGCGTTGAGTTCGGCGACCGGGCCCATAAGTGCCAGCATGCAGTTGATCGGATGCGGAGCAAGGTCGCCCATGCAGCCGTTCGCCCGGTCGCGGGTGCGCCAGTTGGCGGGAAGGTCGGGGTCGGAGAGGAAATCCTCGGTATGTTCGCCCCGGAACCAGGTGATCTGGCCGATGGCGCCATCAGCGAGCAGTTGGCGGACAAGCTGGGTCGCCGGGGTGCGGACGTAGTTGAAGCCGATCATGTTCGGCAGGCCGGAAGCTTCGGCTGCCGCGACCATGGCCTTGGCGTCCTCCAGCGAAGCCCCCAGCGGCTTTTCGCAGAAGACAGGCTTGCCGGCGGCAAAGGCAGCTTCGGCTATCGCACGGTGGGTGGATTGCGGTGAGGCGATCACCACGGCCTCCACCTTGGGGTCCGCCACAAGGTCGCGCCAATCCGCCGTGCCACGGGCAAAGCCATAAGCCTTGCGGTAGCGCTCGGCGCCCTCGGCGCTGGTCGCGGCAATCACTTCCAGCCGGGGCCGCAAGGCGGTGTCGAACACCGCGCCCACGGCGGAATAGGCGACCGCATGCGCCTTGCCCATGTAGCCGCCGCCGACCAGTCCGATCCCGATCTCTGTCATCGCTGGCCACTCCCCTGCAGCGCATATTGCAACCGGTTGCAAAATCTGTATCCTGACTTCCGAAGGCGCGCAAGTCCCCGCTGCAAGCGGCACGGCGCACCATCGCTGAGGGGCATCATGGCAGAGCTTGCACGGCTGCGGGAACGGAACTTTCTGGTGCTTGGCCGCGCCGGGATGGACCTTTACGCCGACCCGCCCGGCACGCGTATCGAGGAAGCGACGCGCTTTGCCGCGCATCTGGGCGGGTCCTCGGCCAATATCGCGGTGGCGCTGGTGCGGCAGGGCTGCCGGGCGGCGCTGCTGACGCGGGTGTCGGACGATGCGGTGGGTCGGTTCTGCCTGGCGCAGCTGGATGGTTACGGGGTGGACCGGCGCCATGTGCGGGCAGAGGGTGGCGAGGCGCGCAATTCGCTGGCGGTGGTTGAAACGCGGTTGGAGAACTGCCAGTCGGTGATCTATCGCAACGGGGCCGCCGATTTCGCGATGACGGCCGCCGATGTCGAAGCGGTGGATTATGCCGGCTACTCTGCGCTGGTGACGACGGGCACGGTGCTGGCGGCTGAACCTTCACGCGGGGCATGTTTCCGGGCCTTCGATCTGGCCCGGGCGGCGGGTCTGCCGTTGATCTTCGACGTCGACTACCGGCCCTATTCCTGGCCATCGCCAAAGGTCGCGGCCGAGGTTTATTCCCGTGCCGGTTCGATCTGCGACGTGATCGTGGGCAATGATGTCGAGTTCGGCTTCATGGCCGGGCATCCGGACCGGGGGCTGGACAAGGCCCGCAGCCTGATCGCCGAGGGGGCCCAGATCGTCGTCTACAAGATGGGCGAGAAGGGCGCGGTCACGATCACCCGCGAGGGCGAGTTTGCAACCGGCATCTACCCGACCGAGGCGCTGAAACCGACCGGGGCGGGGGACAGTTTTCTGGGGGCGTTTCTGGCCGGGTTGGCGGCGGGCCTGCCGGTCCGCGAAGCGGTACTGCGCGGCTCGGCAGCGGCGGCGATGGTCGTCGCCCGCGTCGGCTGCGCCCCGGCGATGCCGACGGGACCCGAGCTTGACGATTTCCTGGCCGATCATCCCGGCCCAATCCCCGAAGGGACTTGAAGATGCACATTCCACCGCATGACAACCGGAACCGCGCCATTGTCGACATGGCCGACCCGCTGGTGCCGCTGGTTTATTTCAACATCGTCCGGCTGCAGCCGGGGGAGACATTTGACTATCGCACTCCGGGCTACGAGACCTGCGTCGTTCCGGCGACCGGGACAGTGACGGTCGAGGTTTCGGGAGAGATCTTCGCCGATATCGGCAACCGGGGGGTCGATGTCTGGGACGGCGAGCCGGAGGGGGTCTATGTGCCCTCGGGTACCGGCACACGGATCACGGCGCGGACGGCGACGGAGTGTTTCATTGCAGGCGCACAGTTTGATGAGGCGCTGAGCCCGTTTGCGGTCAGGTCGGGCGATCTGGATGTGGTGCAGTACGGGTCGGACGACACCAAGACGCACCGGAAGATCAAGCATATCCTTGGCACCAAGTATCATGACCGGGTAGGGCGCCTGCTGGTCAGCGAGCTGTTCACTGTCGGCGCGGGGGGCTGGTCGGGGTTTCCGTCTCACAAGCATGACACGGACCGGTTGCCGGAGGAGACGCGGCATGACGAGTGCTACAACTTCCGCTTTCGGCCAGATTACGGCTCGGGAATGCAGATGCTGCAGCGGGTGGATAACGAACCGGGCGATGCGTATCACATCATGAACCGGTCGACGGTGCTGATCGACAAGGGCTATCACCCCTGCTGCGCGCTGCCGGGGTATGAGATGTACTATTTCACCATCCTGGGCGGTCAGTCGCAGCGCAGTCTGAAGCAGCATTTCCAGCCGACCCATGCGGCGCAGGTCCATACGATTCCGGGGATCCTGGACATGGTGGCCAAGTTCAAATGACGCTTGTCACGCTGTCTCAGGTTCTGGGGCCTGCGCTGCGAGACGGCTATGCGGTGCCGGGGCTGGTCTGCCTGGGCTGGGAGGACGCGCGGGCCTATGTGCGGGCGGCGGAGGCGGAGCGGGCTCCGGTCATCCTGCAGGCCGGGCCGGGGGCGCGGGCGCATATGCCGGTGGCGGTGTGGGGCTCGATGTTCCGCGCGTTGGCCGAGGCGGCGTCGGTGCCGGTGGTGGCGCATCTGGACCATGGGCTGACGGTCGGGGACTGCCGGACAGCGATTGCGGCGGGGTTCACCTCGGTGATGATCGACGGGTCGGCTTTGCCCTTGGAGCACAACATCCGGCTTACGGCCGAGGTTGCGGCACTGGCCCATGCGGCGGGCGTGTCCTGCGAGGGAGAGCTGGGCATCGTCGGATATGTCGGGGGGAAGGCTTCAGCAGGGACCGATCCGGAGCAGGCGGCGCGGTTTGTCCGGCAAACGGGGGTGGACGCGCTGGCGGTGTCGGTTGGGAATGTGCATCTACAGGAGCAGGCTGGTGCGGGGCTGGATCTGGCCCTGTTGCGGCGGATCGAGGCGGCGACGGATGTGCCGCTGGTGATCCACGGCGGGTCGGGGGTGCCGGTCGATCAGCGGGCGGTGCTGGCGGCAGGGTCGCGGATCGCCAAGTTCAACATCGGCACGGAATTGCGGATGGCGTTCGGTGCGGCCCTGCGTGCGGCGGTGGCGCGTGACCCGGCACGGTTCGACCGGATCGCCATCCTGCGCGACACGGAAGACCCGGTGATGGACGCGGCGCGGGCGGTGTTCCGGGGCCTCGGCGCGTCAGGCCGGGGGTAGCGCTGGCGAGGGGTCCCGCCAGCGCTGGTTTGGGTCACTTGCCCCAGATCGCGGCGTAGGCCTCGCGGTAGCCGTTGTTCGGGTCGAAGGCGTTGCCCTCGGTGCCCGCAAGGCCGGCCTCGGTCACCAGCGCGGGTGCGGTGATGTAGCCCGAGCAGGCCTCGCCCTGGACCGCGCGGTTGAGTTCGTCGACCAGCTGCCAGCCCTGCAGGTTCAGCGGTTCGGCCACTGTCACGGCCTGATACTGCCCGGTGCGGATGCGCTGGAAGGCGGCTTCCGAACCGTCCCCTGCCGACCCCGCTTTCGGTGCGCCCTTGCCGTCGATCCCGGCTGCGGCCAGCGACGGCCCCATGAAGTCGAAATAGAGGTCGTTGATCGCCAGCGAGTGCGTCCACGAAGCGCCGTACTTCTGCAGCAGCGTGGTGGTCAGCGGGCCCATGCGGGTCGAGGTTTCGGCGATGGGCGTGTCGACATATTCGAGGACGGTCGGCCTTGTCGATGGCGATCTGGTAGGTGCTGTCGGTGAAGATCACCACGCCGGGCTTGCCACCCGCGTCATCCAGCGCCCATTTCGCGGCCACGTCGGACACGGTCATCGCGTCGGTCGAGACGTTGGCGAAGATGCCGCCCGGCGCGTCGCAACCGATCTTGGGGCCGGAGTGCCAGGAGACCATCGGGATGCCCGCAGCGGTCACGCCTTCAAGGGCTGCGGCCTGTTCGGCGGCGTCAAAGCCGTTGATGACGATCCCGGCGGGGTTCAGCGCCAGCGCCTGCCCCACGGCGGCAGACCGGCTTTGCACCGAGCCCGCGCCGTCGAGAACCTTGACTTCCCAGCCGATCTTGGCGGCGGCTTCCTCGATCCCCGTGGTGACGCCCAGGATGCCGCCGTTCTTCAGGTCAGCGGCGAGGACGACGATGGTTTTCCCCTCGGCGGCCTTGGGGCCCGAGGTGGGGCCGTCGAAGGCCTCTTGCGCGAAGGCAGCGCCCGAGAAAGCAAGGGCTGTGCCCGCGAGAAGGGTTTTGAGCAGGGTCCGTTTCAGCATGGTTGGTTTCCTCCCGTAAGATGCTGTGGTTATTTCGACTTCGCGCCTTTCTTGCGCTGGGCGTAGCCGGCGATGCCGATGGCGATGAGAAGGGTGGTGCCGTTGAACAGAGGCTCGACCCAGAAGCTGCCGCCAAACTGCTGGATGCCCGATATGCCGACGGCGAGGATCATCACGCCGACGATGG
>LNFM01006811.1_pt1 | contig 18479 bp, 19 predicted proteins | sample 596031 | NCBI WGS metagenome assembly LNFM01 (sample SAMN04254537, study PRJNA301005) | activated carbon metagenome | isolation source: dual media filters at the Ann Arbor, Michigan drinking water treatment plant | place: USA: Ann Arbor | reverse complement strand
AGGAACGCGGCCACCAACGGCAGCGCCTTCCACCAAGGCCAGCGCCACAGCGAAAACAGCACGGCGGCCAGCAGCAGCGTATCGATGAACATCGCGCCGGTCACCGCGATCCCGTAAGCGGCTGCAAGGTTGCTGGATGACTGGAAGAACAACACCAGCAGGATCACCATGACCATCAGACCCCAGTTGATCATCGGGATATAGATCTGTCCCGCGGCCGAGGCACTGGTGTGGCGGATTTCCATGCGCGGGATAAATCCGAGCTGGATCGCCTGCTGCGTCAGGCTGAACGCGCCGGAAATCACCGCCTGGCTGGCAATGATCGTGGCAAGCAATGCGAGGATAATCACCGGCACGCGTACGATATCGGGGATCATCAGGAAGAACGGATCCTTGACCAGCGCGGCCGCAGCCTCAGGCGTGCTTGCCGACAGGATCATCGCACCCTGCCCCATATAATTGAGCATCAGCGCCGGGAACACGAAAGTCAGCCACGACAACCCGATTGGCTTGCGCCCGAAATGGCCCATATCGGCATACAGCGCCTCGGCCCCGGTCACCGCCAGCACAACGCTGCCGAGTGCAATGAAGGCCGTGAAGCCATCCGACTGGAAGAACCGCAGCGCGTTGATCGGGTTGATTGTTTCCAGAATGATCGCCGGATTGCCAGACAGGTGCATCACGCCCAGCACCGCCAGCATCCCGAAATAGGTCAGCATGATTGGCCCAAACAGCTTGCCCACCTTGCCAGAACCGCGCGACTGGATCGCGAACAGTCCGAACAGGATCGCAACCGCCGTCGGCACAATCCACGGCTCAAATCCCGGCACGATATATTGCAGGCCTTCGGTCGCAGACAGCACCGAGATGGCCGGGGTGATCATGCTATCGCCGTAAAACAGCGCGGTCGCAAACACGCCGAGCAGGATCAGCGGCGCGGTCCACCGGCGATTATCCGATGCGCGGCGGATCAACGCGAGCAGCGCGAGGCTGCCGCCTTCGCCCTTGTTATCGGCGCGCATGATGGTGAGGACGTATTTGACCGTCACCACCATCATCATCGACCAGAAAACCAGGCTCAGCACGCCGTGGATGTGCTCGGCATCCGGGATGATTCCGACCGCGCCGTTGTGCGACGCAAAGGTTTCGCGGAACGCATAAAGCGGGCTGGTGCCGATATCGCCGAACACCACGCCAACCGCGCCGACTGCGAGCGTCAGGGTCGACGCCTTGGGCCCGTGGCTGTGGCCTGATCCTGCGGCGGAGCCTGCGTCGGCGGATGGTGCTGTGCTGGTCATTTTAATCGGATTTCCCGTCTGTTCGGTACTGCCCAACCCGTCCGAACGATTCTGACGGAAGCGGCGGCGCGCCTAGCACTACGCGTTCGCACCTGCAACACGCGCCGCTGCGTGACGCATTGGCGTCATTGGCCCTGCAACATCGGCGCGCGAGCGATCATATCGTCGAGCCGGGCGATTTCCGCCTCCAGCCCTTCGCGCCAAGGGGCGTCGGGGGGCGAGTTTGCGACCAGCCCGGCCCAGACATTGCGCGCCGCGCGCACCTCACCGCTTTGCAGATAGGCAAAGCCGAGGAAGTATTCAGCGCCCGGATGCTCAGGATCAATCGCCTTGGCGCGGCTGAAGGCTTGCAGCGCCGCCGGGGTTACAAACCCATCGGCATGGCCGACCAGCGCGAGGCCGAGCGCGAGCCAGCTTTCGAGATCATTCGGGTTGTCCTCCAACCCGCCGCGCAGCAACGCCGCCGCATCGGCAAACTGTCCGCGCCGGGCGAAGGCGTCTGACGTCAGCAGATAGTTGGGCGGTGGCAGGGTGCGCTCGAACAAGGCAGCGCGGCCCTCGACCATCGCTTCGCCCTGAGTGCCAGCGGCTGTGGTCGGCGTTTTCGGGCTGGCGGGTTGCCCCGGCTGGCCTTGCCACGCATAGCCTGCCAGACCGAACACCAGCACAGCGCCGAACAGCGTAAAGCCTTCGCGCGGCAAGCGCAGCAGCAACGCCGCGAGCGCAAACGCCGCTAGCGCAAGCGCGCCGACTGCCAGCCAACCGCCGATCATGCTGCCTCTCCGGTATCGGATCGCCGTTTGCCCAACCGCCGCAGCAGCACCGCCGCCACGATCAGGATCAACAGCACCGGGATCGCAAACAGCGGCCAAGTGCTCGCACTGATCGTGGGGTTGTAGCTGACATAATCGCCGTAACGCGCAATCAGCCACGCGCGAATATCTTCGGGGCTTTCGCCCGCCAGAATGCGGCTGCGCACCTGATGGCGCATATCGCCGGCCATCGGCGCATCGCTATCAGCAATCGACTGCGATTGGCATTTCAGGCAGCGTAAAGTCGCCATCAGCTCGGCGGCCTCAGCCTCCTGCGCGGGGTCTTCGAGCTGATTATAGGCATAGGGCGCTGGCGGCATGGCGTCCTGCGCGCTGATCGGCATGGCGAGCATCGCCAACAAGGCCAATAACGCGCGGATCACGTCTGTTCGGATCACTTGGCCTTCTCCAGTTCCGCCAACAGTAGCGGCACGTGTTCTTCGCGGATATCGCCGATATGCTGGTAACGGATCACGCCTGCGGCATCGATCACGAAGGTTTCCGGCACGCCCGAAGATCCGATCGCCAGCTGCACCTCGGAAATGTCATCCGCGCCGATCCGGGTGTAGGGATTGCCGTAGCGGGCGAGGAAATTGGCAACATCTTCGGGCCGGTCGCGGATGGCGATGCCGACGATTTCGACCCCTTGGGCCTTCAACGCTTCGAGCTGCGGTGCCTCGGCGATGCAGGGCAGGCACCAGCTCGCCCAGATGTTCAGCAGCCGCGGCTTGCCACCCAACAGATCGCTGCGCGCTGCGCCCGGAAGGCCAGCAAACGCGGGTTTCAACGCAAATTCGGGCAGTGGCTGCCCGATCATCGCGCTTTCAACAAACTGGTTCTTCTCCTGCGTGAGCATATAGCCCGCCACGCCTGCGAAAAACGCAAACAGAGCGAGCGGCACCCACAACATCAGACGTGAACGCATAGCGGTCTACTCTGCCGGCATGGGCGCGGCATTAAGCGCCTCTAGATCGGCCCGGCGCACGTCGCCCATCGCGGTGGCAGTGCGGCGTTTCACATCGACCCGCACGCGGCCTGCAATCGCCAACACGCCGCCCAGCGCAATCAGCAATCCGCCATACCAGATGAAGGTCACAAACGGTTTCCACCATACCCGGATCTGCCAGCGCCCATCCTCAGCCTGATTGCCGATCACAGCGTAAAGCTGCCCGTCCCAGCGAGTCAGCAGCGCGCTTTCGCTGGTGGCCTGCGCGGGCGACCAGAAATTGCGCGCCTGCGGGGTAAGGATCACTGGCTCGCCGCCATTTCGGCTGACGGCAAGCCGCGCCTCGATCGCCGTCCAGTTCGGCCCGGCGACCGGGGCAACATTTTGCAGAGTCACCGAAAAATCGCCGACCTGCTCAGTGCCGCCCGGCGCGACGGCGGCGAGGCGTTCCTGCGTGAAGGCGCCTTCGCAGGCCATCCCGAACAGCGACACCGCCACGCCGAAATGCGCCAGCACCATGCCCCAAGTAGCGGTAGGCACGCGGGTCAGTTTGCGGCCTTTGAGCGGCAAGGCCGCCGCCACCGCCAGCGCAGCGGCAAGGCCCAAGCCCAGCAGCGGCAGGAATGGAATGTCACCAACGACAGATGCCAGCGCAATCGCCGAAATCAGTACCGCCGCGATCAACGACACCTCAAACTGCAACCGCGCGGGCTTGTCTTCCTTCCAGCGCAGCAGCGGGCCGACCGCCATCACGAGGAACATCGGGATCGCAAAGATTGCTGACGCCGGGTTAAAATATGGCGGGCCAACCGAAACGCGAACATCAAACGCCTCAGTCACCAACGGATACAGCGTGCCGAGCAGCACAATCGCAAGGATCGCCGACAGCATCACATTGTTGAATACCAGCGCGCCTTCGCGGCTACTGACTGAAAACCGCTTGCCTTCGGACACGGCGCCCGCGCGCAGGGCGAATATCGTGAACGCTCCGCCGATATACAGCCCCAAAAGCCCGAGGATGAACGCCCCGCGCTCCGGATCGACGGCGAAAGCATGAACGCTCGTCAAAACACCCGACCTCACGAGGAATGTGCCCAGCATCGACATCGAAAACGCCAGCACGCCGAGCATGATCGTCCACGTCCGCAGCGCATCGCGCGCTGCCAGCACTGCGACCGAATGCATCAGCGCGGTCGCCGCCAGCCACGGCATCAGCGAGGCGTTCTCGACCGGATCCCAGAACCACCAGCCACCCCAGCCAAGCTCGTAATAGGCCCAGTATGATCCCGCCGTGATCCCGAAGGTCAGCAGCACCCACGCGCCCAGCACCCACGGGCGCATCACCCGGGCGAAGGCAGGATTGACCTGATTGGTCAGCAGCGCGCCCATCGCAAGGCTGAAGGCGACCGAAAGGCCGACGTAACCCGCATAAAGCGTGGGCGGATGGATCGCGAGGCCAATGTCTTGCAGCAGCGGATTGAGGCCCACGCCTTCGACTGCCGGCACCGGCAACCGTTCAAACGGGTTGGAGGACAAGAGCAGGAACGCATAGAACCCCAGCGCCACGAACCCCTGCACCGCCAGCGTTGCGCCCATCGTGCGCTCCGGCAGGCGCCGCTCAAGCCCTGCCAGCAAACCGCCCGACAGTGCTAGCACGCCGACCCACAGCAGCATCGAACCTTCGTGATTGCCCCATGTTCCGGTGATCTTATACAACATTGGCTTCATCGAATGCGAGTTGTTGGCGACCAGCTTGATCGAAAGATCAGTGACCATGAACGCCCACAGCAGCATCGCAAACGCCAGCACCGCCAGAAATGCCTGCACCACCGCAGCCGGGCGCGCATACATCGCCAGCGGGTTGATTGCGCCTTCTGCACCGCGCAGCGCAAACGCGCCCGACACCATCTGCAACACCGCCAGCGCGGCGGCGAGCCAAAGCGCGGCCAATCCGATTTCAGCGATCATTGGCTCAGCCCAACGGTGGTATCGGCGGCCATCTTGGCGGCTTGTTCGGTGCCCATGCCTTCAAGCTCCTTTGGCACGTAATTCTCGTCATGCTTGGCGAGCAAATTCGTGGCCATGAACACGCCGTTGGGGCCAAGGCTGCCCTCGGCCACCACCCCGGATCCTTCGACGAACAGATCGGGCAGGATGCCGCTGTATCGCACCGGGATCGCATCGTCGGTGTTGCCGGTGACCATGAAATTGACCGTTACACCGTCAGCTTCGGTCTTGATCGAACCGGGGCGCACCATCCCGCCAAGCCGCACTGCCTGCCCTTCGGCGGGCGGGGCCTCGGCCATCTGTTCGGGCAGGTAGAAATAATTCGCCTGATTGCGCAGCGTCCAAGCTGCGATCAGGCCCGCGCCGATGATCGCCAGCAAGGCCGCAATGACGAGGATGAGGCGTTGATGCTTGGCTTTCATAGGTCCCTCAAATCAACGCCGACGGGCCGCGTCGCGGCGCGTTTCGGCCCGGCGCATCGCGCGCCACGCCCAAAAGATCAACACCACCAGCGCGACAAGGCCGACACCGTAAGCCAGCCACACGAAATCCCATTGGTCGAGCTGTTCGCGCATCACGCCTGCTCCATTGCTGGAGTGGGCGCCAAAGCAGGCGCGTCATCATCCAAAGCCCGGCGCCGCAGCCGCGCTTCGACCTGTTCTTCGGCGATCAGCGCGCGCATCCGCATCAGCACAATCGCCCCGAACAACAGGGAGAACCCGACCACCGCCACCAGCAGCGGAACAAGGAACGTGGCTTCGATCGCGCTTTTGCCTGCAGTAATGCTCGGCGGTTGGTGGAGCGAATTCCACCACACCACTGAGCGGTTGATGATCGGCACATTGACCGCGCCGACAATCCCGAAAATCGCGGCAATCTTGGCCGAGCCGCCTTCGCGCGCGGTCGCCTGCGTCAGTGCGATGTATCCGGCGTAGAGGAACAATAGCACCAACATCGATGTCAGCCGCCCGTCCCATTCCCACCAGGTGCCCCAGGTCGGGCGGCCCCAGATCGATCCGGTCGCCAGACAGATCGCGCAAAACACCATCCCCGGCACTGCAATCGCCCGCGCCGCAATCGCGGCGAGCGGGTGCTTCCAGATCAGCAGCATCGCAGAAGAAATCGCAATCCCGGCCCAGCCGCCCATGCCAAGCCACGCGGCCGGCACGTGGATGAACAGGATGCGCACCGTATCGCCCATCAAACGGTCAGGCGGCACCACCACCAGCCCCCACACCAGCGCGCCGGCAGACAGCAGCACGCCGCTCCAGAACAGGAGCGGCATCAGCCACTTTGCCAGTGACAAGAAACGGGTGGGGTTGGCGTAAATGTGCATGATCGTTCGCGTCTGGCCGGGCTTGTAGCCTTACACCCGTTCCCGACAAGACTGCAATTCATGCATGGGGTAATTCGTTCCAGGCAAGTGTTCCGGATTCAGCCCCACTTGATCAACCGCGCCCGATCAGTTTTTGGGCCATCCGGTCGGCCACCACATCGGACGAAATGCCGGTGGCTTCGCTTTCGCGCCAGATCGATTGGAGCCGTCCGGGGATTTGCGCCACCAAAGCGTTCACTTCAGCCACCGTGCCGGTGCGCCCATCGCGCCGCGCGAGGTATTCGGTTGCGACCGAGATGATCCCGCCCGCGTTGATGACATAGTCGGGCGCATACAGGATATCGCGCGCTGCCAACACTTCGCCATGTTCTTCCCGGGCGAGTTGATTGTTCGCGCCGCCAGCGACAATCGGGCAATCGAGAGCGGCGATGCTGTTGTCGTCAAGGATCGCGCCCAGCGCATTGGGGCTGAACACATCGCAGGGCGTTGTCATGATCGCATCGGTGCTGACCACTTCGGCCCCCAATTGCTGCGCCAGCACGTTGGCACGGTCGGTGGAGATATCGGCCAGCGTCAGCCTCGCCCCGTCCTGCGCCAGCAGCCGGGCCACACCGCCGCCGACGCTGCCGGTGCCTTGCACCGCAACATGCACGCCCGAAAGGCTGTCGGTGCCCAGCTTGTGCTGAACGGCCGCTTTGATGCCGAGGTAGATGCCATAAGCCGTGAACGGCCCCGGATCGCCCCCTGCGCTGCCTTCGCCTGCCACGGGAAGCCCGGAGACATGCGCGGTGCGCTTTGACACGGCGACCATGTCTGCTTCGGAAATGCCGACGTCTTCGGCGGTGACATATCGTCCGCCCAGCGCGTCGACCGCATCGCCAAAAGCGGCGAGCATTTCAGGCGTCTTGATGCGTTGTTCATCGGCAAGGATCACCGCCTTGCCCCCGCCCATCGGCAGGCCCGCCATCGCGTTCTTGTAGCTCATCCCGCGCGACAATCGCAGCGCATCGCGGATCGCGCCTGCCGGATCATTGTAATGCCAGAACCGCGTGCCGCCCGCCGCCGGGCCGCAATGGGTGGAGTGGATCGCGATGATCGCTGTCAGCCCGCTCGCCCGGTCGTGCACCAGTTGCACCAATTCGTGCGCGTCAAAATCAGGCTCGGCCCAGAATGCGGTCATGCGCGATAATTCCCTGTTCGGCGCGGGAAAAATCGACTGGGAGGGGATGATGGGGCGACCGACGGGGTTCGAACCCGCGACCTCCGGTACCACAAACCGGCGCTCTAACCAACTGAGCTACGGTCGCCACATGCCCCCGCCCGCTTACCACCTTTTCGGTCGTAGCCAAGCCCGCGCAAGTCGCGCGGTTTACGCATGGCTGACGCGCGGTCAAGTAGCCGTTCGGCAGGGTTCGCGCCTCTTGCACAAAGGCCTGCCCTTGGGAAGCGAAAACTGTTTTCCGGCCCCATACGCGCAAGATTGTTACGTGGGCCCAGAAACCATTGCCAAGGCGGCCCGCAGATTTATCCTCCAACACCATGATCGACACCAGCGACTCCGTGATCCACCGGCTGACAGAGCACGCCGGGATGCAGCGCGTGCCCTCGCCCAAGGCCGAGGTGTTCCAGTTGCGGCGATTCGCTGCGCCGGATCTGTGCGCTGATCTGATTGCGCTAATCGAACGGGATCGCCGCCCATCGACCATCGCAGACGACAATGGCGACCCAACGTTCCGCACAAGCGAGACCTGCGATCTGGCAGCAGACCTGCCTCCGGTGTGCGCGATCGAGGCGATGATCACCCGGCTATCCGGGATCGACCCGGCTTTTGGCGAGCCATTGCAAGGGCAGCGTTACGATGTCGGGCAGGAGTTCAAGGCGCACACCGATTACTTCGCGCCCGATGGGCAGGATTTCGCCCGGTTCTGCACGCTTTCGGGCCAGCGCACCTGGACGTTTATGATCTATCTCAATGACGTCGAGGCGGGAGGTGCTACCCGGTTCAAACTGCTGGACAAGACTTTTCAGCCCGAAGCCGGCAAATTGCTTTGCTGGAACAATCGCTTGCCTGATGGAGGCGTCAACCACGCGACGCTGCATCACGGGATGAAGGTGCGCAAGGGCGTCAAATACGTGATAACCAAGTGGTATCGCGAACGCGAATGGAGGGGATGATGGACAATTATTCAAAGATTGCTGACCAGCTGCGGCTGCGGCTTGCCGAATTGACCGAGCGGTCGGGCGAAATCGAGGACGATCTGCGTGGGCCGCTCGATGCGGATTTTTCCGAACAGGCGGTCGATCTCGCTGATGATGAAGCGCTGGAAGGCGTGGATGACGTGCTGCGGGCCGAGGCGGGGCAAGTGCGGCTTGCGCTCACCCGGATCGACAACGGCACCTATGGCACCTGCGCCAATTGCGGGGATGCAATCCCGCTCGCTCGGCTGGAAGCGCAGCCTACCGCCACGCGCTGTATCAAGTGCGCGGCCTAGCCAGCGGCCAGAAACGAAAAAGGCGACCCCGTCAGGCCGCCTTCCTCTTACGACCCGAGGGCCGCAAACTGGTGCGCGCAGCCCAAAAGGCGCGCGCGTGAAACTGGATTACTTCTTGAGGCTGAGCCCGCCGAAACGCTTGTTGAACGCGGCCACACGCCCGCCTTCACCAACCTGCTGACGGCCACCGGTCCAGGCCGGGTGGCTGAGGGGATCGATTTCGAGCGACATGGTGTCGCCCGCTTTGCCCCAAGTCGAACGGGTCTGGTATTCGGTGCCATCGGTCATCTTGACCGTGATCAGGTGGTATTCGGGGTGACCTTCGGCCTTCATGAACGTGTCCTTTGCAGCATGGCGCCGGTACCGACCGGCGCTGCTATGAATGGGAAGCGGCGCGCTTAGGCGGGTTTGCCCTGGATGGCAAGCGTGTGTTTGTTTTCTGCACGCCATCCGGCGCGCGAGATCCTCGGCCCTTCCGGGCCTGCGGGCGGCCGGTCGGCCTTGCGGTCGCTATTGCGACCGAAACACTGACACATCTCAAATGTTCGCGCTGGAAACGGCGCCGCAGGCGTCGCAAGGGCGACCGCCCGCCCGCAGCGCCCTAGGCGCGAGGACAAGCACCCGCGGACGCGGGTGCGCACCCATCAAATCTTATCCACCATCATTGCGGTGAACTCGACCTCGCAGCTCGTCTTGCCTTCGACGCTCGCCACACCTTTGAACTTGTAGACGCGGCTACGTTTCTGGGTGAATTCAACGTGCAGATCGAGCAGGCATCCCGGCGTCACCGGGGCACGGAACTTCGCGTTCTCAATCCCCATGAAGATCACCAGTTTGCCCGTTCCGGCCAGCTCCATCGTCTCGATCCCCAGGATACCCGCGGCCTGCGCCAACGCCTCGATCTGGAGCACGCCGGGCATGATCGGTGCGCCGGGGAAATGGCCCTGAAAGAACTGCTCGTTCATGCTCACGGCTTTGACCGCGTGGATCCGCTCCCCCAGCGTGATCGACCGCACCCGGTCGACCAGCAACAAGGGATAGCGATGCGGCAGCGCCTGCAAGATCTTGACGATGTCGTAATCAAGCACCTGCGCAGGTGCGCTGTCCGCTTCGCTCATCCTACCCCCCTCAGCCAGCTTTAGCGGCCAACCGGCGCTGGCGCCGGCTGTGCCTGCTGCTGCTGTTGCTGCTGCTGGATCTGCGCAGCGAGCAGACGCTGCTGGATTTCCTGATACAGCTGCGCGCCTTCACGGCTTGGCTGCCAGCCCGATGGCGGAACCACCCCGACCGTAGCGACCTTGGCATTCAAAGCGGCCACGACCTTTTGCGTGATGTCGGCTTCGGGCGGCGCATACAGCAGTGAGCCCGGATCGATCACGAACTTGATCTGGTCGCGGGCGGTCACTTCCTGCAAGGCAGCGGGGTACTGGACGATGATCTGTTCGATCGCATAGACGCGCGCGCCATCGATCTGGTTGGTCAGCGCCTGGATTTCCTGCTCCATCGTGTTGAGCTTGGTCATGTCGGCCGAGCCCTGTTTGGCGGCGAGTTCGGCATCATCGACCTGCTTGTTGCCGTTGGTGTCGAAAGTCGCCAGCAGCGTCTGACGTTCTTGCGCCTTGGTGCGGCGCAGATCGTTCTGCTGCGTGTAGGTGCGGTTCACCTCGGTATAGGCGTTCTGGAACGCGGTGGTGCCGAGGATCGTGCCCGAGATATCAACCGTCGCCATGCGGCCTTCGACCTGGGCGTGAGCGGGCAGCGCGACCAGCGCCGTAAGCGCAAAGCCGGCCGGAGCAATAAGCTTGGCAAGAAGTGTCATCAGAATTGGGTTCCTACGTTGAATGTGAAGCGGCGTTCGTCATCGCCTTCGACCTTGCGGATCGTTTGCGAGACATCGATGCGGAACGGGCCAAAGGGCGAGTTCCAGTTGACCCCGATCCCGGCGGTGATGCGCGGGCTGGGCGAATCGCCGAGGAAGGTTTCGCGGATGTTGCTGCCTGGACGGATCGACGGAGCGTTGGCCGTGCCATTGGGCGCGGTCGGGCTGGTGGTCAGATCGAGGAATGGCTGGCCAGCTGAATTGAGAACCGGCATCCCATTTGCATCGAGCCGCGGCGTCAAGAAGAGCAGGTTATTCATCGTGTCACGCAGCTGCACGCCAGTGGGGTTGTCCTGCAAGATCGGCGTTTCCACACCCCACAGCGCGCCGATATCGGCCCAGATCGAGGGGCGCAAACCAAGCTCGCGTGCGCCGGTGCCGAGGGGAATTTCCAGCTCTGCGCGGCCCAGATAGTAATTGCGCCCGCCAATCGCGTCATCACGGGTGTTGTCGGGATTGGTGTTGAGCGTCGGAACACCGTTCACCGTCTCATACTGCTGCGTCAGAATGCGCGGGCCGACCCCGCGAATGGCGAACCCACGGAACTGCGGCTCACCCAAGAAGAACCGATCGTTGAGGAAGATGTCGTCCACACCTTCGCCCGGGCGATCCTTTAGCGGAATGATCGTCCCGCCTTCGGCCAGCACCGAGAAGATGAAGCCCGAATTGCCAACATTCCAGAACTGCTGCGCGCGCCCACGGAACCGCAGGTAACGCACGTCGCCGCCCAGCCCTGCGAATTCGCTGCTGAGCGATACCGTGCGCCCACGCGACGGGCGAACGCGCGAATTCAACGAGTTGTAGCTAAGGCTCAGCCCAACGATCGAGCTCAAGCGTTCGCCGATGGTGTCGCACAGGAAGCGCCCGGCAAGCAGCGGGTCACACTCACGCATGCCATCGCCATTCGTATCAGAGAAGAACTGGTTTTCATCCAGCGACACGTCATCATAATTGAGCGTGTAGCTGCCGATCAATGACATGAATTCCGTCAGCGGAACCCCAGCGCGCGCCGAAAAACCGGTGGTCGCTTGCTGGAACGTGGTTTCGCGATCATTGCCGTTAAAGTTGAACTGATTGAAATCGCGCCGGAAGATGTCGATCCCGCCGGAGATATTGCGATCGAAGATATAGGGATCGCTGAAGCTGGCCTGCGCCGAACGTGAGAACTGCGACCAGTTGACGCTAAGGCCAACCGTCTGCCCGCGCCCACGGAAATTCCGTTGGCGAATGGAGCCTGCCAGAATGAACTGTTCAATCGAGGAGAACCCGGCTGAAAACTGCAATTCGCCGGTCGGCTTTTCTTCGATATTGGCTTCTAGGATGATCCGGTCAGGCGCGCTGCCTTCGGTCTGGGTGACCTCGAAATTTTCCTGGAAATAGGCCAGCGAGTTGATGCGCGCCGTGGTGCGCTGCACCGCGAGGCTGTTGAACGCATCGCCTTCGGCCAGCCGGAATTCGCGGCGGATCACCTTGTCCTGAGTCAGGGTGTTGCCGTTGACATCAACCCGCTCGACATAGACGCGCGGCGCTTCGCGCAAGACGAACGTGATGTTCATCTTGAGGTCTTCGGGCTTACGATCAAACCGCGGCTGCACGTCGGCAAAGGCATAGCCGAATCGGCCGGCCAGCTCGGTCAGCTGCTCAACAGTATCCTCGACAGTCTTGGCGTTGTAGAAATCGCCCGACTTCATCGGCAGATTTTCGCTCATCGAATCGCTGTCGAAATCGCGCAGCTGGCTGTCGACCTTGACGTCGCCGAAGGTGTAGCGTTTGCCTTCTTCGACCACGTAAGTGATGATGAAGTCTTTCTGATCGGGGGTCAGTTCGGCCACCGCCGAAACCACGCGGAAATCGGCATAGCCCTGCGTCAGGTAAAACTGGCGCAGCTTCTGCTGGTCGAACGCCAGGCGATCAGGATCGTAGCTGGTGTTCGAGCTGAAGAAACTGGTGATGCGCGACTGTTTGGTCACCATTTCTCCGCGTAGGTCGCCATCAGAGAACGTCTCGTTGCCGAGGATGTTGATCTGGCGAACCTTGGACTTGGGCCCTTCGCTGATTTCGAACACGATATCGACGCGGTTCTGCGGCAGTTGCACCAGCTTGGGTTCAATCTGCGCGGCAAACCGGCCCTGCCGCTTGTACAATTCGAGAATGCGGGCGACGTCGGCGCGCACTTTAGAACGGGTGAAAATCTGGCGCGGCGACAGCTTGATTTCGGGAAGGATCTTGTCGGGCTTCAACCGTTCGTTGCCTTCGAGCACGATGCGGTTGATCACCGGGTTTTCGACCACGGTGATGACGACATTGCCGCCTTCGTTGCGGATCGAGGAATTGGCGAAAAGTTCGGTCGCGCCGAGATCCTTGATCGCTTCGTCGGCGGCGGCGGCGGTGTATTCTTGCCCGGCGCGCAGACGGATGTAGCTGAGGATGGTGGTCGGCTCCAACCGCTCCGCCCCGACCACGTTGATGGTGCGGATGGTGTTGTTGCTAGGCGCCGGAGCATTGGTTGGCGTCGGAGCGGGTTGCGCCGCCGGTGTCTGTTGAGCAGCCGCCGCATCCTGCGCAAAGGCAGTGCCTGGCATGCCTGCCAGCATCGAACCGCAGCACAACAGCACAGCAAAGCGCGCGCGTTGTGGCAGAGAATGCGCCGTATTGCCATTGACCGGCATTACGCCCGCCTCGCTCATTGCGTTCATGCAGCTAAAATCCCGTTCCAACCGTCTGTGCCATTGGGTGTCGCAGGTTTGCGACCCTCACTGTGCAACCATGCAAGCGACCGGGCGGAGAGTGTGTCCGCCCTGCCCGATCAAACCGGCCCCCGCCTCTGCCCGATGTGCCCTGCGCGGGTCAAGCCGCGTGGGCGCGGATTGCGCCCGGCCCGGCCCGCTTTCCCCGGCAAACAGCGCCTTTGGCCTGTCTCGCCGTCAGCTTCCGAACAGCGGCAGCGAGAACAGGTCATTCACTGTCACCACCACCATCAACATCAACACCAGCGCGATGCCGGTGCGATAGGCCCATTCGGTCACCTGCGGCCCCACCGGCTTACGGCGGACCGCCTCAGCCAGATAGAACATCAGATGCCCACCATCGAGCGCGGGGATTGGCAAGAAGTTGATGAATGCCAAATTAAGCGAGATCAGCGCGGCAAAATTGATGAAGGCAATCGCGCCGAGGCTCATCTGCTCGCCCGAGTACTTGGCGATCTTGAGCGGGCCGCCCAATTCGTTGAACGACCGTTCGCCGACCACAATCTGTTTGATCCCGGTGATCATCATGCCGGTCAGCTCCCAGCATTGCTTCACCGCCAGTGGGATTGCCTGAAGCGCACCAACGTCTTCAAGCACATAAGTCCCGCCCGCAGCCGCAACCCCGATCTGACCCATTACGCTTTCATTGCCGAAACTGTCGGTGTCGACCACCCGCGCAGTGGTGATCGGAATGGTCAGTTCCTCGCCCGCGCGTTCAATGGTGAAAGCCATGCGCTTGGCCGGATGCAGCGCGACGGCGGTGCGCAACTCGCCGAAATCGGTAATCGTGCGGCCATCAATCGCAATGATCGTATCACCGACTTTGAGCCCTGCCTTTTCAGCAACGCTCCCTTCGGAAAAGCTGCCAACGACGCGGGAATCATCGGTGCCGGTGATGGTCGGCTTGCCCAGAAAGGCGAAGAACGCAGCGAAGATGGCGATAGCGACCAGCAGATTGGTGACCGGCCCCGCTGCCACGATTAGTGCGCGTTTCCACAAGGCGGCGTGCTGAAAGCTGCCCTCCTCCTTCGGCGCGGATGGATCAGGCACGCTCGCCGGGTTCATGTCGCCCTGAAACTGCACATAGCCGCCCAGCGGCAAGATCGAGAGTTTCCAGCGAGTGCCGCGTTTGTCGGTGTACCCGGCGATTTCCTTGCCGAATCCGACCGAAAAGCTCTCCGCCTTCACGCCGAACAAGCGGCCCACCAGCAGGTGCCCCAATTCATGCAAGGTGACGAGCGGCCCGAGCAGGAGCAGGAAACCGACGATATACATCCAGAACGGGGGTGCATCAAACAAGGGCGTTGCTCTCCAGCAGAGTCTGCGCGTGGCGGCGCGCGGATTGATCAACCGCCAGCACTTCATCTAAGCTGACCGGGCGCGGCGCGTCATTGCTGCGCGCCAGCGTCTCTTCCACCACTGCCGCGATCCGGGTGAACCCAATCTGACCGGCGAGGAAGGCGGCGACCGCCACCTCGTTCGCGGCGTTGAGGATTGCAGGCGCGCTGCCGCCCGCCTTGATCGCGTCACGCGCCAGCCGGGTCGCGGGGAAACGGGTTTCATCGGGCGGGAAAAAGGTCAGCTCGCCAATCGCCGCCAGATCCAGCGGGGCGAGCGGCGTTTCCATCCGCTGCGGCCAGGCAAGGCACGAGGCAATCGGCACGCGCATGTCCGAGGGCCCAAGCTGCGCCAGCGTTGACCGGTCGCGGAATTCAACCATCGAATGGATCACGCTTTGCGGATGCACCACGATCCCGAGCCGATCGAGCCCGACGGGGAACAGGTGATAGGCCTCGATATATTCGAGCCCCTTGTTCATCATCGTCGCGGAATCGACGCTGATCTTGGCGCCCATCGACCAGTTGGGGTGTGCCACCGCCTCAGCCGGGGTCGCCGCCGCCAGCCGTTCGGCGCTCCAAGTGCGCAGTGGCCCGCCGCTTGCGGTGAGCGTGATCTTCGCAACATCGGACATCCGATTGCCGCTGAGGCATTGGAAGATCGCGTTATGCTCGGAATCGGTCGGCAACAGCGTCGCGCCGTGTTTGGCGACCGCCTGCATCATCATCTCGCCTGCCGAAACCAGCGCTTCCTTGTTGGCGAGCGCGATGGTTCCACCGCGCTCAATCGCGGCCATCACCGGGGCCAGCCCTGCGCAACCGACAATCGCCGCTACGGTCATATCCACCGGGCGCGCTGCCGCTTCGACCAGCGCCGCGCGTCCGCCTGCGGCCTCGACCCCGCTGCCCGCCAGCGCGGCGCGCAGTTCAGGCAGGCAGCTTTCATCGCTGACGACGGCAAGTTTCGCGCCGAATTCAATCGCCAGCGCCGCCAATTCCACCGCGCTGCAATGCGCCGTCAGCGCCTCAACGCGCCACGCATCGCGGTTGCGGCGGACGAGATCGAGGGTCGATGCGCCAATTGATCCGGTGGCACCGAGCAGGGTGAGCGAGCGGGTCATCATCCCATCATCCCAGCAAAGCGGTCACAGATGCAATCACAAACAGCACGAAGAACACCGCAAGGAACCCATCGAGCCGATCAAACAGCCCGCCATGCCCCGGAATCAGTGCGCCCGAATCCTTCACCCCGGCGCGCCGCTTCATCCAGCTTTCAAAGAAATCGCCCGTTTGCGCCAGCACCGCGATCAGCATCCCGGCGAGCACCGCAAAGCCGATGCTGAGCGCGTCAAATCCAGGCGCACCCGCCGCCGGGCCGAAATCGGTTATCTCAATCCCCACCGCAACCAAAGCAGCGGCAAGCGCCCCGCCGCCAAGGCCTGCCCACGTTTTCGACGGGCTGATCTTGGGCGCGATCTTCGGCCCACCAATCGCGCGGCCTGCAAAATAGGCGCCGACATCGACCGCCACGATGGGGAGGATATAGCCCGCCAAAACCTCCAGCGGGCCGTAGCCAAGGCTTTGGCCGCCCACGGGGAAAAAGCTCGGCCCGTTGCGCAGCGCCATCATCGCCAGCCCCGCCCCGCCGATATAAACCACACCGGCAAAGAACCACAGCGTCTCGGCCAACCCGGACACGGCAAAGCGGCTCACCAGCCGGTTCCATTCCCACAGCACGCCGAGCGCCAGTGCGAGCACGAAGGCGCTCCAGAACCACCCGCCCAGCCACAGCGCCGCACCAGCGACAACCAGCATCACAATCGCCGAGGCAAGCCGTACCGGCAGGTCGGACACCCCTGTCTTTGGCCCCGCCTTGGGACCGCGCACGCGCGCCTCACCGTCCGCCATAACGCCGCTCCCTCCGGGCAAAATCATCGAGCGCCTGCGTCAGATGCGCAGGTTCAAAATCGGGCCACAGCGTGTCCACGAACAGCATTTCGGCATAGGCCGATTGCCACAGCAGAAAGTTCGACAGGCGCACTTCACCGCTGGTGCGGATCAGCAGGTCGAGCGGGGGAAGATCAGCGGTGTCGAGGTGCGCGGCGATGGTTTCAATCGTTACCTCTCCCGCAGCCGCCGCCTTGGCCGCCGCGCGCGCGATTTCGTGCTGCCCGCCGTAATTGAGCGCTACCGCCAGCGTCTGCTTGCCGTTCGCGGTTTGCGCCAAGGCATCTTCGAGCATTTCCACGATATCGGGCGCAAGCGATTGCCAATCGCCGATGATCTTTAGCTTGACGTTGTTGGCGACAAATTCGGGCAGGTCGGATTTGATGAACTTGCGCATCAGGTTCATCAGGTCATCGACCTCATCATCCGACCGTTTCCAGTTTTCCGACGAGAACGCATAGAGCGTCAGGCATTCCAGCCCCATCGGCCCCAGCCCGCGCACCAGCCGCCGCACCGCTTCCACGCCGCGCTGATGCCCGACCGCGCGCGGCAGGGCTCGTTTCTTGGCCCAGCGGCCATTGCCATCCATGATGATGGCGACATGTCTGGCGCGCGTTTGGTCCAAGCCTGTTCCCTACGATCCCGAATCCGCAATCACTGCGTCAGGATTTCCTGCCGCTTCTTGGCAACCGCTTCGTCCGTGTCCTTGACGTATTGATCGGTCAACTTCTGCACCTCGTCCTCGGCGCGCTTGCGCTCGTCTTCGGAGATGTCCTTTTTCTTCTCGTCGGTCTTCAGGCTTTCCATCGCGTCGCGGCGGACGTTACGGATCGCGATCTTGCCCTTTTCACCGTACTGATCGGCGAGCTTGGCCAGCTCCTTGCGGCGATCCTGCGTCAGATCGGGGATCGGCAGGCGCAGGGTCTGGCCATCGATGATCGGGTTCAGGCCCAGATTGGCGTGGGCAATGCCCTTTTCCACCGGGATCATGTTCGATTTGTCCCACACCTGCACGCTCAGCATCCGGGGTTCGGGCGCGGAGACGGTGGCAACCTGCGAAAGCGGCATCATTGAGCCGTAAACCTCGACCACAACGGGATCGAGCAGCGTGGTGTTGGCGCGCCCGGTGCGCAGGCCCTGAAGGTCGCTCTTCAGCGATTCCACTGCGCCCTTCATCCGGCGCTCGACATCGGCCTTGTCATATTGCGGCATGGGTCGGTTTCCCTCTTCTATCAGCTGTCTTGAACGATGGTCTGGACGCCCTCACCCGCCAACACGCGGGCAAGGTTGCCCTGTTCGCGGATCGAGAAGACCACAATCGGGATCTGGTTGTCACGGCACAGCGCCACGGCAGAGGCGTCCATCACCTTGAGATTATCGGCGAGCACCCGGTCGTAAGTCACGGTATCAAAACGCACCGCCTGCGGGTTATGTTTGGGATCGCTGTCGTACACCCCGTCAACGCTAGTGCCTTTCAGCAGCGCATCGCACTTCATTTCCGCCGCGCGCAGGGCTGCGCCGCTATCGGTGGTGAAGTACGGCGCACCCACACCTGCGGCGAAGATCACCACGCGCCCCTTTTCAAGATGGCGTTCAGCGCGGCGGCGGATCACCGGTTCGCACACCTGATCCATCTGGATCGCGGATTGCACGCGGGTTTCAACGCCGACCTGTTCCA
>LNFM01006809.1_pt1 | contig 18485 bp, 17 predicted proteins | sample 596031 | NCBI WGS metagenome assembly LNFM01 (sample SAMN04254537, study PRJNA301005) | activated carbon metagenome | isolation source: dual media filters at the Ann Arbor, Michigan drinking water treatment plant | place: USA: Ann Arbor | reverse complement strand
CGTCGACCTGGTCGCGCTTGATGAGCTTGTTGACGTTGTCGGTGGCCTTGCTGGGGTCGCTCTCGTCGTCGACCTTGAAGTACTGGATCTCGCGGCCGCCGAGCTTGCCGCCCTGCTCGGCCACGTGCAGCCTGAAGCCCTTCTCGATGGCGTCGCCCAGGGCGGCGAAGGTGCCGGTGGCCGGCAGCATGAGGCCCACCTTGAGCGGCGCGGTCTGGGCCTGGCTGGACAGGGCGGCGGTCGCCAGTGCGGCGGCGGTGAGTGCAAGACGAAGGCTCATGAGGTCATCTCCGGAAGGCGGAATGTCGGATGTGCGGAGCATGCCCCGGGGCGAAAGGGCGAACAAGCGGGGTTTGCCGGGGGACCCTGCAACATCGAAAGGGCTGCAACAAGCGAACGCCGCGGAACCGGCTTCGCCGGGCCGCTGGCGTTGCCCCCTTGAGGGGGCTGAGGCCGGACACAGGCCGCCGAAAGGCGACCTGTGCCTGCCGAAGGCCATCCTGCGATTGCACGCAGGATGGCGCGCGAAGCGCGTAGGGGGTGGTCCTAAGACAAGGGCAGTCCCACGTAGTTCTCGGCCATCGCCGTCTGCGCCGCCTTCGAACCCACGAGGTAGCTCAGTTCTGCCAGCTGCATGTGGTGGCCGAAGCTGCCGTTCTCGGGGAAGCGGTGCATCATCGAGGTGAACCACCAAGAGAAGCGTTCGGCCTTCCAGACGCGCGCCAGCGCCAGCGCCGAGTAGTGCTCGATGCCGCCGGCGTTGCCGCGGTAGTGCTCTTCGAAGCAACGCGCCAGCAGGCCGACGTCGGAGGCCGCCAGGTTCAGCCCCTTGGCGCCGGTGGGAGGCACGATGTGGGCCGCGTCACCGGCCAGGAACAGGCGGCCGAAGCGCATTGGCTCGGCGACGAAGCTGCGCAGCGGGGCGATGCTCTTCTCGATCGACGGGCCGGTCACCAGGCGCTCGGCGTCTTCTGCGGGCAGGCGGGCGCGCAGTTCGTTCCAGAAGGCTTCGTCGGACCAGTTCTCGACGTGGTCGTCGAGCGAGCACTGCACGTAGTAGCGGCTGCGCGTGTGGCTGCGCATGCTGGCCAGCATGAAGCCGCGCTCGGTGTGGCCGTAGATCAGTTCATGGTGCACCGGCGGCACGTCGGCCAGCACGCCCAGCCAGCCGAAGGGATAGACCTTCTCGTGCTGGCGGATGGCGCCGGCCGGCACGCTGGCGCGGCTCACGCCATGGAAGCCGTCGCAACCCGCGATGAAGTCGCATTCGACGCTGTGCCGCACGCCGTCCTTCGTGAAGCTCACGCTCGGCGCATCGCCGTCGAAGCCTTCGACGGCGACGTCCTGCGCCTCGTAGAAGGTGGTCCGGCCGACGTCGGCGCGGTGGTCCATCAGGTCGCGCGTCACTTCGGTCTGGCCGTAGACCATCACGCGCTTGCCGGTCAGTCCCTGCAGGTCGATGCGGTGCCGCTGGCCCTCGAAGACGAGGTCGAAGCCGTCGTGCGGCAGGCCTTCGGCATGCATGCGCCGGCCCACGCCGACCTGGTCCAGCAGGTCGACGGCCACCTGTTCCAGCACGCCGGCACGGATGCGGCCCAGCACGTACTCCGGGCTGCGCTGCTCGATGATCACGTTGTCGATGCCGGCGCGGTGCAGCAGGGCGCCGAGCAGCAGGCCGGCCGGGCCGGCGCCGACGATGGCGATCTGGGTACGCATGGTCTGTCTCCGATCAGGACGCTTGAGCGGAGGCAAATCTAAGGCCGCCGGGCCTGGCACTCAATGGACGGATGCGGCAGAACATTGAACAATCCGAACATCCATGCCCTCGAAAACCCACCCCTCCAGGCCTCTTCCACGCCGCGCCGCGCGGCCCGTGGCGGCACCGCTGCCGGCCTACAGGCTGTATGGCGAGCGCGATTCTTCGGGCATGGGGGAGATGCTGCACGTCGAATCGATCGCGCAGCGCAGCCGCCTGCACGACTGGGAGATCCGACCGCACCGCCACGAGAATCTCTTTCAAATTCTGGTCATCCGTCGCGGCCGCGTGGTGGCCCTGCTCGACGGCCGGGAAGTGGCACTGGACGGACCCTGCGCGATCACGGTGCCGGTGCTGACCGCCCACGGATTCCGCTTCAGCGAGGACGTCGACGGCCTGGTCTTCACCATCGTCGCGCAGCAGGTGCAACGCCTGACCGCGGAAGATCCCGCCTGGCACGAGGCCGTCTGGCAGTTGCGGGCGCTGGCGCTGCGAGCAGATGCCGCGTCGCTGCAGGGCGCGGCCGATGCGCTGCGCGACGAACTGCAGGGCCACGCGCCGTGGCGACATCTTGCGGTCGACGCCGCCTTGCGCAGGCTGCTGCTGGCGCTGGCCCGCGCAGCGCCGGGCGCGGCCCTGCCTGCCGGTACCGCCGCGTCGCCGGCACTGCGGCACGTGCAGCGGCTGCGCGAGCTGGTCGACGCGCAGTACCGCCTGCAGCCCGGCGTGGTGGCGCTGGCGAGGCAGCTGGGCATCACGCCCACCCAGCTCAACCGCGTCTGTCGCCAGGTGCTGGGTCACTCCACGCTGGGGGTGCTGCACGCGCGCCTGCTGCTGGAAGCGCAGCGCGACCTGGCCTACACCACCATGAGCATCAAGCAGATCGGCCTGGCGCTGGGATTTTCGGACGCCGGCTACTTCACGCGCTTCTTCCAGCGCGGCGCCGGCTGCACGCCGTCCGCATGGCGCGCCGGCGCGGCCGGTGCCGGCCGCTGAGTCAGACCCTCTCGAGCAGGACGGCGATGCCCTGGCCCACGCCGATGCACATCGTGCACAGCGCGTAGCGGCCGCCGACGGCGTGCAGCTGGTTCACCGCGGTGGTGGCCAGGCGCGCGCCGCTGGCGCCCAGCGGGTGGCCCAGCGCGATGGCGCCGCCGTTCGGGTTGACACGCACGTCGTCGTCGTCCAGGCCCAGGTCTCGCAGCACGGCCAGGCCCTGGGCGGCGAAGGCCTCGTTGAGCTCGATGACGTCGATCTGCGCCAGCTTCAGGCCGGCCAGCTCCAGCACCTTTCGCGTGGCCGGTGCCGGGCCGATGCCCATGATGCGCGGCGCCACGCCGGCCGTGGCCATGGCCAGCACGCGGGCGCGCGGCGTCAGCCCGTGGCGTGACGCCGCCTTCTCGGTGGCCAAGAGCAGCGCGCAGGCGCCGTCGTTCACGCCGCTGGCGTTGCCGGCGGTGACCGTGCCGTCGGGCCGCACGATGGGCTTGAGCCGGGCCAGCGCTTCCAGCGAGGTTTCGCGCGGGTGCTCGTCCTGCGTCACCACGACCGGGTCGCCCTTCTTCTGCGCCAGCGTCACCGGCGTGATCTCGGCGGCGAAGAAGCCGCGCTTCTGGGCCGCCACCGCCTTGAGCTGGCTGGCCAGCGCCATCAGGTCCTGGGCCTCGCGTTCGATGTGGAAGTCGCTGGCGACGTTCTCGGCCGTTTCGGGCATGGAGTCGACGCCGTACTGCTCCTTCATCAGCCGGTTGACGAAGCGCCAGCCGATGGTGGTGTCGTAGACGGCGTTGCTGCGGCTGAAGGCGCTGTCGGCCTTGGGCATCACGAAGGGCGCTCGGCTCATGCTTTCCACGCCGCCGGCGATCATCAACTGCGCCTCGCCGGCGCGCAGGGCGCGCGCAGCGCTGCCCAGTGCGTCCAGGCCCGAGCCGCACAGGCGGTTGACGGTGCCGCCCGGCACCTGCATCGGCAGGCCCGCCAGCAGTGCGGCCATGCGGGCGACGTTGCGGTTGTCCTCGCCGGCCTGGTTGGCGCAGCCATACAGCACGTCGTCCACCGCCGCCCAGTCCACGCCGGGGTTGCGCGCCATCAGCGCCTTGATGGGCAGGGCGGCAAGGTCGTCGGTGCGCACCGACGAAAGCGCGCCACCGTAGCGGCCGAAGGGCGTGCGCTGGGCATCGCAGATGTAGGCATGTGGCATGGCATCGCTCCGGTGCGGGGGTGTGCGGCATTCTAGGCAGGCCCTGCCTCGTGCACGGTCCAGGTGCATCGAGGGCCCGGGGCGGTCGCGATCCGTGACGGATTGCCGGCCCGTGCCGACCCCTGGGTGGCTGGTTCAAGAATCTCTCCCAGGCCGCCGAAATGGCCTGAAGAAGGGCCCGTACAGGGCCTGTGGATTCTCGCCAGCGAGTGCTTATGTCCCAAACGGTGGCCGTCGACGATCTCAGGATTGGCATGTTCATCCACCTCGATGTGGGTTGGATGGCGCATCCGTTTCCGCTGTCGAGCTTTCGCATCGCGAGCGCCGAAGAGATCGCACGCATCCGCACACTGGGACTGCAGCAACTTCGCTGGAGCCCCGAGAAGAGCCTGGTCGAAGAGCCCGCGCTCGCGCAGGGAGACCCGGGCGACGACGTGCCGGCCCCTGCCGCCACGCCTTCGGAATCCGCCGCGGACGCGGCCTCGCTCAAGCGCGCGCTGCTGACGCAGCAGAGGGCCGCCGCGCGCCAGTGCGACGAGCAGTACGGCGAGGCCAGCGGGGCGCTGCGCCGTATCGTCTCGCAGGCGGTGGACCAGCCGGGCCAGGCGCGCAGCGACACCGAAGGGCTGACCCGCGCCCTGCTCGACAAGATGCTGGGCGACAGCGAGATGTGCATCCTGGTGCTCAGCGGCAATGCCGGGGAGAAGCCCACCGCGCACGCGATGAACGTCACCGTGGTCTCGCTGCTGATGGCGCGCGTGCTGGGGCTGCCCGAGCAGGACATGCTGGACGTCGGCGTCGGCGCCTTGCTGCACGACATCGGCAAGCTCGAACTGCCGCACCGCGTGCACCACCTCGACGACCGCTTCACGCAGGCCGAAGTCAACGCCTACCGCGACCACGTGCGGCTGGGCGTGCTGCACGGCCAGCGCATGGGCCTGTCGCCGGGTGCGCTGCAGGTCATCGCGCAGCACCACGAAAGTGCCGACGGCAGCGGCTTCCCGTCGCGGCTGAACATGGACCGCATGTCCCCGGCCGCACGCATCGTCTCGATGGTCAACCGCTACGACAACCTGTGCAACCCGCACGTGGTGGGCCGCTCGCTGACGCCGCACGAGGCGCTGTCCCGCCTGTTCGCGCAAGGTCGCGGCAAGTTCGACGGCTCGATGCTGAACGCCTTCATCCGGATGATGGGCGTGTACCCGGCGGGCTCCATCGTCCAGTTGACGGACGACCGCTACGGCATCGTGATGAACGTCAACTCGTCGCGACCGCTCAAGCCGCGCGTGCTGGTGCACGACGCCCGCGTCCCGCGCGACCAGGCGCTGCTGCTGAACCTGGCCACCGAGCCGGACCTGGGCATCCGCCGCAGCCTGCCGATGGCGCAGCTGCCCGACACGGCCCGACAGTATCTGCAGCCCACCCCGCGCGTGGCCTACTTCTTCGAGCCCGCGGCCAGCCTGGCCGTCGCCGGGGCGTGATGAGCGCACAGCGCACGCGTGCACTGGTGGCGGCCTGGGGCCCCGTGCTCGAGGCGCTGCCGGACGCCGCCTGGGTGGTCGACACCCGAACCCGGCGCGTCGTGCTGGTCAACGATGCGGCCTGCCAGCTGCTGGGAGCCGAGCGAGACGCGCTGGTCGACATGGCCGCAGACAGCATGATCGCCGGCACCGAGGACATGGCCTTCTGGGCCTCGAGCGACGGCGAAGTGGCCGCCGGGCTGTGCAGCGAGACCGTGATCTACACCACCCAGGGCCGCCTCGTGCCGGTGATGCGCAGTGTGCGTCCGATGGAAGACGGTGGGCGCGGCCACGCCCTGGTGCGCCTGACGGACTTCAGCGCGCAGCGCCGCGCCGAGGACGAACGCGAGACCGTCGTGGCGGAACTGCAGGCCACGCTGGAGGCCACCGCCGACGGCATCCTCGTCACCGACCTCGACGGGCGCGTTCGCGCGTGCAATCGCCGACTGGCCGAGATCTGGAGCATGTCGCTGGCGCTGTTCGATTCCCGCGACGAGAAGGCCCTGGCCGACTGGATGCGCTGCAGCGTGGTCGACCCCGAAGCCTATGTGCGTCGCCTGAAGGCCCTGCAGGACACCCCGCTGCTGGGCAGTACCGAACGCCTCAGCCTGCACACCGGGCAGGTGCTGGAACGCGTGACGCGGCCGCTGTGGTGCCGTGGCCGGCCGCAGGGCCGGGTCTTCAGCTTTCGCGACATGACCGAGAGCCTGGCGACCGACCAGCGGATCGCCCTCGTCGCCTCGACGGACCCCCTGACCGGCCTGCCCAACCGGCGCCTGCTGGCGGAGACCGTGGCCGCCGCCGCCGGCACCTCGCGCCGAACCGGACGGGGTTTCGCGCTGATGGTCATCGACCTGGACCACTTCCGCCACGTCAACGACACCCTGGGCCACGAGATCGGCGACCAGGTGCTGAAGGACCTGGCACGCCGCATCCAGGGTTGCATGCGCGAGGACGACCAGCTCGCGCGCATCGGCGGCGACCAGTTCGCGCTGCTCGTCGAAGGCGCCGACACGGCCGCCGCCGAGGCCATGGCGCGCCGTGTGCTGGCCCTGGTGGCCCAGCCCTGCAACCTCGACGGCGTGCAGTTCACCATCACCTGCAGCGTGGGCGTGGCGCTGTGCCCGGCCAATGGCAGCACGCTGGACCAGCTGGTCACCCACGCCGAGGCGGCGATGCGCCAGGTCAAGGACGCCGGGCGCGCCAACTACCGCATCTACCAGACGCGGGCGCACGCCGACTTCCGCAAGCACATGACGCTGGACCACGCCATGCGGCAGGCGCTGGTGAGCGGACGCTTCAAGCTTCACTTCCAGCCCCAGGTGCACCTGGAATCGGGCCGTCTGGTGGGCGCTGAAGCGCTGATCCGCTGGCGCGATCCCGAGCTCGGCGACGTCTCGCCGGCCCAGTTCATCCCGGTGGCCGAAGAAACCGGCTTCATCATCGCCATCGGCGACTGGGTGCTGTCGCAGGCCGTCCGCCAGGCGGCGCTGTGGCAGCAGCGCGGCACCCCGGTCCCGATCGCCATCAACGTCTCGGCGCTGCAGTTCCAGCAGGGTCAGTTCGTCGACCGCGTGGCCAGCGTGCTGGCCGTCAGCGGGCTGCCGCCGTCGTTGCTGGAACTGGAGCTCACCGAATCCATCCTCGTGCGCGACGCCGAAGACGCGCTGCACCGGCTGCAGGCGCTGTCGCGGCTGGGCGTGAAGCTGTCGATCGACGACTTCGGCACCGGCTATTCGAGCCTGGCCTACCTCAAGCGCTTTCCCATCGACAAGCTCAAGGTCGACCGCAGCTTCGTCCAGGGCCTGCCCGACGACGACAGCGACGTCGGCATCGTGCGCGCCATCCTTCAGATGGCGCGCGCCTTGAACATGAAGGTGGTCGCCGAAGGCGTGGAGACCGAGACGCAGCGCCAGTTCCTGCTGGGCGAAGGTTGCGACATGTTCCAGGGCTTCCTGTTCGCGCCGGCGCTGGACCACCTCAGCTTCGAACGCCGCCTGCTGTCCGCGCGCGATCCGCAGGCGGCGCCGCTGATGAGGCTGGTGCACGGCTGACGGCCGTCCCGCAGGGCCTGCGGCCGCCGCGGCGGCAGGCCGGCTCGGCGCACAATCGGGGGACCGTCACTCCTTCGAAAGCGCCCCATGCTCTACAAGTTCAAGTCCAAGGCGGCCGGCGACCTGATCATGCTGGGCCCCAACGGCGACGAGCTCATGCGCCTGATCGGCCGCGAGCCCGCAGCGCAAGGCATCATCGAGGTCGATGCCATGCCCGAGGCCCTGCGGCAGATCGAGGCCGCCGTGGAGGCCGAAGAATCCCTGCGCCGCGCCCAGGCTGCCGGCGCCAGCCAGGAAGAGCGCGACGGCAAGGGCGAGCTGCGCGTCGGGCTGCGCCAGCGGGTGTGGCCGATGGTCGAGATGATGCGCCGGGTCCACGCAGCCGGAGCTCCCATCGTCTGGGGCGTATGACGTGAGGATGTGGACGGCCGCGTGGAGCAACGGTGACGCCATCCCGGCGAAGTACGCCGCCGGGCGGCTGGAGCCCGACGGGCGCGTGGTCGTGGGCGAGAACCTCAACCCGCCGCTGGCCTGGGCCGATCTGCCGGTGGGCACGCGCTCGCTGGCACTGATCTGCCATGACTTCGACGTGCCGGGCGTGGCCGACGACGTGAACCGACCCGGGCGTGAGGTGTCCGCCGAGCTGCCGCGCGTCGAGTTCTTCCATTGGGTGCTGTTCGACCTGCCCCCGCAGTTGCGTGGCATGGCCGAGGGCGAGTTCAGCCGCGGCTTCGTGCCGGGGGGCAAACCGGGGCCGGAGACGCTGCATGGCGCGCGCCAGGGTCTCAACGACTTCAGCGCCTGGTTCGCCGGCGACCCGGCGCTGGCCGGCCGCTACCACGGCTACGACGGACCCTGGCCGCCCTTCAACGATGCGCTGGTGCACCACTACGTCTTCGCGCTCTACGCGCTCGACCTGGCCAGATTGCCGCTGGAAGGGTCGATCACCGGTGCACGGCTGCGCGAGGCCATGCACGGCCACGTGCTGGCCACGGCGACCTTCTCGGGCACCTACACGCTGAACCGGCGACTCCAGGACGCGCAGTGACGATGCCGCAGGCGACGCGGGTGGTGTTGATCCGCCACGGCCAGACGGCCTGGAACGTCGGCACGCGCATCCAGGGTCAGCTGGACATCCCGCTGAACGAGCACGGCCTGTGGCAGGCCTCGCGCATGGCCGAGGTGCTGGTCGACGAAGGCCTGCAGGCGGTCTACAGCAGCGACCTAGTGCGTGCGCGTGCCACGGCCGACGCGCTGGCCTCGCGCACCGGTCTGGCGGTGCAGGACGAGCCGGCGTTGCGCGAGCGCGCGTTCGGTCGCTTCGAAGGTCGCACCTATGCCGAGATCGACATCACCTGGCCCGGCGAGGCCCTGCGCTGGCGGCAGCGCGACCCCGCCTTCGCGCCGCCCGAGGGCGGCGAGAACCTGATCGACTTCTCGGCGCGCTGCGTCGATGCGGCGTCGCGCCTGGCGGCCCGCCACCCCGGCGAGGCCATCGCGCTGGTCACGCACGGCGGTGTGCTGGACAGCCTGTACCGTGCTGCCGTCGGGCTGCCGCTGCAGGCGGCGCGCAGCTGGGCGCTGGGCAACGCCAGCATCAACCGGCTGCTCTTTGTCGCCGGGCGATTCACCCTCGTGGGCTGGAACGACGACGCCCACCTGCAGGAAGATCCGGATCCGCCGATCCAGAATGCCGAAGGCGGCTGAAAGCCGCCTTCGATGCCGCCGACGCCTACTGGCGCACCTCGCGCCACGCCGACTTCGCCGGTTGCGGCGGGCCGGGGCTCCACGAAGGTGGCGTGCCGCGCCGTCCGTCGAAGTCCTGCACCAGGCCGCGGGCGCGGCCGTCTCGCGTGACCACGGCCGTCACGCCGGTGGCGTTGGCCGTGGCCGAGACCGTCGTGGAAACGAAGTCGGCGCCGGCGAACTTGTCGCCCTTCTTCACGTCGATCACGTACAGGTAGGACGACGCCGAGCAATCGGTGCCGCCGTTCTTGTTGGTGACGAAGGCGACGGCGCCGAAGGCCAGGGCCGGTCGGGTGTTGGCCTGTTCGCCGGCCGGCAGGTCCATGTACCAGCCGCGGCCGGTGGCCCAGTCGACCTGCGCGGCCGTGATGGTGTCGGTCGAGCGGGTGTAGGTCTGCTGTACCAGCGAAGAGCGCGGGGTGGTCAGGGTGGCACCATCCTTGATGGCGTAGATGCTCTGCACGTGGTTGACGCCGAAGTCGGTGATGTCGAGCATGCGCCCGGTGGGCACGATGATCACGTCGTGGCCGTCGATGCGCGTGACCTCCGGGGCGGCGGTCACGGGCTGGGCGATGCCCGTCGGCCCCGTCAGGGCGGCCAGCTTCACGGGCGCCGACTTGAGCTTCATGTCGAACTTCCAGACGTTGCCCAGCAGATCGCCGCCGTAGACGTAGCGCGAGGTGCCGTCGTCCTCGCCGAAGGGGGTGATGTGCGTCAGCCCCGACTCCGACGACAGCGTGCCCTCGGAGACGGTGAACTCGTGGATCACCGCGCCGGTGCTCGCGTCGAGCATCCACATGCGCCCGCGGCCGTCGGTGGTGGTGTTGTAGCCCGAGGTCACCAGCACCACGTAGCCGTCGTCGCTGGACTTGACGATCACCGGCTTGCCCAGCGTCTGGCCGACCTTGCCCTGCGTGATGCTGTCGGTCGCGGCGGGGAACTCCCACTTCACGATGCCCGCCAAGCCGGCCTCGTTCAGGCCGCGCGGCGAACTGACGTCGATGGCGTAGTAGCCGCGGCCTGCGGCCCCCATGCCGGCCACCAGCAGCTTGCTGGTCTCGCTGATCTTGCCGACCACGGGCGAGCCGTCGAGCTTGGTGCGGAAGGCGTAGCCGCGCTCCACGGTCTGGCCGATCTCCGACAGCACGGCGCGCGGCACGAAGGCCCACAGCTCGTCGCCTGCCCCCGAGCCGCGGATGTCGATGGCGTGCAGCATGCCTTCGCCGGAGGCGACGTAGAGCACACCGGCGTCGTTGTCGATAAAGGGCTCCGACCCGATCACTGCACCCATCAGGCTGCTGCGCTGGCGGAAGCTGCTGCCTTCGCCGACACGGCTGCCGCGCAGGTAGTTGATGACATCGTCCGTGATGCCGTAGGCGTTCGACGGATTGACGGCGGCACCCACGTTGGCGGACGTGAAGGCGACGCCGCTGCTGCCGTCGTAGCTGGCGATCACGCGCGTCGTCCAGTCGCGCGCGGTGAGCTTGGCGCTGGCCGACCAGGCGGCCGTGCTCGAGACCACCCCGGTGGACACGTCGATCGCGTTGGCCGTCACGTCCCCCTGCCAGCCCGAGGGGTCGTAGGTGCCGAAGTAGGCGCGCGAGTCGCCGCGCACCAGGTTCACCGTGCTCACCGCCACGCCGCTCTGCGCGCCGGTGCCGCGCAGGATGTCGGTCATGCCGGCCTGGATGAGCAGCGCCGTCTCTTCCGGCGTCGAGGCCAGGTACATGCGACCGCGCCCGTTGATGGTGGCGTGCCAGAGATCGTCCACCGCAGTCGGGTTGCGCTGCTGCGTGGGGTTGGGCCAGGCCGCCGGGTCCGTCGGGCGCGCCGTGTAGTTGTCGACGAAGATCGTGCCGCGCGCACCCATCGTCATGGCGTAGGTGTTCATGTGCAGGTTGGGGTTCAGGTCGTCGTCGCGCAGCGGCACGCGTCCTGCGGTCAGCGTGCTCCTGAGGTTGACCGTGTAGTACGACAGCGCGATGTCGGCCAGGGTGCCTGCGTAGGTCGTTTCGTAAGGCGCACCTGCGCCCCAGGTGGCCTGGTTGTAGGTCGGTGGCGACACGCTGCCAGCGTTCGCGAAGCCGTCGGTCATGATGAAGGCGTTGTTGCGCTGGCAGGAGTACTGGATGGGCGAGTTGCTGCCCATGTAGCGGCTGCCGATGTAGTTCAGCGTCTCGCGCGTCGGCGTGCCGCCGTCACCGTTGACGGCATAGAACTCGCCGGCCAGCAGCAGCCGGTTCGGCACCTGCACGCTGCTCACCAAGGTGGTGCCATCCATGTCGTACATGGTCGGTCCGGTGCGGTTGTTGAAGCGCACCATGCCCATGGTCAGACCCGTCAGCGGCTCCAGCACCTGTCCGATGGCCGCGTTGAGCATCAGCTTGCGCTTGCGGTGGTAGGTGAACCAGTTGGCGAAGTTCTGCATCGCCGCGTCGTAGAGCTCGGTGGTCGCGTAGTTGGCCGCCTTGATCTCGTAGCGCTTGATCGTCGCGCCGTCGGGCGCGGTGACGCAGCTGTCGCCGTCGGCGGTGCAGGTTTCCTTCAACCAGTAGGTCGGCGCGTAGTACGCCATCGCGATGCGCCAGGACTGCCCTGCCGGCACGGTGGTCGCCGGCGGTGTGCCGAAGTTGGTGCAAGTCGTGCCGTTGCAGCTCGTGAAGCCGCTGGACGGCAGGGTCATGTGGGGCAGCGCCATGAAGGTCCTGCCGACCTCGGTGCTGGCGGGAATGTCGACCGTCAGGTTCACCGTGGTCGTTCCTGCGAGGGGGTGCACGCGCGCCGCCGCCGGCGGCGAATTGACGAAGGTGCGCAGACTGCCGCCGACATGCCCCGGCGACCACGGCTTGTAGGTCACCGCCGGGTTGTAGTACATCGGGTTGTACTGGTGCGATCGCAGGAACGCGAATTCGGCCGTCGGCGGCACCGCGTAGTGGTCGTTGGCTGCGTCGCCATAGGTGCGCAAGCCCGCTGCCGCGCTGGTCGGATTGTTGCCCGAGCGCCCGATGGCGAAGAGGTAGATGTTCTTCTTCCAGACCGTGGTCGCGTCGCCCACCGCATTGAACCAGGGCTTGTTGCTGGTGGCGTCCCAGCGCGCGGCGGCGTGGCTGCCGGCATCGGCCTTCCACCAGAAGGCGCCGTCGTTGGTGGGCAGCATCATCTCGCCGTCCATCGAACCCGAATCGTCGAGGCCGAACATCACGTTGGGCTTGGCCAGCACCGAGGCCTTCAAGGGCAGCTCGGCGACGTCCGTGGCATGCGAGGCCGCGCCGACGAGCAGGGCGGCGCTCGCGAGGGTGCAGGTGAACAGCTGGGCTGCGGTCTTCATGCTCATCTCCGGCAAAGGTGAAGGTCTTCAGCCCCGGGTGACCAGGGCCTGGACGAAGGTCTGTGATTCCTTCGGCCCGGTGACACGGACGGTGACGCGGAACTGCTTGGCGCTCGGCGGATCGGGCGGCTCGCGCGTGAGGTCACGTGACTCGATCTGCGCCGTGGTGCGGTTCAGGCACTGGCGCACCGGATCGGTGATCGGCAGCACGCCCTGGCACACCCGCTCGACGACGTAGCGCACCGTGTAGTTGCCCACCGTCAATGCCGGCGCGTCGGCCCAGGTGACGGCGGGCAGGCCGTTGGTGTCCTGCGCCAGCGCCAGCGCCCGGTACCAGTTGCCGGCATCGACTTCCTCGTTGGTCAGGGCGCGCACCTGCTGGAAGGCGGTGTTGATGCCGACTTCAGACGCGTGCACGGCGCCTTCCCGGTAGGCCGTGTTGCCGGCCGCCAGGGTACCGATCTCGGTCATGCGGGCCATGGCCATGCCGCCCAGCAGCATGACGATGAGCAGGACCAGCGTCACCACCATGGTGACGCCGCTTTGTCGGGCACGCGATTGCATGGGGATGGCCCTCAGAAGACGAAGTTGCGCAGCGGCACGACGGCCGTGGTGGTGCGGTAGCGGTAGCAGCGCCACTCGCCCGTGGGGCTGCTGAAGGCCGAGGGCGTGAAGCCGAAGATCTGCGGCGCGGTGTCGGTGGCCACGCAGTTGCCCGAGCCGTCGCGGCGTTCGATCTGCGGGCTGCGCACGATCATGCCGACGCGCAGTGCACGCACGCGGTCGATGTTGGCCGCGGTGATGGACGCCCAGGTGCTTTCGGCCGACTCCCAGCTCGACAGCGTGGTGCTGGTCGCGTTGGCCGAGACGCCGTACTGCACGCGGAAGGCCATCACGTCGCGCGCCAGCACGGCCGAGGCCGATTCCAGCGGACGCGTCAGCTCCAGGTTGTTGCCGGTCACGCCGTAGCGGTTCCAGCGCACATCGCCGAGCATGGCCACGCGCGAGCCGCGCGGGTAGCTGCCGGTGGTGGTGAACGTGCCCTGGTTGTATTGCCCGGTACTGCCGAACTCCAGGATCTGCGGCGTGGTGGCCGTCGACGCGGTGATGGCGGTGACGGTGCGCAGCGTGCACAGGCCGCTGACCCGGTCGGGCGCCAGCATCACCGTCGTGCCCACGGCAGCCGGCAGCAGCGACTGCAGACGCGCCGATGCGCCGGTCGTCAATGCGCCCGTCTGCGCGCTGGCGCCGGAGTCCACCAGCGAGGCGTAAAGGATCTCGATGGTGTCGAAGTCGCCGTTGCGCTCGATGCGCACGGGTGCAAAGGCCGCTCCGTTGCTTATCATGGTCGCGCCCTGGCTCATGTTGAGCGTGGTGCACAGGGCCACCGAGTTGTTGAAGAAGCCCAGCCCGGCCAGCGCGGCGTCGCCCTTCAGTGCGGCCAGCACGCTGGAAGCGCCCACGCTGGCCCCGCCCACGCCGACGCTCTGGCGCTGCACGGCCGTGAACATCACGGCGCTGCCGGTGGCGGCGATGCCCACCAGCATCGACACGACGATGCCGACCATCAGTTCGATGATCGACATGCCCCGCTGGCGACGGCAGGGGGTGCGCGACTTCATCTCACGGGCGGACATCGGTGGTGGCCTCCAGGGTGCGGGTGTCGTTGGAGTCCTTGCCGGTCCAGGTGATGGTCACGGTGAACTGCCCGTCCAAGCCCAGCGTCGACAGCGCGGTGACGGTGCCCGGCAATGCGGCCGTGGTGCGCGTGGCCCAGCCGGTGGCCAGGGCGGTGGCGGCCGAGCTGGCGCAGGCGCCGGTCTGCGGCCGCGTGTAGCAGGCGGCATTGCCGACGTCGACCAGCACGGTGCTCATCAGTTCCTCGGCGGCCTGCAGGGCCACGAGGCGGCCGCCGGACTCGGTGGCCTGGGCCACCAGGCGGCCCTGGAAGCGTGTCATGGCCAGCAGCCCGAAAGCCATGATGGCCATCGCGATGAGGGCATCCAGCAGCGAGAAGCCGCGGGCGCTGCGGGGTCGCCGCCGATGCGGACGGCCACTCAGCTGCACGAGAGTTTGTTGGCGCATAGTCTGACGGCTCCGCCGGCGTCGACACGCAGGCCCGGGCAGCGCAGGTCGGCGGAACACACCACCGTACTGCTCGAAAGGTCGATCGATGCCGCCGTGCCGAAGGGCGTGGTGCGACCTTCGCTGCCGAAGTCGAAGGTCGACGTCGGCAGGGTGGCGATGGGTGGCAGGGTGCGTTCACGGAGCACGACCGGGGTGGCCGGCACCGCCATGTCCAGCACCTGGACCGTGTTGCCGCTGGTCGAGACCCGCACCCGCGTGTTGCGCTTGACGGCCTCGCTCTGTGCCATCAGCGCTTCGCCCAGCAGCAGGTTGCCGGCTTCGCGCAGCCGCGAGTTGGTGATGTAGTCGCCCATGAACGGGGCGGCGGCGGTGGCCAGCAAGGCGCTGATCGTCAGCGCGATCAGCAGCTCGATGATGGTCAGGCCGTGCTGGCGCTTCAGGTGTCGCACGTGCTCCCCCGGGTGCTCCAGCAGTTGCCGGACGGTGCGCCTTTCGGGTGTGCCGTCGTGCGGCGCACGCCCTGATGGTTGATGGTGTACGTGTATCCGCTCATCGAGCCGCTGCCGGTGGCGGTGGCCGTGAAGGCCTGGCCGCTGGACTGCAGTTCGCAGCTGACCGTGAAGTGATTCACCGTCGGGACCGCCATCGCGCAGGCCGTGCCGCTGGCGTAGTTGCCGGTGTCCTGGTAGCGCTGCTCCATTCGCGCGAAGTAGGACTGCAGGCCGTCCAGCGCCACGGGCACCTTGGACCGCTGCACATAGGCGGAGTAGGACGGCAAGGCGATGGAGGCCAGGATGCCGAGAATGGCGACCGTGACCATCACCTCGATGAGGGTGAATCCGGAGCTGGAGGCTTTTCGCATGGACAGGTTTTCGGCAGCCCATGCGCAGGCTTCAGTGCGGTTCGCGTAACGGCCTGTGAGAGATGTCACGAGGCCGGCCGGCTTGCTGCCAGTGCAGCAGGCCCGCCCGAGCCGGCCCGGCCGGGGTGCCAGGCCGGCAGCGCTGCGGATCGCCGCCGGTCAGTGGCCGCCCGAGCCGGCGCTCAGGTGTCGAACAACGAGTCCGTGCGCGGCGGCAGCAGGCCCAGATGGCGGTAGGCCGCCGCGGTGGCCACGCGGCCGCGCGGGGTGCGTTGAAGGTAGCCCTGCTGGATGAGATAGGGCTCGATCACGTCCTCGATCGTGCCGGCTTCCTCGCCGATGGCCGCCGCCACGTTCTCCAGGCCCACCGGACCCCCGTCGAAACGGTGGATCACGGCGTCCAGCAGTTTTCGGTCCATCAGGTCGAATCCTTGAGGGTCGACATCCAGCATGGCCAGCGCCTTGTCGGCAGTGCCGACGTCGATGCGGCCGTCGCCCTTGACCTGGGCATAGTCGCGCACGCGGCGCAGCAGCCGGTTGGCGATGCGGGGGGTGCCGCGCGACCGGCGTGCGATCTCCAGGGCGCCCTCCGGGCTGGTCGGCACGTCGAGCAGCCCGGCGGAGCGCTTCACGATGCGGGTGAGCTCTTCGGGGGTGTAGAACTCCAGCCGCGCAACGATGCCGAAGCGGTCGCGCAGCGGGTTGGTCAGCATGCCGGCACGCGTGGTGGCGCCCACCAGCGTGAAGGGCTGCAGGTCGAGCTTGATGCTGCGCGCGGCCGGGCCTTCGCCGATCATGATGTCGATCTGGTAGTCCTCCAGCGCCGGGTAGAGGATCTCCTCGACCACCGGACTCAGGCGGTGGATCTCGTCGATGAAGAGCACGTCGTTGCGCTCGAGGTTGGTCAGCAGCGCAGCCAGGTCCTTGGGCTTTTCCAGCACCGGGCCCGAGGTCTGGCGCAGATTCACCCCGAGTTCGTTGGCGATGATGTGGCTCAGCGTCGTCTTGCCCAGCCCCGGCGGGCCGAACAGCAGCACGTGGTCGAGGGCCTCGCCGCGGCCCTTGGCGGCGCCGATGAAGATCTCGAGCTGCTCGCGCGCCTTCGCCTGGCCCACATACTCGGCCAGGCCCTTGGGCCTCAGCGCGCGTTCGATGGCCTCCTCGTTGGGCGAGGCGGGGGCGGCACTGACCACGCGGGGTGGGCCTGCGGTGCCGCTGCCGAAGTCGTCCGTCTGTATGGCCATGCCGGATTATCCGCACGTCGGCGACCGCAGGCTGCAGGCTGCTGGGTAAACTTCGGGGGTGAACCTCGTCCGCCGCCACCTCCGCAGCTTCAACGGGCTCGCTCTCGTCGCGATGCTGTGGCTGGCGCTGGTGCCGACGCTGTCGCAGGCGCTGACCTCGGCCACCGGCCAGGCGCGCTGGGTGGAAGTCTGCACCTCTCAGGGCATGCGGCTGGTGGCACCCGACGAGGCGGCAGCCGCTGCGGCTGGAGATCCGCTGCCGCCGCTGTCCATCGAAAGTGCCGTCGGCCATTGCAGCTTCTGTTCACTCGCCAGCGGCGCGCTGGGCCTGCCGCCGGCCCTGGAACAGGCCTGGCCGAGCGGGCGTGCCGATGTACTGCCCTGGCCACCGTCGCAGGCTGCGGCCGTCGGCACCTTGCCTTGGAGCGCCGCGCAAGCGCGCGCACCACCGACCTGCAACTGACCCGCGGCCCGGCGGACGACGGCGCCGACTGGCGCCTGCGCGCCCTGCCCGCGTCAACCTGCTTACGGACACGACCCGCTTTTCGAGGACTCTGCGCGCCATCGCGCAGATCACCTTGCCACTTTCAAGATTCAGGACCCCACGATGAAGAACATGATCCTGGCCGGCCTGCTGGCCGCCGCCTTTGCCACCCACGCCCAGACCACCGTCAAGGACCCCTGGGTGCGCGGCACCGTCGCGCAACAGAAGGCCACCGGCCTGTTCGTGCAGATCACCTCGGCCGCGGGCGGCCGGCTGGTGTCGGCCTCGTCACCGCTGGCCGGTGTGGTCGAGATCCACGAGATGAGCATGGACGGCAACGTGATGAGGATGCGAGCGCTGGCCGATGGACTGGCCTTGCCGGCCGGCAAGGCGGTGGACCTCAAGCCCGGCGGCTACCACGTCATGCTGATGGAGCTGAAGCAGACCCTGAAGGCCGGCGACACGGTGCCGGTCACCCTGGTCATCGAGGGTCCCGACAAGAAGCGCGAGACCGTCGAGATCCAGGCACCGGTGAAGGCCCTGGGCGCAGACCCGATGGCCAGGCACAAGCACTGAGACCGCCAGGCCTCGTCGAAGGCGCCTGGCCGGGGCGCCTGGGACCGCGCTACTTGTTGAGCGCCTTCAGCGCCAGCTTGATGCCTTCGCTCACGCCCACGTCCTTGGGCAGGGCCTTCAGCGCGGCCTGTGCCTCGCGGTCGCTGTAGCCCAGCGCCACGAGCGCCTGCACGATGTCGGTGCCGGCTTCGCTGACCGGCGCCGAGGGCGGCAGCGACAGGTCCGGGCCCAGCTTGCCCTTCAGTTCGAGCAGCAGCCGCTCGGCGGTCTTCTTGCCGATGCCGGGCACCTTCACCAGGCGGCCCCCGTCCTGCACGCTGACCGCGTGCGCCAGTTCGGTCACGCTCAGTCCCGACAGGATGGACAGCGCCGTGCGCGGCCCCACGCCGCTGATCTTCACCAGCAGGCGGAAGGTGGCGCGTTCGGGCGCCGTGAGAAAGCCGAACAGCACCTGTGCGTCTTCGCGCACCACGAAGTGCGTGAGCAGCGTGACCCGCTCGCCCAGCGCCGGCAGGTTGAAGAAGGTGCTCATCGGCACGTCGACCTCGTAGCCGACGCCGCCGACGTCGATCAGCACCTGGGGTGGGGTCTTCTCGGCCAGCAGGCCGCTGAGTCGTCCGATCATGC
>LNFM01006808.1_pt1 | contig 18486 bp, 18 predicted proteins | sample 596031 | NCBI WGS metagenome assembly LNFM01 (sample SAMN04254537, study PRJNA301005) | activated carbon metagenome | isolation source: dual media filters at the Ann Arbor, Michigan drinking water treatment plant | place: USA: Ann Arbor | reverse complement strand
CCAAGCCCGCGCCGCCGCCGTCGGGAGACAACTGCAGCTCGCCCGATGGCGGCCGGCCGGTCTTCGGGATCGGAGACGCCCCGTCCGACATGTACACGACCCTCCAGGGCCATGCCCCCGGCCACTGCCTCTTCGAGGCGGGGCCACATGCCGCGCGCGATGCCAGTCATGTGGTTCGCACGACCAGCTCGGGGTTCGTCTGGGGCACGTGCGGCAGCGCGCGCTATCAGTACCTCGTCAGCAAGCCGGCGACGCTCGCCTTCGAGGCCATGAGCCAGGACGCCCAGGTCACGCCGACCTCCGCCACGCTGGGCGTGGGCCAGAGCGTGAACATCTACGCCAATCGCAAGGACGCCTGCGGTCGCATGCTCGTGACGGCCGGACTCACGTGGTCGCTCGGGACGTGCGACGGCAAGGTGAAGCTCGACGAGTACAGCCAGCTCGCTACCCCCACGGAGAACCTCGCGCTTGTTGGTGTCGCCCCGGGGACCTGCGAGCTCGTCGCGAAGACGGGCGACGTGACCGCGACGTTCGCGCTGACGATCAGATAGCGCGCCCAAAGATCCGCGCGCGGCGGTCGCAGTGTCGCGTCAGGACGGCCCGCACCAGACGGCCTCGACGACCCCTTCGAGCCGGCCGGCGGGCAGCTCCAGGGTATAGCGCCCGGTCGCACCGACGCCTTCGGTGAACGACTGGAGCTCGAGCTCGCCAGACGTCGGGGTCTCGCAGTGATCCGCCGCCGTGCATGACATCGCCTCGGCGAGGGAGGTTCCCTTCAGCGGCAGGGCGCGCGGAAGCTGGCGGGCCGCCGTGTCCGCGACGGTGAGGGTCACGTAGGGCCCGGTCGGAAACATGCGGGGGCGGCCCTCCTCGCCGTAGTGGCCAAAGTAGTCACAGCTCTCGGCCGCGATCGGTACCTGTCCGAGCGCGATCTGGTACCCGGGCCCATCATCCGGCCCCTCGCTCTTGAACACCACCATCGTCATCGGCGCCGCGGGCTTCGCCACCGCCACGGGGGCCGGTGGCATCGACGATCCGTGCGCGGAGCTGTCAGCGGTGATGCCAGAGCGGGCAGGGCTCGAGCATCCGGCGAGCGAGATCACGGCGAGGACATTCCACAGCTTCGAGCGCATGGAACATCCCGACGCACGAGGGCGCCCAGATGATCTACGACGGACGCCGTGACGTCGCTTCAGCGCGCGCCGGCGAACTCGGCGGGGGCGTAGCGGAGACCGAGGCCGATGTTCAGCTCGGCGTCCCACGTGCCGTTGATGATGCGGTCGCCGACGCCGTCCTGGTCGTCGTCAACGAGGATGGCATCACCGGTCGCGAGGTGGAGTGCCTCGAGGCGGTGCGACGCCATCCGCTCGTGCGCGAAGTCGACGATGGCATCGAGGCCGCCGGTGCAGATCGACTCGAGCTCGGTCTCGTGGCCGACGCACGCGCCGAGCACGCACTTGTCGGCGATGGTGCGGGCGAGCGCGTCGCAATCGATGACCGAGCCGAGGGTGCCGCGCACATCGTGGCCCGTGACCGTCGTCGAGAGGTGCTCGATGCCCTGCCACGCGTACTCGCCGTAGTTCAGGCCGAAGTGCTGCTCGTCGAACCCGAGCGCGCCGGCGTCGCCGAGCGTGATGCTCGGGTTCTGCGTGAGGATGTCGCCGGCGAGGCCGTCGATCGGGAGCCTGAAGTCCAGGCCGGCGGGCGTGAGGTCGAGCGCGGTGATGCGATGCACCGCCGCGTGGCCGGTGATCTGGAGCTCGCTCTCGACCGCGAACTGCGTCAGCGCGATCTCGGCGTAGTTCGCCATCTCGCCCGCGTACTCGTTGATCGGGCGACCGTTGATCTTCACCTTCTCGATGTACTCGTTGATCCAGCCGTAGAGCTTGTCCTCGAGCACGCCGGGGAGCGCGCCGCGGATGAGGCCGACGGCCGGCACCCCCTGCTCCTCGGCGACGTCGAACAGCGCACTCGCCGGGTTCTCCTCGAACGCACGGAGGGTGGCGACCACGAGCGCGAGCTGCGGCGGCAGGATCGCTTCGATGGTGAAGTCGACGGTCGTCGTCAGCTTGTACGGCCCGGCCTCCGCCTGCTGCGGCGCGGGGTTCTCCGGTGTGCCCATGCCCTCGCCGTAGACCGTCTCGATGTCGTCTCCGTCCCCGCCCGGGACGGAGGAGCTACAGCCGATGGCGAGCACCGAAGCGAGAGCGACGAGCTTCATGGCAGGGCGGTAACAGCAAGGCCCTGGCCATGAGCTAACCCCCGAAGATCACGACGAACCGCCTGTCAGACGCCGGGGGTGGGATGGACACCGCTGCCCACGGTCCACCGCAGTGGGGATCACGGGGCGGTGGGGTCGGACTCCGGGGTCCACAGCCCTTCGCGGAGCTGGCTCAAGGCTCGACGCAGTGCGCCGATCTGTTCGATCTGGCCGCTCGTGGACGACCGCATGTCGTCGACCTTGGAGCCCGCCTCGCGACGCTCGTGCAGCGTGCGGTCGAGGATCTCGCTGATGCCCTTGTAGAGGGTGTTGCCGGCGTTGGAGACGAACTCGGACAGGCGCTTCGCGAAGTCGTCGATGACCTTGTCGAAGTGCGGCTTCATCGCCTCGGCCGCGTTCAGCACGGCCGCCGGCACCTTCTCCTTGGCCTGGATGCGGATGTCGCCCGCGATCTTCGACTTGAGGACGATGGCGAGGATCGGCGCGGCGAGCGTGAGCAGCCCGCCCGCGAGCGCGTTCACGAACAGCATCACCGTCGTGCCGAGGGCGCCGACGGCGTAGATGCCGACGTCGTACTTGAAGCTATCGACGGTGATGTCGACCTGCGTGTCGCCCACGCCGAGGCGCTCCGAGAGCGAGGCCGCGGCCGCGGCGACGTTCTCGTTCGTGATCGCGATGACCTCTTCGGCGAGGTGCTCGAGCATGGCGGCGAGCTTCGCGCCCTCGAGCTCCGCCCACTCCTTGAACTTGTCCTCGATGAAGGCGGGCAGGTACGTCTTCACGTCATTCGCGTCGACCGCGTCGATCTGCGCGGGCAATGCCTGCACGAACAGCTTCGCGAAGGCCTCGAGGTCGAGGCCGATCTGGTTCTTGATCGACTGCGCGTCGGCATCGATGCGCACGTGCAGCTCGTCGAGCTTGCGCTTGGAGGTATCGAGTTGCTCGCGGACGGCCGCAATGCGCGTCTCGAGCTCGCCGAGGTCGAGGTCGTACGAGTGCATGCGCACGCCGAGGTTGTTCTCGACGTAGGCCGCCGTGCGCGCCGCATCGGCCGCCGCGTTGTCGAGGATGACCTGCGCGCGATCGCGGGCGAGGAATCGCTCGAGGTAGGCCAGCAGCTCGGGCATGCCGCTCTGGGGATCTGCGCTCTTCGCCCAGTCCTTCGCCGACAGCGGAAACACCACCGGCTCCGGCATCATCTTGCCGAGCCCATCCTTCACGTACTCGACGACGGCGGTGCGCTCGTCCGGTGACAGCATGTCCATCTTGCCGAGGACGAAGATGAGCCGGTCCCGGGCGCTCTCCAGCACGCGGCTGCGGAGGAACTCGCGCTCGCTGTCCTTCAGCGCCTGGCCGGCGTCGAGGAGAAACACGACCGCATCGGCGCGCGGCACGTAGCCGTAGGTCACCTCGGCGCGCTGCTCGTTGAGGTCGTTCACGCCGGGGGTGTCGACGAGCACGACGTTGTTCTTCAGCAGGTCGCTCGGGTAGCCGAGCTCGACGAAGCTGACCTCGCTCGCACGCCCGCCGGCGACGGTGACCCACTCCTTGAGCTGCGCGGGATCGAGGTACTTCGACTCGCCCGTCGTGAGCACCACGCGCGCGCTGGGCTGGGCCGCGTGCACCACGTGGTTGATCGAAGCCGTCGTCGGCGTGATGCCGGTCGGGAGGACATCGCTGCCGAGGAGCGCGTTCACGAACGTCGACTTGCCGTGATTGAACTCGCCGAGGACGACGAGGTGGAACCGCTCGGACTCGAGCTTGGGGATCCGGGTCGTGCGGATGTCCCGCGCGAGCGTGACCATGCCGACAGCGTCGGCGACCTGGGCGAGCTGACCGAAGCGTTCGACGATCTCGCGCTTCGCCTGCTTGTGGTGATCGAGGAGGATCATGGTTGCCTTTCAGAACACCGAGATGAGGTCGCCGACCTGCTTGTCGACATCCGCGAGGGTGGCCTTGCCCGCCGGGTCTTCTCCCTTGAGCTGCGCGAAGAGCGCCGAGCCGGCGAAGATCCGGAGCGCCTGCACGCGCTTCGGCACGTAGGGATGACTGCGGAAGAGCTCGGCGTAGCGCCCGATGCCGCCCTTCTTGCCGTCGGGGAGCGAGCGCAGATACTCGTCCGCGTCGAACGCCGTGCCCTTGTCGAGTCCGAGCTCGAGCTTCACGAGCGCGCGCAGGGTCTGGTCGAGGTCGCCGACAGCGAGGAGGGCCGCGCGGTCGCACGTGACCTCGGCGCGGCGCGACCAGGCCTGCAGCGTCATGATCGCGGGCTGCACGACCCAGCGGATGAAGAAGGCCGCGCTGTTATTCAGGTAGTGGAGCGCGGTCGCGAAGAGGATGTGACCGTTCTGCACGTGCGCGAGCTCGTGGGCGATGGCGGCGACGAGGTCCGTCTCGTCGAGCGACTCCGCGAGGTCGAGGTTCACGATCAGGTGCGGTGCGTCCTCGGTGCCGAGGATCTTCACCTTGAACGCCTTGTTCGGCGCGGCGAAGATCGGGGGCACGCGCACGCGCAGCCGCTCGCCTGCGATCTTCGCAGCCCGCCATACGCGCGGATACTGCGAATCGCTCACCTTCACCGCGGTGCCGAGGAGCTCGGTGCGGGCGACATCGCGCCAGAGGCGGGTGGTGGCCTCGAGGGCCATCGTGACCGGGCGCGCCATGGCCAACGTGCGGCGAAACGTGCGCTCGCCGACGTACGCGTACGTGGCTCCCTCGCGCGCTTGCTGCTCCATCGAGCCCCGGCGCGCCGCGATCCAGCGCGCGAGATCGAAATCGACGCCTACGGACATGCCGTCAGTATAGCGGGGCAGGCTCGATGGGGCCGGCTGCGGCCCGCTTTCGCCTCGCGATTCGCGCGCGCGCGACATAGAGACAGATGAGCCCCAGGGCCACGGCAAACCAGAGCGTCGCGAGCCGGGTCAGGAGCGTCGCGTCGATGGCGGTCGCGCGGTCCACGTGCTGCGCGCTATTCACCAGGAGTAGCGTCATCGCGCCCTCGGTGACACCTAGACCACCGGGCAGGAACGACAGCGCGCCCGCGATGCTGGTCGCGGCATAGATGACCATCGCCATGCCGAGGTCGACGTGCGCTCCGGGGAAGGCCTTCACGATCTCGGCGAAGCCGATGCACTCGAGGCTCCACGCGGGGACGGCGATGGCCGTCGCCACGACGAGGAGCTTGGGCCGGCAGAGGGACGCGAGGTTCGTGTAGAGCTCGTGCAGGGGCGTGCGGAAGCGCTGGCTGAAGCGCGGCTTCGTGACGGTGTCGATGATCCAGCGCGTGGGTGCGGGCCAGGCGAGGAGGACGAGGCCCACTCCGATGACGATGCCGGCGCCGACCACGAGTGTGGTCTCGACGCCGTAGGCCGCCACGCCGATGATGGCGATGACGAGCAATGCGATGAGGTCCGTGACGCGCTCGGCGATGACGATGGGGGCGGTCTTCGTCGCGGGGATGTCATGCAGCTCGCGGAGCAGATAGCTCTTCACGAGCTCGCCGAGCTTGGCGGGCGTGATCGACAGCGAGAGGCCGGCGCCGAAGACGAGCGCACTCGAGCCCGCGGGAACCTGGACGCCCTGATGGCGAAGGTAGAGCTGCCAGCGGAAGAACCGCAGCACGTAGTTGCCGAGCGCGAGTCCCAGGGCGGCGACGAAGGCGAGCCAGGAGAAGTCGGTGAGGCGCTCGCCCAGCTCGCTCACGTCGCCGACCATCGCGAAGGCCGCCACCGCGATCACGGCGACGATCGCGAGCCAGACCCACTTCACGGTCGTTACTTGGCGGAGCCGGCGCCGACGAGCTTGCCGATCACGGACTCGAGCTTCTCGAACTCGAACGGCTTGTCGATGTGCGCGTCCGCGCCGTACAGCGGCGAGGTGATCTCGTTCACCTGCTCGCCGATGGCCGTGACCATCACGATCTTGATGTCGCTGGTAACCGGATCCTGCTTGAGCGCGCGGGCGACTTCCCAGCCGGACTTGCCAGGCATCATCACGTCGAGCAAGACGAGGTCGGGGCGCTCGCGCTTGGCGAGCTCGAGGGCGCGGTGCCCGTCGCTGGCCGTGGTGACCGAGTAGCCACGCTTCGTGAGTCGCGTCTGCAGCATGGCGACGATCTCCGGATCGTCATCGACCACCAGGATGTTCGATCCCTTCACGGTGCTCGAGCCTGCTCCCTTGCTCATGGGCTCGACGCTATCACGAGCGCAGAAGCTTCGTGGCCTTGGCCGACCATTGGCTATCAGCACTCACCATGGTCTTGATGACGCGTAGCTTCTTCTTCGCCTCGTCGGGATCCGAGGCCATCAACGACTCGGCCTCGCCATAGAGCTGGCCGGCCGCCGCCTCGAGCTTGTTGCGCACGAGCTTCAGGGAATCGCTCTTCACCCCGATCGACTCGGCGAGGTTCATCGCGCCGTAGGACTCGGCGTAGTCCTTGCTGCCGAGGAACGTGACTGCGGCGCGCGGCGCGACATCACGCAGCTTCGTGTTGATCTCGACCTCGTGATAGCCGCCGGCGGTGGCGTCGAAACTGCGAGCGCGCTTCAGGCTGCGGTACGCGTCGACGGGCTTCGCCCCCGACGCCATGCCTGTCTTGTAGGCATTGGCGACCTGCTCGTAGGCCGTGAACAGCTTCTTCAAGCTCGCATCGCTCTTGGCGGCGCTCTTGATCGCGGCGGCGGCCTCGCTGAACTTCTTCTTCTTGTAGAGCTCCTCGGCCTTCTCCTTCGCGCCGGCCGTGCTTGTCGACGGAGTCTCGTCGATCGGCTTGAGCTCGATCGCGACCTGCGCGGCCTGTTCCTTCTTCTCGCGCTCCTTGCGCTCCTTGCGCTCCTTGTCGCGCTTCTCCTTCGCGATGCGAGCCTTCTCCTCCTGCTCGGCCTTCTCGCGCCGCTTCTTCTCGGCCTTGGTCTCCTTGCCCGGCTTGTCGGGCGGAGGGGCTACCGCCACCGTGACCGGGGGCTTCACGGTGGGCGTGGTGGTCGGCGTCGGCTTGACCGGCGGCGGCGTGGCGACGGGCGGCGTGGCCGGCTTCGGGATGGCGGGCGTGGTCGCGACCGTGGGCGGGGTGGGCTTGCCGGGCGGCGTGGCCACCGGGGCCGTGACCGCCGGCGTCGGCTTCGTCGGGGGCGTGGTCTTCGTCGGGGTGACGGCCGTCTGCGGCTGGGGCTTCGTCGGGGGCGTGACCTGCGGCTTGTCGGACTTCTTCGACCCGTCCTTCGCGACGGGCTTCGCATCGTCCTTGGTCTCGACCGTCGCCGTCGAGTCCTTGCTCTTCGACGTGCCCTTGATGATCGCGACCGTGGCGAGCGCGGCCACGACCGACAGGAGCGCGCCGCCGAGCATCAGCTTCGCGCGCCGGGACAGCGTGGGCGTCCCCTGGTGCGGTGTGCCGTAGGCGAGCGGAGCATACGCGCCGGGCGGCACGAGGCCCGTCGTCGTCGCATCACGTCCGAGCATTCCAGGCGCGATCTCGATGCCGCTCTGGTTGCCCATGGGGGCCATGTGATGGGGCTGGCCCCACATCCCCTGCCCGTTGCCGTTCGGCGGCGGCTGCTGGAACATCGGGTTCGAGCCCGGCGGCGGGGCGCCGTACCCTCCGCCGTTCGTGCCGTTGCCGTAGTAGTCGTACGGCTGCGACATCGGCGCGGGCGGCAGTGCACCCATCGGCGTGCCGGGGGGCGGAATCAGCGTGGGCGCCAACGCGGCGCCGTGCGGGGCGAGCCCGTTCGGCTGGTACTGATGCATGCCCTGGCCGGGCAGGGTGGTGTTCAGCGGCGGGCTGCCGATCACGAGCGGCTCGACGGCCGGCCCCATCCCCGAGCCGTGCCCCATCGGCATGCGGCCCGCCATCTGCGGCAGCGGCATCGTCGAAGCGGGCATCCCGGCCGTGGGCGGCGTCATCGACACGCTCATCGGCCCCATCGGCGCCGACATCGACGCCATCACCGCCGACGGCCCGACGGGGACACTCGGCACGGCGTGCTGCGCCGAGTACACCGCCGACATCGAGGGGGCATTCGACTGCGTGCGCGGACGGGGGAGGGGCGGAGGCGGGGGCGCCGTCTTCGGGCGCTCGGTGCGCGGACGCTGAGCGGGTACGGCCGCCGACTTCGACACGATCACCGGCGTCGGAATGTCCTCGCCGCGGATCGGCACCTTACCCGCCACCGTCGACGGTTCGTTCTCCTCGTCGAAGTTGACGTCGAGACCCGCCGTCGCCGACGGGCGTGCGGGCTCCGGGGCCAGTCGCGCGCCCTGCATGTCGAACCGGAACGACGTGTTGCCGATCTCGATGGTGTCGCCATTGGCGAGCACGAACGGCTGGTCCTCGAACACGCCGTTCACGAGCGTGCCGTTGCCCGAGCCACGGTCGACGAGCACCCATGCGCCCGCCTCGTGGCGCAGGTCGAAGTGCTTGCGCGACACGGCGATATCCGTGAGCACGATGTCGTTATCGAGCCCGCGACCGATCGTGTACGACTTGCCCGGCCGCACCTCGAGCTCGGTGTCCTTGTCGTTACCCATCGTCACGACCAGCCGCCCATTCGACGGCGGCATGATCATGGAGATCACCGCGTTCGCGCGCTGGTCATCGACGGTGAGCTCGTCGGAGATGATGGATCCGTTCGTCGACGTGATCCCGGTGCCGCCCTTGCGCAGCGGCGTGTCCGCCGAATCCGGTGCCGCCGCTTCCTTGCGCCGCGCCTCGAGCACGGGCGCCAGAGCGCGGATCTTTTCGGCTACTTCGCCCTGTTCGACGGTCGTGGACGCTTCGTCCTCCCAACCGGATTCGATCGTCGTCTTCTCGTCTTCGGGATCGGCGCGGCCCGGCTGCGCATAGGACGCAGCCTTCGGCACCACGTGCGCAGATACGCGCTGTGGCGCTCCAGCGATTGGAGCACGGCCCATCTGTTGAAATTGTACGGGGCGGACCGTCGAGGATCAATGACAGCTCTCGGGACCTATCCTACCTTTCCGTCCATGCAACTCCCTGTCGTCCGCGGCGACCGCACCGAGGCCTATGACCTGGTTCCGAGCAAGATCATCGGCATCGGGCAGAACTACCGGGCTCACGCCGCCGAGATGGGGAAGGGTATTCCCGAGGAGCCGCTGATGTTCTTGAAGCCCCGATCGGCCCTCCTCCCCGACGGAGAAGCCATCGCCCGGCCCATGGAATACGACCAGGTTCACTTCGAGGGCGAGCTCGGGGTGGTGATCGGCCAGCGGACGCAGCGCATCTCCCGGGAGCGCGCGCTCGACTGCGTCATGGGCTTCACCTGCGTGAACGACGTCTCCGTCCGTGATCTCCAGAAAAAAGACGGTCAGTGGACCCGCGCGAAGGGTTTTGACACGTTCTGCCCGCTCGGCCCGCGCATCGTGGCCGGCCTCGACCCCTCGGATCTCCGGATCGTCACCCGCGTGAACGGCGCCATCCGGCAGGACTCGTCGACCAGCGATCTCATCTTCGACGTCCCCACGCTCATCGCGTTCGTCAGCGCTCACATGACCCTGGAGATCGGAGACGTCATCTCCACGGGCACGCCCGCCGGCGTCGGCAATCTCGCGCCGGGTGACACCGTCGAGGTCGAGATCTCGGGCATCGGCATCCTCCGCAATCGCGTGATCGCGCGCGCATGATCGTCCTCGGGCTCGGCGGCAACGTGGGCGGCGAGGAGGCGGTGCGCTCGCGATTCGTCCGCGCCCGCGAGTCGCTGGCGTTGCTCGGGTCCGTGCGCTCCGCCGCGATCTACCGCACCGCCCCCATCGGTCCCGCGCAGCCGCCGTACTTGAACACGGCGGTCGCGCTCGTCGCCGCCGACATGCAGCCCGACGAGCTGATGGCCATCGTCCTCGAGATCGAGCGCCTCCTCGGTCGCGATCGGCAGCGCGAGGAACGCTGGGGGCCACGCCCGATCGACCTCGATGTCCTCGTGTGGGACGCGCACGTGATCCGGTCCCCCTCGCTCGAGGTGCCGCATCCTCGCCTCGGCGAGCGTCGCTTCGCGCTAGCCCCGCTCGTCGAGCTTGTCGGCGAGGACTTCCCGATCCCCGGCATCGGCCGCGCCGGCGCTGCGCTCGCCCGCGTGAGCGATCAGAACGTCGAGTGCCTCGGCAGCACCTGGCTGGGCGACGAGGGGCATAGAGACTAGTCCTCCGACCGGGGCTTGATGAGCTCGGCGGGTGCGCGAGGCGCGCCGAGGGCGAGGCGCCGCCCCGATGCGCTACCGGGCGTACCGCGAGGACGCGGCAACGAAGCCATCGGCGATGGATCGCGCGCCCACGAGATCAGCAAGCCCCGGTCGGAGGACTAGCGATTGGCGTAGAGCTTCGCGAGGTTCGTGCGGTGCGTCCACACGAGCCAGGCGAACGTCGCCGCGGCCATCACCGCGTAGGGCCCGCGATCCCAGGCGACCTGGGCGACGAAGATCGTCGCGATGCCGACGAGCGAGCCGACGGCGGGCACCCGCGTGAGGCGCCATCCGACGACGAACGCGAGGACCGCGAGCCCGACGGCGTGCGGATCGATGACGAGGAAGACGCCGAGGGCCGTCGCGACGCCCTTGCCGCCCTTCCCGCCGAGAAACGGCGACAGACAATGCCCGAGAATCGCGACGAAGCCGACGAGCGCGACGAGCGCCGGGTGCGGCAGATACGTCAGGGCGAGGTACGTCGGGAGGGCTCCCTTCGCCGCGTCGAGCACGAGCACGGCGCCGCCGATGCGGAGGCCGAGCGTACGGGCCACGTTCGTGGCGCCGGTGTTGCCGCTGCCATGCTCCTGGATCTCGACGCCGCGCATGCGAGCGATCCAGACGCCGAAGGGCAGGGCGCCGAGGAGGTAGGCAAAGCCGACGAGGACGAACGTCAGCCCGACTTCGCCTTCGCTCATACGGGCACGATGGCATACGACCGCGGAATCACCACGGGCGGGCCCGCGATTTCGCCCGCGAGGCGGACGCGGCCGAAGCGCACCAACCGTGACTACATCTGGAGGTGGAGGTGCGGGCCGCTCCAGGCCGAGTTGCCGCCACGGCGCTCGTCGATGACCGTGATGTCTCGCGACCGCGCCGCGCCCATGAAGGCTACTCGGCGGGGGCGGCGTCGTCGGCCGCGGCGTCACACCACGGGAGCTTCAGCGTCGACTTCTCGGCGAGGGTCTTCTTGTCCATCACGGCGATCTCGCCGAGGCGCGGCCCGCGGAGGAGCACCACGAAGCTCTTCGTCCCGGCGAGCAGATCCGCCCCCGCGAGCGACGCGAAGTTCTTCGTCATGTACTCGGCGCACTTCGGCGGGAGGGCGTCGGTCTTGCCGGCCCAGTAGTCCGCCGTCTCGGTCGGCTTGCAGGGGGACTTGGGCAGCTTGCGGACGTGCTTCGTGCGCGAGCCGGTGGAGACCGTGTACTCGGTGAGCGTCGAGAAGCCCTGCTCGGAGATCGCGATGACGTCCTTGTCGATCACGACGAAGGAGCCCCCGTAGGTCGAGAGCGGCTTCGGATCCTTCTTGTCCATCGACTTGATGGGACCGCCGGCCGTGCCGTCGGGCTTGAAGACCCAAACGTTCGAGTTGGGGCCCTGGTCGGCGCCCTCGACGAAGATGCCGTCGCCGACCCAGTGGATGGCGATCGGGTCGTTGGTGACGCCGCCATCGCCGCGGATGCCGAACGTGGACTCGTGGGCCTTCGAGGCCGAGTCGAAGATGTGGACGTTGTCTCCGGCGAGGACGGCGACCTTGGCGCTGTCCATGCTCCACGCCATGTGAACGACGGGGTCGCTCGGCTTGGCGTCGTCGGGGATGCAGTAGCCGCGGGCGCAGGCGCCGTCGAGGCGGACGGGGACGGAGTGCCCCGGCAGGGGCGAGCCCGACATGTACGAGAGGCTCGGCGCGCCCTCGAGGCCCACCTTCCAGCAGGCCACCGGGCCGAGGAGCCGGGTCGTGTCGATGTCCGTCGCACAGACCACGATCTGGCCGCCGACGTCGGCGAGCTCGAGCTTCGGGGCCCCGGTCTCGCGGAGCGCGGCCGGCAGGCAGGAGCTACCCTCGGGGACGATCGCCTGGGCGGCGGCGGCGCGCTTCGCCATGCGATCCTCCTCGGTCTCGGCCTTCGGCGGCGGATCCTTCTTCACGTTGCCGTCCTCGGGCTTCTTCACATCAGGCTTCTTCTCGCCGCCGCCACCACCACAGGCGGCGAGCAATGCCGTCGCGAGCCAAACGCACTTAAGCTTCGAGGATCCCTGGACCATGCCGCGTTTGTACGATCGCTTCGCTTGCTGATACAAGGTGGCGTGGCGCGCACGGCAACCGTCGAGCGGAACACCAAGGAGACCCAGATCCGGGTCGAGCTGGACCTCGATGGCACGGGCGCGCGTACCGTCGAGACCCCGGTCCCGTTCTTCTCCCACATGCTCGATGCAGTGGCCCGCCACGGCGTCTTCGACCTGACGGTCAAGGCCGCGGGCGACATCGAGATCGATGCCCACCACACCGTCGAGGACGTGGGCCTCGCGCTCGGCACGGCCTTCGAGCAGGCCCTCGGCGACCGGGCCGGCATCGTTCGCTACGGCTCCGCCACCCTCCCCATGGACGAGGTGCTGGCCACCGTCGCCGTCGACTTCTGCGGCCGCCCCGCCTTCGTCTGGAACGTCGCTGGCCTCGACGGCAAGTGGATCGGCGACTTCGACTGCGAGCTGGCCAAGGAGTTCTTCGCCGCCTTCGCGACGCGCGCCCAGTGCAACCTGCACGTCCTCCTGCACTACGGCGGCAACGCGCACCACACCATCGAGGTCATCTTCAAGGCCTTCGCGCGCGCGTGTGATGCCGCCTCCCGCGTCGACCCACGCCTCGGTGGGGCGGTGCCGTCGACGAAGGGCACGTTGACGACGTGAGCGCCAACCCCGCATCCCCCTTCGGGGCTGCTGCGCCCACGATCGCCATCGTCGACGTCTGCTCGGGCAACCTGCGATCGGTCCAGCGCGCCCTCGAGCAGGTCGGGGGCCGGGTGGTGGTCACTCGCGATCCCGATGTTGTCCGGCGAGCGGACAAGATCGTCGTGCCGGGTCAGGGCGCCTATGGCCCGTTCATGCGCGGCCTCGTGGAGCGAGGCCTTGGCGATGTGCTCCGCGAGTCGATCGCGGCCGGCAAGCCCTACCTGGGCATCTGCCTCGGCCTCCAGGTCCTCTTCGAGTCGAGCGCCGAGTCCGGCTCTCCCGACGGGGCCGGACCCCAGGACAAGGAGACGGCGGGCCTGGGATTGCTGGCGGGCCGCGTCGTCCGGCTGACGCCCGCCGATCCGACCCAGAAGGTTCCGCACATGGGCTGGAACACGGTCACGCCGCCGCCGGGGGCCGGGGCCGAGCCCATGCTGGCCGGGGTGCCCGACCGGGCACACGTGTACTTCGTGCACTCGTTTCATGCCGTGCCGGACGACCCACGCATCGTCGCGCTCGTGGCGGATCACGGCGGACCGATCACGGCGGCGATCCGGCGGGACAACCTGTTCGCGTGTCAGTTCCACCCGGAGAAGAGCCAGGCCGTCGGGCTCGCCATCCTGCGTAACTTCGTGGAGGCCTCGTGAAGTTGTTCCCTGCGATCGATCTGCTGGGTGGGAAGGCCGTCCGCCTCGAGGAGGGCGATCGGGCGCGGGCGACGGTCTTCCACGACCATCCGGTGGAGCTGGTGGCGAAGCTCGCGCATGACGGCGCGGACCGGCTGCACGTGGTGGATCTCGATGGCGCATTCGGCGAGGCGCCGCAGGCGGAGCTGGTCGCGCGGATCGTGAAGAGCTCGCCGATCCCGGTCGAGGTGGGCGGAGGGATCCGCGATCGAGCAGCCGTCGAGCGCGTGCTCGCCCTCGGCGCGCAGTTCGTGGTGCTGGGGACGGCGGCGGTGCGCTCACCGGAGCTCGTCGAGGAGGTGTGTCGGGCGTATCCCGGGCAGATCATCGTCGCCGTGGACGCGCGCGATGGGATCGTGGCCATCGACGGCTGGACGGCGAGCGGCGGGGTCACCGCGATCGAGCTCGGAGGGCGGGCCGCGGCCTGGGGGGCGGCGGCGCTGCTGTACACGGACGTCGCGCGCGATGGACTGCGGCGCGGACCGAACGTCGCCGCGACGTCGGCGCTGGCGCACGCGGTGTCGTGCGAGGTGATCGCGTCGGGGGGCGTCGGCGAGCTCGATGACCTGGTGCGACTGCGCGAGGCGAACATCGCGGCCGTCGTGGTCGGGCGCGCGCTCTATGACAAGCGCTTCACCGTCGCCGACGCAGTGCGCGCGGCCCACGGTGGTCACGGAACGGGCATGCCATGACCCTCGATCACACCGCACCGCCCTTCGGCGGCGCTGCGCCCCCCGCGCGGGTCGCGGGCCTCGCCCGCCGGATCATCCCGTGCCTCGACGTCAAGGACGGGCGCGTGGTGAAGGGCATCAACTTCGTCGAGCTGCGGGATGCGGGAGACCCCGTCGAGCAGGCGGCCGCCTACGACGCGCAGGGCGCCGACGAGATCTGCTACCTGGACATCTCGGCGTCGCCCGAGGGCCGCAGCACGCTCGTGGATGTGGTGGCGCGGACGGCGAACCAGGTGTTCACGCCGCTGACCGTCGGCGGCGGGGTGCGCACCGTCGCCGATGCCGAGGCGCTGCTGGATGCGGGGGCGGACAAGATCGCGGTGAACACCGCGGCCATTCGCACGCCCGAGCTGGTCGCAGAGATCGCCGCCCGGTTCGGCTCGCAGGCGATCGTGGTCGCCATCGATGCCAAGCGTCGGTCCGAGGGCGTGTGGGGGGTGTACAGCCACGGGGGACGGACCGACGAGAACCTGGATGCCCTCGGGTGGTGCCGGCGCGTGGCCGATCTGGGGGCTGGTGAGCTGCTTCTGACCAGCATGGACCGGGACGGCACGGGGACCGGCTACGACACGACCCTCGTACGCACCGTGGCCACGGCCGTGAGCATCCCCGTCATCGCCTCGGGCGGGGTCGGCCAGCTCGACCACCTGGCAGAGGGACTCCTGGCGGGGGCCGATGCGGTGCTGGCCGCGTCGATCTTCCACTTCGGACATCACACGATTTCGGAGGCGAAGCAGTTCCTCGCGAAGCGTGGCCTCGCGATCCGGATTTGATAGGGTCGGAGCCCATGGTGGAGCCTCGCTGGGACGATCGCGGCCTGGTGCCTGCCGTGGTGCAAGATGCGACGACGGGCGCGGTGCTCATGGTCGCGTGGATGAACGCGGAGGCCCTCGCGCTCACGCGCCAGACGGGCATCGTTCACTTCTGGTCGCGCTCGCGGTCCGCGCTGTGGAAGAAGGGCGAGACGTCGGGCAACACGCTCACGCTCGTCGAGCTGCGCATCGACTGTGATCGCGACACGGTGCTCGTGAAGGCCCATGCCGCGGGTCCGGCCTGTCACACGGGCGCGCCGACGTGCTTCTTCACGACCGATGCGGGCGACGAGAGCGAGGTGGCTCCGACGATCCTCTCGCAGCTCGCGCGGGTGATCGAACATCGCCGGGATACGGACACGCCCGACGGCGAGAAGACCTCCTACACGAAGTCGCTCCTCACCGCGGGCATGCCGAAGATCCTCGCGAAGATCGCCGAGGAGCACGGAGAGCTCGCCGAGGAGCTGCCGGCCGGAGCGCCGGCGAAGGTCGTGCACGAGGCGGCGGATCTGATCTTCCACGTGATGGTCGGGCTCGCGGCCCGCGGTGTTCCCGTCGAGGCGGTGATGAGCGAGCTCACCCGGCGGTTCGGGACCAGCGGTCACGTCGAGAAGGCCGCCCGCAAGCCGAAATGACCGACCTGCTCGCACCGGGCGGCGGGCTCGAGCGCGCGATCCCTCACTACGAGGATCGCGCCGAGCAGCGGCTCATGTCGGCGGCCGTCTCGCGCGCGCTCGAGGACGAGCGGCCTCTGATCGTCGAGGCGGGCACCGGCACCGGCAAGACCCTCGCGTACCTGGTACCCGCCCTCCAGTCGGGCAAGCGCATCGTGGTGTCGACGGGGACGCGCGCCCTGCAGGATCAGATCGCTCGTCACGACATCCCCCTCTTGCGACAGATGCTCGCGAAGCCGTTCGCGGCCGTCGTGCTGAAGGGCGTCGGCAACTACGTGTGTCGGCGCAAGCTCGCCGAGCTGGCGTCGCGCCAGACCCCGGATGTCTCGCTCAGCTCGCTCGTCGACTGGTCCGGGCACACCGAGACCGGCGACCGCGCCGAGATCGAGTGGCTCGCCGAGGACGCCCCGCTCTGGGCCGACGTGACGACGACCCCCGACGCGCGCATCGGCCCGCGCTGCCCCTACTTCGAACGGTGCTTCATCACACAGGCCCGGCGCATGGCGGAGAACGCGCAGCTCATCCTCGTGAACCACCACCTGTACTTCGCGGATCGCGCGCTGCGCGCGGCCCATCCGGGCGCCCGCGTCCTCCCCGAGCACGACGCCGTGATCTTCGACGAGGCCCACCAGCTCGAGGATGTCGCCACCGAGCACTTCGGCGCGCGCCTCTCGACACACAAGCTCGCCGAGCTCGTGCGCGATGCCCATCTCACCCTCGCGCGCATGCCGCTGTGGACCGGCCGCGGCTCGATCGATGTCATCTCCAACGTCGAGCGCACGGGCGTGACGCTCTTCTCGCTCATCCGTACCGCCCTCCTCGGCGGTGATGCGCGCGTCCCGCTCCCCCCGAACTTGTTCGCGCAGCCCGAGCGCCAGACGGCATGGTTCAAGCTCGACACGGCGCTCGAGGAGCTCGCGCGCGCCGCGGAGTCCGAATCGGCGCCGCCTCCCGACGACGAGGAGGACGCAACCGATGCGGGGGCGCGGGCGTCCCTCGCCGGCCTCGCCCGGCGCGCCCGAAGCCTGCGCGACGATCTCGCAACCATCGCCGAGCAGACGCAGAAGTCGCACGTGTACTGGGGCGAGGTCCGCACCGGTGGCGGCACGTTCCTGTCCGCCTCACCGATCGACGTCGCGGATCTGGTCCGTCGTCACGTCACGCGCGCCGGCCCCACGGCCGTCTTCACCAGCGCGACCCTCGCCACGGCCGGCGACTTCTCCTACGCCCGGGCTCGCCTCGGCCTCGACGACGCCGAGGAGCTACTCGTCACCTCGCCGTTCGACTACGCCACCCAGGCGATGCTCTACGTCCCGCGGGACCTGCCCTCGGTGGCCGACGGCTTCTCCGCCGAGGCCGCGCTGCGCGTGCGGGAGCTGCTCGACATCACCGCCGGCCGCGCTTTCCTCCTCTTCACCTCGCACCGCGCCCTGCGCGAAGCCACGACCCGGCTCGCCGAACTGCCTGCGCCGATGACCCGCATGGTCCAGGGCGAGGCCCCGAAGCAGATCCTCGTCGATCGCTTTCGCTCCACCCCGCACGCCGTCCTCCTCGGTACCGGCTCCTTCTGGGAAGGCGTCGATGTCCCCGGCGACGCGCTGTCCCTCGTCATCATCGACAAGCTCCCCTTCGCCCCGCACACCGACCCGCTCGTCGCCGCGCGCATGCAGGCGAGCGCCGAGGCCGGCCGCGACCCGTTCGCCGAGCTCCAGCTCCCCGCGGCGGCCCTCGCGCTGAAGCAGGGCTTCGGTCGCCTGATCCGTCGCCGCGACGATCGCGGCATCGTGGCGATCCTCGACGGGCGTGTCGTCACCAAGGGCTACGGGCGCGTCTTCCTCGACACCCTGCCCGCCGGCCTCCCGCGCACCTCGGCGCTCGAGCAAGTCCGCCGCTGGTGGCGCCAGTAGCGCGCGCTTCGTGCGCTTCCCAGATCTTCACCGCCAAGCCGCCGAGACGCCGGAGACGCCAAGGGATCGAACGGCGCTTCGCGCCGCACGACGGTGCCGCACGACGTTGCCCTAGATTCACGTCTGCACCCGGACCAACGACCGAGGTGTGACCGCAGCGACCCCGGAGGTTTCAACGCCAAGACGCCAGGGAACGCCAAGGTTGGAGAAGGAGGTTTCGGCGCTTCGCGCCCGACGACCGTGCCCACGACGTTGCCGCACGATGGTGCCCCAGATTCTTGGCTGCACCCCCGGGCCAGCGAAGCTCGGTATCCGGGCCCTCGATCCGTGGCGTCCTCCGTGCCCTTGGCGATGAGCTCCAGGCAACCACGCCGCGGGGCAACGGCGTGGGCAACGCCGTGCGGCACGGACCGCGCCCCTCCCTCTCGCTCTGGCCCTTGGCGTTCCCTGGCGGCTTGGCGTCAGAACCTTCTGGAGCACGCGCGAACGCAACCAAGAGCGCAGCGCGTCGATCAACCGGGCGCGTGACC
>LNFM01008409.1_pt1 | contig 18487 bp, 16 predicted proteins | sample 596031 | NCBI WGS metagenome assembly LNFM01 (sample SAMN04254537, study PRJNA301005) | activated carbon metagenome | isolation source: dual media filters at the Ann Arbor, Michigan drinking water treatment plant | place: USA: Ann Arbor | reverse complement strand
GGCGCGCTGGCAACGCACATCGCCGGGTTGAGGACACGATGCGCTACGAACACCTGGTCGAGATCAACGACCCGCTCAACCCGCTGCTCGAGCCGCTGTCGCGCGCGCAGCTGTGGCGCGGCCTGGTGCGGCGCGCCGAGCAGCCGGCCGAGTTCGTGCTCGGCCTGGTGGCCGCCACCGTCCACCGCCGCATCGAAGACGGCACCGAGGTGGAACTGCAGCGCACGTTGGACTTTGGTCCGTTCCAGGTGCATGACCGGGTGCGTCTGGCGCCGCTGTCGCACACGCAGATCCACACCGAGGCGTCGCCGCACTTCCCGGCGAGCCGACTGCTGATCCGCATCGAGGAGCCGGCACCCGAGCAACTGTTCCTTCGCTTCGTCTACGAGTCGGACGTGGCCGATGGCGCCGGCGCCCTCGATGCCACCACCGCCGCGCTGCGCAACCAGGCCTACGAGAGCGCGGACCTGGACACCGTGGCGCTGATCCGTCGGCTGGCCGAACAGGGCGAGCTGGGCTGACGCCTACTCCATGAAATGCGGGTCGCGCCGCAGGAACGCGGCGATAGTTCGCACCGCCACCAGCGTCACCACCCCGCTGACCAGCACGAGCAGTGCCGCGCCTGCCCAGCGATAGCCCGCCGCGCCGCTGGCCTGTGCCATCGCCAGCGTGGCCACCGTGATCGCCGCCAGCGGGAACGTGTAGCCCCACCAGGACACGAAGAACGGCAGTGCGCTGAACCAGCGGCCCTGCGCCAGCAGCAGCAGCGTGAGGAACGCGGCGAAGCCATACAGCACGTGCGCAATCGCATCGACCTGACCGACCAGCGCCACGTACGAGAGGAAGCCGATCGCCGGCGGCGGGATCAGGATGAACAGCAGCGGCCGCATGCGCGCCGGCAGCTCGGCGGCAAACACCAGGCGCGCGAACACGATCGGCAGCAGCACCAGCCAGAAGCCCATGCCGATGCCAAAGAACAGCCACGAGATCTCCATGTAGCCCAGGCGTACGCCGGCCAGCGGCACCAGCACGTTGCCGACCGCCGGGATGAACCACGCCGGGTTGGCATGCGCAGGCTCATGCGTGTTGTGCCGCAGCCAGCGGCCGACGATCGCCACCGTGAGCGCGAGGTGCGCCAGCGTGCCGACGATCCACAGCACCTCGGCCAATCCACGCAGCCCGGCGTTGACGGCGACGATCGCCAGCAGCAGCAGGCCGATCGACGTGGTGGGCACCATCGCCGCGCGCACCGGGTGGTTCCACTCGCCGACCACGGCGGCGCGATGGCGCAGGAACTTCGCGAGGTAAACCGTCGCCAGCAGCAGGTACAGCAACGCCGCCAGCGCGCCGATCGCGTGACCGACCTCGACCGGCAGTGCCCACAGGTGCGTCGCGCGCTGCCACGCGACCGCAAGGCCCGCGGTGCCCATCACGCTGGCGAACAGGGTGACGGGCAGACGAGCGAGCAACGGTGCGGCTTGCGCCGGTTGGGTGGCCACAGCAGGGGCATTCATGGGCGAGAGCGAGGGTAAACGCGACGTAGAGGCGAATGATGCGGGGTCAGTGGGCGGCGTCCCCGTGACCGATGTCACGCGACAAAGTGTTTGCGCATCAACGACATCGGCAAAGAAAAGTGAACTGTGCCCAAAAAAGGTGCGTACTTGTTTGTTCGATCCGCGCGTCGCTGCGAAAAGATCAGGGTTGGTCGCAACGCTGGGGAGCGGGCGCCGGGCGCCTTCTAGGGGCGACCCTGACGGACTGTATTCGATGAGGGAGTGGACGTGTCTTTCTTGAACCGACTTGGCATCGCGCACCGCTTGTACGGCGTGGTGTTCATCCTGGCGATCGCGCTGTGCGCGGTCGCTGCCATCACATATGTGCGACTGACGGCAGTCAATGAGGCCGCCGAGCACGCGGAATCGCAGCGCGTCGCGCAATTGAACGCCGTCGCCGCAGTGGAGCTGAACGTGACGCGTGTGTCGCTGCAGCTGCGCCACGCCATGCTCGCGCGCAACGCAGAGGAGTTGCGCGCCACGCTGGCTGACGTGGGCGACAAGCGCAAGGCGATCGACGACACGCTGGCCGGCTTCGAAAAGCGCTTGTTCTCCGATGCGGGCAAAGCCTCGTACGCCAAGCTGCTGCCGGTGGTGACCCGCTTCTGGCAGGTCGGCGAAGCGAACGTCGCGCTGATCACGGCAGGTCGCAAGGAGGAGGCCTTCGCCTTCCTGGTGGACAAGACAATTCCAGCGCGCAACGATCTGCTGAAGGTCCTGGAAGAAGCGGTGCAGATCCAGGCTGACGGCCTGAAGGCCGACATCGACGGCATCCAGCGCCGGGTCGATGCCACCATGGTCCTGCAGATCACGGTGTTCGCCGCAATCATCGCCGCGCTGGTGGCGATGGCGTGGTACATCGGCAGCGCGCTGCGTCGGCGCGTGACCGCGGCACAGACCGTGGCCGAGCGCGTACGCGACGGCGACCTTACCACGCCGGTGGCGAACGACACCCATGACGAGTTTGCTCCGCTGCTCGGCGCACTCGGCGCGATGCAGACGTCGCTGTCGCGCATCGTCTCCGATGTGCGCGTGAGCGCAGAAAGCGTGGCTACTGCGAGCGCGGAGATCGCCCAGGGCAACCAGGACCTGTCGTCGCGCACCGAGCACCAGGCCAGTGCGCTGCAACAGACCTCGGCGACGATGAACGAACTCGGCACCACCGTGCGCCACAACGCCGACAACGCGCAGCAGGCCAATCAACTGGCCGTCACCGCCTCGAGCCGCGCCGCGCAGGGCGGCAACGTGGTCAGCCAAGTGGTCGAGACGATGCACGGCATCAACGAATCGTCGAGGAAGATTGCCGACATCATCAGCGTGATCGACGGCATCGCCTTCCAGACCAACATCCTCGCGCTCAACGCCGCGGTGGAAGCCGCGCGCGCCGGCGAGCAGGGCCGCGGCTTCGCGGTGGTGGCGGGCGAAGTGCGCAACCTCGCGCAGCGCAGCGCCCAGGCGGCGCGCGAGATCAAGAGCCTGATCACGACCAGCGTGGAGCGCGTCGAGCAGGGTTCGGCATTGGTGGCGCAGGCCGGCAGCACGATGGACGAGATCGTCGATGCGATCAGCCGCGTGACCACGATCGTCGAGCAGATCACCGCCGCCAGCCGCCAGCAGAGCGAGGGCGTCGGTCAGGTCGGCGAGGCGATCACGCAGATGGACCAGACCACGCAGCAGAACGCGGCGCTGGTGGAACAGTCGGCCGCGGCTGCCTCCAACCTGAAGACGCAGGCCACGCAACTGGTGCAGGCGATGGCGGTGTTCCGCGTCGGGCACGGCGCAGCGTTGCAGCCGGCCTGAGGCGCACTCAGCCGGTGCGGCCGATGATCTGCGCGGTGGCGATCAGCTCTTCGAGCAGCGCCAGCGAGGCGCTGCCCGGCACGCGGAACGGATCGAGCTCGGGCTTTTCGAGGTACTTGAGCAGCATCGAGGCGTTGATCTTGGCGAGGTTGACCTGGCCCATCGTCCAGTTGCTGAAGCGGCGCTCGGCGATCTCTTCGTAATGCAGCAGCGTGACCTCGCGATGGCGGTCATCGCGGGCAATCCGGTTGTACAGCTCGTTGACCGGCGCGCGGCCGCCTTCGAGCACCTGCATGAAGACACCGCCGCCGTGGCACAGCACGCCGGTGATGCCCAGCTCCGGGTTCTTGCTGCGCGATTGCGCGAGGATCGATTCGATGACGGCGGGGCTGCCGTCGATCAGGCGGCTGGCGTAAAGCAGGCGGACGAGCATGGTGGCTTTCGGCGGTGCGGTCGCGGGTGGCGGCTAAGCGGTGAGGGAGTCAGGCGGATTTTCGCTGCAGCAGCGCCAGGAATTCACGACGCAGGTTCGGGTCCTTGAGGAAGCTGCCGCGCATCACGCTGTTGATCATCTTCGATTCGGTGTCCTTGACGCCGCGCCAGGCCATGCAGAAGTGATCGGCCTCCATCACGATGGCCAGGCCGTCGGGGCTCATCCGCTCCTGCAGCAGGTCGGCCAGGTGCGTGACCGCCTCTTCCTGGATCTGCGGCCGGCTCATCACCCACTCGCTCAACCGCGCGTACTTGGACAGACCGATCAGGTTCGAATGCTCGTTGGGCATCACGCCGACCCACAGCTTGCCGATGATCGGGCACAAGTGGTGCGAGCAGGCGCTGCGCACCGTGATCGGGCCAACGATCATCAGCTCGTTCAACCGCTCCACGTTCGGGAACTCGGTGACCGCGGGCTGCTCGACGTAGCGGCCGTTGAACACCTCGCCCACGTACATCTTGGCTACGCGGCGCGCGGTCTCCTGCGTGTTGTGGTCGTTGACGGTGTCGATCACGAGGCTGTTGAGCACTTCGAGCAGCTTGCTTTCGACTTCCTTTTGCAGCAGCGGCAGTTCGTCGGGGCGGATGTGCGCGGCGATGTTGTCATTGGCGTGGAAGCGCTGGCGCGCGGCGATCAGCCGTTCGCGGATCCTTACCGACACCGGCACGCCGACATCGTCGGTGGGTGCCGCGTCGACGCTCGACAGCCGGGGCGTGGCAGGAGTCATGGGCAGACAGCAGAAAGGTTCGGAGGACCATCCTAGCCCGATTCCGATGCCCTTCCCGCCGGCACGGACTATGGCAGCGATCGGGTGCGCACGGGGCACCGACCCGATCACCGCACGCGTACCTGGCCGACACTCAACGCCCGTCGCGGTCGCTGTCACCCGGGATCACCCGCTCGACCACATTGCTGGTGGCCTCCCAGCCGTAGCGCACCGCCGCCTTGAAGTTGTTCCACGGGCTGCCACGGTGACGCGACTCCCAATCGCGCCGCACCTGCGGCTCGATCTCCTCCCACGACTTGTCGCGGTACATCGCGTGCCGGCTCTGGTCGCCGCCGAACTGGTAGGCGACGGCGTAGACGTCGTACTCACCCGTGCCAGCCAGGTTCTGCGCATGGTGACGGCGAAACGCGTTTTCGTGCGCGCTCCAGTCACCGAGGCCACCTGGCGAGTCGGCATTGCTGCCGGTCGTGCTCTCCGCACTGATCGGCCGACTCGACTGCGAGCGCGTCTCCGCCCCGCCCATCGCTGGCGCCGCCATCGTGCTGCCGCTCATGCCGCCCACCGTGGCGCCCGCCATGCCGGCGGACTCGCGCCGATAGCGCGCACGCTCGCGCTCGATGTCCTCCCAGGCGTACGGCGCAGCGGCCGGATCGTGACGCGACCAGCCGCTGGCACGCCAGTCCTGAGTGCGCGCGTCGATGTCGACCGCCCCGCACTCGCGCAGCAGGCGGGCGACATCGGTGGCGTTTGCCTCGTTGGTACGCACGATCAGCAGCGTGCCGCCGCGCCGCACGCTCTCGGCGAACGAATGCGCCTCGGTCTCGGGCACGCCGACATCGGTCAGCGCGCCGATCAGGCCGCCAGCCAGCACGCCGGCGCCGGCGCCGGCCAGCGCACTCAGTCCGGCACCGGCGGCGATCACCGGTCCGATGCCGGGGATCGCCAGCCCCATGAGTCCCACCGCCAGACCGGCCAGGCCGCCGGTGACGCCGCCCACCGCAGCACCGGTGGCGGCGCCGCCGCCGTCGTCCTTCATCGTGGCCGGCGCCTTGGGCGGCACGCTGCCGGCGGGCGTGGCCGCGCCGCCCTGCGCGTTGTTGCTGATCAGACTGATGTCGTCGGCAGGAATGCCGCGTTGCTGCAGCCGCTCGACCGCGTGCTGCGCTTCCTGCAACGTGTCGAACGAACCCACGATCGGCTTGGTCATTGGCGTCTCCGGTGTGATTGCCGCGCCGTCTGGCGCGGCCAACACCGGCGGGCAGCAACACGCGTGCCCCCGCTTGCACGGACGCTCACCTGGCGGCACCGCGGCGCCGCCGTGTTGCGCGCGCTACCGCTTCTCGCTGTTGCGCAGCACTTCGTCGCGCAAGGCCTGCAGACGCGTCTTCACCCGTGCGGCGTTGTCCGGCCCCATGCGCACCAGCATCTTCTGCCCGGGGGTCAGCGACTGCAGCGCCGGATCGGCGAACTCGAACATCAGCTTGGGCTGCGTGAGCATCACGCGGCCCGACGGCACCGGTGTGGCGAGCAGGTGATCGATCACCTGCAGCAGGCGGTCGTTGAAATAGCGCTTCGGGTAGCCCAGTTCGGCGTACGACTCCTGGAACAGCGGATAGGTGCGCACGTACAGCGCCACCAGCTTCTGCATGTCGACGCTTTCCAGCAGCTTGACGTAAGTGGCATAGCGCGCGCTGTTGGCCGGATCGAGTGCCAGTGAATCGCCGCTGCCACTGACCCGCAGGTTGCCGGGCACCGGCTTGATCGGCAAAGTGGCCGCGGCCACTTTGTCGCGCGGCAGGTTGTCGATCGTCACCACCACCCGCCGCACCACCCCGGGCAGCTGCAGCAGGTCCTGCACGCGCGGGTTGCCGGCCAGCTCGATCAGCGACGGCACCAGCAGCGCGTCGCTGTCGGCCAGCGGCGGCAAGGGCGCCGTGCCGGCCGGCGCATCGGCGAGCGGGTGCTCGACCACCGCTTCCTCGTTCAGCGGCCCGGTCGGCGCGGCAGCGGGCGCTTCCACCCGCGGCAGCGGCGCCGGCGGCGCGACGTCCCGCGTGAACCACAGGTAGGCGGCGATACCGATGCCGGCCGCCAGCGCGATGCCCAGCGCCCACCACCACGGGGAGCGATCGACCTCATGCTCGGGCACCGCCCGACGCTCGGTGCGCATTTCATCCGGCAACGGGTTCTCGCGTACGTTCGACATGTCAGCTCCTCGGCTTGATGTGCCCACGGCACGTGGCGCGCCTGCGTTCCGGCACCGCCTTGTCGACAGACCGCCCGTGCGGCCTCAGGTTGCACCCGGTTGACGCGACGCGCTGGCCGCCGAGGCGCCTGATTGACGGTAACGGGCGAGGGTAACGCGCATGGCGACCGAGCGCCTCTCGCGTCATGCGTACGTAACGAGGAACGCCGCGGGCGTCGCTAGCGGCGTGCCGTGGCGGTCGACCCAGCACGCCCGCGGGGAGCCGCCGCGCGCGGCTGTCGCGTCACCGCCGCCCGCGCAGGTGCCGCCGGCGCCAGATGGCGTGCCGCGCGCAGCAGGGCCTCGCGCAGCGCCGCAGGCAGGCGCGTCGACACCGCCAGCGCCAGGTCGATCGTCACGTCTTCCACCAGGGGGCGGCCGACCATGCCTTCGTGGCGCTGGCGCAGCATCGCGTCCGGCATGATGGTGCAGCCGCGGCCGGCGGCGATCTGCGCGAACACGCCGAGCGCCTCCATCGCCGGCGCCTCCGGCGGCGCGAACCCGAGAGCCGCGTACTGGCGCGCGAAGTGGTCGTACAGCGGCGGATTGGCGCTGCGCCGGAAGCGGAAGAACGGCGGCACCTGCGCGAGGTCGGCCAGATGCAGGCGCCGCTTGCGCGCCAGTGGATGGCGCGCCGGGATGAACGCGGCGTGCCGCAGCGTGCCCAATCGATGCACCTGCGCGCCGGGCGCGGCGATCGGCGCCACCACCAGCGCAGCATCGAGCTGCCCCTGGCGGATGCGCGCCACCGATTCATGGCTGGTGAGCGTGGTGACCTCGAGCCCGCTGATCACCCCCGCCTGCACCAGCTCGCGCTCGAATCCGGCCAGGCCCTGCATGCGGTGCCAGTAGAGCATCGCCAGGCGCAGCCGCGGCAGCGCGGTGGCGGCAGCCGCCACCTGCGCCAGCGCCTGGTCGAAGCGCTCCACCAGCCGCGTGAACTCGCGCAGGGCCAGCTCGCCGGCGGCGGTCGGCACCACGTGGCGGGTGTCGCGCGTGAGCAGCCGCACGCCGAGGGCCGCCTCGAGTTCGGCGATTTGGCGCGACAGCGGCGGCTGCGTGATGTGCAGCCGCTCGGCCGCCAGCCGGAAGCTGCGCTCCTGCGCCACCGCGATGAAGTAGCGCAGCTGACGAATGTCGATCGACCGATTCATGCCGAAAAGGTATTGCGGAAATCGACATTCCGCCAGCCCCCATCCCTACCTAGATTGGCGGTCTTTGCTGCACGGCGGCCTGGTTGGCCGGACCCGGTCGAGCGACCGACCGACGCGCAGCCCCTCTCGAGGCCCCCCCGATCATGCCGACCACATTTTCCCCGACGCGCCACGATGGCGCCGATCCGCGCCGCCGCGCCTTGCTGGGCGCCGCCCTCGGCGCCACCGCGCTGACCGCCTGCGGCGGCGGCACCGGCGACTCTCCCGCCGGCAGCCCGACCATCACCTCGTTCAATGCTGACCGCACCCGCTACGCGGTGGGCGAACGCGCCACGCTCACCGCCGTATTCAGCGGCGGCAGCGGGCGCATCGACGGCGTCGGCGCGGTCACCAGCGGTGTGCCCGTCACCACGCCGGTGCTGACGGCCGACACGACGTTCCGGCTGCAGGTCACCGGCACCAGCGGCAGCGTTGCGCGCACGCTGCCGCTGGCGGTGGACTTCCGCGATCGCTACGTCGTTGCCGGCACGCTGACCACGTCACAGCACGCCACCACCGTGGCGGCAGACGGCAGCGTGCTGGTGATCGGCGGCTCGCGCGGCCTGCGCGCGCTGTCGGAGTCGATCGACCGTTTCGATCCGGCCACCCGCACGCTGACGCGCATCGGCAGCCTGCGCACCGGCCGCGGCCAGCACACCGCCACCCGCCTGCCCGACGGGCGCGTGCTGGTGCTGGGGGGCGCTACCGGCGTGCAGATCGGCAACGTGGCTGATCTCGTCGACGAACGCAGCGGCGCCGTCGCCGACGGCGGCGCCCTGCGCGGGCCGCGCGCCCGCCATGCCGCCACACTGCTCGCCGACGGCCGCGTGCTCGTCAGCGGCAGCCTCAGCGCCAACTTCGGCCACACCGCCGAGGTGTGGGACCCGGCCACCACCAGCTTCCGGCTGTTGCCGGCGACGATGGCGCACGCGCGCCAGGGCCACACCGCCACCCGCCTCGACGACGGCCGCGTGCTGATCGTCGGCGGCTACAGCGACGCCGCCGACTACCGCTTCGCCGAGCTGTGGGACCCGCGCAGCGAGCGGTTCGAGCCGGTCGCCACGCCGATCACCGAGCGGCGCTATCTGCATGCGGCGCACCGGCTGGCCGACGGCTCCGTGCTGATCGTCGGCGGCGAGGCAGACACCGGCACCGGGACGCAGCTGCTCGCCACCACCTGGCGTTTCGATCCCGTCAGCGCGCGCTTCACCGCCCAGGCCAACCTGACCACGGCGCGCACGTTGACGCGCAGCGTGGCACTGCCCGATGACCGCGTACTGCTGGTCGGCGGCCAGGTCGCGCTCGATCGGCACGACGGCGGCGGCGAGCTGTACCGCCCCGTCAGCGGCGGACGCGCGTTGCAGGCCGCCGCAGGCGAGCGCGCGTGGCATTCGGTCGACCGCCTGCCTGACGGACGCATCCTGGTCGTCGGCGGCGAGGCTGCGGATGGCACGTATCTATCCGACCTGCTGATCTACGAGTAGCGTGCGCCGCGTTTTCACGGTCGACCTTGCCATGCGCCACACGCCCTTCCTTGCTCTGATGTTCGCGGCCGCGGTGCTGCTGGCCGGCTGCGTCACGATCCGTCCGGCGCAGATGAAGCTGCCCGACGGGCTGGCCGAACGCACCGAGCCGGCCCGCGTGACCGGTCTGGGCGGCGGCACGCGCGGCACCTACCAGCTGGCCGGTCATGGCGGCAGCTTCACGCGCTCGGCGTCGCGCCTGGCGCTGTTCGACGACCTCGCGGTGTTCGACCGTGGCAGGGCGAGCTACAGCATCACCGGCCCCGCGTTTGCGCAGCCGGTCAGCGCGCGCTGCGTGATGCGCCAGACGACGATGCAGATCCGCGTGATCGCGTTCACGCCGAAGAAGCTCGCCTACGAGTGCGACTTCGACGGCGCGGCGGCGCGCCTGTCGCTGCAGGAAGCCGCGGGCAGCGCGCTTGGCCGCACCGAGCGACGTGGCGAACTGGTGCTCGACGGCGTCACGGTGACGATGCGCTCGGTGCACGAACTGGTCGGCACGCCACTGGCGGTGCAGGCGCCGATCGGCTATGTGATCGAACACGGCGGTCAACCCATCGCCGCGGTCGAGCTCAACGGCACCGAACCCCAACTGCGACTGCCGAGCAACCACAGCGATCAGCGCCGCGCCGCCCTGCTGGCCGCGCTGGCGCTGGCGCTGCTGTGGGATCCGGCGGCGAGCTAGCACGGTCGTCCACCGCTGTCCGACGCGGATACGTGACAACCGTCCGGCGGCGCAGGCGCCCGATGCGCCCTCACCGCGGGCAATCGGCCGGATACTGCGGACATGACGGCTGGCCGCCGGGCCGCCAAGTTGTTCACAGGACATTGCCATGCGCAAAAATCCCGCGGCGCCCAAGCCCGTGTTCCACACGCCCACCCAGATGAACTGGACCGACGAGAAACTCGCCGGGCTGAGCAGCGATCAGCTGGTGACGTTGCTGCGCAACCTGCACGTGCAGCGCAGCAGCGGCCGGGTGCTCGATGACACCGCCGACGACCTCACCAAGCGCATCTATGCGCGCCTGCCGACGCGCGTCGTCAACCTGATGATCAAGCAGGCGAAGGCGGCCGAGGCTGCCACCAGCGGCGCGTCGGAGTAGTCGCCCGCTCCGCTATCGACCGCTTGAGGCGCTGACCAGGCCCGGCATGCTGCCGGACCCTCGTCTCGGCCTTGGCTGCAGACCGGCCCGCGCCGGTCTGCAACTTGCTGCGCCTAGAACTGCACCTCGAACATGCCGTACAGGTCGTACGCCTTCGACAGCGGCGTGAGCGTCGACATCTGGCCCTGCACGTCGGACATCTTCACCGGCGCGCCGACCCAGTTGTTGCTGCCGGTGTACTTGAAGTCGTACGCCTGGTAGCCGAGGCGGAAGAACGCCTTGGCGCCAGCCGAGGCGATCGGCTTGGCGTTCAGCTCCTGGATCACATACACGTCGTACACCGTGCCGCGCGTGCCGACCTTGGAGGTCCACATGTCGGCCGCCGCGGGCGCGAAGGTGATCCAGTTTTCCGAACCGCGATTGAACTCGACGCCGAGCTTGGTGCGGCTGGGCAGGTCATAGCGCAGGCCGACGAAGATCGCATTGCCGGTCTTGCTGCTGGGCGCCTCCGGATTGAAGAAGCTGCCGGTGAGCAGGCCCTGGAAGCCGAACTGTGCCGACACGTTGTTGTTCGGGCGCGTGACGCTGACGCCGAAGTCGGCGAAGTAGTTGAGCGTGCCGGGCCCGACCTTGTCGAGCTTGCCGATCACGCCGGCGCCGTACCAGTCGATGTCGCCGAGGTTGGTCTTGGCGCGCGTGTTGCCGAAATACGTGCCCTGCATGGTCGGCGCGTCGAAGATGTCCATGCCGCGGTTCCACTGCAGCCACACCTTCATGTTGTCGGTCTCGTACGGCACGACGGCGATGCCGATCATGTCGGTGTCTTCGAGCGAATTGCCGGTCGGCTTGTCGTAGCCGCTCTCGAAACCACGGCCGTAGCACAGCTTGGCGTAGGCGCCGGGCAGGGCGGCGATGTCGGGCATGTAGCCGAGGGTGAGGCCGTCGAACGCGTAGTTGACGAGCAGCGCGGGCGTGCCGGCGGTGCCGCTCGGTTCGGTGTTGTTCTTCAGGTTCAGCGGTGCGCCGTCGGTGGACGGCCGGCGGCCGACCGAGAACCACACATCGGCACCGCCGATGCCGGCCCAGGTCGCATAGGCACGATCCACGTTGAGCGAACTGCTCGAAGGCACCCGGCCGAGGGTGCCGTCGAACACACCGACACGGTCGGCAAAGAACGGCGCCGAGCCGCCGTTGACGAGCGCGTACTCGTCCTGTGCGCCCCAGGTCTTGTACATCGCCAGACGCGCCTTGACGGTGATGTTCTCGGCCACGTTGGCCTTCAGATCCAGCCCGAAACGGTTCGAGTAGATGCTGTCGTTCTTCGGCTTGTAGCTGCCGACGAAGGCGGGCGGCGCAAACGAGGCCAGGCCGCCGAGCATCATCGCGTTGGCGCCGAGGAAGGCCTGCGCCTGCTGGTAGGTGCCCACCGCCGCCATGCCCTGCGCGAAGCCGATGAAGCCGTTGAGCATGGCGCCGGTGGCGGGCGTCGGATTGGCGAAGAACGCCTGCTGCAGCGTGTTCTGCGCGTTGGTGAACATCGCGTTGACGTCGGTGAACGGCTTGGTCTCGCCGCGCAGGGCGTCGATGCGGAACTGATAGTCGCCCCCGATCGTCAGCCACTTGTCGGCGTCCGCGTCGGCGGCCTGGGAAGCAAAGGGAAGGAACAACGCGGCGATGGCGGCTGCCATGTGCGCCGGCTTGAAGCTGAAACTGGTCATGACGTCTCCGTCGAGAGGTGGAACCACCCGCCGGCGCCTGTCGCGCTGACCGCTGCGCAAGGCATGTACATCGAACACCTTGGCACCGGCATACCGCCCGGGTGATCAAGGTTGGCGATTCTGTTCCGCCTGCCATGGCGCGATTGACAGCCGTCAATGCGGCATCGTGATGTCGCTGGCGAAGCAACAGCGTGCGTGAGGGCCGTCACGCATGAGTCGCGCGACTTGATCTGCGTTGGTCAAGGTCGCGTCGCTTCTGCGAACGCGCGGACGCGCGTGGCGAGCATCGTTCGTCGTCGGCCGTCGACGGCGCTGCGGTCGCCATCGCGCGCGCGAATCGAATTGCGCAGTGATGACGTGCCAGTTCATGCAATCGACACCACGCACGCGCCTGTCCAGATCAATTCATCGACAGCGGACGATGGCGCGCCCTGATCGTCGCTGGTGTTACCCCGACTCTCAATGCACCTCGATGAGACGCCCGTTCAGGTGCAGTTGCACGTGTGCGGTGCAGATCGCCGTACGTTGGCAGCGCATCGGATCGCACATCGAGAAATCGACGCGGATTGCCCATGTAATAAATCGAACGAGCGTTCGACTTCCGATTAACTTTGTTGCAACGCAAACAAAAGGTCACATAAGCACTGCAACATCGCCGCGCTGCAAACAGCAATCGACACCTCATCGCAACGCGCCCGCCTGAGTGGCGCGAGAGTCAAACAAGAGGCACCGCCCCGGACGCGGCATCGGGGCGAGAAAGCGACGGGGGTCGGCGTGCTGCACGTGCGTTGTTCGAGGTCGGCCGAGCGCGGCCGGAACGGCGTACAGGAGGGTTTGAAGATGTTTGATCTGAACGGCAAGCGCGGCCTCGTGGTCGGCATTGCCAACGACAAGAGCATCGCGTGGGGTTGCGCGCGAGCGTTCAGCCGGGCCGGTGCTTCGCTGGCCCTCACCTACCTCAACGACAAGGCACTGCCCCACGTGCGGCCGCTGGCCGAGCTGGTGGATGCCGAGATCCTGATGCCGCTCGACGTCGAAGAGCCCGACGCGATGGAAGCGGTGTTCGATCGCATCAGCACGCGCTGGGAGAAACTGGACTTCGTGGTCCACTCGATCGCCTTCGCGCCCAAGGCTGACCTGCAGGGTCGCGTCACCGACTGCTCGCGCGACGGCTTCATGCGCGCGATGGATGTGTCCTGCCACTCGTTCATTCGCATGGCGCGTCTGGCCGAGCCGCTGATGAGCGACGGCGGCACCCTGATCACGATGAGTTATCACGGCGCCGACGAAGTGGTGCAGAACTACGGCTTGATGGGCCCGGTCAAGGCGGCGCTGCAAAGTGCCACCCGCTACATCGCTGCCGAGCTCGGCCCGCGCGGCATTCGCGTGCACGCCATCTCGCCCGGACCGCTGCTCACGCGCGCCGCCTCGGGCATTGCCCACTTCGACCAGTTGATGCAGGACGCCACCGACCGCTCTGCGCTGCAGCGGCTGGTGGATATCGACGACGTCGGCTCGCTTGCCGCCTACCTGGTGTCCGACGGTGCCCGCGCCCTCACGGGCGGCACGATGCACGTCGATGCCGGCCACTCGATCATCAGCTGAGGAGAGCGACCATGAATATCGGCAACGACCTCGCCCTGATCGAGAACGTCACCTTCGATGAGATGCATCTTGGCCAGAGCGCCAGCCTCACGCGCACGCTGCGCGAGGAAGACATCCAGCTGTTTGCCGTGATGTCGGGCGACGTCAACCCGGCCCACGTCGACCCGGAGTACGCCCGCGACAGCATGTTCCACGAGGTGATCGGCCACGGCATGTGGGGCGGCTCGCTCATCTCGACCGTGCTGGGCACGATGCTGCCTGGCCCCGGCACCATCTATCTGAACCAGTCGCTGCGCTTCTGCCGCCCGGTCGCCCTCGGTGACCAGCTCACGATCAGCGTCACGGTGAAGGAAAAGCACGCCGAGAAGCGGCGCGTGATCTTCGACTGCCTGGCGATCAATCACCGCGGCGAGAAGGTCATCAGCGGCAGCGCCGAAGTGCTGGCGCCCGCCGACAAGATCCGCCGCCCGCGCATCTCGATGCCGTCGGTCACGCTCAACGATCGCGCCGCCCGCCTCGAACGCCTGCTCGACAAGGTGATCGACCTGCCGCCGCTCGCACTCGCGGTGGTGCATCCGTGCGATGAGCAGTCGCTGCGCGGCGCGCTGATGGCGCGCGATCTGGGCATCGCCTCGCCGATCCTGGTGGCGCCGGTGGCCAAGCTGCATGCGCTGGCCGAGCAGTACGGCTTCTCGCTCGACGGCTGCCAGCTGGTCGATGTCGCACACAGTCATGCCGCCGCCGAGGTCGCGGTGCAGCTGGCCCGCGCCGGCACCGCGCAGGCGCTGATGAAGGGCTCGCTGCACACCGACGAGCTGATGCACGAGGTGGTGCGCAAGGACGGTGGCCTGCGCACCGAGCGTCGCGTCAGCCACGTGTTCGTGCTGGACGTGCCGCATCACCCGCGTCCGCTGCTGATCACCGACGCCGCGATCAACCTCGCGCCCGATCTGGAGACCAAGGCCGACATCGCGCGCAACGCGATCGAGCTGGCGCATGCGCTGGGCATTCCGGATCCGCGCGTGGCCATTCTTGCCGCGGTGGAGACGATCAACGCACGCATGCCCGCCACGCTTGATGCAGCGGCGCTGTGCAAGATGGCCGAACGCGGCCAGATCGTCGGCGGCCGTCTCGACGGTCCGCTCGCCTTCGACAACGCGATCAGCCTCGCCGCTGCGCGCACCAAGGGCATCAGCTCGCCGGTCGCCGGCCAGGCCGACATCCTGCTCGTGCCCAACCTGGAAGCCGGCAACATGCTCGCCAAGCAGCTCGAGTACCTGGGCGATGCGCTGGCCGCCGGTGTGGTGCTTGGCGCGCGCGTGCCGATGGTGCTCACCAGCCGCGCCGACAGCGCGGAAACGCGCGTGGCCTCCACCGCCGTGGCACAGCTGATGGCGCAAGCGCAGCGCAAGCTCGCTGCCGCCGCCTGAGCGGACTCGCGATGGACGGCAGCCTCTCCGCGGGACGCCCGCGCGCCCCCGCACGCGCCGGCAAGGCGGCGCGCTCGGCGATCCTGGTGCTCAACGCCGGCTCGTCGAGCATCAAGTTCGCGCTCTTTCCCCTCGCCAATGACGGCGCGCCCGCCGCGCCGTCGCTGCGCGGCCAGATTGACGGACTCGGCACGCGGCCGCACCTGAAGGCGCGCGACGCCGCCGGGCGCGTGCTCGACAACCTCGATCTCGCGCTTGACGGCAGCGCCGACCAGCAGCACGACAGTGCGCTGCAGGTGCTGATGGCCTGGCTGCGGGCGCAGGATGACGGCGCGCAGGTGATCGCCGCCGGCCACCGCGTGGTCCATGGCGGCACCGACTTCACCGCGCCCACCGTCGTCGATGCGCGCGTGCTGCGCCGGCTGGCCGCGCTCACACCGCTGGCGCCGCTGCACCAGCCGCACAACCTCGAACCGATCCACGCGCTCGCCACCAGCCACCCGGAGCTGCCGCAGGTGGCCTGCTTCGACACCGCATTTCACGCAGCGATGCCGCCGGTGGCGCAAAGTTTTGGCCTGCCGCGCGCGCTCACCGCCTCCGGCGTGCGGCGCTACGGCTTCCATGGCCTGAGCTACGAGTTCATCGCGCAGTCGCTGCCGGCGCATGTCGGCAGCCACGGCATGCAACGCGTGGTGGTCGCACACCTGGGCAATGGCGCCAGCATGTGCGCGCTGCGTGACGGCCGCTCGGTGGCCAGCAGCATGGGCTTCACCGCGGTCGAGGGCCTGATGATGGGTACGCGCACCGGCAGCCTGGATCCGGGCGTGGTACTGCACCTGATGCAGCACCACGGCTGGGATGTGCCGCGCGTGGAGAAGCTGCTGTATCGCGAAAGCGGCCTGCTCGGCGTCTCCGGCATCTCGTCCGACATGCGCACGCTGCTTGAAAGCGATGCGCCCGAGGCGCGCGAGGCGGTGGAGCTGTTCTGCTATCGCGCGGTGCGCGAGATCGGTTCGCTTGCCGCTGCGCTGGGTGGCCTCGACGTGCTGGTGTTCACCGGCGGCATCGGCGAACACGCCGCGCCGGTGCGCCAGATGATCATGGACGGCTGCGGCTGGCTCGGCCTGACCGCCGACGCCTCGGCCAACACGCGCCACGGCCCGCAGCTTTCGCATACCGACAGCCGCGTGCTGGCGCTGGCATTGCCCACCGACGAGGAACAGATGATCGCGCGCCACACCGCCGCGCTGGTCCGGGCGCGCCAGTCAATGGCGCCGCTGGAGCACGCCGCATGAACACCGCCACTACCGGCCGCGCACCGGCGCCGCCGGCCCGCCCGCACGCGCGCAAGGCAGCGCACGCACACACCCTCGAACACGCGCTCGACCCCTACGGCGTCACCCTGCCGCTGCTGCACGCGCAGTGGGCGTGGCTGATGAACCCGCTCGCGCTGTCGCAGCAGATGCTGTCGTCGGCGCAGGCGCTGCAGCAACTGGGCATGCACACCGCGCTGCGCGCCGCCGGCATCGCCCACGACGACCCGGTCGCGCCCGAGCGCGACGACGACCGCTTCCGCGACACCGTGTGGACCCGCCATGCCGGCTGGGATGCACTCAAGGAGCTGTACCTGCTGTTCGCGCAGCAGTCGCGCAAGATGGTCGAGACCGCGCCCGGCCTGTCGGCCGGCGAGCGACGACGGGCTTTGTTCTGGTGGCGCAAATGGCTGGCGGCGGCCTCGCCCACCAACAGCCTCTTCACCAACCCGGTGGCGCTGCAGAAGTCGCTGGACTCCGGCGGCCTGTCGCTGCTGCGCGGTGCCGCCAACTTCCTCGACGACGTGCAGGCAAACGACCTGCGCCTGACGGTCACCGAAGGCTTCCAGGTCGGCGGGAATATCGCCACCACGCCGGGCGCGGTGGTGTTCCGCAACCGCCTGCTCGAAGTCATCCACTACGCGCCCACGCAGCGCGACGTGCATGCGACGCCGGTGGTGATTGCCACGCCGTGGATCAACAAGTTCTACATCCTCGATCTGAACCCGGCCAAGAGCATGATTCGCTGGCTGCTGGACCAAGGCATCGACGTCTACATCACGAGCTGGAAGAACCCGGACGAGTCGCTGCGCGACGCCACCTTCGACGACTACCTGACCGACGGCATCGGCGCGCTGATCGATACCGCGCGGCAGCTGTCGGGGGCGAAGCAGGTGCATGCGATCGGCTACTGCATCGGCGGCATCGCGCTGTCGGCGTACATGGCCTGGGCGCAGCGCGCGTACACGCCGAAGACCCATCCGGTGCGCGATTGGACGTTGTTCACCACGCTGGTGGACTTCAAGGCGCCCGGCGAGATCGACGCCTTCCTGCACGAGAGCAGCATCGATGCGATCGAGCAGAAGATGCAGCGCACCGGCTTCCTCGAAGGCAAGGACATGCAGGCCGCGTTCCGGCTGCTGCGCTCGCGCAGCCTGATCTGGAACTACGTGGTCAACGGCTGGCTGTACGGCGAAGCGCCGCCGCCGTTTGACGTGCTCTACTGGAACATGGACTCCACCCGCCTGGCCGCCGCCGAGCATGCGTGGTACCTGCGCGAGCTGTACCTGAACAACAAGCTGATCGAGCCCGACGCGCTGACGCTGGCCGGCCACCCGATCGATCTGTCGCGCATCACGCAGCCGCTGTACGCGGTGGCCTGCGAGGACGATCACATCGCGCCGTGGCGCGAGGCGTTCCGCATCAACGCGCACGTCGCCGGCGAACGCCGCTTCGCGCTATCGAGCAGCGGCCACATCCTCGGCATCGTCAATCCGCCGGTCACGCCGTCCAAGCGCAAGTGCTGGGTCGGCGACGTGACTGCGAAGACCGCGCAGGACGCCGATGCCTGGCGCGATGCGCTCGAACCTCAGCCCGGCTCCTGGTGGCCCGACTGGCTCGCCTGGGTCACGCCGCGACTCGGCCCCAAGCGTGCGGCGCCGCCGGTGGCGAGCGTGAAGCTGCCGGCGCTGTGCGATGCGCCCGGCACGTATGTGATGGAGAAGTAGGGCAGACCAACGCACACGCGCTCGGTTGGCGAAGGCGGCCTGACGGACCGCCGTCGC